>Ga0208357_1000151_pt1 | contig 54557 bp, 46 predicted proteins | sample NGESurdeep092012_6_FD_184487 | JGI IMG/M metagenome (GOLD analysis project Ga0208357, IMG submission 184487) | Arctic peat soil microbial communities from Barrow, Alaska - NGEE Surface sample F52-2 deep-092012 (SPAdes) | ecosystem: Environmental > Terrestrial > Soil > Wetlands > Peat ...
CGCCTTGCCGCCCAACTCGAGGTGGACCTTCTTCAAGGTCTGGGACGCGCTCGAAGCGACTTCCATGCCGGCGCGCACCGAGCCCGTCACCGACACCATCGCCGGAATCGCGTGTTCCACGAGCGCGCGTCCGGTGTCGCGGTCTCCGCACACCACGTTGAAGACTCCGGGCGGAAGTACCTCGGCCATCAGTTGGGCCATCAACACGGTCGAAGCTGGCGTCGAATCGCCGGGCTTGAGGACCATCGTGTTACCAGCGGCGATCGCCGGCGCCCACTTCCACACCGCCATCATCATCGGGTAGTTCCAGGGTGTCACCGCGCCGCACACGCCGATCGGTTCGCGACGGACGTAACTGGTCATGCCCTCCATATATTCTGCGGCGCCGCGACCCTCTAAGAGTCGGGCCGCACCGGCGAAGAAGCGAATCTGATCGATCATCGGGGGAATCTCTTCGCTCATCGTGAGTGCGATGATCTTTCCGCAGTTCTCGGCTTCGACCGCGACAAGTTCTTCGGCGTGCGCTTCGAGGATGTCGGCGATCTGTTGGAGGGCGCGACTGCGCTGTGACGGCGTCGTGCGCTTCCAACTCTGGAAGGCGACGTTCGCGATGTGCAGTGCGTTGTCGACGTCGGCGGCGTTCGATACGGGCATCTCGGCGAACGCGTCTCCGGTCGCGGGATTGATGAGTTCGACATACTTCTTGCTCCTCGGAGCGACCGACTCGCCCCCAACAAAGTTGTCCAATCGACGCATGATTCCCTCCCAGTCACGGGCCGCCGAGTGGCCCAGCCCTGAGCCACTCTGCCAGAGATTCACTAGACCCTGCAACCCAAACCGCAGATATAAGTCCTCTGAAGCGAAAAAAACGACGCTTTCCGTCACTCGAGCCCCCTATACTGTCTTTATCCGCAGCACGGGGGCCTTCGGGTTACTGCGCCTCGGGAGTGACCAATGCCAGCGACCAAACCACTTCGTCCGACCAAGAAGAGCGCAGAGCGCTCGAGTTCGGAACTGATCTCGAGCGCGCCCAACGCACTCGACTCGATCGATCGCCAGATCATCAGCCACCTCCAGCGCGACGGTCGTCGCGCCTACGGCGCGATCGCGAACGAGGTCGGACTCTCCGAGGCGGGCGTGCGACGCCGCGTGCAGCGCCTCAAGGACTCCGGCGTGATGCAGATCGTGGCGATCACCGATCCGTTGCAACTTGGGTACGGCCGCGAGGCGCTCATCGGCATCCGAGTGCACGGTGACGTGCGACTGGTCGCCGACAAGATCGCCTCGATCGACGAAGCAAACTACGTCGTCATGACCGCCGGCAGTTTCGACATCATCGCCGAAGTCATCGCCGTCGACGACGACGCCCTCGTCCACCTCTTGAATGACTCCATCCGGAGCATTCCCGGTGTGACCGAGGTTGAGACATTTCTGTATTTGAAGCTTTCAAAGCAGACATACGTATGGGGGACCAAGTGACGCTTAACACAATTAGCGACGGAATCAATTTCACCGACGAGCAACACGCGAGTCATAACTACTCCGAGCGCGCGCGGCGCCACCTGTGGCTCCAGATGTCGCGAATGGGTTCCTACGACGAGCACTCCGAAGTGCCGATCATGGTTCGCGGCGAAGGCACTCGCGTCTATGACGCCAACGGTACCGAGTACTTCGACGGTCTCTCGGGACTCTTCACCAACATGCTCGGACACGGACGCGCCGACATCGCGGCGGCGGCGGCGGAGCAGATGACCACGATGGCCTTTTTTCCCCTGTGGACCTACGCCCACCCCAAGGCCATCGAACTCGCGGAGAAGATCGCGAGTCTCGCCCCCGGGGACCTCAACCGCGTGTTCTTCACTTCCGGAGGTGCCGAAGCGAACGAAAGCGCCTGGAAGCTCGCGCGTCAGTACCACAAGATGCGCGGCGACACCGATCGTTACAAAGTCATCAGCCGCGACGTCGCCTATCACGGCACGACGCTCGGTGCCCTGACGATCACGTCCCTCGAGGGCTACCGCCAACCGTTCGAGCCACTCGTACCGGGAGCCGTCAAGGTTCCCGCGGTCAATTTCTATCGCGCCGAACAGTACGGCGACGACTTCGAAGCGTTCGGTCTCTGGCAGGCCCATCAAATAGAAGAGGCGATCCTGCGTGAAGGTCCCGACACCGTCGCGGCGGTCTTCTTGGAGCCCGTGCAGAACGCTGGTGGTTGCTTCACTCCCCCGCCGAACTACTGGAAGTCCGTGCGTGAGATCTGTGACCGCTACGGCGTGATCCTCGTCTCGGATGACGTGATCTGCGCGTTCGGCCGTCTCGGTACCTGGTTCGGTGGTCAGAAGTTCGACTACGTGCCCGACATCATCACGTGCGCCAAGGGCATCACCTCCGGTTACGCCCCGCTCGGCGCGATGATCGTCTCGGACCGTTTGGCCGAGCCCTTCCAGCACGGGGACGCTTCGTTCGTTCACGGATTCACCTGGTCCGGTCACCCGGTCTCGTGCGCCGTCGCCCTGAAGAGCATCGAGATCATGGAGGACGAGAAGGTCCTCGAGAACGTACTCGCCAACCAGGACTACTTCCGCCAGGGCCTCGTGGACTTGAAGGACATCCCCATCGTCGGCGACGTTCGCGGCACGGGTTACTTCTGGGGCGTGGAACTGGTGAAGAACCAAGAGACCAAAGAGACCTGGGCCGGCGAGGACGCCGAACGACTGCTCCGTGGTTACGTTTCGCCCGAGATGTTCCGCCGCGGACTGATTTGTCGCTCCGACGACCGGGGCGACCCCGTCGTCCAACTCGCGCCACCACTGAATTCCACGCGAGCCGATATCGACTTCATGGTGGGCACGATGCGCGAGGTCTTCACCGGAGCCGTCAAGTTCATCTGATCGTGGCGCCATCGCAGTCGTTGTGGTGGTCGTCACTGGATCACGCCGTCACGCCTCGGGCATCCCTCGAGCAACACCTCGACGTCGACGTCGCGATCGTCGGCGGCGGCTTCACCGGGCTGTGGACCGCGCGCGAACTCCTACGGCGCGATCCCTCCTTGAGCATCGCGGTGCTCGAGAAGGAGGTCTGCGGCTTCGGGGCGTCGGGGCGCAACGGCGGCTGGGCCTCGGGTCTCTTTCCCGTGAGCAACGCCGGCGTCATACGGCGCTACGGCCGCGAGTCCTTTGATCACCAGCGCCGCGTGTTACAAGACGCCGTCGCCGAGTTGGGCTCATCGGCACGACTCGACGGCATCGATGCTCGCTTCATTCACGGCGGCACGATGACGTTCGCGCGCAGTGAACTACAGGTCACGCGACTCCACGACGAGATCGCCTCGGCTCGCGACGTGGGCATCGGTGCCGAGGACTTGCATTGGATCGAAGAGGCGGACCTCGACGGTTACGGACGCGTGGCGGGCGCGTTCGGCGCGATGTACTCGCCGCACTGTGCGCGCATCGACCCCGCACGACTCGTTCGCGGCCTCAGTGACGTCACCGCGCAACTCGGCGCGAAAATCTTCGAACGCACGGCGGTCACTCGCATCATCCCCCGTCGCAAGGGCCGTCGAACTGAGGTGGTGACGGTCGCGGCCAACGTGCACGCCGATTTCGTCGTGCGCGCGACCGAGGGCTTCACGCCGAACCTGCCGCACGAGCGTCGCACGGTCGTGCCGCTCTACTCGTTGATGATCGCGACGGAGCCGCAGTCCCCGGACTTCTGGGACGACGTCGGTTTCTCGAATTACCCGACGTTCGCCGACGACCGTCACATGATCATCTACGGTCAGCGCACGAGTGACGATCGCATCGCCTTCGGGGGTCGCGGCGCGCCGTATCACTTTGGTTCGTCGGTTGAATCCAGATTCGACGCCAACCAAAAAGTCTTCGAGAAGCTCGAAGGAACGCTACGAGAGCTCTTCCCGGCGATGGAGGGATCGACCGCCCACGCCTGGGGCGGTCCACTCGCGATGCCCCGGGACCACTCACCGTTCGTGCGCGTCGACTTCGATTCGGGGATGGCGTCGGCCGGCGGCTACACCGGTGACGGTGTGGTGCTGAGCCGCGTCGCCGCGACGGCACTCGCTGATTTGATCACGCGACCGGACGTCGAAACGGACTTCACCCGCTTGCCCTTCGTGCAGCACTCGGTTCGACGTTGGGAGTTCGAGCCCCTTCGTTGGATCGGCATCAACGCGGGGCTCGGTCTGGCCGCCTGGGCCGATCACGTGGAAGCGAAACACGCTCAGGTGAGTCGGGCGAGTCGATGGCTCGAACGCCTCGTCGACTGAAACGGCTACCGCAGGATGTTCACCGCACGAGCCGCGACGACGGCGATGGTGACCAACGACACGACCGACTCGGTCGTGAACAGCACCTTCATGCGAAACGTCAACGGCATCGCGTCGGCCGGCGCGAAGCTCGTACCGTTCGCGAATGAGGTGTAGAGGTAATCGGTGAAATGGGGCCGCCAATGCTCGGGCGCGAGGTTCGGATTCTCCATCTGCGGGAACTGAAGATCGACCTGAAGTTTCTCGCCCGACGCCCGACGATGGGGACCGCCGCGGTCGACCTCCCAGAACCAGAGGCCGTAGACGATGACGTTCGTCAACCACACCGCGACGGCCGAATAGATCAATTTTCGACCCTGAGAGACTTGACTCACCAAAAGATGGTGCACGAGCAGCCCCATCGAGGTGACGTTGGCGAGGGTGACCAACGCAATCAGCGCGATCGTCGCGTGGCGAATCCACACACTCTCGTCCGGTTGACGATGCTTGCGCGCTGACAAGGGGCCGAGCGGAAGCGCCACGAGGACCGGGAGGAGCCAATGTGGTCCGACGACGAGTCGATTAGGCAGCAAGAGGTACAGCGCGACACACGCCACCAAGGCGAGCGACGCGGGCCAGCGAGGTTCGGGAGTGACGGTGCTCACGGCGCTCAACTTACTTGCGAGGTCCCTTGGACCAGTGAAGAGATGTCCTCGGGCAACAACAGAGTGGCGATCGACGTCGTCGAGAACAGCTGGCGAAGCGAGGAGACCTTGAGGGGGTTGACGTCACTGGGAGAGGGGGCGGTGATCACGGTGCGCTTGTTGTACGTAAGCACTCGCACGATGATTTTGCTCATATCGGACCTCGATCGTGACGTCATCGTCGCGCCCGTCACCTCGCCACCGCTGCCCGTCGTCACGGTGATGTCGAGTGAGCCCAGGACCGTCTTCTTCGGCGAGCCGAGCACGTTCGTCAGTGCGACGTCGTCGCTCGAGAAGTCATACGTCGTCGAGTAGCCGCTCTTGGAAACCGACTCGTGGTGGAAGCCCTTGATCAACCTCAGGTCCGGTGCCGGTTGCGTCAACTCCAACGCGATGCCGAAGAACGCCGGCGGGTTCTCGTCGATCTCGAGCCATTTCCCCGACGAGATATCGGCGGCCTCGGCGTAGACGTGGTTCCCGATGAGTCGCAAGACGACTGACGTCTGAGAGAAGAGCAGCGGAATACTCACGATGGCCTCAGCGCGCGACGTATCAAAGTTGACGTTGATCGTCGCCGAGATGGTGTAGGACTGACCGTTCGATACGGTTACCAAAAGGCTGGCCGATCGCGGTGGGTTTCCGTTCAAGACCAGTGGGTCCTTCGATATCCCGGAGGGATTCGAGTCGGTGGCGGCGAACACGATGCCCATGCACGTTAGGCAGAAGGCTAAAAGTGCAAGCACGATTCCGTACGATTTCTTGAACGCGGCCATTGGAACACCTTACCCATCGAGTTTTTCGCTTCTCGGCGGGTCAGGCCAACGGCTCTTGCAGGATCTCCAATAGAAGCTCAAGGGAAATGTTGCGGCCACTCGCGATGAAACCGATGCGCGACGTCGTGTCGTCCACGAGATCGTTGGTGATCGCGGCGTAGGACGCCGAGGCTGAACCTTCGATGACGATGCCGTTGTTCTCAGCGGCTTCGCGCACCGCTCGTCGAATGTCAATCTCTGGCACCAGGACCAAAGGAATGTCGTGCGACGCGATCAGGTCGTTGGTAACGGACCCGTCGTCGCCACCGCCCGCCAGTCCGTCGGCGATTGTCGGGCGATGGACCACTTCGGCCATCGTTGCGCCTCGCAACACGTGATAGAGCGCGGCGCTCTCCTTCGGTTGGACACCGGTCACGCGAATATCCGAGCGGCCGTGGGCGTCTCGCGAGATGAGCGCGCCGGACAACAGTCCGCCGCCGCCCACCGAGATCACCAGGTGTTCGAGCTCCGGCGCTTGGAGGAGAATCTCATCGAACGCAGTCGACTGACCAGCGATGACGTCGGAGTTGTTGAACGGCGAGATGAAGCGAATTGAGCGCTTCTCGGCCAGCGCCATCGCGTGGGCCTGCGCCTCATCGAAGGACGATCCGAATTGGATCAATTCGATCATGTAGTTCCCGAGCTTCTGCACCTTCGCGGCCGACGCATTCTTGGGAACGACGACGGTCGCGGGAACACCCAACACGGAAGACGCGTACGCGATGCCGAGTCCGTGATTGCCCGCCGACGCCGTAATGACCGCGCCATTGGGGTCTTCGCGACGAGAGGCGTCAACGGCCGCCAACGCACCGCGCACCTTGAACGATCCTGTGGGCTGCAGACTTTCCATCTTCACGAAAACCGGTCGGCCGCGCAGTGACATGGTGATCGTGGGCGTGGGAACGAGGTGTTCGGCGATGACGCGACGCGCCGTGTCGACTTGCTCGACGCTCGGGGGTAAGACCTGGCGAATCATCGTTGACAGCCTACCGTGCTCGATTTCTCGCCTTTCTACCGTCAAGTAAGGTCAACGCGTGCACACGATTCTCAGTGTCATCGTCGTGGCCGTCCTCGCGTTCCTCGGAACGATGTTCGACAACTTCTTCGCCTTCTCCGCACAGTTGATCGTCACCGACGAAAAGCGTGTCCGCCGTGTGAGTTACGCCCAAGCCCTCGGTGTCGCCACGCTCCTGGTTCTCGCCGGTGGTGTCGGTTCACTTCTCACGCCGATTCCCCTGCCGTGGGTGGGTCTTTTGTGTCTGGCGCCCTGGGCCCTGGCGTGGCACGCGTGGCGTCACCGTAAGAAGGAACCGGGTGACGTGTACCGCCGGGGTGCGCTGACAACCTTCGCGATGACGTTGGCCTTGGGTGGGGACAACCTTGCCGTATGGATTCCGCTTCTTCGCGCCAACGGATTCTTCCATGCGTTCGTCACCGTCGCGGTCTTCGCGGTGATGGAGCTCCTCTTTCTCGTGGCCGCGCGAGGAATCACCGGCCATCCCCGAGTCGTCGCGTGGGGCACCAAACGCGCGCCGTCGTTTCTGCCGTGGTTGTACTTCGGGCTCGGGGTGTTGATCTTGATCGAATGCGGCTCGCTCTAGCCAACGCGTGACGGCCGTTCGGTGTCCATAATTCATCTCGTTCGCTGATTGGGCATGTGTAGCGTTATGCGGTGGCCACGAGCACTCCCCAGCAAACTTTGCGACGTCTCACGGTCATCGTGGCGATCCAGTGGATGGGTGCCACGCTCGGGCTACCGCTGTTGCCGCTCTTCCTTGAACACCGTGGCGGCGTGCCGACGGTCATCGGATTCATCATGGCGTCGTTCTTCGTGGCCGGCGTCATCAGCCAGTTCTTCCTCGGCCGCCTGGCCGACCGATTCGGTCGACGTCCGATTCTCATCTACAGCCTCGTCGCCTACGGCATCGCGAGTACCGCGTACCTGCTGCCAGTTTCGGCGCCGTGGTTCGCCCTCGCGCGTGCCGTCCAGGGCGCGTCGGCCGGCGCGATTGAAGTGGCGTCGATGTCCGCCGTCGCGGCGCTCTTCTCTGAGAGCGAACGGGGACGAGCGATCTCGCGCATCATCGCCGCCCAACTGCTCGGTCTCGCCCTCGGACCGATCGCCGGCGTCGTGGTCTCGGTGAACAGTCTCGGTTGGGCCTTCTTCGCCGCCGGCATGATCAGCTTCGTCGCCGCGGTCGTCGCGTACCGAACCAATCTCGGTGATCGAGCCTTCGACCCGACGCCGCTGCCGAGAATGCAGTGGAGCCCACAACTCACCGGCGCCCTTATCGCCGCGAGCGCCGGCGGTCTCGTCATCGGCGTCTACGAAGCATGTTGGAGTCTGTTGATGCACGCCCACCACGCCTCGACCTTGCAGATCCGACTGAGTTGGACGATCTTCTGTCTCCCCTTCGTGGCGTTGAGCGGATTCGGAGGGTGGTTGGCCGATCACGCCAATCGCCGCTACATCGCGTTGGGAGGACTGCTCAACGGAGCGATCTTCCTCTCCATCTACCCACACATCCACAACAACGACCTCATCTTGTTCATGGGGTCGCTCGAATCGATTGGCGCCGCACTGTCGGCACCCTCCATCTCGTCGTTGATGAGCCAAGGTGCGGTCCATCGTGAACTCAGTCGACGACAGGGCCTCTACGCGACGTCCAACACGGCGGCGCTCGCCGTCGCGGCTGGCGTCTCAGGATTTCTCTTCACCATCAATTCGGCGCTCCCCTTCACGTTGCTCGCCGTTATCTCCGCGCTGCTCACTCTGACGACGCTGTGGTGGTGGCGCAACGTGACCGGGAACATTACTAAGACGACTGGAACGTGACGAGGGGCGGCTCTCGCCGCCCCTCGTCACATCGTCACTTCGAAGTTCGAAGAACTAGCTCTTCCAGATCTGGTCCCAGCGCGCCGAGCCACCGTCCGGGCTGAGACAACGAGTCGTGCCGTCACCGGCGGTTCCCGAGACCCAGTTCTGCACGTTCGAACGAGCGGCCCAAGCGTTCACCAAAGCGTCGAGCATGATGTAGGGCATGTCGATGGCGAAGCGACGGTTCACCGTCTGCCACGCCTTCTTCTGCGCGGCCGATCCGGGGCGCGAAGCGAGCGCGGTCAACAACGCGGACTCGACGGCCGGGTCGGCCTGGTGGGCGAAGTTCACCGCGCCGGCAATCCAGGTGCCCGCCGGAAGTCCCGCCATGCCCAAGCCGCCCGCGGCCGGCGAGGTCGTCGCTGGCTGTGAGTCGAACCACACGTAGTTGAGTGACTGGTCCACGCCTCCAAACTGGTTCCATCCCGCGCAGTCGTACTCGCCGTAGATCACGTTGTTGATGAGCGTGCTCTGGACGAGCGAGCGAGGCGTGATCGAGACACCGATCTTCGCAAACTCCTGCTGGAAGAAGTCGAAGGCCTTGGTCGCGGTCGCGCTTCCGGCCACGATGTCCATCACGAAGGCAACCTGGGACACCTTGTTCTTCGCCTTGTAGGCGTTCACCAGGGCCTTGGCCTTCGTCGGGTTGTACGCCGGGTAGCCGGGGTTCTTGTAGAACGGCGAACTCTTGCGGAAGATGCCGTCGGACAATGCACCCACGCTGTTGTCGATGACCCGGAAGTACGTACTTCGGTTGACCGCCATGGCCAACGCCGTACGAATGTTCACGTCATTCACTACCGGCTTCATGGTCGGGTCCCACTGAAGCGACGACGGGTTGACGGCACCCATGGTGCCGATCCAGTCGGCCTCTTGGACCGCCAACGGCGGCGCCTGGCCCTTCAAGATGTACGCCAACGATCCGGGCACGGTCGGCGCGAATTCGCCGGCCCACGCGAAGTACTGGTTCATCGTTCCGGTCGTGTTCATGATCAAGAAGTTGAGCCCCGGATCCCTCGGCTGAGTGAGGTCGGTGACGTATTTCACACCCTTCATGTGCTTGAGTGCCGTAATCTGCGGGCCGCTCTGTTGCAGGATCATGTCGACGTTGCCGGCCTGGAGCGCCTGGTTGCGGGCCTCGGGGTCAACGATCGTCTTGAAGTGAATGGCATTCAGGTACGGCAACTGACGAGAATGCGCGTCGGACCTCCAGTAGTTGGGGTTCTTGACCAATTGTGACTCCGTGTTGACCTGCCACGACTTCACCATGAAGGGACCAGTGCCGATCGGGTTGCCCGTGTAGGTCGCCACGAACGAGCTCGGGTGTGCCATGTAGGAAATCTGCTGCTCGGCCAAGGAGATCGGGAAGGCCGAGAACGGGATCACCATGTTGTACGCCACGGTGTAACTGTCCACTTTCGTCACCGAAGCGATGATTGGCTTAATCGCCAGGCCCACCGTGGGGTCGGCATTGGCCGCCACCCAGTTGGCGACGCATATGTCGGCGTTGAAGGCGTCGCCGTTGGTGAAGTTAACGCCTTGGCGAAGCGCAATTGTCCATACCGTGTAGGTCGCGTTCGGGGTAGCCGAGAGCGCCAGCATCGGTAGAGCGACCTTGCCATTGGCCGACATTACGAAGAGTGGGTCGTAGAGCGCGTTGGCGACACAGAATCCTGAGGCGTCCAACTTGCCTTGTGAGCCGTTAAAAACGTGGTAGTTCGGGACGTCGGAAAGTGTCCCGACAGTCAGGGTCCCACCACGCCTTGGCTTACCTGTATTCACGCCGATTGCGGCGGCACCAGCCGACGTCGCGAGTAGATCGTCAACGACCGATCCAACCAGTGCGACGCCACCGATTGTGGCAGCTGAGTGAGTCAGGAACGATCGACGATCGAACGTGGATGACATCTTTGTCCTCTTTCCCCCTGGAGCGCTGGCCTTGTGCTGGCTCTCCTCTGGAGGCAACTTAGCAAGAACCAGAATGAAATGAAGTGCAGTGGCGAAAACTCCTGAACGCTAAATTCCCAGGGTCCGATAGGCAGGGCGACGCCGCTCGAACCCTGGGAAACTCATCGGTGGCCGTTGTGATTGCAGCCACCAGCACGCGCGTGCGACGAACACGACTGTGAAATACGCCGTCATTTTCACCCTTCGAGGCGCGAGCGGACGTCACGGAGCCGACCGAAGCGCACCAGTCACTTCTCCCCAGCGCATGATCGCTCGTCCAGCAGGGAGTTCGGACCGTGCGGTTCGCACGCTCAAACGTCGTTGAATCAAGGCTCTCACGCTGGAGGCGGCGAGCACAACGCGTTCGTCACTGACCACGGGCCCGCAACCGGTCCGAGTGATAATTGCCACCGTCGAGGAGCGAATCATTGAAACCTGCCCACTGAAATCGAGTCGAATTGTCGAGACGTCCCCATCTTCAAGGGGTGACTTGTGAGGTTCCTGTGAAATCTCTTCGAGGCACTTTAGATAGCAAGGGACTGCGGTTCAGGTTCGAGTGCTTCGCGCGCCCTAATCGCTGAGTGATTATCGATAACTTTTGGCGAGCCCAGCCGTATTCAACGAAGACGGCGAATGGGACGCGCGCAATGTCCCTCGGTACACAAAGGGAGCAGGGCCCAGACGGAAGGGGAAGCCGTCTGGACCCTGACAGGATAATTCGAATTTGATATCAGGGCCCGAATGGAAGGGAGGGACCATTCGGGCCCTGAGACTTGTGAGACCTAGCTAGCTGGTCTGCTTGATTTCGCGCGAACTCCTCTCGCATTCGAACCAACTCCGTCCTCTCCCGGAGTTCCGGGAGAGGGTCCAGTTCCCATTGTTGCGGGCCCGACGCCATTGTTGGGACCCGGACCACGACCGTTGGGGCCCGGCATCCCGATCCCAACGGTCGTGGCCTCGATGGTTGTCGGCGAGGAACCGAATGTCCCTTCGCTAAAGACGAAGGATCCGACCCTCACGTCGCCGAACGATGCACTCGTCCCGGCCCTGGAGTATGTGGTTGCGGAACTCACCTGAATCGTGGCTTCCATGCCGTTCGGTCCCGTCACCGTGATCGTGTCACCGTTTATCGCGCCGACTCGACCAGCGATCATCGCGGGCACGATATCGATCGATCCCGCGACACTCGCATCGGTGGAACTCGGTTCGATGCGAACGTTCTCACCCGGCATCAGGCTCGCGGCCGACGCGCTTTGTCGAAGTTTCGTGATTACCGTCCTTGAGTTGATCGCGTAGGTGGTTGCGGTCCCGTCGAGGTTCACGATGGTGATCGAAGTACTCGTCAGAGTTTTGACGTCCCCGCCGACGCCACCCGGTTCACGGGGTGGCGTCGGCGTCGGCGTAGTTGTGCTGGCGTCTTTCGAGCCGCGAGGGGTCACGGGAGGTACCGACTTCAAAGAGTGCGTCGAGGCGCTCGCGACGCCGACGCCACTTACGAGCACTGTGACGGCGATCGCCGAAGAGAGCCCCACTTTTCGTAGGGCTCGCTGACGGGAAGGGCGGATCATGGGAGGCTCGCTTTCTGTCTCGAATGGGGGGATTTCGAGACAGGGACATCTTCGCCAACGAAGGTGTGGATGCCATTGGGAAGGCGTAAGAAGGAACTAAATCTCGAAGTTCATCACGAAGTCGTCACGAAGGCCGCATCCGTCAACTGAAGTCGGGCATACTGGGCGCGTACGACTAGCACCTCACGGAGTCGTGTCGGGTACACACCATCTATTAGGGAGGACCACACGAGTGGCGACAGGCATTGATATTCATGATGGATCGTCGGGCGACGAAGCCTTCAAGGTTGAACGACGAGGCATCGACTTCGTCCCCGAAGACGAGCGCTGGGCGACGCCGCGCAATATCGCCGCTCTGTGGGCCGGTACGTCGATAAACGTCGAGTACTTCATTTACGGCGCGCTCTTGATGGGATTCGGCTTCAGTTTCTATACGGCGCTCGCGGTCATCATCATCGGCAACGTCTCCTATTTCCTACTGGGTCTGGCGTCGTTGCAAGGTCCCGAGACCGGCACCACGGCCTTCATGATCTCTCGGGCGCCCTTCGGTACTCGCGGATCGCGACTCCTCAGTTTCTTCAACTGGGTTACCCAATTGGGGTTCGAGACCGAAGGACTGATCCTGATCGTCGGCGCCGGTCTGGTGCTCTCCCAGATGGCCGGCATCCATACCTCCAGCGGCCTGAAGGTCGCCTACATCATTCTCGCCGCGGCGATTCAGGCCGTCATGCCGTATCTGGGACACGCGACGATGGTCAAGGTCCTTCGCGCGTTGATCATTCCCTTTGGCGCGATCTTCGTGCTCCTGGCGTTCTATGACTTCAAACACGGGTCGGCGAGCTTCAAAGGCTTCGGCGGAGGTTGGGAACTCTTCACGGCAGGACTGGCCTTCACCTTCGCGCTTTCGGGTCTCGGCTGGACCGAGTGCGGCAACGACTACACCCGCTACGTAGCGCGCGACGCGAGCAAGGGTTCGATCGTCGGCTGGATGTTCCTTGGTACGGCGATTCCCGAGATCTTCATGATGGTGCTGGGCGCGGCGACGTTCACGTTCGTCTCCTCGAGTGCCCAGTCGGCGGACTGGAATGGATCAAACCCCTTCGAAGCGCTGCATATCCAACACACGATTCCGAGTTGGGTCGTCGCGGTGTTCTTGATCTTCGCGATCGTGCAGCTCTTCGGCATCAACTCGCTCGACCTCTACTCCTCGGGCGTGTCGCTCCAGGCCATGGGACTCAAGCTCAAGCGCTACCAGGCTGTCGTGTTGGACAGCATCCTCGCCTGCGGCCTCACGATCTGGGCGATGTTCCAATCGACGTTCTCTCTCTATATGAAGGAGTTCGTCGGCGTCATCATCGTGTGGATCGCCCCGTGGTTCGGCATCTATTTGATGGACTGGATCATGCGCAAGTACCGCTACAGCGCCTCAGAACTCCAGCGCGATGACAAGAGCGGGATCTACTTCGTCGGTAAGACCGGCGTGAACTGGAACTCAATTGTCGCCTTCGTCGTAGGTATGGTGTGCTCGACGATCGCCTTTTCCAAGGCGCCGCCACCGGTGAACTTCCCGTTCCACTGGATGACCCCCATTTCGAATCACTACGGTGGCGCGTGCGCGGGCAATCTCGTGCATAGCGTCTGCACCGCCGGCTGGTACGGCGGCGCCGACTTCTCCGTGCCGACTGGCATCATCGTGGCCGCCGCGGTGTATTTCCTGCTGGAGAAGGTCGCGGGCAACGTGGCTCGACAGGTTGCGAAACAACAAGAACTCGAACCGACTTCGTAAGTACTTCATCAACGTCCCCGGGCTTCGGCTCGGGGACGTTGTCATGTCCGTGACTAGCCGGCCCAGTCTTCGATGAGGCCGCCTGAACCATCGGGCCGGAAGACCGGAATGGAGCCGAGTGCGCGTACCATCTGCGCGTCTTCGCCGAGCGAAGTTCGCCATATCGACGCCTCGGTAACGAGCGTGCCGATCACGACGATCTCGGCACCGACACCGCGCAAGAGCCGAAGCGCGGCACCGGTCGACGCACCGGTCGATATCACGTCGTCCACGATCGCCACGCGCTTGCCAACGACGTCCTTGATCCGGGCGCGATCGAAAAGTAGGCGCTGCTCGGCGTCGGTCGTGATCGAGCGCACGCTCTCACTGACCGCGTCGGCCAGGTGAATCTTGGGTGTCTTGTGCAAGATCACGTACTGATCGAGACCGAGATGGCGCGTGACCTCAACCGCGACCGGGATACCCATCGTGGCCACGGTCGCGACGATGTCGACGTCGTAGGGACGGATGATCTCCGCCAGTTCGCCGCCCGCTCGCGACATGAACTCGACACCCATGTCGACGGTGATGAGCAGTGCCAGCGCCAACTGCTCGTTCAACGAGACGAGCGGAAGGTCGACGCGTTGTGTGCCGATATCAACGGAGTACGTGCGTTCGCCCACGTTGAACGAGCATACTTATCCGATGAGCTCAACCACTTCACCGCTCGACCGCGACCTCGCTCAACGAATGCTCGTGACCGCGTACGACGAAGCCGTGCTCGGCCTCAGTGAGGGCGGCATACCGATCGGCGCGGCGTTGTACTTACGCGACGGCACGTTGATCAGTTCCGGGCACAATCGCCGGGTCCAAGAGCGCGACGCGTCAGTGCACGCCGAGACCGACGCGTTTCGCAAGGGCGGACGCCGTCGTGACTATCCGGACACCGTGATGGTCACGACACTCTCACCATGCTGGTACTGCTCGGGACTGGTGCGACAGTTCAATATCGGCGCCGTCGTCATTGGCGAAGCGACGACCTTTCACGGTGGTCACGACTGGCTGGCCGAACTCGGTATCGAGGTCGTGGTGCTGGACGACCCGGCCTGCACCGAACTGCTTGGTACGTTCATCCTCGAGCACCCCGACCTCTGGAATGAGGACATTGGGCTCTAGTTAGCGTGCCGGTGGTCCGAAGAGCCGATCGCCGGCGTCACCGAGGCCGGGCGTGATGTAGCCGACGCTGTTGAGTTCGGCGTCGAGCGCGGCCGCGACGATCGCGACGGCCGGGTGCTTCGAGAAGACGTAGTCAACACCGGGCTGGGCCGCGATGAGACAGAGCACGGTCACGTCGCCCACGCCACGTTCGCGCAGCATGTCCAGTACGCAAACCAGCGAACCCCCAGTCGCCAGCATTGGGTCGCAGAGAACCACGTGCACGCCGGTGAGCGAATCGGGCAAACCGTCGAGGTAGACGTCGGGCATCAACGTCTCTTCGTTGCGGCGAAGACCGACCAAGCACACTCGGTGGTGCGGAAGGACCTCTTGAACCGCCGGACTCATGCCAAGGCCGGCGCGAAGGATCGGGACGATCAAGTACTCCGTGTCGATGCGCACCGCCGGCGCTCCGCGCAGTACCGGCGTGTCCACGGTCGTGACAGTCACCGGCGTGTCGCGAAAGGCCTCGTAGGCGACGAACCGAGAGATCTCGCCGGCCAGACGCAAGAAGTCCGCGTTGGACGTCGCGACGTCGCGAAGGCTGCGAACCTTGTCGGCCACGATGGGATGGTTGATGACGTGGAGTGATGGCACGAGGTCACACTACGCCCAAGGCGTGGCGCATCGCATTGTCACCGCGTGGCCACTGACCGCGATTTGAAGTCATGGAGGTCAAGTAATATTGACCGATGGCTTCTTCACTCTCTTCGCGTCCAAAACGCGCTCGAGAGCAAGAATCGGCCAACCCCCTCGGTGGGATTACTTCGAGATATCCGGGCCCTCGCAACGAAATTTCACGCAATCAGAGCCTCGCCTGGTGGCGTCGAGTGCTTCCGGTGATTCAGTCCCATCGACTGACGTTTGTGACGGCAATCGTGCTTTCGTTTGTGAGTCTCATTTTCCAAGTGCTCGTGCCCAACATGTTGAGCAACGACATCGACCACACCTTCGTCAAGCACGTCACGTCGCTGCACAGTGACGTGGTCTCCATTGTGATTGTGGGACTTCTCGCCGGGGTCACCGGCATCATCTCTCGCCAGTTTCTTTACAGCACCGCCTACAACGTGGAAGCGGACCTTCGTTCGTTGATCTATCAGCACTTGACGTGGCTCTCGTTCAGTTTCTACGACCGTGTGCAGTCGGGACAACTCATCAGTCGCGCCAACAGTGATATCCGAAGTGTCCAAATGTACTCAATATTCGCCCCGCTCATCATCGTGCAGTGCTTAATTGGTGTGGTCGCCTTTGGCTTCATGCTCAGCATCAACTGGGCCCTCGCGCTCATCTCCATGATCGTGATGCCAATTCTTTACGTCGTCGGCATCAAGATGCGTCGCGTCATGTTCCCTATCTCCTGGATCACGCAGTCGCGTTTGGCGGAGGTCGCGACCATCGTGGATGAGAACGTCAACGGCGTTCGCGTGGTGAAGTCCTTCGCGCAGGAAGAGGCCGAGATCAACCGCCTCGCCGATGCCGCGGAGGGCGTTGCGTGGGCTTACATCAAGGACGCCAACATTCGAGCGGTCTGGTCCCCCTGGGTCCAGAACCTGCCCCAATTGGGACTCGCTCTGGTACTGCTCTGCGGCGGATGGATGGTCGTGCACGGCGACCTCCGTTACTCCGCGATACTTGCCTTCAGCTTGTATCTCTTGATGCTCCAGGCGCCGTTCATGATGCTCGGGCAATTGGTGATGATGGGCCAGCGCGCGAGGGCCAGCGCGGGAAGGATCTTCGAGATCCTCGATGAGAGTCCCGAGATCGTGGAGCGACCCGGTGCCTACGACCTTGTCGATGTGCGCGGTTCGATCGACTTCAACCACGTCACCTTCACCTACGACAACGGCGCTGAAATTCTTCGCGACTTTGACGCACACATTTCGCCCGGCGAAACGGTTGCGATCGTTGGACGTACCGGTTCGGGAAAATCGACCGTCGCACGCCTAGTGACTCGCTTCTACGACGTGACAAGCGGGGACGTCACTATTGATGGACACGACTTGCGCGACCTAACGCTCACGTCGCTGCGGGCCAATGTCGGCGTCGTGCTCGACGAGCCCTTCCTCTTCTCAATATCCATCCGCGACAACATCGCCTACGGTCGACCCGACGCGCCGCTCGAGGAGATCGAGGCTGCGGCGCGCGCCGCGAACGCAGACGAGTTCATCGTGCGCCTGCCCGAAGGGTACGAAACGATCGTGGGCGAGCGCGGCTACACCCTCTCGGGGGGACAACGCCAGCGCATCGCCATCGCCCGAACGCTGCTGCTCAATCCACCGATCCTCATCCTCGACGACGCCACGAGTGCAATCGACGTGCACGTGGAGTCGGGTATCTACGAGGCCCTGCGGGGACTCTTGAAGCAACGAACCACGATCGTCATTGCTCACCGCATCTCAACGATCGCCCTCGCGAGTCGGGTGCTGGTGCTCGACGACGGTCGCATCATCGCGAGCGGTACGCACGGGGAGTTACTCGAGAACGAACCGCTGTACTCAGAGATCCTGGCCCAGACCACATCGGGAGAGGAATCGTAGTGGGTTGGGGCGGCGGCGGCGCCGTATTCGGTCCGAGTGCTTCGTCGTCGAGCGGTCAGGCGGGACTCCCCTTCGGTGGCATTCCCGAAGAGCTCATGGACGAAGCGACGAAGCTGCTCTCGAGTGAGCCCGTGCACGCAAAGTCTGATGTTCATTTCACGCAACGGCCCAGCGAAAAGGAACGAGAACGTTTAACGCTTCCTAAGTTGTTGCGCGCCTACCCCAAGTGGGTCATTGCCGGATCAGCTCTCGTAATCGTTATCAGCCTCACTTTGCAGGCGGGGCCCCTCCTCACGGAGTACGCGATCAGCCACGGGATGGAACGACACAAGAGCCTGAGTGTGATCGTGGTCTGCGCAACGTTGTATCTCGCACTCGCGTTGATCAGCGTCTACTTTCAACGCCAACAGGTCGACGTCACCGGCAAGCTCTCCTCGCGAGTGATGCACGACCTACGAATCCGCGTCTTCACACAGTTTCAACGACTCAGCCTGGACTTCTTTACTGAGGAGAAGGCTGGCGTCTTGATGAGTCGCATGACCAGCGACATCGAGAATCTCCAACAGTTGATCCAAGACGGCATTAGCCAGTTCGCACTAGAGGGCCTCACGATGATCGTGATTACGGTCATCCTGTTTCTCACCAACGTCGCGCTCGCCGCGTGGACCGTGCTGCTCGTTGTGCCGATCCTCGTGGTCTTTTCGATCTGGTACCACCACGCGTCGGAGAAGGGTTACCTCCTCGCGCGGGACCGAATTGCGAATGTCTTGGCCGATCTGTCCGAGTCGCTCTATGGCATTCGCGTCGTGACCGCCCACAATCGTCAGCGTCGCAACATTCGAAACCACCGTCACGTCGTGGGGGCCTACCGTGACGCCAACGCGTACACCGGACGTGTCAACGCCGTTTACGGGCCGGCCACTCTCATGATCGGCATCCTGGGACAGGCAATGCTGCTCGGTATCGGCGGCCACATGGTCCTTCACCACCAGCTCGGCGTTCCTCAGCTCATCGTGTTCTTCCTCTACCTCAACCGATTCTTCGCGCCGATTCAACTTCTCGTCCAGCAGTACACCACCCTGCAGCAGGGTCGCTCGTCGATCATTCGTTTGCGCGAACTCCTCGAAATTTCTCCGACCGTGGATGAAGTGCCCGGCGCCGGCGACCTGCCCACGATTGAAGGTCGAATCACCTTCGAGCGCGTGGACTTTGGCTACCTGAGCGATGAACTCGTCCTGCACGACGTCAATCTGGAGATCGCTCCCGGCGAATCCGTTGCCTTCGTCGGTCCGACCGGTGCCGGCAAGTCGACCATGGCGAAGCTCGCCAATCGCTTTTACGACCCCACCGTCGGTCGGGTGCTGCTCGATGGTATCGACGTCAAAACCGTCACCCTGCGCTCGTTGCGCTCGCAACTCGGTGTAGTGCCCCAAGAGGCGTTCCTCTTCGCCGGTTCAATCCGCACCAATTTGAGTTTCGGCCAACCCCACGCCACCGACGAAGAGATCAACACCGCCGTTGACGTCGTCGGGCTTCGTGAACTCGTCGATCGTCTCCCCCAGGGACTCGACACGCCGGTGCACGAACGGGGCCAGACGCTCTCGGCCGGTGAACGACAGCAACTCGCCTTAGCGAGGGCCTTCCTTGCCCGACCGCGCGTGTTGATCTTGGACGAAGCGACGTCCTCACTTGATTTGCAGAGCGAGATAGTGGTCGAACAGGCCCTCGATCGACTCCTCGAAGGTCGTTCGGCAATTCTGATCGCGCACCGACTCACGACCGCGCAACGCGCCGACCGCATCGTCGTGATTGACCGCGGTGGCATCGTCGAGATGGGTACACCCGATGAACTCCTCGCGTCAGGGGGTGCCTACTCCATCATGTACGAGGCGTGGCTCGCGTCGGGTGGACGCGACGCGACGCGAACCGCCTAGGCCATCTCTTTCACCTCGGCGATCAGCGACGCCGAACTTTGATCGGCCAACGGAATTGGATGGACTTGCAGGTGCGTGACGCCAGCCTCGCGAAAGGCGGCGACTCGCTCGGCCACATAGCTCGCCGGTCCGCACAACGTGGTCAGTTCCAAGAACTCATCAGGGATCGCCGCCTCGGCCTCTTTCTTCTTGCCGTCGAGGTAGAGGTCTTGAATGGTCGCCGCTTCCTTCTCGAAGCCGTAGCGCATCATCAGTTCGTTGTAGAAGTTCTTGCCCTTCGCGCCCATACCGCCCACGTAGAGGGCGGTCATGGGGCGCGAGAACTCTCGCAGGGCCGTGACGTCGCTCCCTTCACCGATGGCGAGCAAACCGCCCGCCGAAATCATCAGTTCGCCGAGCGACGGATCACGCTTGGCGCGCCCGGCGGCGAGTGACGATCCCCAGACGTCGTTGGCCCGTTCGGGGATGAAGAAGACGGGGAGCCACCCGTCGGCGATGGTCGCGGTCATCTCGACGTTCTTCTCGCCCAACGACGCGACCCAGATGGGAATCTCACTGCGCACCGGATGCGTCAAGATCTTGAGCGCCTTGCCGAGGCCGGTGCCCTGATCACTCGGCAACGGGAGGGTGAAGTTCTTTCCCTGGTGGACCAGTGGGGCTTCTCGCCTCCAGATGTTGCGACAGATCTCCACGACCTCTCGGGTGCGTCCGAGCGGGTTCGCGTAGGGCACACCGTAGAAACCTTCGATGACCTGGGGGCCCGAGGCGCCGAGTCCCAGGTGGAACCGACCGTCGGAGAGCGCGTCGATGCCCGCGGCGGTCATGGCGATGAGTGACGGCGTTCGCGAGAAAATGTTCATGATCCCCGAGCCAATCTGGACGCGCTCGGTCAGTGCCGCGAGGTACCCCATCAGGGAAGGGCTGTCGAATCCGTAGACCTCGGCGACCCACACGAGGTCGAGGCCGGCCTTTTCCATCTCCGCCACGTTTCGTGCGGCCTCTTTGAATCCACCAGCGTAGGCCAGAATCGTGGAAATCTGCAGCGCTGGACGAGGGCTCGCGGTCATGGACGTCACAGTAGCAACCGCCCTTGACTGGCCCGAACACCGGGTAAACCTCGCCTACGCTTGTAGATGAAAGCAATCTCGCTTTCACAATATTAAAAGGCTGGTGACAACGTGGTCACGCGTCCCTCTGAGGCGTCCCCTCACGAATTCAATCCGTGGCTGCATGTCACGTCGCTCATCGAGACCGCCGGGCGTCTGCTCGGACTGAACGAAGGATTGATCAAGCGAATCGTGACCCCGGAGCGAATTCTCGAAGTCGCTGTTCCGGTTCGCATGGACTCGGGTGAGGTCGAGATGTTCCACGGTTGGCGGATCCAACACAGCACCGCGCGCGGCCCGGGTAAAGGCGGCATCCGCTTCCACCCCAGTGTGAACGTCGACGAGATCGCGGCACTCAGCGCCGACATGTCCATAAAGTGCGCCGTGGTGAATATCCCTTACGGCGGAGCCAAGGGTGGTATTCGCGTCGATCCGGCGGCGCTCAGTCGCGCCGAACTCGAGCGACTGACTCGGCGCTACGCCTTCTCTATCGCCCCGATGATTGGACCGGACCGAGACATCCCGGCACCCGACATCAACACGGACACGCAGGTCATGAGTTGGATCATGGACACCGTGTCCATGCTGGCCGGACACAACATCCCCGGCGCCGTCACCGGTAAGCCGCTCGCCATCGGGGGCACCCTCGGTCACGCGGGCGCGACGTCACTCGGTGTGACGATCTGTACGAGCGCAATCCTTCAGCGTCTCGGTCGACTCGCGAGCGAACAGCGCGTCGTCATCCAGGGCTACGGCAAGGTCGGCGCCCCGTTGGTGAAACTCTTGAGTGATCGCGGCATGAAAGTAGTCGGCGTCGCTGATATCCGTGGGGCCATCCACGTGCCCACGGGCATCGACCCCACCGTTATGGCGAATCACTTCAAAGAGGCCGGCACGATCGTCGGATATCCCGACAGCGAGCTGGTCTCCTCCGACTTGCTCTTCACTTTGCCGAGCGACATCGCGATCCCCGCCGCCCTCGGCGGTGTCATCGACCAGGACATCGCCAAGACGATGTCGGCGTCGATCGTCGTCGAAGCGGCCAACGGTCCGACGACCGGAGAGGGCGCCGCAGTCCTCGCGAGTAGGGGCATCGCGGTCGTACCCGACGTCCTTGCCAATGCCGGTGGCGTCGTCGCGTCGTACTTCGAGTGGGCCCAGGACCTTCAGGGCTACCTCTGGGAGCCGGAACTCTTTCACGACCGACTTGAAAAGACGTTGCGCGAGGCCTTCAATTACATCTGGACTCGACATCTCCAACTCGAAGTCACGCTGCGCGAGACCGCGATCGCCGTCGGCGTTGAACGCATCGCCGAAGCGACCGAGCTACGCGGACTGTTCCCCTGATCGAATTCAACGTCGCGCCTTGTTCACGTCGCGTGCCAAGCTCCAAGTTTGTCGCAGACGCTTCGCGTGTGCGAGTGTTACGGGATGACACCGACGGAACCTTCGCGCGATGAATTGGAAGAGATCATCTCGTCCTTGCGCGAGGAGATCACGCGACTGAAGGAAGAGATTCGTCGGATTCGTCGTGAGACCCACGAGGTGCCGCCGCACTATCTCTGATGGTCACGTGGTCGTGGTCGAGGTAGTGGTCGTGGTCGTCACAGAGCAACTGAGTTGATTGCGAGCAGCGAGGTCTTGCGCAGCGGCAGCGATCAACGTCGACTTGGCAAGTGTGCCCTGGATGACCGCGTTCACGATTGCCGTCGAGATCTTCGCGGCCAGGGCGAGCGACGCAGCGAGCGATGTGGGCGAACCGAAGAGGATCAGGTCGTCCCCTGCGGTGAGCGCCATCACCGACGCCGCTGGCTCGGCCAGGTGCAGCGCACTGATGGCCCCGGCCGACAGGGAGTCTGTAACGATGAGACCCTTGAAGCCGAGCGTGGTGCGAAGGTACTTCACGACCACGGGCGAAAGACTGGCGGGCAATGTCGACAGTCCCGGAATGCGAGCATTGGACATCATGACGGCGCTAGCGCCGCCGGCGATCGCCTGACGGAACGGAATTAGTCCGGTCGTCTTCAACTTCGCCCACGACAAGGTCGCGGCCGCGCCATAGTCAGTGTTGCGCGTCGAATAGCCGAGTCCGGGAAAGTGCTTCACCACTGACAAAATGCCGGCCAGTTGAAGTCCCTTCATGAACGCCGTACCGTCGGTGGCCGCGATTGACGCCACGCCACTGAATGAGCGATAGCCATCCGGATTCGCCTCGCCCGGATACTGCGCACGCCCGTCGACGTCGAGAACGGGCGCGAGGTCCGTGTTCACGCCTTCCGCGCTGAGCGCAGTGCCCACCCGCTTCGCAATCGCGGTGACCCCGGCAGCGTTGAGGTTCTTGCCCATCGTCTGCGCCCATGGGAATGAACCGACCGCGTTGGTGAGCCGTTCGACGCCACCGCCCTCTTCGTCGGTCATCACCATCCAGGCGAATCGTCCCGGTCGTTCGCGCTGCAATGTGGCGAGGACTCGGGGCATCGAGGCGGGCGCCGTCGTACCGAAGAGAAGGATTCCGCCGTAACCGACGCGTGCCGCTGGCGCGAGCGCGCCGATATTCGTCGCCTCGACCGGGATCGCGATGGTTTCGTTGGCCAACCGTGCTGTCGTCCACGTCGAGACAATCTGAACGGCGCACGTGAGATTCGATGCCGTCGTTCGCCTCTGACTCGCGCCCGCGCTCGCCACGATTACCCCCGAGAGCATCACTGCTCCGAGAAATATTCGTAACTGTCGCACGAAGAAAGGCTACGACGGCGATTCATGAATTACCGACCGCTACGCTGTCGAGCGTCGAAACGAGCCCGATGTCACCACTGATGCCCGCAGTCTTCATCGGTCACGGAAACCCCATGAACGCCATCGAACACAATCGCTACACCGAGAGCTGGGCGAGGTTCGGGGCGTCGATGGAGAAACCGAGTGCGATCCTCGTGATCTCGGCGCACTGGTACGTCAACATCACCGCCGTCACGGCGATGCGAATGCCGCGTACCATTCACGACTTTTACGGCTTCCCGCAGGAACTCTTCTCCGTCGACTATCCCGCGCCCGGTGAACCGTCAATCGCAGAGCACATCGTTGACGTCGTCAAACCCACGTACGTCGGACTCGAGGAGGACAGTTGGGGCATCGACCACGGTACGTGGTCGGTCCTCGTGCACATGTTCCCTGCGGCGGACGTACCGGTCCTGCAACTCTCGATCAACGCCGAACTGCCCTTCGACTACCACTTCAATCTCGGTGCCCAGCTTCACGAACTTCGCAGGGAGGGAGTCCTCATTGTGGGTAGTGGGAACGTCGTGCACAACTTGCGCCTCGTCGACTTCAACTCCCCCGGCGTCGGCACCGACTGGGCCCATCGTTTCGACGATGACATGCGCGAAATCATGACGAGTGACGCTGCCGATCTAGGTCGCGCGAGTGCACACGATGACTACCGTCTCGCCGTGCCGACGCCCGACCACTTTCTGCCCCTCGCGTACATCGCGGGACTCTCGGCGGCGGCGAACACGCCGACGCGCACGCTGGTCGACGGCTACGAAATGGGATCGCTCTCGATGACGGCGTACGAACTTCCGGCGGCCTAACTCACTTTCGACGCGAGAACCGAACCACCCGAAGTAGCGACGCCGCAAGAGCGAGAACGGCGAGCACGGGCAGTACGACGATGGCGGCGCCATTGAAATGACCGGCTTCACTCAGTAGTGCGGTGACGCCAATGATCACGAGAGCAGCGATGAACAGCTCCGGTGTGTCGCCCACCAAGAAGTCCCACCAAAATCTGCCGAAACCCTTAATGAGGCGCGTGAGGAGTGACGGACGATCATTCACGCGTTGGTCCCTACCGTTCGCGTGCCGACATCTCGACGTAGAGCGAGGACGAACAGCCAGGTGACGATGGCGTAAATCGCGGCGAGTCCCAGCAGCATCGTGTCGCCTCCCGGCCAACGAACACGTAGACCCTCGCCCGACCAAAACGTTCCGTAGGTCACCAGGAGTATGCCAACCGACATCTTCAGCGCGTTCTCTGGCACGCTCGAGAGTTGTTTGGCGACGATGACGCCGCATAGTGCGACGAGCACGACCGCGAAGGCGGCCACCGCGGCCGCGACACCGAGTCGATGGGCCGACGTGCCGAGTGTGATCACCAGAATGACGACCTCGAGGCCCTCTAGGAAGACGCCTTTGAACGCCAGGACGAAGGCGATGCGGTCGCGACCGGGCGTGGCACCGGTGTTCCGCAAGGTCGCGACCGTCTCTTCATAAATGGCGTCTTCGTCATGCTTCGCCTTAAGACCGGTGGCGCGAAGAATGGACTTTCTCAGCCACTGCATGCCGAATATGAGGAGCACTCCCCCGACGACGAGTCGCAATGTGCTGAGTGGAACGTGTACCAGCGCCGGACCAAAGGCCGCCACGAGCGCGCTCAAGACCAGAAGTGCGACACCGGTTCCTTCGAAGGCCGATCGCCATCCGCGAGTGTGGCCCACCGCGAGGACGATGGTCAAGGCCTCGACCATCTCTACGCACGACGCCAGAAATACTGCGCCTACGAGGACCACCGTTCCTGAAGAAACGGATGTGGCTATGAACACGTCATCATCCTTCTGGGCCGGAAGTGGACAGGAACTCAGTGAATCGATTGGCAGCTTCGTATCAAACGCTAGCGGCCGGCAACGACATCACCGAATTTCGTGGCCAAGGTCCGGGCTTACTCGCGATGACGGAGCTCGTCTTCGACCGCGGCGGGGTCGAGTCCCCTGCTTCGCAATAGCACGAGTGTGTGAAACCATACGTCGGCTGCCTCTTCCACGACCCGTTGGTCGGCTTCGCTCAACGCGGCGACGACCAATTCGACGGCCTCTTCGCCAACCTTTTGCGCCACCCGTCCCGTTCCCTCGTTGAGAAGCTCCACGACGTACGAACCCTCAGGCGCGTCCTGCTCACGTCGAAGGATCTTTCGCCACAACCACGGTGTGAAACACGAGGTGGCCCCGTCGTGACAGGCCGGTCCGTCGGCCGCGACCCGTACGAGAACGGCGTCATCGTCACAGTCGTGCGATATCTCAACCACGTGCATCGTGTTGCCCGACGTCTCGCCCTTTTGCCACAGCTTCTGTCGGGAGCGCGAAAAGAAGTGGACGAGTCCGCTCGACCGAGTCAGATTGAGCGCCTCCTGGTCCATCCAACCCAGCATCAGTACGCGCCCGGTCACGTCGTCTTGCACGATTGCCGCGCGAAGCTCTTCGCTCATATCAATTCCTTCATCGGTCGAAGTTGAATACCTAATTCTTGGATCTCGCGACGGAGGCCGGGGAGACCCGTCGGATTCTCGTGCACGATCGACGCGATCAACGCCGCGTCAGCAATGCGCAGTGCCTCGGCAACGTGAGCGGCCGAGCCGGCGCCACCGGAGGCAATGACGGGGATCGACACGGCGTCGCGCACGGCCGCGGTCAATTCCAGGTCGAACCCTCCGCGCTTTCCATCGTGCGAGATCGACGTCAACAAGATCTCGCCGGCACCTCTCGAGGCCGCTTCGACGGCCCAGGGAATTGTCTTGGTCGTCGTCACGACGCGCCCCCCGTGGGTGTGTACGACTCCATCGCCCGCGTCGATCGCCACGACCACGGCCTGACTGCCGTAGCGCCAGGCAATCGCGCCGATTAGTTTCGGATCAGCGAGGGCCGCTGAATTCAGCGAGACACGGTCGGCACCCGACTCGATGATTCGAATGGCGTCCTCGACCGAGCGCACGCCGCCGCCGACGGTGAAGGGGATCTCCAACACGTCGGCGACTTCGGCGACCACCGACGTCATCGTCGCGCTATCCTCGGGAGTCGCCGAGATGTCAAGAAAGACGAGTTCGTCGGCACCCCCGTCGCTATAGAACTTTGCGAGTTCGACGGGGTCGCCCACGTCGCGCAGTCCTACGAAGTTGACGCCCTTCACCACGCGACCATGGGCCACGTCGAGACAGGGGATCAAACGGGCGAGAGGCATCGTTGGAGAAACGCCAAACCGGCGGATCCGCTCTTTTCGGGGTGGAACTGGACACCGAGAAACGCTCCGCGTTCGACCGCGACTGTGACGCCCTCCGACGTCGCCACACCGTCGGGGCACGTCGCGGCGTAGGAGTGAGCGAAGTAATAGACGCCGCCCCACGGTTCGACGCTCGCCCATCCCAGACGCGGGACTCGGCCCTCGGTGATCAGGTGCACTGAACCGCGCAACAGCCCGATGCCGTCGACGCCACCATCTTCGTCGCTGTGATCCAACGCCAACTGCATTCCGAGACAGATTCCGAGGATCGCAGATCCAGTGGCGAAGCGGTCGCGCAAGGCCTGATCCGCGCCTGTCGACGCCAGGTGATCCATGGCGCTACGCGCCGAACCGACCCCCGGCAGAATCACCAACTCACCGTCGGCGATGATCGCGGGGTCGCTACTCACGACGCTCGTGGCACCCAGGTGCGTCAGTGCCGCGCGGACGGATCGCGTGTTGCCAGCGCCGTAGTCGACGACGACGACGTCGCTCACAATGACCCCTTCGTCGAGCGTACGAGCGCGCCGTCACGAGTGAGAGCCTGGGCGAGCGCACGTCCGACCGCCTTGAACGCGGCCTCAGCGACGTGGTGATCGTTTTCGCCGGTCGCGGTCACGTGGAGCGTGATCCGGGCGTTCTGAGCGAGCGACTGAAACGCGTGCGCGGCCATCCCTGGATCAGGTGCAATCGAGATGTTGGCCGTGGCTCGACCCGAGAGGTCGACCACGGCGTGCGCGAGGGCCTCGTCCATCGGTACGCGAGCCTCACCGTAACGAGTGAGCCCCCGGCGATCGCCGAGCGCCTCGTCCAGCGCCGCGCCGAAGGTGATCATCATGTCCTCGACCATGTGGTGTTCCCCGGTTTCGAGGTCCCCCACGCCCTCGAGGCGCAGGTCCATACCACCGTGGAAGGCCAACTGCTGGAGCATGTGGTCGTAGAAACCAAGTCCGGTGTTCACGTAGACACGACCTTGACCGGGTACGCGAAGACGAATGGTCAACAGTGTCTCGGCCGTCGCGCGACGACGACGCAACGAGGGACTAGGAATGGTGGCACCCTCCAGGACAGCGCGCAGAGCGTCGAGCAAGACGTTGTCGTCGAGTTCGTCTTTCACGCTTATGCGCAGTCCCCCTTCGTAGGCTCGAACGACGACCCCCAAGGTCATCAGCTGCTCCACGAGTTCTTGAGGATTGTCCATGGGGATGAAAAGGAAATTCGTGTACGACTTGGTCGGAGTGAGTCCCAGTGCGCTCAACTCTTCGGAGAGTCGCTCGCGCTCAGCCACCTGCGCCGAGACGTCGAGCGGCGTCGCGATCGCCGCCAACGCCAGGGCGGCCGAGAGCGCGGAGACCGACAGCGGCGCCTGTCGCGAGGCGATGACGTCAATCGTCTCGGCACTCGCAATGGCGTAACCGACGCGCGCTCCGGCCAGACCGTAAGCCTTCGAGAACGTTCGCAGCACGATGGCGCCATCGTTGACGCGTTCGATGGCGTCAACACCGGCGTAGTCGGCGTACGCCTCGTCGATGACGAGCTGACCCGGCACGTCAGGGATCTCCGGCAACTCACCCGTGGGATTGTTCGGTCGACAGACGAAGACCAGATCCGCTTGGGAGGGATCGTCCACGATCGTGGCGCCGGCCATCGCGGCTGCGAAGGGGTACATCGAATACGAGAACGCGGGTACCGTCGCGACCGTGCCGCCCTCGGCGAAGAGTCGCGCCACCAAGACGATGAACTCGTCGCTGCCAGCTCCGAGTGCGATCTGATCGACGCCAACGCCGTGTCGTTCGGCAATCGCCGAACGCAATGAGTGGTAGCGCCCACGGTCGTATTCGTTGACGTCCGCGAGGGCGCGCGCCAGAGTCCCGGGACGCGCACTCGGCGGCGGCGTGGCGGCGACGTTGCCGTCGAAGCGGATGATGTCACGCGGGTCCAGATTCACCTTCTCGGCAATCACTTCGTTCGACGGCGGCCATTGGTAACTGGCGAGAGCGACGGGCCGTTTCATCGGCGCGCCGTGATCCTGTGCGCGGGCATGTCTTCGAGATCGGCCAGCGCCTCGATCGTCGGCGCCAGACGTTCCAGACCCTCTTTCGTCACGCGCTGGACGGTCACCGTCTTCATGAAGGCCTCGAGACCAAGACCGCCGGTCGATTTGGCCCACCCGCCGGTCGGCAAGACGTGATTGCCGCCGGTGGCGTAGTCGCCCGCCGGGACCGGCGAGTACGGACCGACGAACACCGCCCCGGCGTTTCGAATGCGATTGGCCAAGGACTCGGCGCGCTCACCCAAGAGTGCGACGTGCTCGGCGGCGTAGTCCTCGACTTCATTGAGCGCGGCCTCGAGGTCATCGCCCACCCACACCACGTGGGCGCGCGAGTCGGGACCGTGCTCCATCTGGGCGTCGAGTTCTTGTTGCACGATGACCGGATCGAATCCGACGTCCGCGACGACGACGACTTCGCTGGGTCCGGCCGGCAGGTCGATGGCGACGTCTCGACTGACGAGCAGTTTGGCGGCGTTGACCGCACCGCCGCCGGGACCGAAGATCTTGTCGACGGGGGCGATGGATTCGGTGCCGTAGGCCATGGCGGCGATCGCCTGCGCGCCGCCGATCGCCCACACCTCGTCGATGCCGAGGAGCGCGGCGGCGGCGGCGACCGCGGCCGAGCCATTGGGCGGCGTGCAGACCACGATGCGTTCGACGCCGGCGACCTGGGCCGGCACACCGGACATGATGAGCGACGACACGAGGCCGGTGGGAACGTAGATGCCGATCGAACGGATCGGCGTCCAACGACGTTCGAGGGTGACGCCGGGCGTCACCTCAAGGGTGAGGTCCGACGGTCGTTGAGCGGCGTGCCACGCGCGGACATTCTCGGCTGCGGCCAGCACGGCCGACGTGGGAATGTCGCCGTAGGCGACGGCGCGCTGGGGGCTCGAAGCCGTCGTGCCGTCAAACTTCTTCGACCATTCGACGAGCGCGGCGTCACCGCGGGCGCGAACGTCGCCAACGATCTCTTCAATGGTGACGGGCTTCTCTGTGGCGACGGGCTTACTCACGGCACCATCCGTTCCACGGGGAGGGTGAGAATCGAACTCGCTCCCGCGGCCTCCAGTTTGGGCAGCAGCGACCAGACCTCGGCCGCCGGCACGAGTGCGTGCACCGCGACGACGCCGGGTGTCGCCAGATCCATGATCGTCGGCGAACCGGAAGTTGGCAAGATCGCGGTTACCTCTTCAAGGCGGACCTTGGCGACGTTGCATAAGAGATAGCGGTTCGCCCGAGCGTTGATGACCGAACCGAGCACCATCGTGAGCGTCCGGCGAGCCTCGTGGTCCGTCGAAGCGACTTTCCCGACCAGCACCGCTTCCGATTCGAACAAGGTGCCGATCGACCGTAGACCGTTGGTGCGAAGCGTGCTGCCCGTCGACACGAGGTCGATGATCGCGTCGGCGAGTCCGAGCCGCGGCGAAATCTCCACCGAACCCGTGACCTGTACGAGTTCGGCTTCGACACCGAGCGCCGCCAGGGCGCGCGTCGCGATTCGCGGGTGCGACGTGGCGATCCTTCGCCCAGCCAGGTCCTCGATGCGCCGCGCTTGATCTTCCATCGAGACGGCGGCCTGCAACGAACACGCCCCGTAGCCGAGTCGAAGGAGCACTTCGACGTCGCACTCGCGCTCGGAGATCAAGTCGAGTCCCGTGATGCCGCAGTCCACGACGCCGTCTTGGACGTACTCGGGCACGTCCTCGGCGCGCACGAAGAGCAGGTCGATGTCGGCGTTGCGACAGTGCGACTGCAGCACGCGTTCACCGGGCTCTTGTGGCGAGACGCCACTGGCTTCCAACAACGACCACGACGGCTCACGAAGGCGGCCCTTGGACGGCAATGCCAAAGATAGACGTCGGTTCATCGTCGGCTCCTCTTGAGAACGGCGGCGTAGCCGCCTTCTCCGTAGTGCAGCCACTGGGCGACGCGCGTCACCGTTGCCGTCGAGGCACCGGTGCGACGTGAAATCTCTTGATACGAGACACCTTCGTTCACCAGACCCGCGACCTGAAGGCGTTGGCCCATGGCGTCAATCTCGGTCGTCGTACACAGGTCTCGCAAGAACGCCGCCGTGACCGCCTTGTCGCGCAGGGCCGCAAACGCTTCGACGAGTTCATCGAAGCGTGCGGCGGTTTCGGGATTGGCTTCGGCCGAAGTCACTTTGCCACTGGTCATTTCAATATATGCTAACATGCTAACACGCTACTATGCAAGTGATCCCCGCACTCGACCTCCTCGGCGACGATGCCGTCCGTCTCGAGCAGGGGGCCTTCGACCGGGTGATCTTTCGTCAGCCGATTGAGGAGTTCATGTCGCGAATCGTGGCGACCACACCGCCCATGATTCATATTGTCGACCTTCAAGGCGCTCGCGACGGGGCATTGCGCAGCGACGTCGTGCTTCGTTGCGCCGCCGTTGCCGACGGCATCCCTCTGCAGGTTTCGGGCGGTATCCGCTCGATTGAGGCAGCGCGCGCGGCGCTCGACGCCGGGGCATCGCGGGTCATCGTCGGCACGGCGGCGTGGGAAAGCGACGACGCGCTCACACTCTTCGCACGCACCTTCGGCGAACAACTACTCGTGGCACTGGACGTCGCCGACGGACGCATCGCCGTTCGCGGTTGGACCGCGACGAGCGGACTGGACATCGCCGACGCGCTGTCGCGCTGCCTCGACGCGGGTGTCGTGCGTCTGCACGTCACCGCCATCGAACGTGACGGCACGATGCGTGGACCGGACCTCGCGCTGTACCACACGGTGTGCGCGAGTGGGATCGCCGTCGTCGCTGCTGGCGGCATCCGAGATGACGATGACGTCATCGCGCTCGCCGAGATTGGATGTGAGGCCGCCGTCATGGGGCTCGGTTATCTCCGTCGTCTCGGTCTGTAATTCGACGCTGTGCGACGCTGCGGGCTACGCCAGCGCGATGACGACCTTGCCGCGCGGTTCGTCGTCGGCGACGTCACCGCGCAAGGCACCAATCGCAGACTCGGTCTGCTCGATCGAATAGCGATGGGTGATCACGAACGAGGGTGTGCGGTTCCCAGCGTTCACCTGCTCGACCACTTCGGTGAACGACCGGCGCGTGTACCCGAAGCTCCCTTGGATCACGATGACATTGTTCACGAGATCATCTGGCGCGAGATCGATGACCGTGCCGTGCGCGGGCAGACCAAGCAGTATCACCATCGCACCGCGCGCCGCGAGTGCAATAGCGGTCGAGACAGAAGCTCCCGTGCCGGCCGCTTCGATCACGAGGTCGAATGACCCATCGGGCACGTCCGTCACGAACTCATCGGCGCCAGTCGCTTTCGCCAGAGAGGACTGCGCGGCGCGCCGTCCGGCGACCACGACTCGCGCGGGACCGAATCGACGTACCAGGTGTGCGGCCAAGAGTGCGATCGTGCCGTCGCCCACGATCACCACGTTGAGGTTTTCGCGTAGCCCAAAGCGGGTGAGCGCCCGCCACACCACCGCCATCGGTTCGACCAGGACCGCGTCGTCCACGTTCACCGATTCATCTATTCGATGAACCAGACGTTTCGGAACGGCGATTCGTTCGGCGATCGCGCCGGGGCGAGTGAAGCCGATTTCCTCGTAGGTCGTGCAGAGGTTGGTAGCGCCAATCCGGCACTCACTACAGTCGCCACACGGAATGATCCCTACGACGACGCGATCGCCGAGTGACGCCACACCAGGCAGTTCATCGAGGATTTGACCCACCCATTCGTGGCCGAGGACCAATGGGTAGCGGACGTACGCGGGATCGATGCTGCCGTCGGCTCAGCCAACGTTTCGAGTGCAATGTCGTGAGGTGATCGTACGACGAGCGCTCGCATCAACTTCGTCCGGGACGAATACCACCGAGCAGGAACGTCATGCGTTCGGCGCGCTCTTTCACGATTGCGCCCAGGCGTTGCACCTCGCGAAGCGCCACGTCGACCTTGAGTCCAGTGATGCTGAGGGCGCCCGCGCATCTGCCCTGGTGGTCGAAGAAAGCCGCACCGACGCAAAACACGCCTTCGGCCTCTTCTTCGTCGTCGGTGGCGTATCCCTCGACGCGAACTCGATCGAGGTCCTCGAGCAAGGCACTTATGTCGGTCAGCGTCTTGGACGTATGAACGGCCATACCGGCGTCGGCAATGAGGTCGCGAACCTGTTGTTCGTTCATCTCAGCGAGGATGGCCTTGCCGGCGGCGGTCGCGTGCGCCTCCTGGCGTTGACCGAGTGGAGCGTGAAAGCGGATGGACCCTTCACCGTCGATTCGTTCGATGAAGACCGGATAGCCGTTCTCGTTCATGGCGAGGCGAGCGGTCAAACCGGTCACACTCGAAAGTTCGCGCAGAGTGGGCAGGCCCAACTCGGCGATGAACGTCTGTTGTCCGACGAGGTCGCCGAGTCGAAGAAGGTTGAGGCCGAGCACGTAGCGCGGACCGGGATCGACTGCTCGAAGCAGGCCCGCCGCGCTGAGCGTGCGCGCCAACGAGAGAGCGGTACTTTTCGCGACTTTCAAATGGCCGGCAATCTCAGTGACGCCCAATCCCCCGGCGCCGACATTGCCCACGAGGTCGAGCAAGGATGCGGCGCGAGCCACCGATTGCACTTCGTAACGCTTGTCTTGATCGGTTATGTTCGGCACAGGGATACGCAATACGGTCTAGCCGATATCTTTCGCAAGGGCCACTTGACCGATAACTAAATACCTGCTTGTATAGCCAAATCAATACCGACAAGCGTTTTGTAGTGCCGAAGACGAACACGCTTCCCGACGCCCTCGACTACCAGGTACTCGCCACCGGGTTCGATCACGTCGAGGGCATCTGTTGGGACCCGTCGCGCAAGTGTCTCTGGGCCGGCGGCGAGGCGGGACAGGTCTACCGTGTTGAACTCGACGGAGCGGTCAGCATCGTCACCACGATCGATGGTGGCGCGCTCTTAGGTATAGCTCTTGACGCGAACGGGACGCTGTACATCTGTGACCCGGGCAATCACCAGGTCTGGAAGATGGACTCGTCATTTGCGGTAGAGGCCTTCGGTGACGCGATCGACTATCCCAACTACCCAGCTTTCGCACCGGACGGTCGACTCTTCGTCTCGGACTCGGGCACCTTCGCGCACGGCAACGGTGGCATCGTGGTCATCGAGCACGACGGCGCCACGACTCGGGTGAACAGTCGCCCACTGGCCTTCGCGAACGGAATCGCCATCGACGACACGGCGCTCTGGATCATCGAATCGGCCGCACCCGCGGTCAGCGCGATGTCCCTGGACGGCACTCAACTGGTACGCGTGATCGAGTTGGAACGCTGCGTCCCCGACGGTTTGGCCTTCGACGCCACCGGTGGACTGTTGATCTCTTGCTATCAACCGAATCTGTTGTGGCGCTGGACCAACGATGGCGGCCTGGAGTTGATCTTCGACGAGTGGACGGGCGAATTGATCCTGTCGCCCACCAACGTCGCCTTCTATGGCGAAGGACTCGGCCGGCTGGCGCTCGCGTCGCTCTGCGGCCACAACATAGTCACCATCGCGCCCGCCCACGCGGGCGCTCCAATTCGACTTCCCAGAACGGAGCGACATGACTGACGTCATCAGTATCAATCCATCCACGGGCGAAATCCGCACGCTCGGTGTCGCCGAGTCGAGCGACGACGAGGTTCTCGCCGCCACGCAGCGCGCGGCACGGGCCCTCGATGACTTCTCGAATCGTCCGTTGCGTTGGCGCGCCGGACTCCTACGCGCCATGGCCGAAGAGCTCGAGAGCGACGCGGCCGACCTGGTCACGACGGCGAACACCGAAACGGCGTTGCCCGCTGCGCGCCTCGAAGGAGAATTGAAGCGAACCGCGTTCCAACTGCGATTCTTCGCCGACGTCGTTACCGAAGGTTCGTTTGTCGGCGCCTCCATCGATCACGCAACCGATTCGCCCATGGGACCGCTGCCCGACCTGCGCCGTGCGAAGGCCCCAATCGGGGTGGTCGCGGTCTTTGGCAGCTCGAACTTCCCCTTCGCCTTTTCGGTGCCGGGTGGCGACACCGCCTCAGCCCTAGCCGCCGGTTGTCCCGTCGTGATCAAGGCGCACCCGGCCCACCCGGCGACGAGCGCCGCGACGTTCGCGGCGCTCGAGCGCGGCGCGCGACGCGTCGAAGCACCGGAGGGAACCGTGAACATCATCTACGGCTTCAGTGCTGGCACGGTCCTCGTGGACGCGCCCGACGTCAGCGCAGTCGGATTCACGGGTTCCGTGGGAGCCGGACTGGCCTTGTGGGAACGGGCGAACGCGCGTTCCGTGCCGATTCCATTCTTTGGAGAACTGGGCTCGGCGAACCCGCTCGTCGTCACCGAAAGCGCGACCGAAGAACGCGGCGCCGAGATCGGGACCGGCGTGGCCGGGTCGATGACGCTGGGGGTTGGCCAGTTCTGCACGAAACCGGGACTGGTCTTCGTGCCCCGCGGCGCCAACGGCGACGCCCTGGTCGTCGCCACGATCGAGGCCTTCTCGTCGCTCGGGACCTTCACCATGCTCAGTTCTTCGATCGCCGATCACTTTCGACGCGGCGCCGAGGCGATCGCCGCGATCAGTGACGTACGCGCGCTGGTGCAACAAGAGCCTGGAAGTGACGCCCACACGGGCGCCCAGTTGTACGAAGTGGACGCCGCGCGATTCACTGGCCGCGACGCGTACGCGCTGCGCGAAGAGTGCTTCGGTCCGGTGGCGCTCATCGTTCGCTACGGGTCGACGGACGAACTGCGTGACGCGCTACTCGCCAGTGAACCGGCACTGACCTTTAGCCTGTTCTGCGTCGAGAACGATCGCGACAGCAAATGGCTCTTGGAACTCGGTTCGCGCCGCAGCGGCCGGGTCGTCGTCAACGCCTATCCCACCGGCGTCGGCGTGAGCTGGTCGATGCAACACGGCGGACCGTGGCCCTCGACGACGTCGAGCGCGGCCACGTCGGTCGGGGCCGCCGCGATCGAACGATGGTTGCGTCCGGTGACGTTCCAATCGGTACCCGATGAACTCTTACCGCCGGCGTTGCAAGATGGCAATCCGTTATCGATCCCGCGACGCGTTGACGGAGTACCGCACGTCGAGCGCTGACGTCGGTGTCCGTGACCGCGGGGCTAATGGCCCGCCCTTCAGGTACGAACTCGACTCACGATGTATCGTTCTTGCCATTGAGCAGCGAACTCGTTCGCGAAGGAGCATGGATGGGCGCGACAAAGTATTCCCGTGGTCGACGGACTCAGCGTGCACTGTCGTCGATGGCGGTTTTCGGTGCCACGATGGGACTAGCCACCGCGCTGACGTCCCCGGCCGGCGCTTCGGGTCGACGAGCCGCCGGCACGTTCACGACATCGAGCAACAGCGGGGCCGGTCTCGTCGCGCTCGGTGGTGGCGTCCTCCTACTCGGCGGCGTTGGCTTCGTCATATTCACCTGGATCCGTCGCAAGCGCAAACCGAACCAATGCGCCGAGCAGCGAGAGGCGCTCGAGCTGGCCGAAAGAGCCGTGCGCTACTGGGCGGCCGCTCGGGCACATCTGGAGTCCGTTGAACGACAGCGATCGGTCGACGGCACTGTACGTGATGAACCTGCGCACGCGTCGCTCGTGGCCAATGCCGCGGAAGGACTTGACAGTGCCACGAAACAGCGCGACGAGTGCCAGATGGATTTGATTCGCTGCATGGCGTCGGGGGGCGCGTTGCCGGTGACCCCCTCGGCCCATTCGCAGCCATTCTTCACACCAGGGCCCGATGGAACGCCGCCGAGTGCGCCGAACGCCGGCTGAGGGCTAGGCCGAGACGAGTCCCATCGCCCGCAACACTCGAAACACTTCATCGGCGCCGTCCTCGGCCGTTTCGAACGAGGAGTCGATGTGGACTTCTGGTTGTAACGGCGCCTCATAGGGCGAGTCGATGCCGGTGAAGTTGGGTAACTGTCCGCTGCGAGCCTTTTTGTAGAGACCTTTCACGTCACGCTGTTCAGCGACTTCCAACGGCGTGTCCACATGGACTTCGGCGAACCTCCCGGGCCCGACCAGTTCGCGCGCAGCGTCACGTCCCGCACGAAACGGCGAAATGGCCGCCACGAGGACGATCATTCCGACGTTATTGAAGAGACGAGCCAATTCGCCAACTCGACGGATATTTTCCGCACGATCGACGTCATCGAATCCAAGATCGCGGTTCAGACCATGACGAAGCTCGTCGCCATCGAGGTTGTGTACGAGGAGTCCTTGGCTGCGCAGTCGCTCCTCGACGACCAGCGCAATCGTTGACTTCCCGGCCCCGGAGATCCCCGTAAACCAAATCACGAACGTTGATGCGGACGCGTCACTCATGGTGGGATCGTTCCTCTCGACATGCGCCTAACGCTCTTTCAGCGTGAGATCTTCGCCGCGATGCGACGAAGCGGTCGCGGGACGAGTCGTCTCACCCGCGCGAGGTGGTCACGTAGTTGGGTTGCCTCGCGAATCGCCGCTTCACTCCGCTGCCACAAGATCCCATTCTCGGTGAGGAGGTTCGCGTTATGTGTCTCCAATTCGGCAATGGCGCCGAGAGCCCACTGAAGAAGAACGCGACGCTCTTCGAGGAGCGGTCCTTCCCACCAACCCGGCTCCAACACGGTGTCCATGTCGAACTCGTCGTGGCGGCCGCGCTGGTCCAGCGTGAGTTTCATCAATTCGTTTATCTCCACGGGTAGCGCCTCGGACACGAGGTCCGCGTCGACGATCACGTTTCGACGAAGTTCCGGTTTGATGGACGCGACTACTCTCGTGAGGTCCAGGTCCTCGGGCACTTCGCCCCACCCGCGAAGGCTCGCCGCGATGTCGCTAAGGACGTCGACGGGATGTTCAATGAGATCGGCGTAATTGCACACGTGCACGCGCGCGCCCTTAAGGTCACGAAGCATCGCGCGGTTGTACGCAGCCCACAACGCGAGCCCGGTGAGCGTCGGCAGACCATTGCGCTTCGAGAGCGACGCCGCCACTTCCAGCGGATCGCGAACGATGACGACGGCGCAGCCATGATCGCTCGTGACCTGTCGCCACAGTGGCAGCAGAATGGAGATCCGAGGATCCTTGAGAAGATAACGCTCCCCGCCGAAGAGTTCGCCGAGCATGCGTCGCGACGCGTCCACGAATTCGATCGCTACCGCGTCCTCGATCCAGTCGGGCGCGAAGTCCGGCGGGCTGTCCCAGCGTCCACCGAAATGAGCGAGCAGGTCGTCGTTCGCACGCACGACGCTGAACAGTTCGAAGTAGCCCTCCGGGTTGCCCACGTCGGCGGGCATGAGGTCATCGTTCGGACCGACCTCGAAACCCATCACCTCGAGGGCGCCCGCCAACGCGGACGTACCCGAACGGTGCATGCCCAATACCAAGACTCCCATGTAAGAAAACTACCTCTGGCTCCGTACCCGGTTCCAGTGGGTTCTCGTGATGTGAACCGTCATCCCCGATATTTCGCGCCACGTATGACAATCGCCAATCCCGCGTCGAAAGCGTGCGCGGGGCGATTGACCGAATACGACACGACGATGTCGTCTTCGAGACGAAGGCCCACGCAAAGGGTCAGGTCCGTGTTCGAGGTCGTACTACGGTATATTTCGCGCGAACCAAACCACTCCGAACGACGAACGCTTCGAGATAGAGCACCGTGACACTCACTACCTCGATCGTCATCCCGGCCTACAACGAATCGCTGCGTCTCGCGGCGGGCTTCGAGCGACTGCGACCGGTCCTCGAGGAGATGAACCCCGAGCAGATTGAAGTGATCGTCGTCGACGATGGTTCGAGAGACGACACGATGCACGTCGCGCACGCCGTGTACGGCCAACTCCCCCACGTGCAGTTCGTCCAACAACCCCACAACCGGGGCAAGGGGGCGGCCGTGCGCCTCGGCATCTCGATCGCGAGCGCGCCGTTCGTCATCGCGACCGACGCTGACCTCTCGATCCGGCCGATCCACTTCCCCGACATCGTGGTGGCGTTGCACGACAGTCCGCTCGTACCCGGCTCGCGAGATCAGGACGTCAGCGATGGTTATGACACGTTCTTGCGCACGCTGGCGGGCCGCGTCTTCAATCGCCTCGTACGCCACTACACCGGTACGAAACTGCGCGATACGCAATGCGGTTGCAAGGGTTTCCAATTGGGACCGGCGAGAATCCTTGGGCTTCTCGGTTTCTACGACCGCTTCGTCTACGACGCGGAGACGTTCTACCTGGCCGACCAGTTGGGTCTCGCGATTCGGCCAATCCCCGTCACTTGGGACGACGTCGCAGGTTCGACCGTCCACGTGGGCCGCGACTCACTCCAAATGGTCCGCGACCTTCGTGCCCTCAGGCACCGCACGTACGAGAATCCGGTCGTCGAACTGGACGTCGCCGTCGACGTCGCCGCGGTCGATGACGCGGCACGCACATCGCGCGTCCAGGGAATCGTCATCGCGCACGGAGCCGACAACGCGCTCGTGGTGTTGCCACGAGACGGCGCGGTCGCCGGTATCGGCATCGCCACGGCCCTCGGTGGAACGCTGCGCACCGCCGGACTCGGCGAACTGCGCGGTCGCACGTACGACGCGGTCACGTCGCAGCGGTAGCGACGTCGAAGATCCTTTGGGTTAGGAGCGACCTTCCAAGGCCGTGAGAAAGCGGTTCAACGAGTCGAGGGTCGCCTTCACCGCGGAAACGAGATCGTCCTCGGAACGAGCGATACCGAAACGATCAGCGTCGTTCGCCAAAGAACGAAGGGTCACGATGACGGGCCAGTCGCGACCGTTGGTAACGTTCGTCACCGTCATGAGTGAATACGGAACGTCGTAGCCGAGATCGCGCAGGGCCGCGAGCGTCGCTTCGGCGCCGCCGATCAGCGGTCCACTGCCGGCTCGTCCAACGCCGGTGCGTCCGTCGACCGACAGTTGGACCTCACAGAATCCGTCGCTGGTGTCATAGTCCGCGCGTATCAGCGCGACGCGCGAGCCCTCGCTGCGCTGGCTATCGATCAGCGCGCGATTGGCATCTTCGACGACGACCGCCGCCTCCGGAAAGTAAAGACTGGCGATCTGGTTCGCCGCCGAGCGCGTGGCGAGCGGATCTTTCGAGTTCGCGACGAGCGTGACGATGTTGACGTCACCGTTGGAGTGCTTCGTGATACCGACGTTGAGGACCCCGGGCAACGAGCGCAATTCGAGTTCGAAGTCTTCTTCAGTTCGAGACATCATGAGATTCGAATGCCCTTCTTCTCGTAGAGGCGACCGTCGGCCAATCGCAGTAACTCACCGGGATCGGTCGAGTCGCGCGGAGAGGTCGCTGTGCCGATGGCGAACTCTACGGGATTGCCGAGCGTCACGAGGTGACCCCGCAATCGTTCAGTGAAGCCAGAGGACTCGTGCCCCTCGGCGTTGCTCAAGATCACCGCGAACTCGTCCCCGCCGATGCGCGCCGCGATATCGCCTTGGCGAACCGCTTGGCGTAGAGCGAATCCGAACTGGCGTAAAAGGTGGTTGCCGAATTCGTGGCCCGATTTGTCGTTCACGGCCTTGAAGTTATTGAGGTCCACCAGTACGAGGGTGAAGGCCCAGCCGTAGCGAGCGCTGCGTGCCGCGGCCACTTCGAGCGCCTCGTCGAAGCTGCGGCGATTCGCGATGTTGGTGAGCGGATCGTGGGCGGCGCTGAAGCGGGCCAGGTGCAGCGACATCGCGAGTTGGCACGCGGTGCGCACGGCGTCACATTCAGCGGTGGGCACCGTATCCGGTTCGCAGTAAACGCCCGGCGAGGCCTTGAGATGGGCGGCCATGTCGGGCGATACCGCCTCGCCGCCAAGTCGGAACATCTGCGTGCCGAACGATTCGTTAACGAGTACGACCGCCACGTCGGTCAGTCCGTGACGGATTGCGAACAACTCGAGTATCGAATAGATGAATCCAACGCCGAGCTCGCGTTCCGACAGTTCGTTCAGCATCGTTTGGAAGAGCCACGGTTCATAGCCTTCGCCGCCGAATACGGCGTGCGCGTCAGCTTCGTGAATCGAAGTCAACGTCGCTGTCGCCTCGGAATCATCATTGCTCTCGTCGTGCATGGACTCAGCCATTGATCCGTTCTTCGAGCTCACGGTTACAAGTCTGCCAGTTCGATCGAGGTCCGCTCAACGGACCTCAGAATCGAAGCGGCGACGGCTCCTTCGCGGAGCATCTCGGAGAGCTCCGCCGCGGGCACCGGTCGTGAGATGAGGTAGCCCTGACCGCGGTAACAGCCGAGTTCGAGGAGTTTTTGAATGATCGTGTCGGATTCGATACCTTCGGCGATGACGCCCAGGTTGAGTGCCGCGCCCAGGCGGATGATCGACTCGACGATGGCGCGGTCGTAATTGTCCGTCGTGATGCCACGCACGAAGCTCATATCCAGCTTCAAGAGATTCACCGGCAGGTTCTTGAGGCCGGTCATCGAGGCGAATCCGGTCCCGAAGTCGTCGAGGGCGATCTCAACGCCGAGGGCCTGGAAGCTCCTCAGAATCTTGGCGATTCGTTCCGGCTCATCCAAAACGGCGTACTCGGTGATCTCGATGCAGAGACGGTTGCCGGGAACGTTGTTCTCGCGCAGACAGCGCTCAACGAACTCGACCAAGTCACCCATCTTGAAGTCGGCCGGCGACATATTGACGCGCACAATGAACGGCAGGTCCTTGTATTCGGTCTGCCAAATCGCCAGCTGTCGACAGGCCTCGGCGAAGACCCAGCGGCCAAGCTCGGTGACCAAACCAGTCTCTTCGGCGACGGTGATGAACTCCGAGGCCGCCAGCAGGCCGCGCGTCGGGTGTTCCCAGCGAACGAGTGCCTCAGCAGCGAGCACTTTGCCGGTGCGAAGGTCGACTTCGGGTTGGAAGTGAAGACGAAGCCCACCCATATCAATTGCTTCGCGCAGCATCAACTCCGTGCGAGAACGGTCGTTGACCTCTTCACGCAGTTCACGGTCAAAGACCACGGCCTGGTTGCGACCACGGGCCTTGGCGGCGTACATCGCGACGTCGGCCCAGCCGAGCAGGTCCAGTTCACTCTGTTCGCCCGGTTCGGCCAGGGCGATGCCGATACTCGCCGTGTGTGTCACCTCTTGACCGGCGAGGGCAACCGGTTGGGCGATGACGTCGAGAATGCGGTAGGCCGTCGCGAGAATTTCCATCTCGCTCTTGGCCTTATCGACGATGAAGACGAACTCGTCACCACCCAAACGGGCGGCGAAGTCATTGGTACGAATACTGGTGCGAATGCGATCCGCGATCGTGACGAGGAGGCGGTCACCGCTGCCGTGGCCCAAGTAGTCGTTCATGATCTTGAACCGGTCGAGGTCGATCACCATCACGGCCGTTTGACGCTTCGCGTTGAGTCGAGACTTAAGTTCTTGAATGAGAGCCCGGCGGTTCGGCAAACCGGTCAATTCATCGTGGTTGGCGTTGAAGCGCGTGCGCTCTTCGGCGTCGATTCGGCCTTGAAGCTGCACGAGCATGGAGGCGACGGCCTGGAGGGCGTTGATCTCCGCCGTGTTCCAATCGTGGAGGTTGAAGTGAAGGAAGCCCAAGACGCCCCACGTCGAATCACCGAGCAGGAGTGGAACAGCGGCACCGGCCGCCGGGGCAAGGCCACTACCCTCCATCGTTCGGTCGCGGTATTCATCGGTGATGTCCTCGGTGCCCGTCAGATACGGGGCACGCAGATCGCGCATCGCCATGAAGATGGGGTCGGCGTCGAAGGGAATCTCGCCCAGGGGGTCGGGGTCGGGTATCTCCTCGCGCGGTGGCCACTCCGATTCGAGAAGGGTGAGACCGCGTAGGTGATCGTGGCGTCGAATGAACGCGACGTCCGCGTTGAGGAATTCGGCAAGGACCTGACATACCCAGTCGAGGACCTCTTGGCGAGTCGTGGCCGATGCCGGCATGAGTTTTTCCGCCACTTGAGCGACCAATTCGTCGAGTCGGCGCTGGTGCAGCAAGAGGCCCTCGCGGGTGGCCAGCGTCGCCACGTGGCTGAGCAAACTGCCGAATGCCTTCGTGAGCGAGCGTTCGCGACCGGACCACGTGCGACCGTGGCGCGCAACCACCAACGCGCCGACGACGTCACCGTCTTGGACGACGATGGGATCAACGAGGACACCCCATTCGACGCCGAGCACCGTGCACGAGAACGATCCGAAGGGAATCTCGCCGACGAACTGGAGTCGAACCCGTTCGCTGATGCTGTCGAAGGCACGCTCGGCGTCGGTGCCAACGAGTGGTTCGAGCTCGAAACCCGGGATCGGCTTCTTGAGATTCGTCACCAGCGCGACGATTTGTGTACCGGGAACGACCTGAAGGAGCGTCTCGACGACCAGTCGCGTCTCTTCTCCGGCGCGGTCCAGATACGAGTGATTAAGACTTCTCATGGGGATCTACCTTCGCCGACAGATAAAGGCTTGGATCAGGGGCTGAACCTCGCGGCCCCGCCCCCGTTCTGCTGATTTGTTACTCATGAATGATTATTACACAAGCCATCTAAGAAGTAAACCCCAAGATCTTCACCACATTTCATCTTTTTTCGACGGAATAGGGCTCGATCGGTGAGATTGTCTCTGTGTCGCGACTCAAAACATGGTTGAGAGGCAGGCGCACACTGTGCACTGACGGTGGGGGTGCTTGAAAGATCCGAAAGACCATGATGGCCGTTTCGCCGTCGCTGAGTCCCCAGAATTGGCTGAATCGTTCCGAAAGCGAGTGCATCTCATCAAGGTATCGTTCGCCCGCCAAGACGCGCATGTCGGATTCGTCAACGGCGTAAAGAAAAACTGGTGAGGCCGGCTGCACGGCGAGTCCGTGCATCTCGGCGGTCAACCAGAACCGCTCCATCGCCGCCCCGCCGCGCAAGTACCACATCGGGTCGGCGCGAGGAACGGTGATCATTGCCAAGGCTGAACTGGTCATCACCGACGCCTGCATCCGCATGCCGAGGGCCGACCCGGCTCGCCAGTCCGAGAGGTGACCCATAACGTCGGACCGTCCGAGGATGTCGAGCGCGGCGTAACCACCGGGATCCAGTTCGAGCGTGCGAACGTCGAGACCCTCTTCCAACGCGTCGCGACCGGGCCAGCGAATCTCGGACAACATCTCACCGTGAACGGTCGGCAACAAGAATCGCAGACGATCCGACGCGGCGAGCAACTCCGCTCCCGTCGTGATGCGATCGCGCTCGGTGGCGAAGTGAAGTTGCGCCCCTTCACGTTCGACGCCGCGAGTCAAGGTCGAGACCGTGTCGGGTTCTATTGGAGATGGCGTGCCGATCCGACGATTGGAGGACCGGCTGTGGAGATACTGACGCAGGGGCGTGATCGCCACATCATCGGAGGTTCCCAGTTGCATCGAAGCGACGTGGTGTGACGGTCGACCCTCCGGAAACAGTTTCACCGGTCCGAGTTTCTTGAGCGACGCCGCCTGGACACGGGCGTTGAAGAGGGCCGCGCCAATACCGACGTAGGTCGCGCGATGGGCCACGTCCATGGTGGAGGTTCGCTCGGGTCTCATGAAGAATCGAATCTCTTCACCCTCGGCTTCGAAGCGCCACGGCTGCACGTTGCCGCCAGACGGCGCGCGCCGCGCGGCGTCAACGATCATCTCGATCGGATCGTCGCTGACCAGTGGCGGGTCTTCGGGCGGCGGCGTGAAGAGATCGGCTTCCGCTTCGAGGTTGACCTCCACCGGTCCGAGGCCCTCAAGAATCTCCTCGACGTCGAAACGCACCCGTCCCGACGGCAGTTCGCCAGCCAGACCAATTCGCCGTACGGCCGCTGCGACCGTCGCCGCACCGAGAGTGATCTCGCTACCCAGTTGGGGCCATCCGGTGATCGTCTGGCCCACCTCTAAGAGCGAGGCCGCGCCGCGCGACGACGCCTCGCGGGCTCCAATCAGTCGGATGACGTACGGTCCTTTTTGTGCGGTGGTCAGATTGGCCAGCTTTGAGGAGTCCATATCGCCCAAGAGGCCGTGGAATATTGGACGATCGGGTTCGAGGTCGAAGCGTTCGACGTCAAGCACACCGCGGTCGCTTGTCTCCATGATCACGGGAATCTGCCGTTCGCGGGCTGCTTCGCGCACGAGGAACTTCATGTCGAGCGAGTCACACTCTTCGATGACGAGGTCGAGTCCGTCCAGAAACTCCCCTAGATTCTCTGGTCGAACGCCCGTCGGTTCAACGACGACTCGTAAATAGGGATCGATTTCGGCGATGCGACGAGCGGCAACAATCGCCTTGTTGACACCCAGATCGAGCACGCTCGCAGGAATCCGATTGAGGTTCGAAAGTTCCAACGTGTCGAAGTCCGCGAGTCGAATCTCGCCGGCCAATCCTTCCATCGCAATCACGTGAGCGATCGTGTGACCGGCACTGAGTCCGACGACACCGATGCGCAACGTGCGCTGTCGAGCCTGTTCGGCGCGAGTCAACTTGTTTCGGTTGCGATCGAGTCGAAGCGTCGAGAATGACTTCGGCGCGAGCAGTCGTACCACGGCGCGACGCCACGGATAGTAGACCCAGCGCGAACCCTCGTTCAGGAGTGGCTTGGGCAACGGTGGAATGATCTCGGCCAGTTGTTCACGCTGCTCGGCAAACCGATCGATGATCTGCAGCGCCGAGTCCTCGCGAAGGATGCGTAGAACTTCGCGCTGTTCTCGCTCACCGACGTCCAAGATGAGCGGACGACTGGCTCGGTTCCGGGCTGACGCCGGCTCGACTGGTCCGATTCCCGAACGAGAGGGACCGCGAAGGAGTTGCTCTGATTCGCGACGATAGGCCTGCTGATTTTCGGGTGTCGAGAGTTCGTACGTACGCCCGCGATGCCAGGAGACCGCGACAGTACGGTAGCGCTCGTCAGGAAATGGCACCCACTGCGTGCCAACCTGTACTCCCCCCGTAATGTCACCGACCGGCATCAACGCGTCGGACACTGCGGCGATCGCGAACTCCGCGCCTAGCCAGTTCATTGCGTGCGTAACCGAACGCGAGATTGCAGTCAGGAGACGTGCGCCGACCACTGACGCACCTTTTGACCACGCACCCTTGACTTCCAATGCGCCGAGGCGGATCTCTCGCTCTATGAGATCGTCAATAAGTCCAATCTCGGGCGACGAGGCCATCTCTTCGATGATCGCGGCCTGGTGACTGCCTTCGAGGGGGCCGTGAAAGCGCACGCCAGCCACCGCATTGCCATCGGCGTCGAAGCCCAGAATGAACAACGGGACGTCGTTACCCTCTTCGAGTTCGACGCGTCGCAACGTACCTTCAAATCCTCGGCTGCGAAAGATCCCCTCGGCCTCGTTGAGATAGACCTTCCAGAGATCAGGTCGTTCCAAGGGATGGTGGCCTTCGAAACGCACGCCCGATTCTTGGTCCACGAAACTCGAGCCGTACCTATAGCGACGACCGATTGAGTTACCCACTGACCACCTTTTCCGTTCCGCGTTCGAAGGCCGACAGCCGTCAATTTGCCGCCATTTCCCTTGAAACTATAGTAAATCGTCGTCAGATATTGGTGGACCGGTACCATCCCACTTTGCTCAGTCGGGAGTCGAAAAACTCGACGTCGCGCAACGACGACGTCGCCTGAGGCCACTCGGGTCCTGAACAGATTTCCTTCCAGTGCAACTGGAAATCACACGCGGCGTCCATAGAATGGTCAACAAGTCGACCACTGGTCATCTGGAAGTTTGATTTAAGCAGCGAAGTATCGAAGTTCTCATTGTCATGGTTTTGTCACAAAATTTACCGCGAGCACGAATGGAGAGAATTGACCAAGATTCTGGTCGTAGATGACGACTCTGAGATGACCAAGCTCCTCGACACGTTCTTGACCGGAGAAGGTCATGAAGTCCTGGTCGCCGCCGATGGTGGCGCCGCGGTTCGCGCCACTTCTTCGATGGAGCCGGATTTGGTCTTGTTGGACATTGTCCTTGGAATGGAAGATGGCCGCGACGTCTTGCGCGAACTGCGACTCATCAGTGATGTGCCCGTCATCTTCCTGACTGGTCGAGGACTCGAATCAGAGAGAATTGCCGGTTTGAAGTTGGGCGCCGATGACTACATCGTCAAGCCTTTCTCTCTAGGAGAAGTATCGGCTCGGATTGAATCGGTGCTGCGTCGTTCCGGAGCAAATCTGGCGCAGTTGCACATCGACGCACCCACGCTGCACTTTGCGGACCTTCTTATCAACGAGAACACCCACGAAGTCCATCTACGCGGAACCCTTCTCGAACTCACTTCAAAGGAGTTCGCGCTTCTCGCCTTCCTCGCACGTTCGCCGCGCCAGGTCTTCTCACGAGAACAGTTGCTAGAACACGTATGGGAGTCCTCCAGTGAGTGGCAGAACGAGGCGACCGTGACCGAACACATTCGTCGACTTCGAGCGAAACTCGAGGCCGACCCCGATCACCCCCGTTGGATCACGACGGTTCGTGGCGTTGGATACCGCTTCGAACCGGAACCTATCTCAACGTAACGATTTCACCTAGGAGCGCAACGCCAGCAAATCGTGCACTCGATCGACGAGGTCGCTCGGTTTGAAGGGTTTCGCCAAGAAATCACTGGTGTCGGGATTCAAATCATCGATAATGCTTCGATTCGCCGTACCCGACACGAGAAGTACGAGCAAATCTGGGTGCGTTGCCTGCAAGGACGTCGCGAGTTCGAGACCCGACATCTCGCCCATCACGAAATCACTCACGAGGAGATCGAATGTTCCTTCGGTCTCCACGACCACTCGCAACGCGTGTTCGCCCGAATCGGCCTCTGCGATGCGATAGCCGTTTCTCTCGAGGACGCGACTCATGAATTTGCGCAATTCCTCGTCGTCGTCCACGATCAGAATCGTGGCCGAGCCACGCGGCCGTTCCGGCACCACAATGTGCGACAGTTCGTCAACCTCATCGGTCACGGTCGGAAGGACGATTTCGAAGGTGGTACCGTGACCGGGTTCGGAAAGGCAAGCAATCGTGCCGTGGCTCTCTTCGACGAGCCTTCTCGCAGCCGCCAGTCCCATCCCGGTTCCCTTGAACGGTCCCTTTGTGGTGAAGAGCGGTTCAAAACAGCGTTCACGGGTCTGCTCGTCCATTCCAACGCCGGTGTCGACGTAGCTCACTTTGACGTAGTCACCTTCGCTAAGGCCGAGTGACACCGCAGCGTCATTTCCGACGCCGAGCGGCGCGATACCGATGGTCAACGTTCCGCCTTGCGGCATTGCGTCGCGCGCGTTGATCGCGAGGTTGAGAATCATCTGTTCGAACTGATCGGCGTCCACTCGAACATTGCCGGAACGTGCATCGAGTTGGAATTGCACGTCGATGTTCCCACCAAGGATCCGCTCGAGCACTTCGGCGTTGGACTGAACGATCGTAACGGGATTGAAGACCACGAGTTCCGGCGCCCGCGTCCGGCCAATCGCCTGGAGCTGCGTTGTCAGCATCGAAGCCCGAGACGCGGTTGACTGAATCTCCTTGACCATCTGCAGGGCGCGCTCGTTGTCATCCAGGTCGCCCGAGAGAATCTCCGCGTAGCCCGAGATCAACGTAAGAAGATTATTGAAGTCGTGCGCGATGCGACTCGCGACTTGACCTCGAATCTCCATCGTGTAGGCGTGACGCAACTCGGCCTTCAGTTCGCGATGATTCGTCACGTCATTGATCAAGGTGAGAATCCCCGTTGACTCCGTCCCCGAGGGTGGCAACAATGCCGCCGACGCACTCAAGACGCGAAGCTTGCCGGCGATCTCGACGTCAGCGAAGTCACGACCGCCGACCGAACCGCTGCGCATCACCTCGGACCAAAGTTCACGTAATTCGGGCAACGTCGCTTCGGGAAAACTTGACTCATCGGGGGCGGACTCCTCGCGGTACTCCGGCCACGCGAATACGTCGCTGGCCTCACGATTCCACCACCGCACTCGACCGTCAGTATCAGATTCGACGATGCCGACCGGCGCGGTCTCGATCAACACTCGAAGTCGCTCCTCACTCGTCCGCACGCTTCGGCCCAGGTCGACGGCACCGAGTGCGCTCGAGGCCATCTGGGCGAGTAAGGCGAGCACCTCCTTGTCCGCATCATCGAAGGCACTTTCTCGACGAACGGCGATGACACCGCGAGCACGATCGCGTCGCTCTGGGATTGGCACCAAGAGCCAACCGTTCTCGAGTCGCGCCTCGCTGCCCACTTCCCACGCGCTTGGATATTCCGAGGGTTGCCCGTCGAGTGGCACCTCGCAGACCGATTTCTTGCCGCGACGCGAAACCCCTCGCAACGGCGCCGCGGGTCCTGTAACGAGTGACACGACTGCCTGGTCCGCGTCGAATACCTTGCGCGTATTGCCCGCGAGACTCTTCAAGATGTCTTGTTCGCTCCGCAAGGTCGTCACGGTTATCGACGCGGCAATCAATTGGTGGAGCTTGATCGCAATGCGCTGTGACTGACGAACAGCGTCGTGCGTCCCTGTCTCGTTCCCTCGATCGCGACGAGACACCGCGGGGTCGCCGTCCGAGAGTGCTTTTCGCGCACTCATTGTCGGATCTCGTATCGAGCGTGGCAACAGGAATGGTGAATCGTTTGCACCACTAAATCCCGAACGCACATTTGGATTCGGTGACGGGGAAATTGACCGACGCGGCAAGCGGAGCGAAGAATCAAAGAGGCTTCCCCGAGAAGATTGAGAAGTCTTCCAAGTAATGATCAATGTCCTTCACTTCGTGAGGTCTGGAAAAAAGGAAACCTTGACCGACGCCCACTTCTTCCAACTGAAGGCGCCGGCGCTGCTCGGCGTCTTCAATGCCTGATGCCACGATCTGGAGCTTGCTCTTTTTCGCCAAGTCCACCAGAGTATGGACAAGTTCGACTCCGGCCGGGGAATCAGAGAGCGTTGCGACGAAGTGTCGATCAAGCTTTACGACCGATATCGGGAGTACTTCAATATCACTCAGAAGGGACTGACCGGGCTCAAAGTCGTCAACCGACAAACGAACGCCCAACCCCGTGAGTTCGGTGAGGCGTTCGGTCAAATCTCCCACCAACGTGCGCTGTGCGAATTCCAACACGAGCAGTCCAGCGGGAAAGCGGCTCGACGTTAAGACCTGTTCAATTTCATTGACGAAGCCGGGCCACGCGAACTGAATGGCCGAGATATTGACCGAGACCGTGAATCGATATCCCTTGTCGTGCCACTCGGCGCCCTGGGCGCACGCAGTGGCGAGAGCCCAATTTCCTACCGCGAGAATCAATCCACTGGATTCGAGTTCGGGAACGAATGCGTCGGGACTCAACACGCCAAGTCGTGGATGGCGCCAGCGAATGAGGGCCTCCACGCCGACGAAGGCGTTGGAGTGCAGGTCAATCTCCGGTTGGTACATCAAGAAAAACTGCTCATCTTCGAGAGCCTTAGAAAGTTCCCCAGTGATATCAATACTCTTGTCTGATTTTCCGGATGTTTCAGATTGATTGGCCATTGATCGTCGCTTTTTTCGGACCCACAATAGTAGGCGTCGCTAATAGTTCTTCGGTGCCGACGCTACTAGGTGTCGAAATCGACCGTCTCTCACGATCGTCGAAATGACCATCGTGGCCAATAGCGAAGATTCGTTCGCTTTACGCATCGCGCTCTCTTCGACGATTTCGCGCAAGATAGCGGCACCCTCGAATTTCGTATCGTATTCGCGGCGCTGGCGTTCTACTCGGTACTGAATCGATCAAGGCCATGTGTCAGTAAACTTCGTACCATGTTGTTGCAACACGGGAGGCTAAGGTCTCGCCGATGGATTTGGTGTACCGTTTCGCTCGTTCTCGTCGCGGTAGGCATCGTCATGATTGTGGTAAGTCTGAATGGACCTAAGGCGGGGCCAAATCTCCCGGGCCCGGTTGGTAAGACCTCGGCGCCGGCCCCGCGATCATCTCACCACATTTCATTCGCAACGTCGCCCTTTCAGATCACCACCAATGCTCCGCTGGTGAGTCTCACCTCGTACTCGCCTACTTCTATGCCGACGCGCGCCACGTCGCGGACGCTCTCAAGTCACCTCTCCGCCGTCAAGCGTTCGCGCCCCGTTCACATAACGATTCCTGCAATTGACGTCAACGCTTCGGTGGTGGAACTTGGGCTCAACGGCAACGGCACCGTCCAAGTTCCCTCCAGTTGGTACGTCACCGGGTGGTACAAGTATGGGCCGACGCCGGGTCAGAAAGGTTCAGCGGTCATCTTGGGCCACGTGGACTCGACAAGCGGACCGGCTGTATTCTTCGAGCTTTCGAAACTGCGCCCGGGAAATCGCATCAACGTGAAGCTGGCGAGTGGCGTAACCGTGCACTTTTCGGTAATCGGATTGCGCGAATACAACAAGACGAGCCTTCCCGACAAGTTGGTGTACGGGACACGTTCGTACGACGCGTTACAACTCGTCACCTGTGGTGGCGTGTTTGACAGCAAGACGCACCACTACCTTTCCAACATTGTGGTGTTCTCGAAACGGTCGAGTTAGTTCGACGCAGCCGGACCGACGCGCGACGATCGGCCCTCTTTGCGCGAAATCGAAGGCAAATGACGTCGTGCAACAACGCGCCAACAATATCGACGCATAAAGCAATCAAGCGACGAGATTTCGCGAAAATGACTGGCACACTCATGTTGCCTCGCGTCACGCGAGGGCACTTCTCAGAACTCTCTGAGGTGGACCACCAGCATGCCCTTGCGTGATGGTCCACGTCCCGAATGAATTGCGACGATCGATCCAAGACCGCGATTCAGTGGGTATACCACCTGATAGGGGTCGATAAATTACGCCGCCGCCGAGTGACCGTGTGTTCGTTGACGTGCGCCCACTCAATCGATGACGTACGCACCACATGACAATGAATCCGTTACCACTGTTTGCTCTCACACTGTCGGCGTAGTTCATTGGCGCACCGATGGTGCCTCAAGGACGAGTTGCTCAACCCCGCTTGTCCGAGTATGCGAACGCATTTCCTCGTCGAGAATCTCCTGAGCCGTGCACGACCATCGAATAGTCGAGGTTCGATGCACGATCTGTCGATGTCCGTCTCAATTGAGCAGATATTGAGGAGAAGTAGGGAGCACGTTGGATTCAATTTTCGACAATTAATCCATGACCAATATCACGCAGGGGCAAAAATTCTCTGGAGACCCCGAGGGGCGCTCTTCGACATCACGTTGGGGTCCGCGTCGTTCAATCGTCATCAGCTCCATCGGCTCACTCGTCTTGGGAATCGTCTTAAGCACGGCTGCGTTACCCGCCATGGCGAACGTCGTTACGCCGAGCGCCAGATTCGCTGCCGGAACGACGACGATGGTGGCAACAACGACGACGACGACAACAACAACGATCGTGCCGCCAGCCAAGCTCTCCACTCAGCTCCACACCCGACACGAACGTGTCGTGAAATCGTCGTTCACTCCGAATTCGCGCTCGAACACGAACGGCTCCGCCAGCCCGACGACGACCGCACCAACTCCTACGACGGTCGTAACCCCCACGACGGTCGCCCCCATCACAACAACCACCGTGAAGAGTCCTCCGGCCACCAAGGCACCGGCGCTGACAATCTCGAACCCGTCGAGCAACATCGCACCGAGCCCTGATTTTCTCGTCGCCGGTGCGTGCAGTGTCGTGAAAGGTGTCTGGAGCTGCGCCAATCCTTGCGTCGTCGGAACGACCGCGCTTTCGTGGCCCGGTTACACCAACGGCGTTGACTGCACCAATTACATCCTCGGCGCGATCAATAACGCGCGGTCAGTCGAAGGCGTGCGGCCGATGGTACTTCCCAGCAACTGGTTCGTCCTGACGACGTCGGAGCAGCTCTTCGTCGTTGCTGACCTCGAGCGCACCGCCCGCGGACTCCCCCCGTACGTCGGGATCAACGCCGCGCTGAGTGCGGACGCGCAACACGCGGCCGCGACCAATAGGGACCCGTCCATTGCCACCGGATTCCCGATGGCCGACGACGCCCAGGGTTCAGCAGGATTCGGCGGCGCCTGGTCGAGCGGCTTCAATGTTCTCGCCGCTGACTACATCTGGATGTACGACGACTCATGGGGTGGAAGCGCCGCCAAGACCTCAAACATCGTGTGCACTTCAGCCGGTGCCCCCGGTTGTTGGGCCCACCGCGACGAACTGCTCGGCTCGGACCCTGGATACAACCCGGGCGTTGGTCTTGGTTGCACCAACTGTGAAGTGGGCACCGGCTTCGCGATGGTGAATGGCGACTCGTCCTTCGTGGACCTGATCGAAATTCCCAAGGGTTCGCTCCCCTCGATGACTTTCACGTGGGCGAACGATGTCCTGCCCAATCTCCCGTAATTCATCGACTTTTCAATAAAGTGATGGCTTCAATCGGCTGAGGCACCGGTAACCGTTTGACTCGGAGGAGCCGGCGGCGCGGGTCGCAGATGGAAGTAAGCCATAAAGGCAAGCGAACCGGCCGCAAAGATGGCGAAGGCTACGAACAACGGCACGAGCGCCACGTGGCGAAGTTCGTTCGGGCTGCCGCTCCCCGGCGTCAACAGCACCGCGACAAAGCCAATCAATCCGATGGTCGTTATCACCATCCACGCCCAAGGATTCCAGTGGCGAACGTGTCGTCCGGGCAAGAACGGAAGCGGCAGCATCCCGAAGGCGAGACTCGCGAAGCCTCCGAGGAACGTGACGTTGAGCGCCGGGTCCAATATCAGCCAGAACGGTGATGGCGAACTCTGCGTCGCCGCGTGGAAGACGGGCACCGTAAGTAAGAATGCCACGGTACTCACGATGAGGACGCACACGGAGGCGATCGCGTGGAGTCGCCCCCAGTCCTTTTCATCGGTGTGTGGACGCAGAACGAAAACCGCGATCAAGCCATAGCAGTAGCCAGGAGAGAGGCCGATGGCTCGCGAGGCGCTCACACAAATGATGGCGATAATCATGCCGCCGACCAGTACGTGCATATGGATCTTGCGGTGTTCGCGAAGACCGCCCAAGAGAATCGGCAGTTGTGAAGTGAGCGTCACGATCGCGACGCCGATGCACTCACCGAGGTACAACCAGAGTGTCGTGCGATTGAATCCGAAACCCCTGTCCAGGAACGAGTTGATGAGGCCGGCAAAGCCGATGAAGCCGAAAAAGGCCACGGTGCCCACCGTCAAGCGGCGTCTGGTTGATTTCTCCTTCTCGCGGTCGATGAAGAGTCGCGGGAAACGTCGCCGTGCGCGCGCCTGAATCCGTTCACGATTCTCGGCGTAGGTCGAGTCGAGCCATTCACTGGGGAACCCGGCGGCGATGAGTCGGCTCACGAGTAAGAAGCCAATACTGATTCCACCCGAGGCGACAATGTGGTTGCTCACCTGCGTCGGGCTCGGCATGGCCACGCTGAACTCAGAAAGGTGATTCCTCGTGACCGTCACTACGAACGACGTTGACAAGAGCCAAGGTCGAGCCGACGTGCAGGAAAGTTCGAGGTGGTGCGCGCCCAATGTGGCGTCACCCGGGATGACGAGGTGCCGCACCGAGAATCCGATTGATGCACTAATCACGGAGTCGATCAGTTGGTCGTCAAAGAATACATTCAGCGTCTTGCAGCCCGCACTGAACGTAGGATCTCGCAGCGTGATGGCAATCCCGGGCGGCCCCGATGAAGGCGTCGAGCGCAGCGCCGACACTACGTTCAGCGAAAGCTGTGCTTTGGCCGA
>Ga0208357_1000152_pt1 | contig 54531 bp, 30 predicted proteins | sample NGESurdeep092012_6_FD_184487 | JGI IMG/M metagenome (GOLD analysis project Ga0208357, IMG submission 184487) | Arctic peat soil microbial communities from Barrow, Alaska - NGEE Surface sample F52-2 deep-092012 (SPAdes) | ecosystem: Environmental > Terrestrial > Soil > Wetlands > Peat ...
GAGGTTGAGGCCGGCGGAGGTCTGGCTGGGATCGTCGGCGGTGAGGCGTTCGAGGAGGTGGATGGCCTCGGGGAGGTGATCGGAACTGGCGTCGAGGACGGCGAGGTTTGCGAGGGCGGTGGGGTCGTAGGGGTCGGACTGAAGGGCGGTGGAGTAGGCGGCGCGGGCGTTGGTTGCGTCGCCGGAGATTTGGAGGAGATAGCCAAGGCGCGACTCCAGTTCGTGATCGGATTGGCCAGACTGCGCGGCACGGGTGAGAAGGCGGAGAGCGGTGGGGCCAGCCTGGGGCAGACCCCTGGCGGCGAGTTGTGCGTAGGCCAGGCCGAACTCTCGGTCGCCCTCTGGAAATGGGCCTACGGTGACGAGCTCGTAGTTGGTGGTGGTTGTTGATGCGGCGTGGGCTGGGCGGGTTTCGATGTCGTGATCGGTGACTTGATCGTGGGAGATATCGACGGTGGTGCGGGAGGGCATGTGGCAGGTTGCGCAGTCCTGCTGCTCGGGATGGTGGGTCGCCATTTTGGGGCTGGTGTGGCAGGTGAGACAACGCGCGCGGAAGTATTGGACGCGGTCGGCGGGCGCGGGATCGTAGTGCGGATCGTGGCAGGTGGTGCAGGTGAGCTTGTCGCCGACCGCACGCTTGCAGGCGCTGTTGAGGAGGGCTTCGTACTGGCTTACGGCGCGGTTGCCTCCTGTGGCCTGACTGGCTTTGACGAAGTAGACGGCGATGTCTGCTAGGTTGTCGCCGGGCACGAACTGGGCGAGGGAGCGGCCAGGTCGATAGACCACGGCTTCGCCTTCGAGATGGCATTGGATGCAGGCGCTGTCGCGCTGCATGGGAGCGAAGTTCGCGGGGTTCGCGATGGGGCCGTGGCCGTGCTGCGCGAGATGCTGCGTGGGGTCGCCGTGGCAGGCGCTGCAGCCGATTCCTCCCTGGCGAAAGGGCGGGCCGGGGTAGCGGTTGCTCGCTGTGATCTCCGAGGGCTGGACGTTGGTGACGTGGCAGTGGAGGCAGTTGGGATCGGTGGGGAGGGGCGCGGGCATGTGGGTCGCGTCGGCGAAGGCGGGGGCCATCTCCCATGCATTTCGCTGCGTGTAGTAGTTGATGGGCAGCTCGAACCACTGGCCGTTTTGCTGGTAGAGATAGGTGCGACCCTGGGCGGCTGAGCCGATGAAATATTCGAGGCGTCGCTCTCCGGAGAGTGCGCCGCGGGGATCGTTTGCGTTGCGGCTGTAGGACATCCAGGCAGAGCCGTCGCGCAGAAATACGTTGTAGTCGACGCCGGAGAGTTGGTGATGGAAGCTGCCGGGGATGAGGCTGTTGGTGGCCAGACCGCTGCCGCGGGCCATCTGCGTTTGCTCGTAGTGGTCGTAGATTTTCTGGTGGCAGGAAGCGCATACGGCGTCGGGGTGATCGAGTGGGGGGGCGGAGGTTTCGGAGGCGTAGACAGGCGCGGAGGGGTGGGGTTGTGCGGCTATCCAGAGCAGGGAGGCGGTGATGACGAGGAGTGTGGCGGCGAAAAATGTGCGGTGAGGCCGTGAGTGAAATTTTTCGGTCATCGCATTTCCTTGTCAGGATTTCGTCGTCAGGGTTGTGGCGCGGTGAGGTCGGCGGCTAGTTTGCGTTCGGCTGCGGCCTCGTCTGTTTTGCCTTGACGAGTGTAGGCCTCGGCGAGCAGGCGGTGGGGCTCGGCGAGGGTTGGGTCGGCTTGGACTGCTGTGTTGAGCTGCAAGATTGCTTCAGGAAGTTTGTTCTGATCTAGCAGGACGCGACCGCTCTTGAGGGCGAAGGAGGCGCGTTGGCGGTTGTTGGCGGCGCGGCTGAGGTCGGCGGCGATCTTGCGTTCGGCTGCGGCTTCGGATCGCTTGCCAGCTTCCATGTCGAGAGCTGCGATCTGGATGTGCAGGCTGGGCTGATCGGGCTCGAGTACGACGGCGCGGGTGAGAGCGTCGAGAGCACCGGCGTGGTCGTCGGAGTCCTTGAGGACGCTGCCGAGGATGGCCCAGGCGTCGCCGTTGGTTGGCTGCAGTGCGGCTGCGCGTTTGAGCTGCGTGATGGCGTCGGGGAATCGTCCCTGCTGCATGTAGAGGACCCCGAGGGTGAAGGGCGGATCGGGGAGGGTGGAATCGAGTTGCTCGGCTCGCTCGAACTCCGGAACGGCGGCGGTGAGATTGTCTTTGAGCTTGAGGGCCAGGCCGAGATTGTAGTGGAGATGGGCGCTGTTGGGCTCGAGGAGAAGACCGGCGCGGAACTGTTCCATGGCGTGGTCGAGGTCGGATTGCTGGAGGTAGGCGACACCGAAATCCTCGCGCAGGGTTGCGGTGTCCGGGCCTAATGCGAGCGCACGCTTGTAGAGAGGGAGAGCGTCGGTGGCGTCTCCAGTCTGGACGCGGGCGAGAGCATAGTTGGTGAGCGCAGCGCTGGTTGAGGCTGAGGTTGAAGCGGTCGGGGCGGTGGTGGCCGCCTCGAAGATGGGCAGCGAACCTTTGGCATCGCCGCTGGCTTGCAAGGCGAGCGCTAGAGCGTAGAGAGCATCGGGCGAGGTCGCGGGGGTGCGGAGCTGCACGGCGAGATGAAGATGCGTGAGAGCTTCGGCATCCTGATGGATTGCAGAGAGCGCCTTGCCGAGCTGCAACTGCGCGGCGAAGCTGGAAGGCATTGCGGTGACGGCGAGGCTGAGAGGTGCGATGGCTGCATCGGCCTGATTGAGGGAGAGGAGCGCCGTGCCGAGGTGATACTGCGCCTGTGCAAGCGAGGGATCGGCGGAGACGGCGTGCTGGAAGTAAGGCAACGCGTCTTCGAGATGACCGGACTGAGCGATGAGGGTTCCGAGGGCATCGTTGAGCGGTGGGGAGTCGGGTGATCGGGCGAGCGCGGAGGAGAGCTGCTGCTCGGCGGCTGCGATGTCTCCGGTGGCAGCGAGCGCGGTGGCGAAGGAGAGGGCGTCGGCGTCAGAGAGCGGGGAAGGCTGCGGGCCTCCGAGGGCGGTGCGGAAGAGGTCGACGGCTTCCGCATTATGGCCGAGGGCGGCTTGCTCGCGGGCGAGGGCCAGCGGCGTGTCCGAGACGGTCAACTGGGCGCTAGATGTTTGTGGTGTGGTGGAAGAATCCTGGGCCTTGAGGGTCGGGATCGAGCAGAGCGCAAGGGAGATCAGGAGGACTCCACGCCGCAGCAGGACTGGGCGGCGCGGAGTGAGGATGGGGCCCATGGGGAATCGGCTACTTCGCAGCGGAGAGGATGGCGTAGCTGCGGCCGAGATAGAGACGATAGTGTCCGGGGGCAGCGGCATCTGGAATGATCTGGAGGGGGTTGGGACGGGCCATTTTCTCGTCGCGCGTGGTGGTGGCGTGCAGAATTTCGTTGCCTGCGATATCCATGACGACGACGCGATTACCAGCGACGAAGCCGAAGCCGTAGGCACCGGGGGCAAGTGTCTTGTCTCCGATTTTGAGCTGAACTTCATTCAGCAGATAACCCTGGTAGCTCTGCTGGATTGCGGAGGAGTAGCCAGAGGTATCGACGAGCCCCATGAGGACGAGAGAGCCTCCGGGAAAGCGGATGCCGGCGGAGTTGCGACCCTGAACGGGTGCGCTCTGACCTTTGTAGTAGACAGAGGTCGGCATGATCGCTGCAGCCTGCTCGCGATCGAGAGCTCCTGGTTTGAGAGCGGCGTGGGCGGCTGGAGTGGATGAGGCAGCGGCCTGGGCGAAAGCAGCGGTGTTGGTGGAAGCGCAGATTGCGCCGAGCATAGCAAGGGTAAGGGCATAGCGGAGTGGCGAATAGGTCTTCTTCATAGCGTGATTATCATACGGACGGATCTGGACTGGTTGCAAGGCAGATTGACGGCAAGTCGTACGGACAGCTTGAGGGATAGAATGAGACCGATTCAGCGGGGTTGAGTTCATGGTGTGTCGGCAAATTGCTTTGGCGTTGGTGTTTGCGGCGGGCTCGGCTATCGGCCAGCAGGCGACAACTCAGAAGACGGCGGTGCCGGTTCTGCATCCGATCGACGCGCTGCAGTTGCGCGAGGATGGCCCGGTGCTGCGGCAGCGAGTGCAGGCTGGGCAGCCGTTTACGGTTGCGGGGCCGCGCGGCGTGCTGGTCGGACAACAGCAGGGAATCCTGGAAGCGTGGATTCTGCCGGCCAAACTGCTGAGCCATCTTACGATCCAAGCGAATGTGCAAGGGTACGATGTGCCAATCGATTTGAATTCGATGGCTCGCGAGATTGAAGTGCGGCCGGAAAGTACAACGATTACGTACTCGCATATTGCGCTTACTGTGCGGCAGACAATGTTTGCTCCGGAGGACGCGGCGGATGGGACGGGTGCGGTCGTGCTGTTCCAGGTGGACGCTCTGCATCCGGTTGATCTGACGTTTCGATTTACGGCTGACATGCTGGAGATGTGGCCTGAGCCAAACTTCGGAAGGCCGTCTGCGGAATGGGTTCCGCAGGGCGCGAGCGGGCTCTACCTATTGCATACGGACTATCCGGAGTTCGCTGGCGCGGTGGCGCTGCCGGGAGCAACGCATGGGATTATGGCGCCATACCAGGAGCGGCCTGAGGTGTATCCGCTGGAGTTTCATCTGCATGTTGACCCGAAGACGGACCGGGGGCTTGTGTATCCGCTATTGATGGCGGTGGGGCGCACGAAGGAGACGGCGACCAATGCGGTGCTGGAGGAAAAGCTCCGCGAGTTGGACGACAATCTGCCCGCGATGTATGCAGCGCATGTAGCGCACTATCGCGAACAGGAAGAGACGCTGACGTCGATCACGACTCCAGATGCGGCGCTGAATGCGGACTTTGGATGGGCGGAGACTTCGATTGGGCAACTGCGCGCGAAGGCGGACCCGAGTGGGGAGATTGGGCTGGTGGCCGGGTACTATGCGTCGGGCGATTCAGCGCGGCCAGGGTTCGGTTGGTTCTTCGGGAGGGACTCACTGTTTACGATGTATGCGGTCGACAGCTATGGCGGGTTTGCGCTGACGCGTGAGGAGTTGAAGTTTCTGATGCAGCGTCAGCGCGACGATGGAAAGATGATGCACGAGTACTCGCAGACGGCGGCGTATGTGGATTGGCAATCGTTTCCGTATGAGTATGCGGCTGCAGACTCGACGCCACTGTTTCTTACGGCGATGCTGGACTATGTGCGCAGCAGTGGGGATGTTAGCTTTCTGCGCGAACATCGCGATGCGGTCTTGAAGGCGTGGCACTTTGAGACTACCCACGACAGCGATGGCGATGGAGTGTACGACAACGCGCAGGGTACGGGCTGGGTGGAGAACTGGACGCCGGGAATGCCGCAGCAGGAGATCTATCTTGCGCTGCTGGATGAGCAGGCGTCGACGGCGATGGTGCAGCTTGGTGCGCTGCTTGCGGATGATGCGGTTGCATCGGAGGCGAAGCAGCGGGCGGCCGCTGTGCATGCAACGATTGAGCGTGAGTACTATCGCGCGGATACGAAGACGTATGATTTCAGCCGCAACGCGGGTGGGGTGATGGATGCTACGGCGACGTTGTTTCCGTCGATTGCCTGGTGGAACGGAGGGGCTGGCCTCGATCATCCTGCCGCGAGCCTGAAGGCGTGGGCGTCGCATGAGTTTGCGACGGATTGGGGGTCGCGGGATGTGGCGGCGAACGATCCGATTTATGACTCGATGAGCTATCACCAGGGTTCGGTGTGGCCGCTGTTTACGGGTTGGGCGGCGATGGCGCAGTATCGCACGGGGCACGCGCTGGCGGGGTACCAGAGCGCGATGCAGAATGCTGAGCTTACGGATGCGCAGGATATTGGCGCGGTCACGGAGTTGCTGTCGGGTGATTTTTTTGTGCCGTTCGGACGCAGCACGAGTCATCAACTATGGTCGTCGGCGATGGTGATCACGCCTGTGATGCGGGGGCTGTTTGGGATCGAGGTGGATGGATTGAATCACACGCTCACGGTGACTCCGCAGCTGCCGGCAGACTGGGGGGAGGCTGAGGTGAGTCGGCTGCATGTCGGAGAATCGGTGGTGAAGCTGAGCTACAAGCGGGAGGGTGCTGCGATGGTGGTGCGGATTGAGCAGGTGTCGGGTGCGGCGGTACATTTTGCTGGGGCAAGTGGGGACTTGCTGCGTGTTCCACTGCCCGCGGTGGAGGTGAGTGTGGGGCATGGACTGCCTCTTCCGGGGGCGCGGACTGCGCAGATGAAGGTGCTGGATGAGACTATGGATGCGCATTCGTTGCGACTGGAGCTGGAGGGGATGGGGGGATCGGAGAGCTTGCTGCAGGTCCGTCGCAATGGCAGCGCGGTGCATCTGCGGGTGGAGGGGGCGGATCTGCAGGACGATGCGCTGCACGTGCATTTTGCCGCGGGCAGTGGGTATGTTCAACAGACGGTGACGCTGCGCTGGTAGAAGGGTCTACTGCTTTGCGGGCTCGTTCATGACGTCTTCGAGCTTGAGGTAGACCGCGTTGGTCCAGCCGAAGCCGACGACGTTGCTCTTGTAGCCGGTGGCTACTTTGACGTTGGCTGAGCCGCTGGCGACGTTGTACTTTTCGCGAATGGTTCCGTCGCGCAGGAAGTTGTCGAGGATGGTTGCGGTGAACTTGGTTGCGATCCTTGACGCGTCTTGATGGAAGCCGTTTTGGTCGAGGCCGGAGACGGCCAGCCAAGTAATCGGCGCCCAGCCAAAGGGCGCATCCCACTGGACTCCGGAGACGAAGTCGCTGGTCTGGAGGCCGCCGGACTGCTCGAAGAGATTCAAGTGTGCATGGACTGCGGCTGCTTGCGCGGGGCTGGCGACATGCGCCCAGAGCGGGTAGAACGTTGTGATGTAGTGATAGGTTGATTGCTTCGCGGTGATGAAGTTGTAGTCCTCGTAGAGGCCGGTGTTTGCGTTCCAAAGATATTTGTCGATTGCGGCGTGGCGGGCATTTGCACGCTGCGTCCACTGGGCTGCTTCGCCTTTGCGACCCAGGATTGTGGCGAAGTGGGCCATGTCCTGCTCGTATTTGTAAAGCAGGCTGTTGAGGCCAATGGGCGCATTGTTTTCGGTAGAGCCGGAGAAGGGGCCGAAGCGAAAACTGGGGTCGAAGCCGGACTCGCGCATGGCTCGATCACCTAGATAAAAGTCTGCGGAGAGGCGATGTCCATCGACCACGGCGAGAGCGCAGACTCGTGAGGCGGCGACGTCGCAGCTTGTCTTTGCAAGGGTCTTTGCTTCGGTGGGCGTGGGGTTGGTTGCGCCGGTTACGAGGTACTCGGGGTGGTCGGAAGGATGCGCGAGGAGCCAGTGAATCACGTCGGGATAGTAGCTTGAGTCGTCCGCCATTTCGGGTACGGGGCCTTCGCCGAGATCGTAATAGCGGGCGAGGCCGGTGGTGCCGGCTTGATGGAGCGGCGAGACCCACAGAGCGTAGTCGCGCTGCGCATAACTGTAGGCCTGGGCGAGCCATTTGTTGTCAGGATGTGCGCCCGCGGCTGGGTGCTCGTAGACTTCGCGGATCATCGAAGAGAGAAAGGGTGGCTGCGAACGGGTGAAGTAATAGGTGCGATTGGCGTTGAGGATCGCTCCATAGTTTTGAATCTCGAAGAAGAAGTTTTCGACCATGCCTCGGGCGAGGTCGCGGCGTCCGTCGTGTTCGAGGCCGAGGAGGATGAAGTAGCTGTCCCAGCCATACATTTCGTTGAAGCGACCGCCGGGAACGACGTAGCGATTGGGTAGATAGAGCAAGCCTTCGACGGGGAGTTCGGAGGGGCGCACATCGTCGATGTGATGGATGACACGGGGCAGATGGCGGACGTCTACCTTGCAGCCTTTACGCATCGCGTCGACGGCAGGCGGGGTCGCAAGGTCTGCGGGGAGATAGAGGACCGGCGTGGTGTGGACCTTGAGGTCGGCGACGGATTTGCACTCGGACATGGAGCGCGACAAGGTGTCCCATCCATGGCCGATGTAGTCGCGGATGCGGATCTGGTCCGCTGCAGAAGGGGACTGCCCGAGTGCGGTGAAGGAGATGAGGACGAGGAGGGATGCCAGCGCGCGCGTGCGGTTCAGAGTCATGGAAGTATCCGATAGATGAGGCAAGTAAATTGGCCCGGCGAAGGGTTGCTTCGCCGGGCCTTGTTGAGGGCAGAACTACTGTACGCTCGCCACCCAGCTTGCGAAAGGAGGGAGGGTTATGTGCTGCAGCGTGGTGATGGATTTGAGCGAGGCATCGTCGGCCGCAAGTGTCTTGACGTTGCTGCCGGTTACGCCTGAGCCGGCAAGGTTGAGGGTGATGGTGCGGGGCGCTGCGGTGAAGTTCATCGCGACCACGACCGCGGGTCCTTTGCCGGTGGAGCGGACGTAGGAAAGGACGTCAGGGTTGGATGTGTCGAGCATCGTCATCTTGCCATAGCGGAGCGCGGGAATATCGCGGCGCAGAGCGATGAGTTGCTTGAACCATTCCAACTCGGAGTTGGGTTCCTTCGATTCAACGGCGACGTTGATGGTCTGGTAGCTTGGCGGGATTGGCAGCCAGGTGTGCGGATTGGTGCTGAAGCCGGCCTGCGGGCCAGCCGTCCACTGCATGGGCGTGCGTTCTCCGTCGCGGCCTTTTTGCTTTGACCAACCGGTGATGCCGATGGGGTCCTTCACCTCGTCGCGGCGTGTCGGGGTCGTGGTGTGCATGCCGATCTCTTCGCCGTAGTACATGAGCGAAGTGGCCTTGCTGGTGTAGAGCACCGTGGCGAGGACCTTGTTGATCTGATCGTCGTGGACACCGTCGCCGTAGCGATCGATGGCGCGGACGTTGTCGTGGTTGTCGAAGACGATGAGGGGTTGCGAGCCGTTGATCTGCGTTTCCACTTCGCCGATGTGCTCGCGGAAAGAGACTGCATTCAACTTGTCGTGATCGCCGTGGAAGCCGATGAGCATGTCCATCGGAAGCTGCAACTCGTTGTGTGCTGTACCGCCGTACCACTTATCGAGTTCTGCGGTGTTGGGCAGGTAGGTTTCGCCAATGAGGACGCGGTTGCCGGGATATTTTGCCACCATCGCACGCATGCGGCGGATGACGCCGTGCACCTCGGGCAGATTGTTGGTGTAGGTGTCGCCAAGCTTCGGGTCGCCCTGGGCGTTGGTGCCGGGGCCGAGCACGGGGTTGTCGCGGAGTTGGGGATCTTCGAAGAGATTTGGAATGGCGTCAAGGCGGAAGCCGGCGACGCCTCGATCCAGCCAGAACTGCATGGATCCGAACATCGCTTTTTCGACGGCGGGATTGCGCCAGTTGAGGTCGGGCTGCTGCTTGTAGAACTCGTGGTAGTAGAACTGGTGCACGGCCGGGACCCACTCCCATGCAGAGCCGCCGAAGCCGGAGACCCAGTTATTGGGCGGCACGCGGCCGTCGTGCTCAAAGCGCTTCTGGTACGCGGTGACACCGGGTGCGTTGGCGGGCTTGCCGTCGTTCCAGCAGTACCAGTCGTGCTTGGGGTTGGTGCGGGAACTCGCGGCTTCAATGAACCATTGGTGTTTGTCCGAGGTGTGGTTGAGGACCATGTCGAGGATGATGCGGACGTGATGGGTCTTCCCTTCGGCGATGAGATGATCCATGTCGGCGAGGGTGCCGTATTGCGGATCGACCGCTTCATAGTTGGAGATGTCGTAGCCAAAGTCGACCTGGGGCGAGGGATACATGGGGGCGATCCAGATGGCGTCGACGCCGAGGTTTTGGAGGTAGCCGAGGCGGGAGGTGATGCCGTTGAGGTCACCGATGCCGTCTCCATTTGAGTCCTGATACGAGCGAGGGTAGATCTCATACACGACTGCGTGCTTCCACCAGGGATCGGAGGGAGTTGCTGCGGATGAAGTCTGGGCTTGCGCCGCGGCAGGGCGAGGGTTTGCGAACAGGCTGCCAAGGGAGACGGCAAGGAGCGCGGTGAACAGGAGGGTGGCAGATCCACTTAAGCGTTGCCGGACGAGAAAAGGGGACGGGGTCGGTGATGTCATCAAATTGCCTCCAGAAGAGCCGGCGAGAACTATAACATTGTCGGGCAACGACGATCGATGTTGTTATGTCATATTTTCCGGTCTTGGGTAGCATTGTCGGGACTGTGGGAGGTATATGGGATCGAAAAATTGTCGGAGTCCCCCCTTGGCAAGACTGAAGTAATTCGATTTAGTTACTAAATTAATGATATCTGCTTCAAGGTGGGTTTATATGTCATATCATTTATAGATGGAATAATTGTAATGGTTATAAGGAATAGCTTGACAGCTTCAGGTCGCATTGCGTAATGTTACCGTCGCACTACTAAAGTCGTTCAAGTCTTCACTGAAGTTCGTTCCCAAAGAGGATGGCCGTGTGTCTGCATGAAGGTGAGCAGGGGACGCGGTCTTATCGGACGCTGGTGTGTGATTTGCATAAAGGTACGGGCAACATTCACGGAGGAGTTGGCATGAAGAGTATTGGATTTTATGTAAGGGCATCGCTGCTTGCGTTGGCCGTTTTCGCGCTGTTGCTATCGAGTCCGCATGCGCTGGCACAGGCAACTACCGGACAGATTATTGGAACGGTCACTGATCCGACGGGTGCGGCGATTCCGGGGGCGAAGATCACCATTACGGACGTGTCCAAGGGGACGACGTCCACGTTGACGAGTAATGGTGCTGGAGAATTCGCGCAGGCACAACTGATCCCGGATACGTATACGGTAAAGGTGGAAGCGCCGGGGTTTCAGGGCTTCAGTCGGCAGGGTGTGGTGGTGGTCGCCGACACAGCTGCGTCAGTGCCTGCAGTGCTGACGGTTGGAAGTTCATCGCAGACGGTGGAGGTGCTGGCTGACCAGGTGCCACAGCTGAAGACGGATCGCGCAGACGTATCGACGGTCTACAGCGCGCAGGACATTGAATCGTTGCCGATTCCAGATCACAACTTTGCCAACCTGCAGTTGTTGCTGCCGGGCGCGGTACAGCTGGGGTGGTCACACGCGGCGAGCGAAAACCCGCAGGGGTCCAAGCAGGTTCAGATTGATGGACAGGCATTCGGCGGCGTGAATTACACGCTGGATGGCACGGACAACCAGGATGCGATTCTGGGCATTATTGTCATCAACCCGAACTCGGACTCGATGTCGGATGTAAAGATTGCGACGCAGAACTACGATGCAGAGTTTGGCAAGGCTGTGGCGTCGGTCGATACGATTTCGACGAAGTCGGGCTCGAACCAGTTCCATGGGACGGCGTTTGACAACCGCGAGAGCTCGGCAAACCTTGCACGCGATTCTTTCACTCAGTCTGGCGCCATTCCGGCGGGCCAGAAGGGCCCAATTCCTGCGGGCCTGAAGAATCAATTTGGCGGATCGCTCGGCGGGCCAATTATCAAGAATAAGGTCTTCTTCTTCGGGGACTACCAAGGTGTCCGGCAGAAGGTAGGCGTCTCGAATAATCAGACGGTGCCGACGACGCATTTGATTACGTCGTGCCTTAGCTCAGCTGGCTGCGACTTCAGCGAGTACATTGCGTACGGTAAGACACTCGAAACGGCTACGAGTCCTGCGAACCCATTCCAGGTCTACGATCCAAACCAGGGTGGAGCAGCCGTGAGTACTATTCCGGCCGCCGAGCTTTCGCCAACGGCGCTTACGCTGTTCAAGCTGTTGCAACCGTACGCGCCCAATACGGCGGGCAGCAATGGTGGTTTGTCGAACAACTACAACGGAAGCGGAACGGGTCTTTTCAACAGCGATCAATGGGACGTTCGCCTTGATGCGACGTTGAGCCAGAATATGCATGCGTTCGGGCGCTTCAGCCGCTTCACCGATACGCTGACCGGTAAGACGATGTTCGGTGTCGCGGGCGGTGCTGGCTTTGGTCTTGGGGGCTACGGCGGAACGTCCAACGGCGCGAACGACAGTTTGGCACTTGGAACGGACATAGCTCTAAACCCCACGTTGGTGACCGAAGTGCGGCTGGGCTACTTCCGCTACAACATCCTGACGCACAAGTACGACACCACGAATGCAAACCTGCCGATCCAGGGTGAGAACATCAGCGGTACGGGTGCGAACTCGGCGCTAACAGTTGCTATTGACTTTGGTGCGCCGGATCTCAACATCGCAGACCTGAACGTGACGAACCCCACCGCGGGTCCGAACAACGGCACGGGCCAAGGCGCGCAATATGGAGCAGGTCTGAATGTCGATCGCTGCAACTGCCCACTCACTGAACGTGAAGATCAGTTCCAGATCGTGAATAACTGGACGAAGACAATCGGGACACACTCCATCAAGTTTGGTGTGGATCTGCGGTATGCGCGTAACCTGCGGGTGCCGAGCGATAACGACCGGACCGGCATCAACAACTTCGGACCTGGACCAACGTCGAACGGTACGAGCGGTGGTCTTGGCTTCGCGACGTTCGTTCTGGGTGATGTGACTGCATACAATCGTTATGCGAGCACGTCTACGAATGCGAAGGAGTTCCAGAAGCGAGATTTCTTCTTTGTGCAGGACACCTGGCGCACGACTCCAAAGCTGACGCTCAACCTGGGTATGCGGTACGAGATGTACTTCCCGGAGGATGTGAACGGCAAGGGTAATGGTGCCTTGTTAAACCTCGACACCGGGTACATCAACGTTGCCGGGTATGGCGGTATCGGCACAAATATGGGTGTTGCGATCGCGAAGAACACTTACAATCCGCGACTTGGTGCGGCATATCAAATCAATCCGAAGACGGTTATCCGGATGGGATATGGACGGAGTTTCGATCTGGGCGTGTTTGGATCGGAGTTTGGCCACGTGGTGACGCAGAATCTTCCGGTGCTGGTGAACCAATCGATCAACGCGACGGGCGGAACGAATACGTATGCGTTCCAACTCGACAACCCGGCAAGCACGCAGGGTGGACTGGCAACGGGTCTGTCGAATTATGTTCCGGTAGCACCGGACGCAAACGGACATATTGTGAATCCGGGTGCTTCGGTGAATACGAAGGCTCGTCCTTTTACAGAGCGGTTGCCGACACTGGATGCGTGGAACCTTACGGTAGAGCGTTCGCTCACACCAACGCTGTCGTTGACGGTGGGGTATGTGGGGAACAAGGGAACGCATACTCTGAGCGATGGTGATGGCAACAACACGAACCCGAATGAGTCGGCGATCAATCTGCCGGCAGTGTATAGCTCGATCCCTGGGCTGGCCCTGCATTATGTACCGGACAACAAGACGACGCCAACACTCGGAGGCGGTGACTGCGTGTCAGGCTGCAGTAATCCGATTCAGACCACCGGACCGCTCGCAGGTGCGGTGGCAAATCAAACTCTGCTGCAGCGCTACGTGGGCGGAACGTTGCCCGCTTGCGGCGGACCGTGCGGTTGGACGCAGGGCATAAGCTACTACGGGGACAATCAGAATACCCACTACAACGCGCTCCAGGTTACGCTGGCACAGACTTCGTGGCATGGGTTGTCCGGAACATTGAACTATGCCTATCAGCGCGCAGCGGACGCGGCGGGCAGCTACTCTACATGGAGCCACTCGGCTGTGTGGGGCAATGATAGCAATGTTCGCCGGAGCGTCTGGACGGGCTATGCGTTGTACAAGCTACCGTTCGGCAGGGGGCAAACCTTCATGGGCGACTCCAAGGGGTTTGTCAATCAACTGGTCAGTGGGTTTGAGTTCAGTCCGACGGTCGTATATCAAAGTGGACTACCATTTACGCTGTCGTTCAATGGATGCGGTGCTGACATACCCGGTGACGCTCCATGCTATGTGGATGGCAATTCTTCCGCGCTGAAGACAGGGAAGAGCGGCTCCCCGAATGCGGGACTGGCATGGTACCAAGCACAGACAATCGGCTCGACGTTCACTGATCCGGGCCTGGATACGATCGGCAATGGTGGACGTAACAACGCTTGGGGTCCTTACTTCTTCAACTCTGATATGTCGGCGATGAAGAACTTCACGATCAGGGACCGGTATACGCTGCAGTTCCGGGCGGATGCCTATAACGCCTTCAACCATATCAACTTCGGATTGCCGAGCGGGAATATCGAGAGTGTTGGAAACATAACATCGGGCCCTGGACCTGGCGGCACGGCTAACCCGCGCCAGATGCAGTTTACGGCGCGTCTCCAGTTCTAATGGCTGTCTGACTACCAAGGGTGGGAGGAGAAACTTCCTCCCACCTTCATTTTTTGTATTAGCGTTGATGCTGTGGCACCCGGGGACCATGCAGGATGATGAGTTGTCTGAGTCGATGGTTGCGGTGGGGCGGGGTATTGGCGGTGGCTGGTTTATGTAGTTGCGCCATTGCACAAAGTTCTGCGGCTGGCGCGCAAAGTTCTGTGGTGACTCAATCTGCGGGAGGCGCGGTACCGGCGGCGGCGGATCCTGCGGCGACGCTGAAATCTCTGCGGCACAGTATTGACACAGGCCATTCCGCTGATGCGCTGAAGAGGATTGCTGAACTGCGTGCGCAGAATACCGCGATCTCCGGTCTGAGTCGCGTCGAGGGGCTGGCGCGCTATGCGCAGTCGGAGTTGAAGCTGGCGGACGTCGCGTTTGCAGCGGCTCTGAAGGAGGATCCGAACGACGTCGAATCCGCGCAGATGCGTGGGCTAACACTCTTCCGCCTGGGGCGTCCCGCTGAGGCGATCCCGCTGCTTGAGTTCGCGAGCTCGGAGGGGGGCCTGGTTAAGGCGGACCCGAACTATATTCTGGCACTCTGTTATATGGATACGCGGCGCTATGACGATGCGCGCCACGCGTTCGCAGCACAGTTTGGGTTTGCGCCGGATAGTGCCGAGGCTTATCTTGTTGCAGCGCGGATGTTGCTGCGACGCGAGTATCTGCCGATCGCGCAGAGTTATGCGCAGAAGTCGATCGAGCTGGAGCCGGAACTGCCGTTGGCTCATGAACTTCTTGGCGAGATTGCGCTGGCTGGCAATCATCTGGATGATGCTATTGCTGAATTCGAAAAAGAGAAGGCGCACAACCCGCTAGAGGGTTCTATTTATGATCGTCTCGGCGACACATACGATCGCGCAGCGCGGTACGACGATGCGCAACGCAGCCTGCAGGAGGCGATTCTGCTTGAGCCGAACTCCACGGGGCCGTACATTCTGCTGGGGAAGACCATGCTGAAGAAGGGTGACCCGATTGCCGCAGTGACGTATCTGGGGCGTGCGGTGCAGATGGATCCGGCCAACTATATAACGCACAGCTTGCTGGGCCAGGCCTACCGTGCGATGGGTCGCAGCGAGGACGCGGCTCGAGAGACGATGACCGCGCAGAAGCTCCAGACGGCTTCGGAGCCGAAGCTCGAAAACGTACACTGAGGCCAGGTCTAAGATGATGCTGCGGATCAGGTTCCGGTACAGCATTACGTGTTTCATTTTTGCGTATGCGTTCGTTGGTGGAGCGCATGGGCAGGACTTGCCACCGATGAGACCGCCGCCTATTGGCACGGTAAGTGCACCTGCAAAAGGCGCGGACACGGAGCCAATCTACCAGGCTGCCAGCACAAGGCGCATGCAGGAGCGGCTGCGTGCAATTTTTGCAGGCACGGATTGGAGGCTCGACCCCAGTAAGCCTGCGATGCGGGTGGAGTACTACTCGGAGTTGTTGATCAAGAACAAGCTTTCGCTGGAACAGGACACACTGGTGCGTGAGCAGCTTGCACGCGAGATGCTTGGCGCTGGCGATAGTGAAGGCTCAATCCGGGAGCTTGAAGAGGTGCGTCGGCGCTGGCAGCGTGCTCAACGAAACATGCCTACCGAGGGTGTGAAACAGCTTGGCAAGGATCTCGCGATTTCGTACCTGCGGCTTGGCGAGCAAGAGAACTGCTCGATGATGCATGGCCAGCGCGCCTGCTTGTTTCCATTGCGAGCGAGCGCCGTACACAAGATGCCTCGCGGAGCTGAGGGTGCCGTTCGGGAACTCACGGCATTGCTTGAAAATGATGCTGCAGACACGCAGTCACAGTGGCTGTTGAACGTCGCGTATATGCAGCTTGGACGGTACCCGAAGGATGTTCCGCCTCGCTGGCTTATTCCTGCGAGCCGCTTCGAATCTGATGCGAAGCTGCCTCAGTTCGCGGAGGTTGCTGCGTCCTCTGGCGTTGACATTATGGGCCATGCGGGTGGTGTGCTTGTCGAGGATTTCGATGGCGACGGGCTGCTCGATATTATGGTGAGCTCGTCCGGGCCGCTCGACCAGATGCACCTGTTTCACAATAACGGTGACGGGAGCTTCACGGACGTAACGCGCAAGTCTGGACTGATGGGCGAGACGGGGGGGCTGAATCTGGTGGTGACGGATTACAACAACGACGGCCATCCGGACGTGCTGGTGCTTCGCGGCGGATGGTGGGGGAAGCAGGGATGCTATCCGATGTCGCTGCTACGGAATAATGGGAATGGAACGTTCGACGATGTTACGGAAGAGGCTGGGCTCATGTCTCTTGCACCAACGCAAACTGCGGCGTGGGCAGACTTCGATGGCGACGGGTGGCTCGACCTGTTTGTCGGACACGAGAGTACAGCAGGCGATTCGCATCCTTCGCAACTGTTCCATAACAATCACGATGGGACGTTCACGGAGATTGGAGCAGCGAGTGGGCTCGCTGCATTGGGCTTCGTCAAGGGTGTTGCGTGGGGCGACTACAACAACGATGGCCGTCCTGACCTTTACGTCTCGGTCATGAATGGCAAGAATCATCTGTTTCGTAATGACGGGCCGCGCGATGCGAGGGACACCCGCAAAGGCTGGCGCTTCAAAGATGTGACTGCGGAGGCTGGAGTGGCAAAACAGAGTAACAGCTTTGCTACCTGGTTCTTTGACTACGACAACGATGGCTGGCCTGACCTCTTCGTCGCAGGGTATTCGCTCCAATCCAGCGCGGATATCGGGGCGTTTGAGATGGGTCTGCCCGTGTCGGCGGAGAAGCCGAAGCTCTATCGGAATATGCATGACGGCACCTTCCGTGATGTGACCTCCGAGGTGCATCTGGATCGCGCGATCCTTACGATGGGCGCGAACTTCGGCGACCTCGACAATGATGGATGGCTCGACCTTTACCTTGGCACTGGTGACTCTACGTACGAGTCGCTGCTACCCAATCGCATGTTTCGTAATGATGGCGGGCATCGCTTCGAGGATGTGACTACGGCCGGCGACTTTGGACATTTGCAGAAGGGGCATAGTGTGGCGTTTGCTGAGCTTCGTCGCACAGGTGAGGAGGATGTGTTTGAAGAGATGGGTGGCGCGCAACCAGGGGACAGTTTTCAGAGCGCGCTCTATCGTAATCCTGGAAACAGTAACCACTGGATCACGCTGAAGCTCGAAGGTGTTCGATCGAATCGCGCGGCGTTTGGTGCTCGTATCGATGTTGCTGTGCAGCCAAAGAGCGGCGGCCTCCGTCATATCTATAGAACTGTTGGTTTTGGTTCGAGCTTTGGGGGCAGTCCACGTGAACAGCACATTGGTATTGGTGCATCTACCGGCATTGCTGAGATTACTGTGACGTGGCCTGCGACCGGTGTTGTTGACCATATTCATAAGATTGCGTGCAACCATCGTTACCATTTGCGCGAAGGTGAGGGGCAGTTGCATTTGATCGCGGAGCACTGATATGCGGTGTTGGCCACTGTGTCGCTGGCTCACTATACTTAGCCCGAAGGAAGTGAATTGAAATGATCTGGACCAGGCGTGGATTTGTGAAGTCGCTCTCGAGCGCAGCGCTGGTGCTGTCGTTTGAAGATGTCTTGAAGCTTTCACTCCACGCGCAGGAGGCTGGGGTGCCGCAGCAAATCGGGCCACGTGCGGCATACGATACACAACCGCGTTCGGCGAAGATGCTGCCATCGCCGGTGCTTGGAACTCCGCTGGGGTACAGTTTTATCGATGTCGCAAGAGAAAGCGGGCTGCACACAAAAACCATCTATGGCGACGAGCACAAGAATCGGTTTCTGCTGGAGACCACGGGTTGTGGCGTGGCATTTTATGATTTTGATCAGGATGACTGGCTCGATATTTTCATGGTGAATGGAACGCGGCTCGAAGGCTTTCCAAAAGGGGAGGAGCCGATCAGCCGTCTCTTCAAAAATAATCGGGACGGGACGTTCACGGATGTTACCGCGAAGTCGGGGATGACGCGCTCTGGATGGGGACAGGGTTGCTGCGTCGGTGATTACGACAACGACGGCTACGACGACCTGTTTGTGAGCTACTACGGCCAACCTATTCTGTATCGCAATCATGGGAATGGGACGTTCACCGACGTTACAGAGAAGGCCGGGCTGACGCAAAGTAAGATTCGCTGGAACTCGGGATGTGCGTTTCTGGACTACGACAAAGATGGACACCTCGATCTTTTCGTCGCGAACTATATTGACTTCGACATCAAGACGGCGCCGTTACCGGAAGCCGCGGGATGCTCGTATAAGGGCATCCAGGTCGCCTGCGGACCGCCCGGACTTGAAGGCGGTAAGAACATTCTGTATCACAACAATGGTGACGGAACCTTCACCGACGTGTCCCAGAAAGCGGGCATGTGGGACACGATTGGAACCTATGGGTTGTCGGTTACAGTCGCCGATCTGGATAACGATGGCTGGCCCGACATCTACGTTGCGAATGATTCGACTGCAGCAACTTATTACCAGAATCAGAAGGATGGAACCTTTAAGGATGTTGCGATTGAGGCGGGCATCGCTTACTCTCCTGACGGAAAACCGCAGGCGGGCATGGGAGTTGCGGTAGGCGACTTCAACCGCGACGGGTTTCTGGATATTGTGAAAACGAACTTCGCGGGAGATACGGATTCGCTTTACCAGAATCTCGGCGACGGGACGTTTGAGGATCACACGTATCTCTCGGGCATAGGGATCAACACCCGCTATCTCGGATGGGGCGTCGCCTTCATCGACCTGGACAACGATGGCTGGCTCGACATTTTCATTTCGAATGGCCACGTGTATCCCGAAGTCGATGGCTCGCATCTTGATGCCCCGTACGCGGAACACAAGTACGTCTATCGCAACCTGCGTAATGGGCAGTTCGAAGATGTGACGAGCCAAGCGGGTCCGGGAATGACGGCCGCTGTGCCAGCACGCGGATGCGCGATTGGAGACTATGACAATGATGGCGATATGGACATTGTCGTCAACTGCGTGAATGCTGTTCCGCAGCTGCTGCGTTGCGATTCCGTGGCGGAACGCCACTGGATCAAGATCAGGCTGGTGGGCAAGAAGAGCAATCGTACGGCCATCGGTGCTCGCATTACTGTAACCGCAACGACTGCACCACAAGCTGTGTCGGGTGTATGCAAACAGCCTATGCGGCAGATTGATGAGGTGCGAAGCGGCGGTAGTTACTACTCACAGAATGACCTCCGCATCCACTTCGGCCTGGACCAGGCGGTGAAGGCGGACGTGGTCGAGATTGCATGGCCCTCCGGGGTGAAGGACGTACTGCATGACCTCGCGGCGAACCATCTGTATGTGATCGAAGAAGGCGGGAAGATCCTGAAAACGATTGCGATGGGTGTGGCTTCGGCTTCTACGAAGCCGGGATCCAGGGAGATGAAAAAGGCTGCGGGGGCAGGGGTGTGATGGGATATTTCATGGCTCTCTTGCTTGCTTACGCGCTCGTGTTGCCGGTTACGCTGGTGGCGCAGAAGCGCACTGCTGCGGAGTCTCCTGCGGCGAAGACGCCTTATGCTGCTAGTGCCGAACACCCTACGCCTGCGTGGTTTATTGACGTTGCGGCGAAGGCGGGGATCAACGTCCTCAACGTCAATGGGGATCCTGAGGTGAAGAAGTACATCGTTGAGACAACCGGATCGGGTGTGGCGATTCTCGACTATGACGGGGACGGCTGGCCGGATATTTTTCTGGTGAATGGCACCAAGCTCGCTTCCGAAATGCATCCGGGTGATTCCGCACCAACGAGCCACCTCTTCCACAACAATCACGATGGAACCTTCACCGATGTTACGGAGAAGGCTGGGCTGGTTTCGACAGCATGGGGCCAGGGGGCTTGTGTTGGGGACTACGACAATGATGGTTACGACGATATCTATGTCACGGGGTATGGGAAGAATCGTTTGTTTCATAACCAGGGTAATGGAACATTTCGTGAGGTTGCGGAACAGGCTGGGGTTGCGGGTACGGGCAAGGAGTGGGGGACGGGTTGCGCGTTCGTCGACTACGATCGCGACGGGAAACTCGATTTGATGGTCGCAAATTATGTGCACTTCGACGCTGCGAATCCGCCTGAGCCTGGCTCCGAGGCGGATTGCATCTGGAAGGGAACGCCTGTGATGTGTGGTCCGCGAGGTCTGCCTAGCGCGCCGAATATTTTGTTTCATAATGAGGGTAATGGCAAGTTCCGGGACGTCAGTGTCGCCAGCGGGATCCAGAAGACGCTGGGCCATTACTGCTTCTCTGTGACTACGCTGGACTACAACGAAGATGGCTGGCCGGATATTTATGTGGCGTGTGACTCTACGCCGGCCATTCTCTATCGCAACAACCATAACGGGACGTTCACTGACGTTGCGGAGGATGCAGGCGCTGCGTTTAATGAAGACGGTCGCGAGCAGGCAGGCATGGGTTCTACGGCGGGCGACTATGACGGTGATGGCCACCTTGATCTCTTCAAGACTAATTTTTCAGATGATACGGCGACCCTGTATCACGCGAATGGCGATGGTACGTTCACCGACAATACTTTCGCTGCAGGTCTTGGCGTCAACCTCGAGGATCTGGGCTGGGGAACGATGTTTGCTGACGTTGATAATGACGGCTATCCCGATCTGCTGGTGGTGAATGGGCACGTCTATCCGCAGGTTGATTCGGCCCATCTGGGTGCGACCTACAGGGAGCCTCGCTTCCTCTACTGGAATTTGGGCAATGGCAAATTCAAGGATCTATCGAAGACATCAGGACCAGGCCTGACGGAGCCATTTTCCGGTCGAGGACTTGCGATTGCGGATCTATGGAATGACGGGCGGCTTGAGGCAGTTGTAAATAATTTAAGTGACCGACCGCTGCTGCTGGTCAACGAGGCGAAGAACAGCAATCATTGGCTTGGCCTGAAGCTGACGGGCACGAAGTCGAATCGCTCGGCGATTGGCTCGCGTGTTACTTTGCATGGCACCAAGCGCAGCTGGGTGGATGAGGTGCGGAGTGGTTCAAGCTTCGACAGCAGCAGTGACCTTCGCCTGCACTTTGGGCTAGGCGCTGAGACCAGGATTGCAAGTATCGCTGTGCGCTGGCCGAATGGCGAGAGTGAACAGTTTCTCTGCGATGGCGTTGATCGCATGATGGAGCTGGTTGAAGGTAAGGGGAAGTTGCTGCACTAAGGACGTCGTACATTGAAGCGCGCAGGAGATCAATTGGGATCAGACTGAGCTTGCTCGGGAGTCGGTGGAGCCGCGGGGGGCCTGGATGCAACCACAATCACCTTGCGCTTAGCACGAAGATAGGCGATGAGGTCGTTGATTTGCGGGGAGGTGAGCATGTCACCATACGCCGGCATACTCTTTCCGCCGTCATGTATCTGATGGCGGATCTGTCCCTTCTTCAGGCGCTTGCGCACCAGTTGCAGGTCAGGGCCTTTGATGCCGCCGACACCGGCTGGGCCGTGGCAGTGGGCGCAACCGTGGGTTGCGAACACTTCCGCGCCACGGGCCTTCGCTTTCGAGTTCGCAGCAACGGGAGAGGGCTGAGTCGTTGCGATCGCGAGGACAGCGCAGCCCGTCGCCGCGCAGATCAGTACAGATCGGAGAAAAGTTCGCACGTTGATCTTCACTTTCCACCAGGAACAACGTTTGCGCCTGCTGCTGTCGCAACTGCAGCCGCAGGAGGTGCTGGTTGCTGCTCGTCTGCTCCATGGTGATCGAGATCGTGGACATGCCAAGGAACGCTCTCCTGCGCACTCTCGGGGTGTTTGCGAAGGTATTCCAGAGCGAAGGTGCTCGCAGTTGGATCGTTTTTCTGGTCCGCGAAGGCTGCAGCCTCCACTTTCGCCGGGCCCTTCATTCCGAGCCGCCGATAGATGATGGCGAGATTGTAGTGGGCGGCTAGATCGTCGGGATCAACGGCTTGCACTTTCAGATACTCCGCACGCGCAAGCTGATACTTATGCTCCTGATAAAACGAGAAGCCGAGTTCGCGGTGGGCGTCCCTCGACTGCGGGAATTGTGCCTCTACCTTCTGGAGGTTCGCAATCGCCTCATCCACTTGACCCTCATTGCGCTGCACGAGCGCCAGGTAATAGAGGGCACGCGCGTTGTCTTTGGAAAGGTCCAACGCCTTCTGAAGATAGGGTAGAGCGTCGTTGTACTTTTCCCACTGGATCAGCGTGATGCCGATATTGGTTTGGGCATCGGCATAGTCTGGGCGAAGCTTTGCAACATGCTCGAAGGCGCTCATGCTGGCAGCATACTGTTGAGCGTCCAGCAGGGCGATGCCGTAGTTGTTCCAACGCATCCACTCGGGATTTTCATCCGGGAGGGGCTTTGTGGCAGGGTTCAATCCTGCATTGAAGGTGCGCGTGGTGCTGGCCATCTCAACGATGGGCTCCTGATAATGCGCGCCCGCGGGCATCTTCATCACAAAGTCAATGAAGTGCTGATCGAAGCGCCGGTACAGGACGGCCGCCGTAACGCTCACCGGGCCGCTGTTGGGTAGCATTGTGAACGCATAGCGCACGAGTTGCGAGCGCCCGGACTGGATCGTGTTGTTATAGGCAAGAACACGGCTGTCCCACACCTGATGTAGATCGTTGAGCTTGCCTTGCTTGTTGATCAGTCGGTTGGTAAAGCTGTGCGCCGATGGATCGAGCGATCCGTTTGGTTCGAGGTAGCCGCTCTTTGCAATCACCTTGCCGCCCGCATCTTTAACTGTGAACGCAACCCACGACTCGTAAAAGTCGCGCTGCTCAGGAATGAGCGAATGGCCTATTCCCTTGTTCTGAATAACGACGGAGACTGTAACGCGTTGTCCTGCCTTCAGCGTAAACGGCGTCGCTCCAAGCGGTGCTGCGAGGTTTGCCTGGTCTGCGGCCGACGCGTCCGGTTCGATCGCGAAGATGTCGATATTGAGGGCCCCATCCTTGAGGAAAGCGGCAACGCGCTTCGCCTGTTCGTGGAAGTGATAGTACTGCGGAATAAGGGTGTTTCCACCCAGCCAACGGTGCGATGCAAGCTTTCCATCTTTCGCTCCGGGGTCAGACAGTGACGTAAGCTCCTCGCGTTTCATGTGGCATGTCTGGCAGGTGGAGACCACAGGCTTCTGATAGAAGGGAAGCGGGGACTCCTTTGCAAACGAGGTATTCTGCCACTCGTCATAGACCGTGAAGGCTCGCTGCCACTTGTAACCATTCAGCATTGCGGGAAGGGCTGCTTTATGGCAGGCCGCGCAGAACTCCGGAGTGCTGTAAAAAGGCTTCATCACCGCAGCCGAGTGGCGATCGAGATGCGCAAGAATTTCCTCGTCCGACACCGGACCATGGATTGGCTTGCCATTCGCATCTACCATCACGGCCGGCTCCGCCAGCACGTAACTTCCCGTGCCATATTTGTTGACCGACTGGATGGAATGACACACCATGCAGGTGATGCCATCCTTGTCGTAGGGACGTGTGCGCGAAGCTCCATCGGTAAGCGCACCCGCGGCTACCGCGGTTGGATTGTGGCAACCCTCGCAGTGCCGCGAAAAACTGATTCCCTTCTCATCGTTCAACATGTTCACGTTGCGCAGATACCAAAGCGGGCGAACGGAGTTCGAGTGCACGGACTGCCGCCACTCCGCATGCGATTCCTTGTGGCAGTGTCCGCAGTACTCTGCGGTAGGGTAGCTTTGGGGGTCGATGAACTCGCCGTTGTCTGTGGTCATATTTGACGGCAGAAACGGGTCGTCGGCACTGAAGTGGTTCTTGTACTGTGCTGCAATCTTCTCGCTGTAGGCCGTACGCGCCGCATCCGAATTGTTCGCAACGGTGGTGTCTGTTTTCGTATTTGTATCCGACCCAGCATGGACGGCCATCGGAATCGAGAGGCCTACGGATAGAACGGCAGCCCCGAAGATCAGGGTAACTGAGCGCTTGTGGGAGAACAGGCGAAACAACATCGAGGAACCTCAAAACTGCTTATGTCGGATAACGGATTCTACATGAGGCTACAACGTCGATCTATGCGTTGTCAGCAGTTCAGCTGGTTGAGATTTGCCTCCACCAAAAGGTGGAGGCCATATCTCTATGTCGAACAAGCGAGGCGTCGTGGTCAGGGTTTCGGTGCGGCAACAGGCTTGCCCTGACCCTCGGTGAGAGTGACGATACGGTCGATCTCGGGTACGGCAAACTGCTCCACAGCGCCGCTCGGCCAGTGCACTTCCAGCGAGTCGACCTTGGTTGCTGAACCGATTCCAAAGTGCGGCCGCATGTCCGACGTCGATTCGAAACTTCCTCCGGAGAAGATGTCTCCGCGCTGCCGCATGCCGTTGGCGGTGAGATAGAGCGTCGCTCCGGTGGCATCGCGCGGGCTCTTAGGACCGCCGACGAGATGGAAGCCGACCCAGTGGTTGTGGTTTGGATCGACGTCGCGGAACAGTGCGGGAACCGAATCCATGTTGTTGATCACCGCGTCCATGCGCCCGTCATTGAAGAGGTCCCCGGCAGCAAGGCCACGCGAAGGCATCACCTCTGCCAGGCCAGTTCCTTCCACCGCGGGCACCAGGTCGAGTTTCTTGCCATCGATGTTGTGGAAGAGCAGTGGCCGTTCAGCCCAGCTCGTGCCCCAGTTATTGGTGTCGGCGTTGCGGTAGACGTGGCCGTTGACCTCCAGTAGATCCTTCCACCCATCGTTGTCGTAATCGATAAAGGCGGTGCCCCAACCAAGGAACGGGATGGTGAGATCTGCTATGTGGGTCTGGTCGCTGACATCGGTGAAGTTGGCGTCACCGTCATTCCGGTAGAGCACCTTGTAATCATCGGAGAAGGTGGTGTTGAAGATGTCCACCTTTCCGTTGTTGAGATAGTCACCGACCGCAATTCCCATGGATGCGGTCTCGCGACCCTGCTTGTCCAGAGCGTAGCCGGAAGGATAGCTCTCGTCGTCAAAGGTGCCGTCCCCGTTGTTGATGTAGAGATAGTTTGGGGTCGAGTCATTGCCAACCAGGAGGTCGGGCTTGCCATCATTGTTGACGTCGATGAAGACGGAAGATAGACCGTAGTAACCGGGCTTATCGGCGACGCCGGCCTTTTCGCTGACGTCGGTAAACGTGCCATCGCCGTTGTTGTGAAACAGGTGATCGCTCTCGCCCTTCAGGCCGTGCGGGCCGCAGTAGGTCCTTACGCCGCGATAGCTGCAGAACGAGAGGGGCAGGTTGTCGCTGTCGCTGGGCTGCGCGTTGAGATCGTAGTGGACATATCCGGGTACGAACAGGTCAAGCTTGCCATCGCCGTCGTAATCGCCCCACGTGGCGCCGGTCGACCAGTTGCCGAGGGTGACGCCGGCCTTCTCCGCAACGTCGGTAAATGTACCGTCGTGATTGTTGTGATAGAGGCGGTTTTTGCCAAAATTTGTCACGTAGATGTCAGGCCATCCATCGTTGTCGTAATCGCCGATGGCCACGCCGAAGCCCCAACGGTCGTTGGCGACGCCGGCCTTCGCGGTGACATCGGTAAAGGTGCCGTCGTGATTGTTATGGAAGAGCGCGGCGTGGGGTGGCGTGGCCTTGCCGTCCATGGCGGGGATCGTGCTGCCGTTGACGAGGTAGATGTCCATCCAGCCGTCGTTGTCGTAGTCCAGCAAAGCTACACCGGAGCCGATGCTTTCGATGATGTACTGCTTGTTGGGGGTTCCCATCGTGTGGTGCCACTTTGTCAGGCCAGCTTTGGCTGCGATGTCCTCGAAGACGATCGGCCCGGTTTTGACGGTGCCTCCTTCGGTAATCGGGAGGTGATTCGCGTCCATCACCGGAGGGAACACGCCACCCGTATCCGAGCCGCCCTTGGCTGCTGGCTGGGCCCCTTCCTGGGGCTTTTGCTTCTGTGATTCGAGGGGGGATTGGGCGCGCGACGGTGAAGCGCCCAACATGAGCAAAGCGGAGAGCGCGAGAAGGCAGACTGCGGAAGAACGTGAGGGAGACATGAGACTTCCTAAGAGGTGATTTCCTGGTCGCAGCGGGGGAGCAGAATTCGGCAGCGAACAGGCGCCATCATACGTTATTCGCACGACTTGTCGATAAGGATGATCGCCCAAATCTTCAAGATCAACCATTCGATGGAGAGGGGTCTCATCCTTTAGTAGCAATCTTTTCGGGATCGAACTACACAGTCGCCGATTTGTGGAATACCATCTCTCTAGAAAACATTGTTATGACAGATGTATTTCAAAGGACCCATGGCACATCCTCGCAAAGTTTCTGGATTTCGACCCCTCAAAAAAGCGTCCGATGGTGATGCGAATGGGGCGTCACCTGGAATTCCCCGGCACCGCGCCATCTATGAGGAACTCCTGGCGGAGATCCAGTCTGGGGTTTACAAGCCGGGAGAACGGATGCCGAGCGAGGCATTGCTTTGTGAGCGGTTCGGCTCTTCGCGGATCACGGTTGCGAAGGCGTTTCAGGGGCTCCAGCGGGACCAGTTAGTGACGCGTCGTCCGGGTTCTGGAACGTATGTTGAATCGCCGTCGCGTCCCGACGCTCTCCAGTTCGGTCTGCTCATTCCAGACTTTGGGACGACGGAGATCTTCGAGCCGATCTGCCAGGGAATTATGCGGTCGCCTGCCGCGAAATCTCACTCGCTTACGTGGGGACACTCGACTGGCCAGGAGAGCGACTCAGTCAAGGTGGTCGAGAATCTCTGCCAGCAGTACATCTCACAGCGCGTTGCAGGTGTGTTCTTCGCGCCATCCGAGTTCTCGCAGGCGATGGGTGAGGCCAACCGCAGGATTGGATCCATGCTTGAGCGCGCGGGAATCCCGGTGGTGCTGCTTGATCGTTGCTACGAGTCGTATCCGGGGCGATCCAACTTCGATCTGGTTGGCATCGATAATCATCGTGCAGGCTACATCCTCACTCAGCACCTGGCGCAGACGGGCGCGAAACGGATTATCTTCGCGTTGCGTCGCGACTCGGCATCCACGGTGGATGCTCGCGTGGCAGGCTACCGCGAGGCGTTGTATGCGTTGCAGCATGGCGCCCACGGTACTGTGATCAGCGGAGATTTTGAAGACCCGCACTATGTGCAGGAGATGCTTGCCCGCTTCAAACCGGACGGCATTGTTTGTGCGAATGATGTCACCGCGGCACGACTGATGCAGACGCTGATCTCTCTGGGGATAAAGATCCCCGGGGACATCAAGATGGCTGGCGTGGATGATGTTCGATACGCAAAATTTCTACCGACGCCGCTCACAACCATTCGTCAGAACTGCACGGAGTTGGGTGCGGCGGCGATGTCGATGATGCTGTCGCGACTGGAACGGCCGGATCAGCCGGTTAAGGACATTCTTGTGCGATTTGATCTGGTCATTCGCGCATCGAGCCGCGGCCATGGCAAGGAAGATGAAGTCGGCCTGGAAGGCGAGTGAGGTCGCCTAGCCAGCTTCATTGAGCGTGTCACGAATGCTTTTGAGCAACGATGAGGGTAGACTTGGGGTTGCTCCCGGCTGGCTCGCCACAAAGCTGCCGCAGAGATTTGCTACTTTGCTAATCTGTGCAAGTGAAGTGCGGCGCATGTAGGCGTGGACCATCCCTGCGGTGAATGCGTCGCCCGCTCCTATGGTGTCGACTACTTTGACGCGGATCCCGTGATGGCGATGCGTGCCGAAACGATCTGCCAGCAAGCTTCCGTGAGGTCCGAGTGTGATGGCTACTAAACGACATTGGGGCGCGAGTCGTAGCAGCACTTCAGCAGCGTCCCCGGCCGCATGGGTCAACTCTTCCCCATCATGATTGGGGAGGCCGATGGCCAGGGTCGATTCACCAAGAAGGTGGCCCACTTCAGGTAGTTCCTCGTCGCTGACTTTGACCACATCTGCATGTGCGAGACACCACTTTAGAATCGCTGCGTTGCCAAACGGCTTACGAAGGTTCAGGTCGCAGACTCTTATGCAACCCGGACGTGCGGCATCGATGAACGAGCGAATGGACTTTTGCGACAGCGCGTGACGCTGAGCCAGGGTTCCGAAGCAGATGGAGGAGGCACTGGCGGCCAGTTTGAGCAGCGCTGGAGAGGGCGTGATTGCGTCCCATGCTACAGGTGTCACGATGTCGTAGCACGGTCGGCCTTCGTCGTCCAGCGTGACGGCGACTGTTCCTGTCGGCAGGTCGGCAGATGTCTGCACGCAGCTAAGATCCAGGTGTGTTCTGGCGTATGAGTCTGTCGCGGGGTCGACGGCCAGCAGGCAGAGGCGCTCCAAAGCTTCGTGACCTAGTTCGTCATCGCCAACGCAGCTTACGAGGGCGGAAAATTCACCGAGTCGCGCGCTGAGGACCGCATAGTTTGTTGTTGTTCCACCCAGACGTGCGCCCGTAGGGAGGAGGTCCCAAAGGAGCTCTCCGATGGCAACATTCGGGAGTGACGGGCTGGACACCATGAAGCCTCCTTACCGGGCAGAAGCGAAGAACTATAGAAGATTCATAAGCTGAACGCCGAGCAAGTATACGGTTACTGCGATAGAAATGTCATGTCAAAGTTTTCGAGTAGATCGACATATGACATTATCGATAGCGGCAGTCAGGACCGTTGCAAGCCGACAGAAGCGGAGTTGAAATCTGCTGTCTTTTACAGGCCAAAGTTGGCCTGGATCTGCTCCAGGGAGCGTTGCTTGGTTTCTGGATAGATGAAGAGGACTACGAAGAATTGCAGGGCCATCATCACGGCGAAGAAGACGAAGGGGAGGGCGTGGGATTTCGCTGCGATGTAGGGGAAGATGGTCGCGATGATTGCGTTCATGATCCAGTGGGAGGAGGAACCGACGCTCTGTCCCTTGGAGCGGACGCGGGAGGGAAAGACCTCCGCGATGTAGACCCAGATGACCGAGCCCTGCGAGATGGCGAAGAAGATGATGAAGAGCATGAAAAACCAGACGAGCAGACCCTGGTGGGAGTTGGTGAAGAAGATCCCGGCTACACCGGAGAGTGCCACGACCATGCCCACTGAACCTATTAGCATCAGCGTCTTACGGCCTAACTTGTCGATCAGGCTCATGCCGAGGAAGGTGGCGAGGAGGTTGACCAGGCCGACTCCTACGGTTTGCAGGGCTGCTGAATTGGAGCTGAATCCTGCCGAGGCGAAGATGGAATTGGAGTAGTAGAGCAGGGCGTTGATGCCCGAAAGCTGGTTGAAGAGGCCGATCGAGATGGCGAGGAAGATGGGCAGGTTGTACTTGCCGTTGAAGAGCGGCTCGGGCTTCAGGCCGCGCTCCATGTGGACGGACTCCATGATTTCTCTTAGTTCGGCTTCGGAGTTGGGTGAGCCCATGAGGCGGAGGACGTCGAGGGCTTCGTCGGTCTGGTTGGTGGTGACCAGCCAGCGGGAGCTGCGGGGGATTCCGTACAGCAGAATGAGGAAGATAGCCGATGGTACGATGGCGACGCCGAACTCCCAGCGCCACTGCATTGCGCCCAGGTGCAGCATCACGATGATGTAGTTCGAGAGGTAGGCGAGCAGGATGCCGACAACGATATTGATCTGGAAGAGGCCGACCATGCGGCCGCGCCATTTGGCTGGGGCGAGTTCTGCGATGTAGACCGGGCCGAGGACGGAGGAGCCTCCGATGCCGATTCCGCCGATGAAGCGCGCGACCATGAGGGCGTCCCAATTCCAGGCAAAGGCGCAGCCAATCGCCGATAAAGTGTAGAGAAAGGCCATGATGCGGAGCGCCTCGCGGCCGCCGATCTTCTGGCCGAGGACGCCGGAGGTCATGGCGCCGAGGATGGTGCCGGCGAGGCCGATGGAGACGGTCAGGCCGAGGGTCCACGGGGTGAGGTGGAAGACGCTGGAGAGCTGCTCGGTCGTGCCGGCGATGACTGCGGTATCGAACCCGAACAATAGCCCACCCAAGGCACCTACGACGGTTGCTTTCAATAGATACTTGTTCAAGTGATTCTCCTGATTCGAAAGTGTTTAGGCGGTGCGTGGCGGCGTGGTCAAACGGTCGTTTGAAATGGGCGCGATCTCCCAAGCGTCGAGAAGGGCGGATGCGTGCGCGACTACCACGATATCTGGTGCGGTCGATTCTGGGTAGTAGAAGCGTTTGGTGTAGCCGATGCGCTGGCCTGCGATGAGCTCGATTACGGAGCCGTCGACGAAGGCGTGGAGGGAGGGGGTATCGTTTGGTTGGAGCGGAATCTCTTTGTTATCAATGGTGAACGCGTGCTTTTGGGCTGAGTAGGTGATGTGGATGAGCTCGGTTGAGGCAGTGCTCATGGTGAAGGTGAAATCTTTGCGCGGGGAGGCGGTGCAGAGGACCTCGCCGGTGGCTCTTGGGAGGGTGATCTGGGTGCTGGCGTTAGTTGTTTTGGCTGGTATCTTGCTGATTCTTAGGGTGGAGATGGTGGGGAGGGTTTGGATGCGGAGGGTGCCGTCGGGGTCGAGGTTGAGGACGCGGGGTAGGCTCATCATGCCGCTCCAGCCGGCGGCTCGCATGGCGTCGTCCGAGCGCTGCTCCTTGATCCAGCCCCAGAGGATGCGGCGGCCCTGGGCGTCTAACTGGGTCTTGGGGGCGTAGAAAGCACCAAGGTCCAGCTCCCCTGTTTTCAATGGCTTGAAGGTCATGGTTGCCTTGTCGAGGTGGCCGGATTGCCAGATGACTTTGCCGAGGGTGGAGTAGATGAGGACGTGTTGGCCGTCGAGGGGGAAGAAGTCTGGGCACTCCCACATCTCTCCGTCGTCGCAGGGATTGGGGGTTTTGTGGCCGTTCCAGTGGCCGCTGGTGAGTTGGTGCAGGTATTGCCAGTGTTTGAGATCTTTGGAGCTGTAGAGGAGGACGCAGCCGCCTACGTTCTCGATTCCGGAGCCTACGGTCATGTAGTAGAGGTCCCCCTGGCGCCAGGCGGACGGATCCCGGAAACCTGTAACTGCCATGTTTTCAGGAGGTAGCGGGATCATGGGGGTCGGGTCTTTGGTCCAGTGGAGGAGGTTTGGGTCGTCGGACCAGGCCAGGCATTGGGACTCTTGTACGCCGTCCTGGTGAATGGTGGCGAGGGCTGGGGAACTTTTGACGGCGCCGGTGTAGACCATGTAAACGCGGGCTCCGACGGCCAGGGCGGAGCCGGAGAAGCAGCCGTAACTGTCTGGACTGGAAGGAGTTGGGGTGAAGGCCAGGGGGAGGAGTGTCCAGTGGAGCATGTCCTTGCTGATGGCGTGGTTCCAGCTCATATCTCCCCAGACGGCGGCGAGGGGGTTGTACTGGAAGAACATGTGGTGGTGGCCGTTGAAGTAGATGGGGCCGTTGGGGTCGTTCATCCAGTTTTTGGCTGGAAGTAGATGAAACTGCGGGCGCATGGGGTCGCTTGCGAGCGGGGAGGGTGCAGAATTCTGGGCCAAAAGTCGATGCGGGGCGGCGGCTATGGCGGTGAGGGTGGCTGCGGAGGCGAGGAAGGCTCGGCGGGTGGTGAGGGGGGGATCGGTCTTCACGAGCTCTCTTTTCCTATCCAAAACGGGTGCGTTTGAGGTGTATTCAGCACACTTTCGGGCTGCAAACCGCGTGACTTAAGCTACTTTGAAGCTACAGTGGTTCGTTTTCAAGCGGGTGAGGCTCGACCGGGGATGGTCTTGCGGCGCCCGCTTGTGGAGACCTAATCATAGACAGCTTTGGGGTGATTGGTATAGACAGTTGCGAGTTATTTTATTGATCCGGGGAGAGGTGCGGCGGGGCGCAGCTTGCGAGTGGTGGAGGGGATGGAAAGGGGGTGGGGCGGAGGGGGTTCGAGAGAGCAGGTGAATGGTATAGACTCACTCGGGAAAAGGTTTACCTGCCGGGCTGCGAGGTTGAATGGTGGGTGAACGGAGGAGAGGGCTGGATGAGAGAGCGAGTGATGGGTTGGACGGGCATGTTGGCGATGGGCGCGCTGGTGAGTCTATTGGCGGTGGGGCAGGCGGCGGTGGGACAGGCTCCGGGTAAGGCTCCGCAGGCGCTGGAGTTGAGTGGGCAGTTTGGGGGGACGCATGATCCTTCGATCGCGGAGGACCATGGGAAGTATTACGTGTTCGCGACGGGCGCGGCGTTCCCGACGCGGCCGGATGGATCGTTTGTTCCACCTCCGCCAGCGCCTCCGGGAGGAGGTGCACGCGAGAAGCCGAAGACGCAGAATCTGCCGCAGCTTCCGATTCGCTGCTCGGATGATTTGAAGAAGTGGACGCGGTGCAGGGAGGTGTTTCCTTCGATACCGCAGTGGATCCAGGAGATGAGTCCGAAGACGTCTGAGTTGTGGGCTCCGGATATTTCTTTTTTTGATGGGCAGTATCACTTGTATTACGCGTTCTCTGCGTTTGGGAAGAACACGTCGGGGATTGCGCTGGCGACGAACGAGACGCTGGACCGGACGAGTCCGAAGTACAAGTGGGTGGATCGGGGGCTGGTGCTGCGGTCGTTTGTGCAGGATGACTTTAATGCGATTGATCCGAACTTGGTGATCGATAAGGAGGGCGATGCGTGGCTGTCGTTTGGGAGCTTCTGGTCGGGGATCAAGATGCGGAAGCTGGACCGGAAGACAGGGCTGCTGTCGACTGCGGACACGAAGACGTATGCGCTGGCGTCGCGTGGGAAGTCGGCGGAGGCTGGCGCTGACGCCGGTGTTAGGAATCCTGATCTGCCGCCGGATACGGAGGCGGTGGAGGCTCCGTTTGTGTTTCGTCATGGAGGGTACTATTACCTTTTTGTGAGCTGGGACCTTTGCTGTCGAGGGACGAAGAGCACATACCGGACGATGGTGGGTCGCTCGGAGAATGTGACAGGGCCGTATGTGGATCGCGAGGGCAGGGCGATGGCGGATGGAGGAGGGTCGCCGCTGCTGGTGGCGAATGCGAAGTGGGTGGGGCCGGGGGGCGAATCGCTGCTGCGGTTGCCGCATGAGGACTTGATTGTGTTTCATGCGTACAGCGCGGTGAATGGTCGGCCGGCGCTGCATATCTCTACGCTGGGGTGGAAGGATGGTTGGCCGGAGGCGGCGCTGGAAGGCGATGGGAAATAGCCGGTTGGGAAGTGGTTGGATGCATCGCGCATAATGGAACGAGTTCGAGGGCGAAGTTGAACATGTTCCAGAGTGCGGCGAGGGTGTTTCTGTTGAGTGCTTGGCGAAGGCGTTGGTTGGGTGCGGCGTGCGTGGCTGCATTGCTGGCGGGTGGAGCGCGGGCGCAAACGCCTGGTGCCGCGCCGGCGCAGGGTGGGCAGATGGCGTCGGGGATGGGGACGGTGAATACGGGGCCTCCTCGGGCTGCGGTGCTGGATGCGGAACATCGGCCAATTACGGCGGGCGGGTTTGTAAAGACCGGGCCGATGATCTTTATGGACGTGGCGAAGAGTTCGGGGCTGGCGACGTGGCATCACACGATGGGGACGACGGAGAAGCCGCTGATTTTGGAGACGGTGGGATCGGGCGTGGGGCTGATCGATTACGACAATGACGGGTGGATGGATATTTATCTGGTGAATGGGGCGACGTACGATTCGCTGTCGGGAAAGACGACTCCTCCGCACGCTGCGCTGTTCCACAACAATCACGATGGCACGTTTACGGATGTGACGGCGAAGGCTGGCGTGGCCAATGATCGCTGGGGTTTTGGCGTGGCCATTGCCGACTATGACAATGATGGCTGGCCGGATATTTTTGTGTCGAACTTTGGGAAGAACCGGCTGTATCACAACAACCACGATGGGACGTTTACGGACGTTGCGGAGAAGGCCGGCGTGACGCTGGGGAACTGGTCGGCGGGTTCTACCTGGGGCGACTATGACGGCGATGGGCGGCTGGATCTTTTTGTGCCCGGGTATGTGCATTACGACTTGAAGAACCCGCCGGTGTCGGGGTCGGCGGCGGTGAATTTTCAGACGTGCGGATTTCGCGGAGTGCCGGTGATGTGCGGTCCTCGGGGGTTGAAGGGCGAGGGAGATCACCTGTTCCACAACAATGGGGACGGGACGTTTACGGATGTGAGCAAGGCTGCGGGAGTGGAGGATTCGGCGGATTATTATGGGCTCGCGTCGCTGTTTATCGATGTGAATAATGACGGCAAGGTGGACTTGCTGGTGGCGGATGATTCGACGCCGAACTATCTGTATTTGAATGATGGGAAGGGGAAGTTTGAAGACGATAGTTATCCGTCGGGATATGCGCTGAACGAGTCGGGACGAGAGACGGCGAGCATGGGAATCGCTGCAGGGGACATCTCTCATAACGGGCGGATTGATTTGTACAACACTACGTTTTCGGACGACTATAAGCCGTTTTATCGCAATGATGGGGACGCGAATTTTACGGACGATAGTTATGCGATGGGGATCGCAGATGCGACGGTTCCGTTTCTGGGTTGGGGGACGGCGTTCTTCGACTATGACAACGATGGTTGGCTGGATTTGATGGAGGCCAATGGGCATGTGTACCCGGCGGTCGACAAGATGAATTGGGGAACGAGCTGGGCGGAGAGGCCGCTGCTGTTCCACAACGTGGAGGGCAAGCTGAAGCTGGTGCCGGCGGTGGAAGGGTCGGGGCTGGCGACGGTGGGAGTGGGGCGGGGACTGGCGTATGGCGACCTGTTCAACGACGGCAAGATTGACGTGGTGATCAACAACATGGACGGGGTACCGACGCTGTTGCGGAATGTGGATACGAACAAGAATCATTGGGTGGAGATGAAGCTGGTGGGTGGGGCGAAGAGTCCTCGGGATGCGGTGGGGACGACGGTGTATTTGAAGGCGAATGGATTTACGCAGCGTGGCGATGTGATCAGCGGCGGGAGCTTTGCATCGAGCCCGGACCCGCGGCTGCACTTTGGGCTGGGTGCGGTGACGAAGATCGACTCGGTGGAGGTGCGGTGGCCGAGTGGGTTGGTGGAGATGGTGACGCTGCCGGGGATCGATGGGATTTATACGGTGGTGGAGGGCAAGGGCGTTGCGAAAGTTGCGCCTAAGGTTGCGGCGAAGAAGTAGGCGGGTGAGTTGGAAACGTTTGCTGGGGTCGTTGAGGCGGGATGCTTGTGATTTCGCTAGCAGTTGACAAGGATTCAGCGAGTCAGATAGAAGGGATGCTCCTGCAGGAAACGTTTACCTGACAGATGGAGATACTTCCGATGAATTCGATTGTGGTTCGGCTTGGTGTTCTTGGTGTGGTGTTGAGTGTGGTTGTGGGATGTGGCGGGAGCAGTTCGGGGACTTCTTCGGTGGTGACGCCGCCGGCTACGACTCCGGATATGGGGACGGCGACGGCGATGTTGGATGGAGTGGGATACACGATCACGAATGTGAGCAGCGGCGCGCTGCTGGGGATCGCGGGACAGAGCCAGACGGCGGGTGCGGCACTGAATCTGGCGGCGAGCGATGCGGGCGCGGACCAACTTTGGCATGTGATGCCGATGGGGAATAACCAGTACAACGTGGAGAACATGCTGACGCACCAGGTGATGGGGGTGACGAATGCGTCGACCGCTGCGAGCGCGGCTTCGGTGCAGTGGGCGGACAATGGAACTCCGGATCATCTTTGGACGTTCTTCCAGTTGCAGGATGGGAATTTTCTGATCCAGAACGGCAACAGCAAACTGTACCTGGAGGATGAAGGATCGAGCACGAACCCTGCAGCGGTGGTGGACCAGAATGCGCGGGCGACGACGGGGACGGGGTGTAGCTGCCAGGAGTGGAAGGTGGTGTCGAATGCGACGTCGCCGTATCCGGCGCCGGCTGCGGTGACGGGGAATGGGATTTTTGTGCATGATCCATACATGCTGAAGGACGCTAGTGGGACGTACTGGCTGTATGGGACGCACCAGACGCTGGCGTACTCGACGGACATGAAGACGTTCACGTATACGAACACGAACAGCGCGCTGGGAGCTTGCACGACGACGCAGGGTGGGGACTGGATTACGGCGGATAACCGTTGCCCGATTATTGGGCCGGACTTTTCGACGTGGTCAGGATTGCAGACTCCGAAGTCGGATAACAGTGGGCAGAATACGGATGTGTGGGCGCCGAGTTTGATGGTGCAGAACGGAACGTACTACCAGTATTATTCGGTGCCGTATGAGCCATCGACGGGGGCTGAGGCGGTGATTGGGTTGGCTACGAGCGCTTCGCCTGCGGGGCCGTGGACGGATAAGGGGTACGTGGTTTCGTCGTGGACGAATGCTACGACGACTCCTCCTGCGACGGGAAATATTTGGAATTTTGCTGCGACGACTACGTGGAATGCGATTGATCCGGCTCCGTTTGTGGATGCGACGGGGAAGTGGTGGATGTCGTTTGGAAGCTGGTCGGATGGAATTCACCTGATGCAGCTTGATCCTGCGACGGGCATGCCGCTGGCTTCGAATCCGACGCCGTATCCGGTGATTGCGGCGCGTGGGAATTCGGGTGAAGAGGGTTCTTTTATTTATCCGTGGATGGTGAATGGGACGCAGTATTACTACTACTTTGCTCCCATCAATGTTTGCTGCGCGGGGACGGCTAGTACGTATCGGATGATTGTGGGGAGAGCGACGAGTCCGCAGGGGCCTTATCTTGATCGCGGCGGATTGGATTTGAAGAATGGTGGTGAAACGATCCTGATGAGCTCGCATGGGAGTGTGTATGGGCCGGGCGGGCAGAGCGTGTTTACCGATATGGTGAGTGGCGTGGCGACGCCGACGCTGGTGTATCACTACTATGACGGCAACAATAATGGGACGCCGACGCTGGGGATTAATCGGCTTGGGTTTACGACGGATGGATGGCCGGTGGTGCAGTAGGGCGCTGCAGGTCCTCTGCATTCCCTCCGCGGCTAAAGCCGGATAGACGTGGCGGAAGCTATGGCGGGACTAAAAGTCCCGCCCCTTCAAAACGGAGACTTGTGCAGAGATCTCATAGGATTGCTGCTTATGGCGGGACTAAAGTGCCGCCCCTTCAAAGCGGAGACGTATGCTTTCAAGACGGAGACTTTTGCAGAGACTTCGAACGGTGCTGCTGAAGGAGTAGGTCGCGATGATTCTTGAAGGCCGATGCGGACGGGTGATCGGGATTGTGCTGGCTGCGTTGCTGGCGGGAGTTTGTGGCGCGCAGGTGGATGGCGCGATCAGCAATCCGATTCTGCCCGGCGACCATCCTGATCCTACGATCATTCGCGTGGGGCAGACGTATTGGACGGCGAGTACGTCGGGGGATTGGGCCCCGGAGTTTGCACTGTACCGATCGACGGACCTGCATCATTGGGCTGGGGCGGGGGCGATCTTTCCGCATACTCCGGGGTGGGCGCAGGGAAGTTTCTGGGCTCCGGAATTAGTGAGCGATGGTGGGCGGGTGCTGGTGTATTACGTGGCTCGGAAGCGTGGCGGGCCGCTGTGTGTTGCGGTGGCGACGGCGGCGAATCCTGCGGGGCCTTATGTGGATCATGGGCCAATCATGTGCCAGGCGGATGGGTCGATCGATCCGGCGTTCGTGCGGGATGAGCAGGGGAAGCCGTTTTTGATCTGGAAGGAAGATGGGAATTCCCGGCATGAGGCTACGCGGATCTGGGCGCAGCCGTTGACTGCGGATTTGTTGCGAGTGACGGGGGAGAAGACGCAGTTGCTGGTGAATGACGCGCAGAGCTGGGAGGGTGGCGTGGTGGAGGCTCCTTACATTCTGCGGCATGCGGGGAAATTTTATTTGTTCTATGCGGGCAATGCCTGCTGCGGTGTTGCGTGCCGTTATGCGGAGGGGGTGGCTCGCGCGGACAAGTTGCTGGGGCCGTGGGTGCGTGATCCGGCGAACCCGATTATTGCGGCGAACGATGCTTGGAGATGCCCGGGACATGGGACGGCGGTGGAGACTCCGGCGGAGAAATATTTGTTTTTGTACCATGCGTATCCGGCGTCGGGGACGGTGTATTTAGGGCGCGAGTCGGTGATGGATTCGATTGCGTGGAACGCGGGTGGATGGCCGGTGGTGAATGGCGGGCGGGGGCCGGGTGTCGGGTCGGGCGTTCAGGATTTTGCGTTCGAGGATGATTTTCGGGGGAGTGTTTTGAATGCGGCGTGGCGGTGGCCGGTGGGGCACGAGCCTCGCGTGGTGGTGGGTGCGGGGAGGTTGACGCTGACGGTGCCGGAGGGGGCGGCGCAGGTGTTCGTTGCACAGTCGTTGTTGACGGCTACGTATGTGGCTACGGTGGGGGTGTTGGGTGATGGTGGTGGGCTGGGTTTGATTGGGGACGCGCAGGATGATGTGGTGCTGTCGCGGCGGGCGGATGGGGTGGAGTTGTGGGAGCAAGATCGGGCGGGGAAGAAGACGGTTTGGAAGTCGGCGGTGAAGGTGGAGGGGGCGATTTGGTTGCGGGTGGAGTCGACGGTGAAGGGCGAGGCGAGGTTTAGTTATCGCGTGGGGGATGGGGCGTGGATGGCGGCGGGCGGGAGCGTGGAGTTGAAGGCGCTGCTGCCTTGGGACTCGGGGTTGCGGGTGGGGTTGGTGGTGGATGGAGCGGCGGGGGGTAGTGCGGGATTTGTGCGGTTTGCGGTGAAGGCTGAGTAGGGTGACGCGGCGATAGGTCGGACCTACGGCCCTCTTGTGCTTGCTTTGTCCGTAACCCAGGGCTACGCCCTGGGCTGGTATAGGGCGGGCCGCTGGCCCTTGGGAGCGGGACTCAGAACAACAGACATTTGCTGTGGGGAATCTCTGAATGAGTCTGCAGCATTCCCCCAGCGGCTAAAGCCGGATTGTCGCTGCTGAGGTTATGGCGGGACTAAAGTCCCGCCCCTTCAAAGCAGGAGGCCCTGGAATGAGTCTGCAGTATTCCCCCAGCGGCTAAAGCCGGATTCTTTTTGGTGTGCTTATGGCGGAACTAAAGTCCCGCCCCTTCAAAGCGGGGAGGTTGGGGTGAAGGCTGCCGACAATGTTTGGTGGCGGAGTTGGATCGGGCCTACAGCCCTCTGGGGATTGTTGGGGTTTACCTAGGCCTTCGGCCTAGGCTGTGATGGGACGGGCCGTTGGCCCTAGGGAGCGGAGGTTAGTGGACGCGACTCAGTTTGACTTTTACAGCCGCAACCAATTTTGGACTAAATAGCAGCCGCTGATTTTGGCTAGTTCCCTGAGGACGGCGATGGGGGCGGGGTGGGGGTGCCGCGGCCGGTTAGTTGGCGGATGAGGTCTACTTCGCGTTGGCGGTAGGGGGTGTCGTCCTGGCGGAAGACTTCGTGGAACCAGATGGTGGGCTGGATGAGGACGTAGGGGCGCTGCCAGGAATCCCAGGGGAGATAGGTTTGCGTTTTGCCGGCGACGAGGCCCCAGTTGATGGCGGCGATGTTGTAGTGCTTGGCGATGGGGAGGATGGTGTCGAAGGTGCTGCCGTTGCCGCGCGCCATGTACTCGGTGCAGAGAAGGGGGCGGTGGTAGGGGAGGAGGGATTGGACCTTGGCTTCGAAGCCTTCGGGCCAATCGTAGTTGTGGAAGGAGATGACGTCGGACTCGGCTAACTGAATTTTTGTGGTGGGAGATTGGTGGCCGTCGGCGGACCAATCTCCTTGCCCGACGCCGCTGGTGAGGGGCTGGGTGGGATGCATGGCGCGGGCCCAGGCGAAGGCTTTGGGGAGGAGCTCGTCGACGCGCTTGACCTTGGCGGCTTCGTCTTCCACGCGGTCGCCGCCTTTGTTGTCGGGCTCATTCCAGATGTCCCAGCCGAGCACTCGCTTGTCGTTGGCGAAGGCTCCGACTACTCCCTGGACGTAGGCCTTGAGCTGGGGCTCATCGGCTGGATTGAGGAGACGTTCTTTGCCAGGGCTTTGGACCCAGCCGGAGTTGTGGACGCCGGGGATGGGGGGATGCTGCGGGCCGAGATGAGGATTGGTCTCCCAGCAGGAATCGAAGAGGACGAAGAGAGGACGGATGTGGTGGCGCGCGGCGATGTCGAGGAAGACGTCGAGGCGATGCTTGAAGCCTTCGGGGTCCTGCTGCCAGAGTTGATCCTGGAGGAAGACTCGCATGGTGTTCATGCCGATCGACTCTGCCATGCCGAGCTCTTTGTCGTTGAGCGCGGGATTGAAGGTGGCTGCCTGAAACATTTCGAGCTGATTGATGGCGTCGGAGGGGACGTAGTTGGCTCCGACGAGCCAGGGCTGTTGAGCATACCAGGCGTTGGCCTGGGCTTCGGTCCAGCGAGCGGTGGGTGATTGCGCGGGAGCGGCGAGTGCGGGGAGGAGTGTCGCGAGAAGGATGAGGGATCGGAGGGACATGGACGCTCCTGTGCGTTAGTGCTTGGTGGCGGGTGATGTGGGTTCTGGTGTGGGTTCGTTGATGGTGAGGATCTGGTCGGCGGAGATGTTCTTGAGGGTCTGGACGGTGCCGCTGGGCCAGCGGATTTGGATGGTGTCGGCTTGCTTGGCTGAGCCGAGGCCGAAGTGCGCGCGCTTGTCGCTGGAGGAGAGGTAGCTTCCTCCGGTGGTGACGGTTAGCCATTGCGAGCCGGTGGGGGTGGTGAGTTTGATCTCTGCGCCGATGGCGTCGCGGTTGCTGCGATGGCCGATGAGGAGGAGCGTGAGCCAGTGATTGGTGGTTTTGGTTTCGTTGCGGATGACGTAGGCGGGGCCGCCGTTGGTGGTGACGACGGCGTCGATGCGGCCATCGTTGTCGAGGTCGCCGGTGGCGAGGCCTCGGGCGACCCAGGCCTGCTGGAAGACAGCTCCGGATTGGGCGGAGACATCAACGAAGCTGTGGCCGTTGTTGTTGGCGAGAAGCATGGGCTCCTTGTAGTGGAGCTGCGGGTAGTCGAGGCTGATGGTGTCCAGGTCGTGGCCCTGGACGATGAGGAGATCCTTGCGGCCGTCGTTGTCGTAGTCGAGGAAGTGGATTCCCCAGCCGGAGTGGAGGAGGGTCATGCCGCCGATGCCGCTGACGTAGCTGTCATAGGAGAAGCTGCCGTCGCCGTTGTTTTTGTAGAGGGCATATTTCTGGTTGGCGAGGTCGGTGATGACCATGTCGGGGAGGCCGTCGTTGTTGTAGTCCTGGAAGTCGATGCCCATGCCGGCGAAGGTGCGACCGTCACCGTCGACGGCCATCTCGGAGGGGAGGCCGACCTCTTCAAAGGTGCCATTGCCCTTGTTGCGGTAGAGGTATTCGAGCATGGAGTCGTTGGCGATGGCGATGTCGATTTTGCCGTCGCGGTCGAAGTCGGCGATGGCGATGCCGAGGCCTTTGCCGGGTTTGTCGAGGCCGATCTTTGCGGCGATTTCGGTGAAGTGGCCGTTGCCGTCGTTGTGGAAGACGAGGGGAGAGATGGGCTGGAAGGTGTCGGGGTGGCAGTAGGCGCGATGGCCTTCGAGATGCTCACCACAATAGATGTCGTTGAAGTCCCACTTCATGTAGCGGAGGACGACGAGATCGAGGAGGCCATCGTTATCGAGGTCGACCCAGGTGGCGGAGGTGGACCAGCCGCTGCCTCCGGTGCCGGACTGCGTGGTGACGTCGGTGAAGGTTCCGTTGCCGTTGTTGTGGTAGAGATGGTTGCCGCCGTAGCCGGTGACGTAGAGGTCTTCGTAGCCGTCGTTGTCGTAGTCTCCGACCGCTACTCCCATGTCGTAGCCAATGCCCTGCAGGCCGGCCTTTTCGGTGACGTCTTCGAAGGTGCCGTCGGGCTTTTGATGGAAGAGGCGGTTCCAATACTTCGGGCCAGACTTCTGCGGAATGGTGCCGAGCGGGGTTGGGTCGGCGAGTGGAGCTCCGTTGGCGAAGAAGATGTCGAGACGACCGTCGTTGTCGTAGTCGAAGAGAGCGACGCCGGAGCCCATGGTTTCGATGAGATATTTCTTCGAGGTGTGGGAGGCCTCGCCGTTGAAAATTACATGGCTGCTTTGGGTGATGTCGACGAAATCACCGGGCGTCGGTTTCGAGGACGAGGCTGCGCGGGCAGATGGGGCAGCGGGCGAGGGGGTTTGCGCCTGGAGAGAGAGGGTGAGACCCGCGAGGAGAGGGAGAAGAACGGCGACATGAATGCTGTTGCGCAAACCGGGGTTTCCTTCTCCTGAGGAGAGGTGGTGGAGCACTTTGAAGACTATGGTACAGGGGGCGAGGATTTCGCTGAGGAATGGGTCGATGGTGCGTTGCAGTAAACGGTTACTAGCGGCGATGGATGGCTTGCCCGGAATGGGGCAAAAGCCACTATACTTCGAGGAGTTGCAGGGCTGGATGAACCTATGCGCTTGGTTTGGCGAAAAAGATTGAAGAATTCTTGTTTTATGCCTAGTGGGGTGCGGAAGGTGCTGGGTCGTGGGTCAAGGCAAGCGCTGGTGCTGTGCCTGGTATGCGGCGCGGCGGGGATGGATGCGCAGGTGGTTCCTGTGACTGCGCAGCCGCAGGGGGCGGTGGCGGAGGTTCCGTTGCAAGAGGCGAGGAAACTGATGGATGCGGGGCAATACCAGCGGGCGGCGACGTTGCTGAAGGGGTATCTGCAGACGGAGAAGGGGTCGGCTGCAGCGCACGAGTTGCTGGCGTATAGCGACATGCGGTTGGACGACGCGAAGGGTTCTCTGGAGGAGTACACGCGGGCTGCGGCGATGGCTCATCCGAGTGCGGTGGACCTGCAGAACGTGGCGAAAGATTATGTGCTGCTGGGGGATATGAAGGACGCGGAACATTGGGCCGTGGTGTCTCTGCAGATGGACGACCGGGACCCGGAGGGATGGTACGTGCTGGGCCGTATCCGGTTCACTCTGCAGCGGTTCCAGGCATCTGTGGAGTGCTTTGAGCGCTCGCTGGCACTACTGCCGCGGAGCGTGAAGGCGGAGAATAATCTGGGCCTTTCGTATGAGGGACTGAACCGAACGGAGGACGCCATCGCGGCTTACAGGCAGGCGATTGCCTGGCAGGAGGGGGTGGAACATCCGAGCGAACAGCCACTGCTGAACCTGGGGATCATCCTGGTACATGAGGAGAAGCTGGCCGAGGCCAAAGAGGTGCTGGTGAAGGCTGTGGCGATCGCTCCGAACGACCCACGCATCCGAGAGCAGCTGGGACATCTTTACCTGGACATGAAGCTGCTTCCCGAGGCAGAGCAGCAGTTGGAGGCGGCCATCGAGTTGCAGCCAAAGAAGCCGGCGCTGCACTTTTTGCTGGGGAAGGTGTATCACCTGGAAGGGCAGGAGGCGAAGGCCGAGCGAGAGTTTGCGCTGTCGGCCTCGCTGAGCGGCTATCATGCGACGCCTGATACGCGGTAGAACGTGGGTTTGGTGAAAACGGTTCCTTTGGCTCAATGTGGAGATTGCGGGGGAATTGGGGAGTAGTTGGGCATCCATCGCATGGTTGATATTTTTATCGCCCAAAAGCCAATACTTTTCTTGACAAGCGTAGTACGTATGACCTACTGTTCTCTAGCTTACGAGTTGCAAGATTCTGTGTAGTTGGGAAAACGCTTGCTGAATGCTCAGGTATTGCGTTTGTTCGTTCGGCGGTTGCTTTGAGTTGCAGGATAACGTTTTCTTGAAGGTAGGCAGTTGCCGGTTAAGTCGCAAGGATTCAAGAGTATAGAAGTTGATTATTTGAAAGATCGCATCATTTTCAGGAGCGCCGCATGAAGACAGCTATTGCAAGATGCATGAAATCGTTATGTTTCGTACTGGGAGTGGCGCTGGCCCTCACGGTATCTGGAATGGCACAGTCCAGCCATGGAGCATTGGCGGGCACCGTTACTGATCCGACTGGGGCGGTCATCCCGGGAGCGAAAGTACTCGTGGTGGACGCAGCTACGGGGGTGAAAAGCCAGACCCTATCCACCTCAGCGGGCGACTATAAGTTCACAGAGCTACCGGTGGGCAACTATACCGTGACGACCACGGCTCCGGGATTTGCTACTGCGACCGCTACGGGTGTGCTGGTTTCAATCAACAGTACATCGGCGCTGAACGTTAAGCTGAAGATTGGAGCGGAGACGGAGAATGTGACTGTCGATGCCAGCGGACAGCGACTTGAGACAGAGACGTCGGACATTGGCGGAACGGTGTCCAACAAGCAGATCGAAGATCTGCCATTGTCTCTCGCGTCAGGTGTTGGCGGATTGCGCTCACCGGAAACATTCGTTTTCCTGCTGCCCGGGACAACCGGGCCGGAAGCGGTACTTCGGGCAATACGGGTAACGGCGTGTTCTTCTCCAGGTTGAGCGGTGGACAGGCATATGGGGCTGAAGTGCTGCTGGACGGTGCGAGTATCCAGCGGAGTGAGAACGGATCGTCCTTTGACGAGACTTCTCCGTCGATCGAAGCTCTACAGGAGTTCAAGGTGACAACGTCGACTCCTTCAGCGGAGTTTGGCCGAACCACTGCAGGTATCGAGAGCTTCAGCGTGAAGGCTGGAACCAACGATTTCCACGGCACCGCATACGCCATTGTGAAGAACCGGGTTTTCGATGCGAACAGCTGGTTCAATGACGGCTATGCTGCACAGAATTGCGTTGGTGTCGCTGAGGTGAACTGCGCTTATAAGAAGCCGCAGGACAGCAAGTATGACTACGGCGGGACATTCAGTGGGCCGGTTCGGATCCCGCACATCTACAACGGCAAGGACCGCACGTTCTTCCTGTTTGCGTATGAGAAGTATCAGCTACATCTGGGCCAGGTGACGGTATCTACCGTGCCGACCGCAGCTGAGCGTGGAGGGGATTTCAGCGATGTGCTTGGAGGACCTGTCCCGGGAGGAACGACTGTAGCAGGGATAGCGTATCCGGTGTTGGTCAATCCATGCACGGGCCAGCCAGTGTTGTACAACCAGGTCTTCGATCCGGCGACGGGTGTACAGCATAGCCCGGGTGTGTTCTGCCGTACCCCTTTTGCGGGGAACCAGATTCCGACGAGCCAGTTCAGTTCGGCGGCGCAAAAACTGTTTACTGGACTTCCTCTTCCGAATCAGGCTCCGCGGTCTACGGATGTCTTCGGGTACACGGGAAACTATTCGTACTCAGCGGTTGCTCCGAACACGAACACGACGTATACGATCCGCATCGATCAGAATATCTCTGACAGGAGCAAGGTCTTCGCGACGTACAGCACGCGTCAGAACTACAAATTGACGGCTGCTCCGGATTTCCCTGAGCCGTTCAACAACCAGGGCTTTGTGCAGACGTTTACCACCCACTATTCACGGGCTGGCTGGGACTACAGCTTCACTCCGACGCTGTTGAACCATGTGAACCTTGGATACAACCGGACTAACAGCGTGAACTTGTCCTCGACGCTTGGATCTAGTTTGACGGCGACTTCTGCGGGTGTGGCGAATGACAATTCGACCTTCTATCCGACGATTGTTTTCCCCAGTCCGGATCAGCCTTCGACATTGGGCCAGCAGCAGAATGGCGACAACATCGATAACGGTATCCGCATTAATGACAGCGTGAGCTGGGAAAAGGGTCGGCACAGCATCAAGATTGGCGTCGACGTACGCTACCAGCAGTATGTCAGTTATCAACTACAACCAGGACACTCTGAATTTCTATCGCGATCAGACGGCGGGCGTGAGTAATAGCTGCTGCGGATCGGGTAATCCATTCGCTAGCTTCCTGTTGGGCGAAGTCGGAAACGGAAGCCAGAATGTGTTCAACGATCATCCTCGTTGGAACTCGCACTACTGGGCGGGCTTCTTCGAAGACGATGTGAAGGTGAGCAGCAATCTGACGCTGAACCTGGGCATTCGCTATGATGTGGATGCGCCACGCCACGAGGGCCTGAACAGGACTTCAGAGCTGAGCCTCACAGCTCCGGATGCGGCGGCAGGTGGACTGCCGGGTGCGCTGGTGTTCGGCACCAACTGCAACTGCAATTCGTCGTGGACAAGCACCTGGTACAAGGACATTGCTCCACGTATTGGCTTCGCGTATGTTCTTCCAGGAACGAACAACAAGATAGTAGTCCGCGGTGGTGGAGCGATACTCTATGGTCCGCTGCAATATAACGACTTCGGCGGCGCCATGTCTTTCGGGTATAACCAGTCTCGGGATTTCTTCCAGGGGCAGACGCCGACGACCGGCGGAGCGTTTACGCCAGCGTTCCGGCTGGATGCGAACTCTCCTGCAGATCCGACGAATTCAACGGTCGGCTATCCCAGTGTCAGCTATGCCCCGAGCACTGACCCAACCCAGTTGACGGCCCCGAATGGTCCGGGAAGTTTCGACGCTGTTGGCGGCGAAGTGATCCAGAAGCAGAATGGCCGTCCGTCGATGACAGACAACTGGAGCTTGCAGCTGCAGGACGAACTGGCTCAGGACTTGATCTTTACAATCGGCTATGTCGGACAGGTGGCTCAAAACCTTCGGTCTGGTGATCTGTCGAATATCAACAATATCTCGACCTCCTATTTTGGAATGGGAGATCATTTGAATAACTCCGCGAACTACATTCCGCTCGGCGGTTCGAACTCCGGAGTAGCTGCTCCGTACGCGAACTTCGAGGGAGAATTGGGACAGGCGCTTCGCCCATTCCCGCAGTATGACTATATCCAGGGCGATTGCTGCCTTGAGAACCTGGGCCACTCGTCTTATAACGCGATGCTGGTGTCATTGAACCGGCGCTTCCGGCAGGGTTTCAATCTGCAGGCTTCGTACACATGGTCGAAGACGCTCACCGATGCGGACTCAACGATTCCGTTCAGCTATGTCAGTGGTAATCAGTTAGAGCAGGGACAAGGCTCTGGCAATCTGAGACTAGATAAGGCAGTCAGCGCACAGAATACACCGCAACAGTTTTCGTTGAGCTACCTGTATCAGTTACCGTTTGGCAAGGGACGTAAGTTCCTGAATGACAACCGGGCGCTGGATCTATTGATTGGCGGATGGCAGATCGGTGCGATTCAACGGTACCAGAGCGGTCAGCCGATTGGGTTCGGATGCGCAAGTGGAATCCCCTACTACCAGAATTGCATTACCTTTACGCAGGGACCTGCAGGGACAGACGGGAATTACGCGAGCGCGGCCTATAAGAATAATAAGAACGGACCCAGCTTCTTCAACCAGCAATCATGGTTCAAGCCAGCCTTCCGGGTTGCTGGAACCAATGGTCCCGGTGATGCTGGAGTTGCGATGGCCGCGGCAGCGTTCGTGGATCAAAACCGCGAGGGTCCTGGCTGGGCTCGTCCTTTCACTTCAGACTGTGGCAACCAAGCGGCGGGTAACTTCTGTTCGTCGTTGCCTTTCTCGCTCGGCAATATTCCACGCGAGACTGAGTCGGTGACAGGTCCGATCTACGAGGCGGAAGATGTCAGTTTGATCAAAGACTTCCACTTGACCCGTAAGGTCGCTTTCCAAATGAAGGGTGAGGCCTTCGATGTCTTCAATCGGCACCGGATGGGTCTTCCGAACCTGAACCCCGGCGCTTCGACAGGCACCTCGGCATTTGGAGTTCCAACATTCACGGATTACGGTCCACGCAATATGCAGGTTACAGGGCGCATTACTTTCTAAGGCCCTGTGGTCCTGTAATTTTCCTAACGCCTAAGGGTGAAGCGATGCTTCACCCTTAGGTTTTTTCGGCGTCACCGATGGTCGACTGGACGTTGCTACGAAGGATGGGCGGCGGTAGAATTTTTCGCAAGGAACTATGTTGATTGCTACCACTTCACTTCTGTTGGCAGTGACTCTGAGCGGACAGATTGCGACGGGAGCAGGCACCCGTGCGAGCACCGTGGAGGCGCAGGGTCTGCAGGCTGCGGGGAAACTGGATCAGGCGAGAGACATGTTTGAACAGGTGCTGGTGGTGCATCCGGGTGATGCTGAAGCGCGGGACGGTATGGCTTCCACGAGCGAACGGCTGTCGCTGAAGGCTCGGGCGGCTGGCGACATGAATGCAGCGTTGGAGGCGTTGGTGCGTGCGCAGAAGGTTGAGCCGGATGATCAGCGGGTGCTGCTGGATCTTGGAATTCTTGAAGATGAGATGTCGCTGGATATGGATGCGGTGACTACGTTGGAGCATCTGGTTGCATTGAAGCCGGCAGATCCGAATGCGTTTTATGCGTTGGCGAGGGTGGATATGAGTCTCGGAAGATTGGAGGCGGCGCAGGAAGAGATGCGGGCCTATCTGAAGGTTCGACCGCTCGATGCTTCGGCACACTATGGCATGGGTCGCATTTATCTGCTGGGTTTGCAGTTTGACAAAGCGCAAGCGGAGTTTGAAGAGTCTATCCGCATCCAGCCGAAGCAGAGCGAAGGGTATTACCAGCTGGGGCAGGCGGATTTGAATCAGAACAAATTAGAGGAGTCGATTGCGCAGTTTCAGAAGGCGTTGGAGCGGGACCCGAAACATGGTGGGGCGTTGGTGGGAATTGGCACGGCGTACTTCAAGCTGAAGCAATATGAGAAGGCAAAAGAGTGGCTGGTGAAAGCTACGGATGCGGCGCCGGAATATCAGCCGGGACACTATTACCTGGGATTGACGTTGGCACGGCTTGGAGATACGGCGGGATCGCAACGAGAGCTGGGAGTGGCTACGGAGTTGGCGGCGAAGGATAATCAGCAATCGGCGACGAGGCTGCGGCTGCTGCACCCGGATGGTCAACCGTGAGGGATCGAGGGGTGATGCAGACGAAGGGTGCGGGTAGATCGGGTCGGCTGGCTCGGTGTGGCGTGGCCGTATGTTTGCTGGGGTGTTTGCTGCTGGTCGGGCAGAGTGATGCCGTTGCGCAACAGGCATCGAGCTGGATGAATGCAGGAGCAGCCGCGTTGCGGCAAGGGAATCCGAAGGAGGCAGAGGCGGATTTTCGCAAGCAGTTGGAGGTTACACCTCGATCCGCGGATGCGATGCTGGGAGTGGGATTGGCAGAGCTGCGCGAAGGGAAGCCGGAGGAAGCGGAGAAGGATCTGGCGAAGTCGAGTGAGTTGAACCCGTCGATTTTTAGTGCGCATATGTTCCGCGGCATCGCTCTGTTTCAGATGAACTCGCTGGATGCGGCGATTACGGAGATGAACGACGAGATCGGTTTGCAGCCGAAGAATGCAGAGGCGCTGACGTGGCTGGGCATCATGGAATTGCAGGCGGGGAAGCCCAAGCTGGCGGCGGTTCCACTGGATCAAGCGGGAGAGTTGCAGCCGGGAGATCAGAACATTCTCTACTATCAAGTGCGAGCGCATACGCTGGCGGCGCAGGAATCATTCCGTGCGCTGTTCAAGATCGATCCGGACTCTGCGTATGTGCATCGGGCGCAGGCGGAGATTTATTCGGAGTCGCAGCAGCCGGATAAGGCGATTGTGGAGTACCAGGCAGCGATCAAGAAGTCTCCATCCAATGCGGAATTATACGAAGCGTTAGGGAATGAAGAGCAGAAAGTAAGTCACACGGCTGAGGCGCAGAAAGCGTATCAAGCGGAACTCGCGCTGGCACCTGGGAGCGCGATTGCGCTGTTCAACCTGGGCAAGATTCAGGTGGAGACGGGCGATGCGCAACAGGGAGTTGCGCTGCTGCAGCGAGCGATCGATGCTCATGCAAGTCCAGCTCCTACGTGCTTCTATCTTGGCCTGGGTTTGTCGAAGCTGGGAAAGAACGAGGAAGCGGTGGGGTGGTTGGAACGTGTGCTGAAGAGCAGCCCGTCGGACTTTATCGAGCAGAGGGACTACTACGAACTGGTTCGGGTGTATCAGCGGCTGAATCGTAAGGCGGACTCCGAACGGGCGTTGGAGGAGTTGAAGAAGCTGAAGGCGAAAGCTGCTCCTCCCGGCGGAGATCACCCTTAGGAGTGATGGCATGATGCGGCTCGACGGCTGGATGATTGAGGATTGTGAGGGAAGCGTTCTCTGGATTGAGAGCAGGACATGGATACCAAAGCAGGAAGGAAGATTAGTTGCACGGTGGGACCGGGAGATTAGGAGCTTCCAAATCGTATGCGAATGAGGATGTTCTTCCGAAGAGGTTGGTTGAAAGATTGACGGAGGAAGGCTGAGGTTGATCTGGATCCAGGTTTCGGTTGACACCTTAATGTATACAATGTAGTTTTATCGCGGGAAAACGTTTGCTTGTTTGGTTGTAAAGGTGGTACTGCTGCGTGCGTTCTGGTGATGGCTGGTACGAATACGAAGATGAGGAGAAATCGATGAAAGTGCTCGAAGGTTTGGAGATTTGGTTTGTTACGGGTAGTCAGCATTTGTACGGTGCGGAGGCACTCGCGCAGGTGGCTAAGCACTCACAGACGATTGCTGCGTCGTTAAACGATGAGACGGCGATTCCTTTTAAGGTGGTCTTCAAGCCGGTGCTGACGACGCCGGAGGAGGTGCGCGGGCTGTGTCGCGAGGCCAACAATTCGGAACGTTGCATTGGGCTTATTTTGTGGATGCATACGTTCTCGCCGGCGAAGATGTGGATTGCTGGTCTGACGTCGTTGACCAAGCCGTTTCTGCATTTACATACGCAGTTCAACCGGGAGCTGCCGTGGTCGTCCATTGATATGGACTTCATGAATTTGAACCAGTCGGCGCATGGGGATCGTGAGTTTGGCTTTATTACGGCACGGCTGCGGCTGGCACGCAAGGTTGTCGTGGGCTACTGGCAGGATCCGCAGACGATTGCGGAGGTTGCTACGTGGACGCGCGCTGCTGCGGGTTGGCACGAGTCTCAGAATCTGAAGGTGGCGCGCTTTGGCGATAATATGCGCCAGGTTGCGGTTACGGAAGGCGACAAGGTCGAGGCGCAGGCGAAGCTTGGGTACAGCGTGAATGGTTATGGCGTTGGTGACCTGGTGGCGCGCATGAACCAGGTGACGGATGCTGAGATTGACAAGCTGGTGAAGGAGTATCGCGAGACCTATGCGATTGCGAAGGAGCATGACCGGCCGGACTCGATTCGGACGGCGGCGAAGATCGAGCTTGGGTTGCGAGGGTTTTTGGAGGAGGGTGGGTTCGGAGCGTTTACGGATACGTTCGAGGATCTGCATGGGTTGGAGCAGTTGCCGGGAATTGCTGTGCAGCGGTTGATGGCTGACGGCTATGGATTTGGCGGCGAAGGGGATTGGAAGACAGCGGCGCTGGTGAGGACGATGAAGGTGATGGCGCATGGCCTGCCGGGCGGCACGTCGTTCATGGAGGACTACACGTACGACTTTAGCGGGACTCCGAAGATCCTGGGGTCGCACATGCTGGAGGTTTGTCCGTCGATTGCGGCGGGGAAGTCGTCGCTGGAGGTCCATGCGCTGGGGATTGGCGGAAAGGCTGATCCTGTGCGGCTGGTGTTCACGGCTCCTAGTGGACCGGCGGTGGTGGCTTCGCTGGTGGATATGGGCAATCGCTTCCGGATGATTGTGAATGAGGTTGAGGTGATCCAGCCAGATCAGGCGCTGCCGAAGTTGCCGGTTGCGCGCGCGGTGTGGCTGCCGAAGCCGAGCTTGCGCGTGGCTGCGGCGGCGTGGATCTATGCGGGCGGAGCGCACCATACGAGCTTCAGCCAGGCACTGACGATGGAGCACCTTGAGGACTTCGTCGAGATTGCCGGCGTGGAGATGGTGCGGATTGATGCTGAGACGCGGCTGACGCGATTTCGGCAGGAACTTCGTTGGAATGAAGCGACGTACTGAGGCGGGGCTTGGATCGGGCCTTCAGCCCTCGGATGCTGGGTTTGCGATAACCCAGGGCTACGCCCTGGGCTGTGATGGGGCGGGCCTTCGGCCCTGAATAGTGGCCTCCAGCGCCATCGATCAGTTGATTTAAGGTAAGAGCGCGCGAATGAGGGTGGGCTCATTCGCGCGCTTACTGCTGGTCAAGGGTTATTCGATGGAGTAGGTGTGGGTGCCGCTGCCGATGGTTTCGGTTTTGTTGTTGGGGAGGATGACGGTGGCGGTGGTGTTGGCTGGGATGGTGATGGTGAAGCGGTGTTGGCTTTGCTTCCAATCGGAGACGATGGTGCCGTAGGCGGAATCGTACTCGACGTGCAGGGCTGGGAGCGCGGGGTCGAAGTGGGGGTGGATGGTGAGGTGGTGGAAGCCGGGGCCGGTCGCGTCGGTGTCGATACCGGCGGCGTGGCGATAGACCCAGGCCATGACGGAACCGAAGGCGTAATGGTTATAGGAGTTCATGCTGGGGTCGCCGGTGTCGCCGTTCCAGCGCTCCCACCAGGTGGTGGCGCCCTTCTTCACCATGTAGCCCCAGGAGGGGTAGGTGTCGGATAGAAGAAGTTTGAAGGCAAGATCGGTGTGTTGATTTTCGTCGAGCACAAACATGAGGAAGGGTGTTCCGAGGAAGCCGGTGGAGAGGTGGTTGCCGTGGGCTGCGATGTCCTTGACGAGGCGGTCGACCATGGCGGTGCGGAGGGTGGGTGGAGCGATGCCGGTGAAGAGTGTGGCGAGGTAGGCGGTCTGGGTGTTGCCGTCGACGCTGCCGTCGTCCTTTACGAACGCGGCGAGGTAGGCGGCGGCGATGTGGTCGTATTGCTGCTGATATTTTTGGGCGTCGGCGGGGCGGTCAAGGGCGGTGGCCATCTCTGCCATCTCGCGGGTGACGAGCGCCCAGTAGGCGGTGTCGATGAGGGTTTTGGGCGTGTGCTGATCGGGTGCCAGCCAGTCGGCGTAGTTGTTGCCGAGGGCGTTGCGGCGAACGTAGTCGGGGTTGTTAGTGAGGATGAAGTTGGTCCAGCGTTCCATAGCCGGCCAGGAGCGCTGGACGATGCTGACGTCGCCGTATTGGAGCCAGGCGGCGTAGGGGATGAAGACTCCGGCGTCGCCCCAGCCGGGCGCTCCGGGGGTGGGGCCGAGGATGTTGGGGGAGACGTCGGTGAAGGCTCCGGCGGGGGTTTGGGCGTCGGTGACGTCGAGCATGAATTTGTGGGTGAAGGCGTCGATGTTGAAGTTGTAGGTTCCGGTGCGCCAGAAGGCTCCGGCGTCGCCCATCCAGCCGAGGCGTTCGTCACGCTGCGGGCAGTCGGTTGGGATGGAGACGAAGTTGCCGCGCTGTCCCCAGGCGCCGAGTTCATTCATCTTGTTGAGCGTCTCGCTGGAGCTGGTGAGGCGAACGGTGGGGGGCTCGGAGAGGCTGTTGTAGACGAGGCCGTCGATGGTGGAGAGGGTGGGCGGGGTGGAGGGTTGGCCGCCGAGGAACGAGAGTTCGACGTAACGGAAGCCGTGAAAGGTGAAGGCCGGGGTCCAGGTTTCTTCGCCGTTGCCGGAGAGGGCGTAGGTGTCGGTGGCGTCGGCGTTGCGGAGGTTGGTGGTGTAGATGCTGCCGTCGGGGTTGAGGCGCTCAGCGTAGCGGAGGCGAACGACCATGCCTCGTGGACCGCGGATGTGAAGGCGCACATCGCCGACCATGTTCTGGCCCATGTCGTAGACGGCGGGATGGGCGGCGCTCGCGGGATCGAGGTGGATGGGATGGAGGGTGAGGGTGGTGCGGATGGGGAGGTCGGGCTGGGCGGTGAGAGCCATGGTGCTGTCGGGCGGGGTCGCGGCGGTGGCTGCGGTCCAGTGCGCGGTGTTGAAGTGGGGGGTGCTCCAGCCGGGTTGGGCGAGGCGAGCGTCGTAGGATTCGCCGCCGTAGATCTCGGAGAAGGTGATGGGCGAGGACGCGGTGAGCCAGGTGGGGTCGGTGATGATGGTCTGGTGCTTGCCGTTGGCGAGGGTGACGTCGAGTTGGGCGCGGAGGAGGTTGGGGCCGGGGGTGGAGCGGTAGCCGATCCAGGTCATCGGAGAGCTGTACCAGCCGCCGCCGAGGATGACTCCGAGGGTGTTCTCGCCGTGGGTGAGGAGAGACGTTACGTCATAGGTTTGGTAGAGGACACGCTTGTGGAAGTCGGTCCAACCGGGGGAGAGCAGGGTATTGGGCGCGACGGGTTTGCCGTTGAGGAAGGCCTGGTAGGCACCGAGCGCGGTGAGGGTGAGGCGCGCGGTGCGGATGGGGGAGTCGACGCTGAAGTCTTTGCGGAGGAGAGAGGCGTCGGTGGTGATGAGATCGGGGCCGGGGACGGTGTGCTGGCGGTCGGGGCTGGTGCCGAAGGGGGCAGAGAGCGGGCCGGCGATTTGCGCAGCGCTCCACGGTGCTGAGGCGTTGGAGCGTGCTTGCCATTTGGCGTCGGTGACGATGCGGTCTTGCTTGCCGTCGGCGCGCGTGAGGTGGATCGAGGCAGCGACTGCGGAGGGCGCCTCGATGGCGGGTGCGTCAGTCTCGTGGGAGGTGACCTCGAGGTCTACTTCGTTGTCGCCGGGGTGAAGGAGGGAAGCGATTTCTTCGCGGTCGAAGGCTCCCCATTCGTGGTGATGGCCGGCGAGGGTGCCGTTGACGCGAGCGGTGAAGTCTCCGCGGACGAGGACGTGGAGACTGGCGGCTTCGGGTTTGGCGTCGAGGTGGAAACGGTAGCGGAACTGCGCGGGCGTGGCGGAGGGTACGTGCTGTGGGTCGGAGTTGGGGAGCCAGATCCAGCGGACGGCGCTGAGTTCCTGCGCGTCGGAAGGGTTGG
>Ga0208357_1000154_pt1 | contig 54362 bp, 46 predicted proteins | sample NGESurdeep092012_6_FD_184487 | JGI IMG/M metagenome (GOLD analysis project Ga0208357, IMG submission 184487) | Arctic peat soil microbial communities from Barrow, Alaska - NGEE Surface sample F52-2 deep-092012 (SPAdes) | ecosystem: Environmental > Terrestrial > Soil > Wetlands > Peat ...
CCCAGACGCCAAAGCCAAGCACCATGGTCAGTATCGTCGACAGCGCCACTGCGGTATAACCGACGAGCGGGCGCCGACAAAACGTGGGCAGGCCATCCGAAACTATCCCCATCGCGGGTAACACGATTGCATACACCCACGGATGACCGAACATCCAGAACAAGTGTTGCCAGAGCAGAGGTTGTCCGCCCGCGGCGCTGTCGAAAAAATGCGTGCCAAATTGGCGGTCCATCCAAAGCATGAGGAAGGCGAGGCTGACCGCAGGGACCGCGAACAGATTTCCTACCGATGCGGTTAGCGTTCCCCATACCAGAATCGGCACCCGATTGATCGACATTCCCGGCGCGCGGGTTCGCGCCAGGCTGACGATGAAATTGATTGAACCAACGGTTGTCGATACGCCCAGCAACACCATGCCCAAGGCGTAGACATCGATGTTCGGTCCGGGATTGTAGGCGAGCGATGCGTAGGGAACGTAGTTGAACCACCCGTCGTCAGGTGCCTTACCCAACGGAAAACTGACGTAGAGAAATATCCCGGCAAGCAAAAATACCCAGTAGGAAAAAGCGTTCAATCGCGGAAACGCCATATCGCGCGAACCCAGCAAAAGCGGCCACAAGTAGTTGCTAAAGCCAGATAACACCGGCAACGCATACAGGAAGATCATTGTCACGCCGTGCATGGTGAAGAGCTGGCTATATTGTTCCGACGTCAGTAAGGTCTCATTGGGTTGAGCGAGTTGCGCGCGCATCACCGCGGCCTCAAGGCCCCCGATGATCAGAAAGAGAAACGCCGTCACCAGGTAACGCTTGCCGATCTCTTTGTGATCGACCGTCGAGAGCCAGCCCGCCAGACCTGGCGCGCCCTCCCAGCTATTTCGGAGTGTCTTTGAGCTTGGCGACTCATCGGTTGCATGAACGATCATCGGCACACGGGCGGTTTCAGTCATGACCGGTCGGCTCCCACTATTGCAACGTGTTCAAGTAGGCCATCACGTCGGCCAATTCGGGCCCGGACAGGGTCGGGTTCGGCATGCGGCTTCCCGGTTTTAGGTGTTGCGGATTGGAGACCCACCCTGCCAAGTTTCCCGGGGTATTGGGTAACAGCCCCGCCGCCAGCGTGTGGCGACTCATGAGATGCGTCAGGTCCGGTCCGACGAGACCTGCGGCACCGCTGCCACGAACGGTGTGGCAAGCCGCGCAATGCGCCAAAAATACGCGCGCGCCCTGTTCTGCCGGCCCGGACGCAGGCATCGCCGCCTGTTTGATCTGACCATCAAGCCACGCAGAGAAATCCTTGGGCTCGTCCGCAATGACGACGAAAGCCATCCGAGCATGCTCTGCCCCACAAAACACCGCGCACTGTCCGCGGTAGACACCCGGGCGATCGGCTTGCAGCCAAGTGACATTGGTCTGGCCGGGAATGATGTCCATCTTGCCCGCCAGCTGCGGCACCCAGAATGAATGGATGACGTCGGCGCTTGAAAGCTCGAAGCGTACCGGCTGTCCGACCGGCACATGAATTTCATTGGCGGTAATGAAGGTCCGCGCCGGGTCCTGACCGACGTAGCGCAGACCCCACCACCACTGCGAAGCGGTCACTTGGACGGTCAGCACCGGTGCAACCGGGGGATTGCTGACCAATGCGGTCGTCATCAACGTCCATATCATGCAGGCGACCAGTACCACCGACGATATCCCGACGCCAATGTATATCCACCGCATGCCACCGCCCTCGCGCCTCACCGCCAACTGATTCGGCTCTTCGGGCAACATGCGTCGCTTGTGAAAGATGCTGCCCAGCAACAGTGCTGCGATGATCAGAACGACCGCGATGGAAACCAAACCCAGACCCCAACCAAGTCGCGTGATTGGATCGGCGGCCGGCCCGAACGTGCGCAGGTACGCCATCGGCATCCGAGCCAGTGCGCTGCCCGGCGAAACTAAAAGTCCGCCGAGAATAAGCGCGTCACGTTGCATCATGGCTTGGCTTCGCCTGGATTCGGTGGCGATGATGTGCCGCCTTTTGTGGTGGACGTGGGAGCCTCGAGCGTTTCGGGCGCTACTTGCTCACCCGGTCTGTCACCTTGCAACGCGCCCTGATACCCGGTGGCGGGAGCGGTGCCGCCCAGGGATTCGATGTAGGAGACGATCTTCCAGATATCTTCGGGAGGAAGCGCATCCCCCCACGCCGGCATGCCTTGCGGACGCCCGTCGTGTATCGACTTGTAGATTTGAACAGGCAGGCCGCCGTAGCGCCAATAGGTGTCGATCAATGAGGGACCCATGTTGCCGCTGCCATCGTAAGCATGGCACCCGGCACAGTTCATCTTCCTATAGAGCGCCTTACCTTCTTGTATCGCCTGCGGCTGGCCCTCGTAAGGATTGGGCGTCGAGAGTGCGGTCGTGCCGCCGATCACGCCGGCGGTATGCCCGACAGGCACCTGATCAAACACTTCTTCGGAAGGAAAGCCCTGCTTCGGCGGCGCGACAGCGCTGCCCCCTTCGGTACGACTGCATGCGGTCAGGAAAACCGATACCGTCAGCGCCGACAGAACCCATTGAGCGATCCGAATGTTCATGACACACCTCAATGCGTAGGACTGCCGCCGGAGTTCGCAGACGCAGGCGCAGCATCGTTTTTGCTGTTCAATTGCCCCGCGCCATTGCTGACCGAATCACCATTGAGCGAGAACACGTATAAGGTGCCTCCCTCAGCCGGGAAGCCCTTGAGCGACTTGTCGGCCCTAACGGTGGCAGCCCCTCCGATTCCGCTGTAGATGGCGATATATTGCCGATGATCCGGCCCGAGATAGGTGATCGGTTGACCGATAACGCCCGAACCCAGTTTTTGCGACCACAACACTTTCCCGTTGCGTGCATCCACGGCGCGGAACCAGCCGTCCGCGGTGCCATAGAAAACGACATCACCGCCGGTCACGACAGCACCGCTCATGGTCATGAACTTCTCTTTGATCGACCAGACCTTCTTGCCGGTCACTGGATTCCAGGCCATGAATTCGCCTAGATTGCCGCCCGGCGCGGCCGAGCGCGACATGTTCATGCCGTCATAGGGCGTGCTCGGAATGTAGCCCACCTCATTGTCCGTGACATCCATACAAATATTGAAAATTCCGGCATAGACCAGGCCCGTGCGTGGCGAGGCTGCCGACGGCTGCCAATCCTTGCCGCCGATATCCGGAGGACAGACATGTAACTTGACACCCGGCTTCGGCTCTTCGGCCGGATTGACAATGGGCATACCGGTTTTCATGTCGAATCCGGTAGACCAGTTGAGATAGGCGAATGGTGCCGCCATCAATACTTCACCGGTGGTGCGATCGATGGTGTAGGCATACGCGTTGCGGTCAAAGTGGACGAGCACCTTACGCACCCGCCCGTTCATGGGCAGGTCCATCAAAATGCTCTCGTTCACGCCGTCGTAGTCCCACTCGTCGTGCGGCGTGTATTGATAGGCCCAACGCGCCATACCGGTGTCGGCGTCGCGAGCAAATATCGTACTCGTCCATAGGTTGTATCCCGGGCGCTGTGTCGGCACACGCGGCCCCGGATTGCTGGTGCCGTAGTAGATCAGATTGCTGTCCGGATCATAGGAAATCCAGCCCCAAACCGAACCGGCGCCGTGCTTCCACATGCCGGCAGGCCAGGTTTTTATACCTAAGTCCTTACCGACCATCCATGGGTAATACGGCTTGAAATTCGCACCGATACGCACCTGTTGATCGGATCCCGTGCTATAGGCGCGCCACAACTCCTTGCCGGTGTCGACGTCGAGCGCAGCGATCCAGCCATGCACACCCATTTCGCCGCCACTGTCGCCCACGAAAACTTTATTGCCCACCACGAACGGAGCCATAGTCATGGTCTCGCCCGATTCGACATTCCCCATCTTGGTTCGCCAAACCTCCTTGCCTGTTTTCACATCCACGGCCACGGTGTGGTCATCGAGTAGGTTATAGATCAATTTGCCATTGGCATAAGCGGAGCCGCGGTCGACCACATCGCAGCAGGCTTTTCCGATTGCGATCGGAGAGGGATTTGGTTTATAGGTCCACTTGATCGCGGCACCCGGCTGTGTCAGGTCCAAGGCGTAGGCGATGTCCGGAAAGGGGGTCACCAGATACATGGTGTCACCGACCACCAAAGGCGCAGCCTCGTGGCCATGTAACGTACCGTCATTGAATGTCCACGCGATGCGAAGATTGTGGACATTCTCGGTGTTGATTTGATTCAAGGGGCTGTAGCGGCTGTTCGCATAATCACGTGCCTGACTACGCCACTCGCCTGCCGGATCACCGGGCGCGAAATTTAGGGTTGCACCGGTCGCGCTTGAAGTCGCGTCGGCAGCTTTGGTTTCGCACGGACTCATCGCCATGACGAGGGCCAACACCCACAAACCCGCAAACGGTAAAAGACGAAGCATCGAGAAGATCGATGGCGGATTTATTACCTTCATGGGTCGTTCCTTGATGGGAAAACGTATCGGCTCGCGTGAACGCTCAGCGCTAACCCGCCACACCCCCGCAATATTTGTGCCGCGCGCCGCCCCATACGCCGCGGGCTCGGGTTTTCCCGGATGTGCCAAGTCACCGGGATTTCGTTTGTGAGACGCGGCGAGAAGGAGACCCCGATTCACAGCACCCGACGAAAGAACTCGGAATGCCGCCGCAGGTCGCATACGTCGATCTTCGAGCGGCGCTCATCAGATTTTCGGACACACGCGTTCGAAGGTGAGCGCGCCCTAGCGAAGAGTCGCGATGTATTGTGCGACCGCCTCGATTTCTTGGTCGGACAATTTGTTCGAGACCACGCGCATCATGGCGTTGGGGTTGGAAGCGCGCGCGCCCGAGCGAAAAGCGCGCAACTGCTGAGCGATATATTCGGGATGGGCACCCGCAAGCCGCGGAAATTCGGGCGCCAGGCCTCCACCCGACAATGAATGGCACGATGCGCACGCGGGTACTTGCTTGGCTGCGATGCCGTCGCGGTAGATCGATTTCCCTTGTGTCATAAGATCCTGCTCGAATGCCTTGTCAGGTTTCGCAGTCTGCATCGAGAAATAGGCCGACAAGGCGCGCATGTCATCGGAACTCAAGCCCACGGCGATGGTGCTCATGACACCCGTTCGGCGCTGCGCCTTGAACGCTGTCAGCTGATCATAGAGGTAGTGGGCGCCCTGCCCTGCCAGCGATGGGATTGCCGTGTTGACGCTGTTGCCATCGACGCCATGGCAAGCAGCACACACCTGTGTCACGATCGGAGGAGGAGCCTCGAGTGCCGCATCACCGGCCGCAATGCTCGCGCCGGGCAAGAGCGTCGTCGCCCCCAGGCACGCCACAATCAGAGTCTGCAGGATTCGGTGTATTCCGATAGTCCGAGGGGTCGCTAAAACCGACGCCGCGCTCGACTCAAACGTCCGATTCCTTCGTCCAACCATCAAGGGATCCCTCACAAAATCACCGCGGGGTCGTTTTCGCGACAGTCTTGCGTATTTCAGAAACTTCGCCCGCCGTCACAAGCGGTGCGCTGTTGCCCCATGCGTGACGAATGTAGTTCACGACATCGGCAAGCTGCTGGTCGTCAAATTTGCGATCGAAGGCGGGCATTGCAAGCCCGGTCGGTTTGGAAGGAGGATCTGCCATCTTCGCGCCCGTCAGGACAACATGGATGACCGTGTCCGGAACCTCCGCCTGAATCGCCGCACTCCCTTTCAGCGGCGGGAAGGCATGCGCGAGGCCGCCCCCGTCATCCATGTGGCAGGCCGTGCAGTTATCGAGATAGAGCGCCTCGCCGCGAGCCAGGGCGGCTCCCCCAAGGTCAGTCATTTCCATCGTTTTACTCTGGCGGGGAGGCGCCCCGTTCTTCAAATAATCGGCGATCCCCGTCAGATCGGAATCGCTGAGGTACTGAGTGGAATTCTGCACAACCTCCGTCATCGGACCTGCAGCAGCCGTGTTCGCGTTCGAACCGGTTCTCAAGTACTCCGCGATTTCAGCAGTGGACCACGCGCCCACGCCGTCCCGTAGATCATCCGATAGGCTCGACGCAAACCAGCCGGCGCCGGCGTCACCTCCGAACAATGCCCTATCCTTCTCGGTCGCACCCAACGCATTCTTGGGTGTGTGGCAAAGGCCGCAATGACCGAGCCCTTGCACGAGGTAGGCGCCACGATTCCACGCTGCAGTCTTGGTCTTGTCCTCCCGGAATTCCCCTTCGTGAAAATACAGCATGTTCCAGACCGCCATTCCTCCGCGCCAATTCAGCGGCCATACAAGCTTGGTGGGAAGATTTTTCTGCTGGACCGGTTCCACGGTCGCCAGAAATGCCCGAATCGCATCCACATCACTGCGCGTCAATCGTGTAAACCACGGATAAGGGAATGCAGGGTAGAGATGTTTGCCATCACGACGAATCCCGTCGTGCATGGCACGATAGAAATCGTCACTGGACCAGCGTCCGATACCAGTCTGCGGGTCCGGCGTGAGATTTGTGGAATAGATCGTCCCGAAGGGGGTCACGATCGGGCGCCCACCGGCAAATGGTCTCCCCTTATCGGCCGTGTGACACGACGTACAGTCACCCGCGCGAGCGAGGTATTGGCCTCGCTCAATCGCGCCGGTCGGCGCAGCTTGGGCGAGGGTACTCATCGCCAAGACGATCCAAAGACCGATGAATTCAGCAAACCACGTTGCAGTTTTTGTCGCGCCCATACGCCCAGGTAAGGCAAAATCTAGGCCAGAGATCACAGACCAGAAGAATCGCAGAGGCCAAAAGTCCAAAATGAATCGGCAGGACTCACCCATCATCGGGCCGCCGTTTTTGTAAGCGCGATAAAAATACGGCTGGGTGGATGACGGGCCGATCTCGCAACGAAAAGCAAATCAGCACTTGAAGATGGTCGGTCGTACGTTGCAGGCTCCTGATTTGGAGAGAAAAGTTTTTACGCTTGCGCAATCGCCAGCCACGCACGAGATATCAACGAGCCCTCACCATGTATTCACGAAATCCACCTGCGATGACGCGACATTTACAAATGCCGGACGCCAAAGCCAACCGCCGCTGACGTCGGGCGGCGTCAGCGGCGGCTTGGATGGTCCCGCTAAAATCCGCAATACGTCTAAACGCGATACTTCAGAAGTGAAACGGAATAATCAGGTTCACGCCAACGCTGGGTGGCTCAGGCGCGTAGACCACGGGTGGCGCATAAACCGGCTCTTGATAGTAATAGCCATCGTATCCACCGGAGCGATAATCGCGGCGTACGACCTGATGCACCACTGGACGCTCGACGCGCCGTCCATTATGCCGATCGCCGTTGTCTTGATGACCGTTGTCTTGATGACCGTAGTCTTGATGACCACCGTAGTCACGATGATCTTGGGCAAATGCCGGCGACGCTGCCCAGCCAAGGGCGGCCGCGATAGCGACGGCGGCCCACACCCGGGGAACTCGGCTGGGTCCAAGGGGCACGGTGGACGATTTCATAGTCATTTCTCCTTCAGAATCTGATCAGGCTCACAGCTGGAGCCGAATTAATGCATTTTCGAATGGTGACGTTTAAATAAGGCGTCTGCTTTCTTCTTCTGGGCAGCCGACAAACTGTCGTAGAGCGCCTGGAACGGTGCCTGAAGTTTCTTGATGCCGTCAGCATGAGCCTGCGCCAGATCGCCATAGCTCTGCAGTTCTTCTACGGCGGTGGCATTCTTGGCTTCCATTTTTTCCTTGCGGGCCGCATACATCGTGCTCGCTTCATCGCGCATGGCCTGTGCGAGATCATTAAACTTGGATTCCTGGTCCTTGGTGATTCCGAGCTTGGCGTGCAAATCCTTTATATGGGTTTCGACGTGCGTCATATGCTGCGCGGGCGTCTCTTTCGCCATCGAGCCGTGACTCATGGGCTTTGCCGGCGCCATTCCGTTCGAAGACGGCGCAGCCATATTTGAAGGGGGTGGCGTTTCAGCCGGTGCCGTCGAGGCCGGTGGCGAGGCGGAATAACCTCCTGTCTGTGCGACAGCGGGAATGCCATAAGTGGCGATACAGGCAGCGGCAGCGAGCGTCAGTGTGCCAATAAATGAAGTGTGTTTCATAAGGATCTCCGCGAGATTGCTTCTGGGTTTTTTGCAGATCTAGGTTTGCGCGACAACGGCGTATCCGTGACATCATGGAGCGACCTTGCGTCATACAAATGGACCGCAAGGTTGATGAAAGGTTCATATCGAACACGGCGGTGGGCCTTAAATCGCCCCGCACGCGATACGAAAGCAGTGCACGGGTGATGCAGGTTCTTTCGATCTCTCCGAACGCGCGAAAAGCACGGCAGGTCGCTCAATATCGCAAGGCTCACGCCGCACCGACCGCGATTTTCAGCTTCCATACCGCATCCCGCCGGGTGGCCCTTCATAATTGTGCAAGATTGCCTTGCCAGAGGCCCAGCATCGCGCCGGTGGGGTCGGTGATGATGCCCAGCCGCCCTGCGCCCTTGACTTCATACCCATCCATCAAGATCTTCGCCCCAAGCGCTTTGGCGCGTTGAGTCGCGCCATCAATATCGTCGACCCCAACATATGCCGTCCACATGGAGGGTTCGCCGGGTCTCATTTGCGTCATCATTCCGCCGCCGGTACCTTCTCCGACACCGATCATCGTATAGGTGCCGAACTCTGCCGGCACATCCTCGAGTTTCCAGTCGAAGAGTTGGCTGTAAAACGCCTTCGCCTTGGAAATGTCGTTGGTTGCCAATTCGATATGCACAAAGGGATTCGCCACGATCGCTCTCCTGTCTCAGGTTTGTTCGAAGGCCGCACCTGATGTTGTTGCCCGCAAAAATCAGGCCAAAGCGCCGCAGAGAGGAGTTCGCTTCTTTTTGCGCAAATTCCGAGGCTACAGGCACGTACCATGCGGTCGAAGAGGTGAATAATATGAAAACATGTGAAGAGTGTCCCTGAATTCCCCCTGGCTTTAACGCTCACGGTTTGACGGCGGTGCAAACCCCACGCGTGTGGCGCGCAGGTGTGCGGTGAAACTCCAACAAGCCGATGGTCCGCGGCACGGCAGGCGGAATTTCTAAAAGGATGTGCGATGTCGAATTTCACCGATACCCCTGTTGCGAACCGGTTCTTTGACCATCTGTCTCAGTTCGAGCGGATATTCAGGGATGAACTCGGACCTCATTTCGAAGTGAGTCGGGCGACGCTTGCCAGTACGCGCTTGGGTGAGTATCCAGGTATTCGCGTCCAGGGGCGTCGTCATCCGACCGCTGCGTTACCCTGTGATCTCGATCTTTTCTTTCACTGGGCGCCAGAAAAACTGGGGGCTTTCGTAAATTCTGACAGTCATGAACAACACAGAACGCTTCTGCGTCTGAATGCCGGGCTTGGCGCCGCCATTCGCGCCGCCGCCAAACCCGGGGTAGTGGATCTCGAATCTGCCAGCCAATCGCATCCTGAGACCCTCTGGCTAAAGCTCACCAATCTGGACCATTGACTGCGGGTATCTGCACCCTTTACGGGATTGATCGGTTCGCATCCCCTTCTCGCGGCCCTAGCCCTCTTTTAGAGATTTCGTTCCGTGGTTGGGGCCGCGGAAAAAGACTCGGGCCTGGGTTTATTTCCTAAGCTTGGATGAGCCAATCCTCTGGGATTATACGAGGATCAGTTTGCCGATGTTCCGTCCATCAAAGAGTATGCGCGCGAAACCCATGCGGTCTCGAACATCGTCGGATTGCCTCTGCGATGCCGTGACTCGTGTCGACACCAGGCAGGTCCTAGCGCGGTGTTGCACGCGCCTCTTGATCGGGTACCAGGCGGGTCATTCCTCCCATATAGGGCCAAAGAACTTCCGGAACGACCACCGAACCGTCGGCCTCCTGATAGTTCTCCAGAACGGCGACCAAGGTACGACCTACCGCCAAGCCGGACCCGTTTAATGTATGGAGCCAGTCGATTCTGCCGTCCTCGTTGCGAAACCGCGCTTGCATGCGCCGCGCCTGAAATGACTCGCAGTTCGATATCGAGGAAATCTCCCGATAGGTTTTTTGCGCAGGGATCCAGACCTCAAGATCGTAGGTCTTGGCTGCACCAAAGCCCATGTCGCCCGCGCACAGGAGCATGACTCGATACGGCAGTTCAAGTTCACGAAGTATTCGTTCTGCGTGGCCCACCATCTCCTCGAGCGCGGCGTACGAAGCATGCGGCTCGACAAGTTGCACCATTTCGACTTTGTCGAACTGGTGATTGCGAATCATGCCGCGCGTATCCTTGCCGTGACTGCCCGCTTCCGAACGAAAGCACGGTGTATGCGCAGTGAGTTTGCGCGGAAGCGACGCACGTGCCACGAGCTCACCGCGTACCGTATTCGTCAAGGGAACTTCGGAGGTCGGAATGAGATAGAGCGAATCGTCTTCACCCTCCTGGCCGCCTTTTTTTGCTGCAAACAATTCAGCCTCGAACTTTGGCAATTGCCCTGTGCCGTACAAGGATTGTGCGTTGACGATGTACGGCACATAGTATTCGGTGTACCCATGCTCGCGCGTATGGATATCGAGCATGAATTGGGCAAGCGCGCGATGCAGGCGTGCCGTGGGTCCGCGCATCATCGAAAAACGTGAGCCCGACAGCTTGGCGGCACACTCGAAATCCAAGCCGAGCCGCAGACCGAGGGCGACATGATCAGACACTTCAAACTCAAATTCCCGAGGGTTACCGAAGCGACGCACCTCAATGTTTTCCAAAGCGGACGCGCCATCGGGAACACTGTCATGGGGCGGATTGGGCACACCTTCGAGGAGCGCCAAAAGTCGGGCCTGTGAGGTTGCCAAAGCGGCCTCGAGTCGTTTCAGTTCGTCGGGCATTCTTGCAACTTCCGCCAAAGTCGCGCTCGTGTCGCGCCCCTGCGCTTTGGCCCGTCCGATCTCCTTGGACAAGCTATTGCGCCGGGCTTGCATATCCTCCGTTTGCATCTGCAGTTGCTTGCGTTCAGCTTCGAGCTGTTCGAATTCGGCGCTCGGAAAATCAAATCCGCGGCGTTTCAGACGCGACACGGCGGGGGTCACGTCTCTACGTAATGCCTGGATATCGAGCATATTTGCTCCGGGTGAGGGATGGTCGACAAAAGCGGGGGCGGCTCTGGGATTGGCGCAAACGCCAGGCTTTGGTGAATCCGTGCGAAATTCGCCCGGCCACCCCGCGCGTATCGTGCCGCGGTTGCCTCAGAGGATTCATTTCTTCTCGTTCTCTGTACGATATTTTGCATCGAGCTCGCGCAAACTGGCAAGCTTCTCGGCAATCTTGGCCTCCAACCCTCGACTGCTGGGTTGATACCAGCGGGGCTGGGCCATGTCGGACGGCAGGTAATTCTCCCCCGCTGCATAGGCAAACGGCTCGTCGTGCGCATAGCGGTAGGCGTGGCCGTAGCCGAGTTCCTTCATCAAACGGGTCGGTGCATTCCGTAAATGTTCGGGTACCGGTCGGGATGCGTCCTTCGATACGAATTCGCGTGCCGCATTAAATGCCCGATAGGCGGCATTCGATTTCGCCGCGCAGGCCAGATAGATCGTAGCCTCAGCCAGCGCCAACTCTCCTTCGGGAGACCCGAGACGTTCGTAGACCTCGGCCGCGTCGAGTGCGAGGCCAAGGGCGCGCGGGTCGGCCAGGCCAATGTCTTCGCTGGCCATCCGAATCAGGCGCCGAGCCAGATAGCGTGGATCGACCCCGCCATCGAGCATGCGCACCAACCAGTAAAGCGAGGCATCGGGGTCGCTGCCCCGCACCGCCTTGTGCAACGCGCTGATCTGGTCGTAGAACACATCACCACCCTTATCGAAACGTCGCAGATTTTCCGACAACGCTTCGGACAAAAGCGGCTCATCGATGACCGAAGAATCAGCGGCGGATGCCGCTTGCGCTGCAAGCTCCAAGTGGTTCAAGAGCTTGCGCGCATCGCCATCCGCGCTTGCAACGAGGGTCTTGCGTGCCGCTTCGTCGATTCTCAGCACGCGCAATTCGGGCGCACGTGTGTCATTCAATGCGCGCTCGAGCAGCTTTATCAAATCGCCATCGTCCAGGCTTCTCAGGACATACACGGCTGCGCGCGAAAGTAACGCGCTGTTGACCTCGAACGACGGATTCTCGGTGGTCGCGCCAACGAACACGAACAGCCCCGATTCGACATGTGGCAAGAAAGCATCTTGCTGGCTCTTGTTAAAGCGGTGCACTTCGTCGACAAAAAGAAGTGTCTGACGATTCGACTGGGCACGCGTCAATTCGGCGCGTATCACGGCTTCGCGAATGTCCTTCACGCCGGAGAGCACAGCCGACAGCGCGATAAAATCAGCATCGAAGGCGTCGGCCATGAGCCGCGCCAAGGTGGTCTTGCCGACGCCGGGAGGGCCCCACAGGATCATCGAATGCGGATGACCGGAGCCAAACGCCACCTGGAGCGGTCGACCGGAGGCCAGAAGGTGGGTCTGGCCGATGACCTCGTCGAGCGTACGCGGTCGCAAGCGTTCTGCCAGAGGAACGTCGGCCGGCTGATCGTGAAACAAGGACGGAGTCGAACTCATGTCGCGCAGGTAGCCAGGCGAATCGTCGCACCGATGAGAGACACGACCACAAGGAAAATCTGGTTCATTGCGTAGGATCGAGGCGCGGCGGGTCGCGACCCATTCAGTTCTGAAGCACATCGGCCCCTTTGGGCGGGACGAATTCGAACGTATCCGGGCGGACCGCCGCATTGCGCAGGACATCGACAAACTCCAGGTCGGTCGTCTGGCCTAATGCGTCGTGCAGTTCCATGGCGGCAAGCTGCCCCTCTCGAAAGCCGATGCGGATGGTGGCGAAAGTCGTGTCGTGCGACTTGGGCGTCGCGCTCAGCCAGTTGAGGCCGTCGTGCGAACCTGCGTCCTTGAGATCAAAATTTTTCTCCAAGGCCCCATCGCCGAACAGGATCGCCGCGGGGGTGGATCCCAAAGCTTCAGTGAGAGGACGCACCGTGACCTGGTTCAAATCCTGATCGTAGATGGTGAGCTTGCGTCCGTCCGCGACGATGACCTGAAGGTAAGGTTTTTCATAAGTCCACCGAAATTTCCCAGGCCGGGCAAAGGCGAATTCGCCGCTGCTTTGCATGACCTTACCCGAGCTGGAAGAAACCCGTTGGGTAAACTGGCCCGTCGCAGTTTGAAAGTGGGACACGAAGGCGTGCAAATCATCGAGCCCATTGGCCCAGACGTTGGAGACGCATGTCATAGCGAAGGCCGCGATGATCGGCACAAGAGAACGCATAGTTTTCATCCGGTCGAATTCAATGGTCAAAAAGGGATTGGACGCGCGGGCGCGCTTGAACGTTCAATAGCCGTCAGACTTCGCGCGAAGGTGTGAGGATTTCGCGGTTGCCATTGGTTTGCATGGCGGAAACCAGGCCGGCCTGTTCCATCTGTTCAAGAAGCCGCGCCGCGCGGTTATATCCGATCCGCAATTGCCGTTGCACAAACGAAATCGAGGCGCGCCGGCTTTTGATGACGATCTCGACGGCCTGGTCGTAGAGGGGATCGGACTCGCCGCCTTGCGCGTCGCTTCCGGATGCCGGCTCGGCCGCGTCGTCGAATAGTCCGCCCTCGAGGATACCTTCGATGTAATTGGGCTCACCTTGTTTTTTCAGGTACTCCACCACCGCGTGAACTTCTTCGTCGGCCACGAACGCACCATGAACGCGCTGCGGCAGTCCACTCCCTGGCGGCAAAAACAGCATATCGCCCATCCCCAAAAGCGCTTCCGCGCCCTGCTGGTCGAGAATGGTCCGGCTATCGATCTTGGAGGACACCTGAAACGCAATGCGCGTGGGAATATTGGCCTTGATGAGCCCGGTGATCACATCAACGCTGGGACGCTGCGTCGCCAAGATCAGATGGATGCCCGCCGCGCGCGCCTTTTGGGCGATGCGCGCGATCAATTCTTCGACCTTTTTGCCGACCACCATCATGAGATCGGCCAATTCGTCGATCACCACGACGATGACCGGTAGTTTCTCCAAGGGCTCCGGGCTCTCTGGGGTCAAGCTAAATGGATTGGGCAGGCTCTCATCCATCTCCGCCGCATCGGTGATCTTATTGTTATACCCATTCAGATTGCGTACGCCCAGGCGCGACATGAGCTTGTAGCGTCGTTCCATTTCGGCGATCGCCCAGTTCAGGGCGTGTGCCGCCTGCCGCATATCAGTCACGACCGGCGCCAGCAGATGCGGAATTCCCTCATACATGCTCATTTCGAGCATTTTCGGATCGATCAGGATGAGGCGAACCTGATTCGGAGCGGCCTTATAGAGCAATGAAAGAATCATCGCATTGATGCCGACCGACTTGCCCGACCCGGTAGTGCCCGCGACGAGAAGATGAGGCATCTTCGTCAGATCGGCCACCACCGGATGGCCGGCAATGTCCTTGCCCAAGGCCAAAGTCAGCGGCGAGCTGCTGTCGTTGTAGACCTGCGACCCCAGAATTTCCGACAGGCGTACCGCCTGACGTTTCGGATTGGGCAACTCGAGGCCCATCGTGGTCTTGCCAGGGATGGTCTCGACCACGCGGATGCTGACCAAAGAAAGAGCGCGGGCCAAATCTTTAGCCAGATTGACGACCTGGCTGCCCTTTACACCGGTGGCCGGCTCGACTTCGTAACGGGTGATGACCGGACCTGGATAAGCCGCCACCACTTGAACTTCCACGCCAAAATCCTTGAGTTTTTTCTCGATCAGGCGCGAGGTGAACTCCAGGGTGTCCGGGCTGACGGTTTCCTGCCGCGCCGGCGGCGGCGCCAGCAACGATAGAGGCGGCAAGTCGGATTCGGGTATGTCGGCAAACAACGGCACCTGCCGCTCCTTGGCCAGGCGCTCGGACTGCGGTACGACGACTACTTGGGGCTCGATCCGAATCGGTGGCGATTCGTCGAAGCGGGCTCGCTCCTGCCCCACCACCTCCTCGCGTTGCGTCGCCGCAGCCTCCCCGGCGCGCCGATCTTCCTTAGCCTCTCGACGCCGCTGGAAAAACTGAAAGATCCACTCCAGGCCAGCGCCGACGCGCTCGGCGACTGCAAGCCAGGAGATCCCGGTAAATAAGCTCAATCCGATGGCCCCCAGGACCAGAAGCGAGAGCAACGCACCGGTGGGGCCGAGGGCACGCGCCAACAGGGGTCCAATCAAGCCGCCCAAAACCCCGCCAGGCCCTTCCGGCAGCCCGACGCCCATGCTGCGCAGACGTAAGGCTTCGAGACCCATACTGGCCGTCAAAACGAGGAGAAAGCCGCCGACAGGCAGCCCAAGCGTCTCGCGAGGCACTTTCGGGCCCGCGAGAACCCGACCCCGGGAAAGGCGCTGATAACCGACCCACACACGGCTGGCCAGGAAAACGACCCACCAGTAAGCGGAAAAACCTGAGATTGACAAGAGCAGGTCCGACAGATAGGCACCCACGCGCCCGCCGCGGTTGCCCAGAACGGTGACCGTCACGTCCTGGGACCAGCCCGGATCGCCCCTATGGTAGGTCACCAGGATCAGGAACAGATAGGCCGCCAAGGCGGCCATGCCGAGCCAACGCGCCTCGGCCAAAAGACGCTCGGCGCGGCTCTGAAGATGAACCGACGACGAGGAAGCGGAGACCGCGGATTTTGCCATCGTCCTATTATATCGAGCCGTCGAGCCGAAAGATGGCGCTCGGCGCACCGGAAGGAACCGCAGACCGAAAAAGACGCTCAGAGGTGTGTATAGCGGCTTTCGTTCAAGACAAACGACCCATCGGCCTGAGGTACCAAAAACCCGTCGGATTCGAGGCCTTTCATGACCCGGCTCACCATCTCGCGCGATGCGCCAATCATCTTGGCGACGTCCTGGCGCGCCAACTTGTCGCGCAAAACCCGCTGACCATTCTCAACCTCCGAGAACTCCAAAAGAACGCGTGCGACGCGGCCATATACATCCAACAACGCCAGTGATTCGATTTTGCGATCGGCCTCGCGCAGCCGCTTGACGAGGCCGCGCATGATCAGCATGGCCATCTCCGCATTGCCGGACAGGCAAACGCGAAAGTCATCTTTGTTGATGGTGAGAAACTCGCAAGGCTCCAGCGTGATAACGGTCGCCGACCGCGGTTGCTCGTCGATAAGCGCCATTTCCCCAAAGAACTCGCCGGAACCCAGAACTGCAAGGATGACCTCCTTGCCTTCGGCATCCGACATCTGCACCTTGACTCTGCCGCTCAAGATGGCGTAGAGAAATTGGCTCGGTTCGCCGGCGACGAACACCGCGCGCCCCTTGCCCAGTGACTTACGCAGGGCGACCCGAGCGAGAAGTTCGATATGCTCTGCGTTCAGAACGGAAAACAACGGAACCCGTTGCAATAGCACGCGTTTATCGGATGTCACTTGCTCCTTCAATCCACTTCTCCGGTAACGATCTCACGCAGACCGACCCTGGGTACCGTGCACCTTCACGCTCAGGTGTCTCGCGCCAGCTTATAATCCTGGCGCATTTGGTCCATCTTATCGAATTCACCGGCATTGAGATAGCCCAGGTGGGCCTTATCTGAGGAATGCAGGAGTCCGGCTCTTTCCCTTTTCTGACTGCTTCGATCATGTCCGTACCCAAACATTGCCGTGTCCTTATTCTCGGATCTGGGCCCGCGGGTTATTCGGCCGCCGTCTATGCCGCGCGCGCCAACCTAAAGCCCGTTCTCGTCACAGGTTTGGCGCAGGGGGGCCAACTCATGACGACCACCGAGGTCGACAACTGGCCTGCCGACGTGCTCGGCGTGCAGGGCCCGGATCTCATGGGGCGATTTCTGGCGCATGCCGAACGCTTTGGCACCGAGATCGTGTTCGATCACATCCACACAGCGTGGCTTGACGAGCGGCCATTGCGGCTGGCTGGGGATGCTGGCCAATATACGTGCGATGCGCTCATCATCGCCACCGGTGCGTCGGCCATGTATCTGGGCCTCGACTCGGAACAGAACTTCATGGGACGTGGCGTTTCAGGCTGCGCGACCTGCGATGGCTTCTTTTATAAGGGCCAGGACGTCGCGGTCGTGGGCGGAGGCAATACCGCGGTGGAAGAGGCGCTTTATCTGACCAATATCGCACGCAAGGTGACCGTCATCCATCGCCGCGACAAATTCCGTGCCGAGCCGATTCTCGTCGATCGTCTGATCGAGCGCGCTGCGCAGGGACTGGCCGAGATTCACTGGAACACAGTGCTTGAGGATGTATTGGGTGACGATTCGGGCGTCACGGGCGTGCGCCTAAAGTCCACGCAGGGGGGTGCCGTGACCGAATTGCCGATGGCGGGCGTTTTCATCGCCATCGGCCACCGCCCCAACACTGAACTATTCTCGGGCCAGCTGGACATGAAAGACGGCTATATCACGACACATTCGGGTCTGGACGGGATGGCCACGGCCACAAGCGTGGCCGGCGTGTTCGCCGCCGGCGACGTGCAGGATCACATCTATCGTCAGGCGATAACGAGTGCCGGCACGGGTTGCATGGCTGCGCTCGATGCGCAGCGCTATCTCGAGAGCGTCGAAAACTAAGCAGTTTCCAAAGCGGGTGACATGAAGCATCTGTCGAAATTGGAAGCGTTGCGCCAACAACTGAAGCCTGCACCGGATCCGATTAAGCGCGGTGATCCGGGCATCGGGCAACATCCCGTGGACACGGAAGCCGATTTATTTAGCCACGCAATGCAGGACGTGATTCCCCTTGCACCGTTGAACAAAACGCTGACGCCCGCTATGTATCCGCCGGCCGTTGCCATTCAGCGCATCAAGGATGAAAAGGCGGCGCTGTCCGAATCTCTCTCGGACGCGTTCGATGTCGAATCACTCCTGGAGACCGATGACCGCCTGTCTTGGCGGCGCGATGGCATCGGGCCGGACGTCGTGCGCAAACTGCGACGCGGACATTGGGTCCTGCAGGACGAACTCGATTTGCACGGCGCCACACGCGAGGTCGCGCGCGAACTGCTGAGCGCTTTCGTGCACGACGCATTCCGACGAGGTCTGCGCTGTATACGCGTCATACACGGCAAGGGATTGGGGTCGATCCATGGCCAGCCCGTGCTGAAATCGAAGGTTTTCGGTTGGCTGATGCAGAAAGATGAAGTGCTCGCGTTTTGCCAAGCGCGCCCCCACGACGGAGGCGCTGGGGCGCTGGTCGTCCTGCTTCGACCGGCCACCCGCACGCTGCGACCCTAGGCCACGGCCTCGGCCGGTTGTTTCGACAAAAGCGCGAGGAGCCGGGCGATTTCTTCGCGCATCTTGCGCCGGTCGACGATCATATCGATGGCGCCCTTGGAGAGAAGAAACTCGGCGCGCTGGAAGCCCTCAGGAAGTTTCTCACGGACCGTCTGCTCAATCACACGCTGGCCGGCAAAACCCACGAGCGCCTTGGGTTCCGCCATGACGACATCGCCCATGAAGGCAAAGCTGGCCGATACGCCGCCGGTCGTAGGATCCGTCAGAACCGAAATGAAAGGCAGCTTGGCGTGCGCCAAACGGGTCAACATACTGGTCGTCTTCCCCATTTGTAGAAGGGACATCAATCCCTCCTGCATGCGCGCCCCGCCGGTTGCACTCACGCAGATGAACGGGACCTTCTGTTCGATCGAGGTACGAACCCCGCGCACGAAACGCTCCCCAACGACCGAACCCATCGAACCGCCCATAAAGCTGAATTCGAAACACGCCACAACGACCGGGACGGTATGGATCGCGCCGCCCATGACCATGAGTGCGTCGGTCTCGCCGGTCGCCTCCATCGCGTCCTTTAACCGGTCCGAATATTTCTTGCTGTCCTTGAACTTCAAGGTATCGATCGGCAGGATCTCCTGGCCGATCTCATAACGTCCTTCGGCATCGAGAAGCGCATCCAGACGCGCGCGGGCGCCGATGCGCATATGGAAATCACACTTGGGACACACGTTGAGATTTTTTTCGAGATCGGTTTTGTAGAGCACCGCCTCACAGGTCGGACACTTGATCCACAGACCTTCGGGAATGCTCTTGCGATGGGTCTGATCGTTGCGCTGAATACGGGGGGGGAGCAGCTTCTCAATCCAACTCATTCCGGTTCCTTGGAGTTTGGGGGGTGCCGGCGGCCCGCGTCCATGGCAACTCGCATGGCATGCAGGAGCGCCTCGATCGCGCGGACGGCCTCGCCAGGGGGAACACGCTCTGTTTCTTCGATAATTCTACTGCCGATTACCACCGCGTCGGCAATTTTGCCGACCGCCGCCGCGGTCGCCGCATCCCGGATCCCGAATCCGACCCCCAAAGGCAGATGCAGACGACTGCGGATGGTGGGCAACCGTTTTTGCAACTCATCGATATCCAAGTGGGCCGCGCCCGTCGTTCCTCTCAGGCTGACGTAGTAGACGTAGCCCGATGCTCTCTCGGCTATGGCGGCTACTCGTGCGTCGGTACTGGTGGGTGCGAGAAGGAAAATCTGATCGATTCCGAAGTCGCGTACGGCTTGGGTGAATTCCCGGCACTCTTCGGGGGGCAAATCGACCACCAGCACGCCATCGACGCCTGCGACTTGCGCCTCACGGCAAAATACCGGCGTGCCCATGCGCTCGATCGGATTGGCGTAACCCATGAGAACCACCGGTGTGACCGCGTCATGGGTCCGGAATTCCTGCACCATCGAGAGCACTTGCGTGAGGCCAACGCCTTGGGCAATTGCACGTTCGGTCGCGCGCTGCACCACCGGTCCGTCCGCCATCGGATCGGAAAACGGAACGCCAAGTTCGATCAGGTCCGCACCGGCACGCACCGCTGCCAACATGAGAGGAACCGTCAGAGAGGGACTGGGATCCCCTGCGGCAAAATAGGGAATGAGCGCACATCGTCCTTGCGTCTTTAGCGCGGCAAATCGCGTTGCGATGCGACTCATTGCGACGCCCGGCCGTTGAGGGATGCGGACGGTACTCCGGCATCGGCCGCCAATTCGCTTGTACCTGCTTCGGCCACGATATGCAGGTCCTTGTCGCCACGACCCGAGAGATTGACCAGAATGATCTGATCGCTCGCCAAGGTGGGCGCCAAGCGGATGGCGTAAGCCAAGGCATGACTCGATTCGAGTGCCGGAATAATCCCTTCGATGCGACAGCACTGGTGAAATGCCGCGAGCGCCTCGCTATCCGTAGCAGCGACATATTGGGCGCGCCCCTGATCCTTGAGCCACGCGTGTTCAGGCCCGACTCCCGGATAGTCCAGTCCCGCACTGATCGAATGCGTCTCGCTGATCTGGCCATCGGCATTTTGCAAGAGATAAGTGCGGTTGCCGTGGAGGACGCCGGGGATGCCGCGCAGAAGACTCGCGGCGTGACGTGTTGTCTCCAAGCCTTCTCCACCGGCTTCTACACCGACCAGCTTGACGTCGGCCAAACCGAGGTAATCGTAAAAAATACCCATGGCGTTGCTGCCACCGCCGACACAGGCCACCACGTAGTCCGGCTGGCGGCCAGCCAGTTGCGGCATCTGCACCAGACATTCCTTGCCCACAACCGAATTGAAGTCACGCACCATCATCGGATAGGGGTGGGGTCCGGCCACTGTACCGATAATGTAGAAGGTGTCCTCCACATGGGTCACCCAATCGCGCATGGCCTCGTTTAATGCGTCCTTCAACGTCTTTGAACCGCTTTCGACGGGCACAACGGTTGCACCCAAGAGTTTCATGCGATAGACATTGGCGGACTGCCGGCTCATGTCGGTGCTGCCCATGTAGACCACGCATTGCATGCCGAAGCGCGCAGCGACCGTGGCCGTGGCAACGCCGTGCTGCCCGGCGCCGGTCTCGGCGATGACCCGCGTCTTGCCCATGCGCCGGGCCAAAAGCGCCTGGCCAATCGTGTTGTTGATCTTGTGCGCGCCGGTGTGGTTCAGGTCTTCACGTTTCAGGTAGATCTGCGCGCCGCCGAGAATCCGACTCAAGCGCTCTGCATGATAGATCGGACTGGGACGGCCGACGAAATGCTTCAGTTCGCGTTCGATCTCGGCGACGAAATCGGGCTCGGTCCGGTAGTGCTGATACGCCGCCTGCAGCTGTTCCAAAGCGTGGATGAGCGTCTCGGCAACAAAGGTACCGCCGTACGGCCCGAAATGGCCGGTGGCGTCAGGGAGGTCAGGCATGCCGCGTATCGTGCGGGCGGCGGGAATCGTGACATTCATGGAGATCTCGACATCGCTAGGTTAGATCATCGGCGCCCCGCACCGCTGCGCAAAATTCGCGGATGCGGTCGGCGTCCTTGATGCCCTTCGCACTTTCGACGCCACTTGAAACGTCGACGGCGTAGGGGTGCACCTGCGCGATTGCGTCAGCGACGTTTTGCGCGTTCAACCCACCACTCAAAACGACCCGACGCGCGAGTTTTTCTGGAATGAGAGACCAATCGAATGTCTTTCCGCCGCCACCGTAGCCATCGACCCACGCGTCGAGAAGGAGCGCGGCGCTGTCTGGATAGCGACTGGCCCATTCTACCAAATCGAGCCCTACCTGCATGCGCACCGCCTTCAGGTAGGGTATGCCGGGTGCGTCGCACTGGGCGGCCGTCTCGTCGCCATGAAACTGCAGGAGCGAGAGGCGTACACAACCTTGTACCGCCTCGATCTGTGCGTCGCTCGCGTTCACGAAAAGCCCGACGGTCGCGACGAACGGCGGCACCCGGCTCACCAGCTCTCCCAAACGCTGCAGTTCGACGTACCGTGGGCTCTGCGGATACAGGACAAAGCCGACCGCGTCGGCACCGGCCGCGACCGCAGCATCGACGTCCTCTGGGCGGGTCAGGCCACAAATCTTGATGCGTGTGCGACGGCTATGAGAGGTCATGGCGCGGTATACAGACTCGGAAAAGCAATCTCTAACGAGGGTGATTCGGGCAGCGGGAAACTGGCAGGATACTCGATGTGACCGAGGTAGAGGCCATCGGCCATGAAGGTCGGCGCGGCACGGCTCCGATCGCGCCCCTCGAGTACGACCTGGATCCACTCGATCGACTCCTTCTGCGCGCCGACGCGGATCAGGCAACCGACGATATTGCGGACCATGTGATGCAGAAATGCGTTGGCCCGCAGCGTCATGAGAATGAAGCCGCCCTTTTCCAGAATTTCCAGTGCATGCAAGGTTCTGACTGGATTTTTGGCTTGGCATTGGGCGCTTCGAAAGGCGCTGAAATCGTGTTCGCCCAGAAGAGCGCGGGCAGCTTCTTGCATCGACGCGATGCGCAAGCTCTGGTAGCACCAGCCGATGCGCCCTGCTGCATGCGCCGACCGCACCGGATTGACATACAGCACGTAGTGATAGGTGCGCGCCAGTGCGCTGTAGCGGGCGTGGAATTCGGGCGCCACAGGCTGCACCCAGGAGGTACTGATCGACGGCGGCAAAAGACTGTTCACTCCACGCAGCCAGCTGTAGGGTGTGCGCACCGCAGCACTGTCGAAGTGAACGATTTGCCCGATCGCATGCACCCCTGCGTCGGTGCGGCCGGCCGCGACGACACGTATCGGCTCATCGGCAAAGCGTGACAAGGCATCTTCGAGGCAATCCTGGATGGTGCGTCTTTCCGGCTGGGATTGCCACCCGAGCCAGTCGCGGCCGTCGTACTGCAATCCGAGCGCAAAACGTTGTGTCATCCGATGTGCCGCCCCGTTGCGCCACTGGCGCAGCTTGATGAAATGGAAACGGGCGTCATAGACGCCCGTTTTTTGCCTTGGCAGAGCGCGTTATGCGAGTGCCGACATCAACTCCTTGGCTCGGTCGATTTGCGCTGCGTCACCCTCTTTTAACACTTCCTCGAGGAGTTCGCGCGCACCGTCCTTGTCACCGATATCCCGATAGGCCACTGCGAGGTCGAGCTTGGTCGCCATGTCCTGCCATTTGCCATTTCCGCCCGGCGTATCGTCGTGTCCGCCGTCGGCCGCCGTTCCCCGATCGAGATCGAGGGTCAAACCCGCAAATGCCCCTTCCAACGTCGGCGGCTTCTCATGAACTGCGGCCGGTGTTTCGATATGCGCCTCCGGAGAAGTTCTCTTCAGCAGTTCGAGATTGTGATCGTTCGGCTTGCTCTCCGAACCGGGTAGGGCGTGAGAGTCCTGGCCGCCAAACGACGGAGATTCCGTCTCTCCAGGTACTTGCGCGGGCGCAAACTCTGAGGCGCTGAAATCAACAATGTGTTCATCCGTGGCTGGAGCGCGTGGCGGCACGGATGGCGCTGCCGAGAGATCCAGGTCGAAGTCCAGATGTTTGTTGGCTTCCGCCGAGTCGTGCGTCGCAGGATCAACCGCCGGGTCGAAGACATGCGATGGCGGAATTTTTGGCGCCTCCGCCTCGTCCCCAAATCCAAGATCAAAGTCCAAATCCATGGCCGAGCGCGCCGCCTCCGGGCCGCCCAGATGCCCGCCTTGAAACGGCTCCGTCTTCGTCAGGTCCAAGTCCAGGATGGGTTCAAGCGGTTGCGTATTGGTAAATCCGGGACCACCGAACTCGACGGGTGGCGGCATGCTGCGCAGATTCCCGATGCCCGCTGCCGCCAAATCGGACGCAGCCAGCGATTGGGTTCTTTCGAACGCGGATGGAGTGGCACTGGTGGGCACCGTCTGCTGACTGACAGGAGCTGGGGCCGGGGCCGCAGGATGCTCGGCATCGCGGTAGAGCGGGTTGGCGGGGTCGAAACTCGCCCCCATCACGGCTGCGCGGTGCCAATCGTCTCCTACCCCACCGGTCTGGGCGTAGAGCTCACTGGCGACCGTCTCGAATTGTTTGGCGTCTTGGCGTTTGGCATAAATCTCCAGAAGCTTTAACCGCACGGCATGCCGGTCGGGTTGGGCACGCAAGGCCTCCTTCAGGATTTCCTCAGCCTGGGCATCGCGCCCGTAAGCGATGTAAACGTCAGCCTCGGCAACCGGATCCACTTCGTTGGTATCGGCCTGGCCGGCCATCGGCACGAAGTTCGAATTAAAGCTGCTATTGGTCGTATCGACCGATTGACCTCCTGTGGTCCCGAATACGGAATTGGCATGCAGTCCGCTGGTCCCGGTGAGGATGCTGTCTTCGAACTTCGAGAATTTCTTTTTGCGCCGTACACTGTAGAACGCATAGCCGATCAAAAGGAGAACGACCAGCCCGAGTAAGCCCAGGGTGGTCGGATTGCCTAACAGGTCATCGATGAAACTTGACGACTCGGAGGCCGGCGTGGCGGGCACCACGACCGCGCGTTTCACAGGGGGCGCCGGTACCTTGGCCGGCGTGGCGGGCTTGGTGGACGCCTGCTCCACAGACGGGTTGCTCTCGGAAGGCACAGCGCTCGGACGGGTCCCCGGGGCCGTCGAAGCGGCTTCCGGCTTGGCGGGCGCAGGTTCCATCGCGGCGGTACCGGGACTGGCCGTCACTGCGGCTGGGGGTGCGACCGCCGGCGCGGCCACAGGCGGGGCCGGCGGCGGTACGGTGATGGCCGGGGCTGCACTCCTGGCCTCCGCTTTCGCCTCAGCTGCCTTGGCGAGTACGGCCTGCTTTTGCACATCGGCCAGCTCCTGATTCTTTAGCGCCAGGAGGTTTTGCAGATCCGTGACATTCTTCTCGAGTAGTTTGACGCGATCGTTGGCTTCTTTCGCGGCCTGCTCCTGAACTGCCAGCTCCTCAGCAGTTGGGCCCGTGGCCGCCTTGCCGCCGGTCTGAGTTTTGTCAGTTGGCTTGGAGAGTTTCAGCTGATCGGACGACTCCGCCGCCCTTGCGAGTTTGTCTTCGACCCTGGCCGTCACCTTTCCGGAGGCCGACTGCGAACCCTGGGATGCGGCACCAGCAGGGGCCTGGGCGACAGCGCCTGCAATTCGAGTGCGATACGCGGCGAAGTCGGCCGACTGCGCCTTGACGACATGCTCGGCATCGCCGCTATCGACACTACGGATCGCGGCTGCATTCGGAATCCGCAACGTGGAGCCGCTCTTTAAGCGATTGATGTTGTTCCCGCTGAATGCATCGGGATTACTGCGTAATAAGGCCACAAGCGTCTGTTCCAGACTAACGCCTGCGGGCTCGTTGCCGCGCGCGATCCGATCTAGGGTGTCGCCGCGTTTGACCTCGTAGGTTTGCGCCTGGCCCGTCGATGCACCTGCTGCTGCCGCTGCGCGATTCACCCGTGCGCTGCTCGCACCACTCTGAGCGAGCGCAGCGACCGGTGCTGTGCTGCGCGTGGCCGAGGAGGAGGTCACCACCGGTGAGACCGGCGAAACCGGCGCGGCCGCTGATTTGAATCCAGGAGGATCGAGCAATATGGTGTACTCGCGCACCAGCCGCCCGGAATTCCAGTCTAGTTCGACGAGGATGTCGAGAAACGGATCATTGATCGCGCGTAGCGACGTGATCGAGAGGACTTTGCTTCCATCGGGACGCTCGACAATGGTAAAGCGCAGCGTCGACAGATCAGGCCCGTAGTCCAGATTGGCCCGGGCAAACTCGTCGGGCGATGCAAGATGGGCCGTGAGGGTGCCGGCTTCATCCTTGGTCACCGGCGGAATAGCGATTTCCGCGTGCAAGTTGTCGCCCAAGTGGGACAGGACCGTCAGTTTGCCCAAGCCCGCCGCGTTCGCGCTGGACACCACCATCATGAGTGCTGCGACTGTCCCCGCAGCGACCGTACCCAGCCGCAGTGCAGGTGCGCGCCACCATGCCGGCCCTCCTAGAGAGCATTCGGCAACGGTATATCTTGAGCGAAAATGTAGATGATCAGGCCCAGGCACACTCCACCCCTTGTTCTGGTTTTCGAGTTCTAACATAACATCATGGACTTAGGCATGCAAGCTTACGCAGCTTCGCAAGAATTAGTCTATCTTGATTCGCCTTTGTGCTGCCAAAATGTTGCTCATGGGCAACGAAGAAGCCCCCGGCACGGGGCCAGCCCATGCGCATCGATCCGTCGGGCGTCAATTCTCGAGCAGGATACGCAGCATGCGCCGCAGTGGCTCGGCGGCACCCCATAAGAGTTGGTCACCGACTGTAAAGGCGCTCACATATTGTCCACCAAAGGCCAGCTTACGCAAGCGGCCCACTGGAATTTGCAGGCGTCCCGTCACGGCCACGGGCGTCAGGCGCGCCATCGTCTCTGGGCGCGTGTTTGGCACCAGTTCGGTCCAGGGGGTCGAATCGGCGACGATTTGACTCACCTCATCCAGTGGGATATCGCGTTTTAACTTGATGGTCAATGCCTGCGAATGACAACGCATGGCCCCGACGCGCACGCACGTCGACTCGATAGGCGTCACGGGTGTGCCGAAAGCTTCGCCGCGACCGAGGATTTTATTGGTCTCGACGCCGCCCTTCCATTCTTCCTTGCTCATCCCGTCGCCCAGGTCCTCGGCAATCCAAGGAATGAGGCTGCCCCCCAGGGGCACCTGCGCGTGCCGAATTTCCTCTTTAGTCATCCCGTGTTGACGCTGCAGCACGTTGCGATCGATATCCAAGATGGCCGATTGAGGGTCGGCCAAGAGTTCGGCGGTACTGCCATAGAGCGCGCCGAACTGCATGAGCAACTCGCGCATGTGCTGCGCCCCGCCACCCGAGGCGGCCTGATAGGTCGAACACGTCATCCATTCGACCAGATCGTGCTTGAACAGGCCGCCGACAGCCATGAGCATGCAACTGACGGTACAGTTTCCACCGATGTAGTTCCGAATACCGGCCGCCAAGCCCTTTTTGATGACATCCATGTTCACCGGATCGAGGACGATGATCGCGTCCTTGTCCATGCGCAAGCTCGAGGCCGCATCGACCCAAAATCCGTCCCATCCCGTCGCGCGCAGGCGTGCGTAGACTGACTGCGTGTAGTCGCCGCCCTGTGCTGTGACAATGATGTCCAGCTTGCGCAGCGCCTCGAGGTCGAATGCGTCGGCCAGCCGGGCCGAGCCCGCCCATGCGGGTGCCTGCCCGCCGCGATTCGAAGTACTGAAAAATACCGGATCGAATTCGGCAAAGTCGTTCTCCTGGCGCATCCGGTCCATGAGGACCGAGCCGACCATCCCGCGCCAACCTATCAAGCCTACCGTTTTCATCGATTCACCAACCTGAATGTTCAAATCCTATAGGGCGCGCACGACCGCATCGCCCATTTCCCGCGTGCCCACGCGTGTGGTCCCGGCCTCGTAAATATCGCTTGTTCGCAGACCCGTGGCGAGGACTTTTTTCACTGCGCGCTCGATTCGGTCCGCCTGTTCGGGTCTCTCGAGCGAATAACGCAACATCATGGCGGCAGAGAGGATCGTCGCCAAGGGATTGGCCACCCCTTTGCCGGCGATGTCGGGTGCCGAACCATGAGAGGGCTCGTAAAGGCCCTTGCCGGCGCGATCGAGCGAGGCCGAAGGCAACATCCCGATCGAGCCGGTCAACATCGACGCTTCGTCGGACAGAATGTCTCCGAACATGTTACCTGTCACGATGACATCGAACTGGGTCGGAGCACGTATCAACTGCATCGCAGCGTTGTCGACGTACATGTGCTCCAAAGTGATACCCGGGTAGTCGCCATGGACCCGCGTCACCACTTCCTTCCAAAACTGGAACGTCTCAAGTACGTTGGCCTTGTCCACGCTCGTCACCTTGCCGCGACGCTTTTGCGCCGCGCGAAACGCCACATGCGCAATGCGTTCGATTTCTGGCTCAGAATAGCGCATCGTGTCAAAGGCCTCCGGGCTCCCCGAAAATGGGCCATCCGGCGCCGCACGGCGTCCGCGCGGCGTACCAAAATAGATGTCGCCTGTGAGTTCCCGGATGATGAGGATATCGAGTCCGGTGACAATTTCGGGTTTTAAGCTCGATGCATGTACCAATTCCGGAAAAAGCATCGCGGGCCGCAAATTGGCAAACAATCCCAGACTCTTGCGCAGGCCCAAAATGGCCTGCTCGGGGCGTAGCGCCCGCTGAAGGTTGTCATATTTCCAATCGCCGACCGCGCCGAACAAAATCGCATCGGCTGCAGTCGCCAGCGCGAGTGTCGAATCAGGAAGGGGTTTGCCATGGCGCTCATAGCCCGCTCCGCCCACGGGGGCGGTTTCGAACTCAAGTGGCTCGTCCAAGGCGTGCAGCACTTTTAGCGCCTCAGCGACAATTTCAGGCCCTATGCCATCTCCGGGCAACACGGCGACTTTCAAGTTTTTTCCTTCGATCGAATTCGTACCACGGGGTGTTGCGACCCCAAAGGGTCACGCGATGGTATTCGCCAGCCATGGGTAGCGCGCAAGGTGCTCCGCTTCGAACGCACGTATTTTTGCCCCATGACCGAGCGTCAGCCCGATATCGTCTAGCCCATTCATCAAGCAATGTTTGTGAAACGGCTCTATCTCAAAATGCCACTCCTGTCCTCCGGGGGCGACGACACACTGTCGCTCCAGATCGATCGATAGCGTGTATCCCGAGAACGCGTTGACTTCATCGAAGAGATTCGAAACTTCGAATTCGGAGAGTACGACGGGCAACAAACCGTTCTTGAAGCAATTGTTATAGAAAATATCCGCATAGGATGGTGCGATGAGGGCACGAAAACCGAACTGCTCCAGGGCCCAAGGCGCGTGTTCGCGCGAAGAGCCGCAACCAAAATTCTTTCGCGCCAAGAGGATGGAAGCGCCCTGATAACGCGGCAGATTCAAGACAAATTCCGGATTCGGCCGACGCGCCGTCGGACTCATGCCAGGCTCTCCGTGATCGAGATAACGCCATTGGTCGAACAGATTCACGCCGAATCCCGTGCGACGAATGGATTTTAAAAATTGTTTTGGGATGATCGCATCGGTGTCGACGTTTTCGCGATCAAGGGGTGCCACGATGCCGTGGTGGAAGGTGAAGGCTTGCATCTGGGATGATCTCTGGAATGGATGAAGGCGGCAAGCGAGCTATGTAATAAGGCGCACGTCGACAAAGTGGCCCTCGACACCGGCTGCCGCAGCCATCGCGGGACTCACGAGGTGGGTCCTGCCCCCTTGTCCCTGACGGCCTTCGAAGTTCCGGTTCGACGTCGAGGCACAGCGTTCGCCGGGTTCCAGTCGATCCGCATTCATGGCCAGGCACATCGAGCAACCGGGATCGCGCCACTCGAATCCGGCGTTGCGAAAGATAAGATCCAGGCCTTCGGTCTCCGCTTGGCTTTTGACCAATCCCGAACCGGGCACGACCATGGCGAGTTTGACGTTGCTGGCCACACGCTTGCCGATACGCTGGATGACCTTGGCCGCGTCCCGTAGATCTTCGATGCGCGCATTGGTGCACGATCCAATAAAAACTTTGTCGATACGAATATCGACGATACGCGTATTGGGTATCAAACCCATGTAGGCCAGTGCGCGTTCCATACTTTCGCGCTTGCCAGGATCTTTTTCGCGGTCCGGGTCGGGGATGCGGTCCTCAATCGTCAAAACCATTTCAGGCGAAGTACCCCAAGTCACCTGGGGCGAAAGACGCGAAGCGTCGAACTCGACGATGCGCTCGAATTTCGCAGCGGGATCCGAATGCAGCGTACTCCAGTACCGCACCGCCTGATCGAACAGCGCACCGGTCGGAGCAAACGCACGATTCTTGACATACTGGATCGTGACCGCATCACACGCGATCATGCCCGCGCGAGCACCCGCCTCGATGGCCATGTTGCACACGGTCATGCGCCCTTCCATGGACAGCGCGCGCACGGCGTCGCCGGCAAATTCAATCGCGTACCCGTTTCCGCCCGCCGTGCCGATCTGACCGATGACGGACAACACAAGATCCTTGGCAGTACAGCCCCGAGGCAGGCTGCCGGACACGCGCACCAGCATGTTCTTGGCTTTTTGCGTACGTAGCGTCTGCGTTGCCAGCACGTGCTCCACTTCGGAAGTGCCGATACCGAAGGCCAGTGCGGCGAACGCACCGTGCGTACTCGTATGGGAATCGCCACAGACGACGGTCATGCCCGGCAATGTCGCGCCCTGTTCCGGTCCAATGATATGCACGATGCCCTGACGTTTGTCGTGCATGCCAAAATAAGTCAGCCCGTACTGGCGCGCGTTGGTGTCGAGGGTTTCGACCTGCAGACGCGAGATGGGATCGGAAATGCCCTCTTCGCGTTGGGTCGTGGGAACATTGTGATCGGCCACCGCGAGATTGGCCGAGACGCGCCACGGGGCCCGGCCGCCAAGCTTTAGCCCTTCGAAAGCCTGCGGGCTCGTGACCTCGTGCAACAAATGACGGTCGATATAGAGCAACGCTGTGCCGTCACTCTCGGTATGCACGACGTGATCATCCCAAAGCTTGTCATAGAGGGTCCGTGCCATTTGCTGCTCGGTTTTCGATGCTTGTGTCCGGTATCAATTATGCCATAGGCCAACCGTATTCTCTTCATACGTGACGCCATACGGTGACCTGCGCACCCGGACGCAATTTCCCTATGCACGATAGGGTCAAATTTGCGTTTGGCGGCGAACCGCGTGTACGCCAAACCCTGTTTGCTAGATCGATTCAATCTTGGGTGTGGCTACCCTGACGTCCGCACACTGGGCGCGCCAGCTCAATACGTGATCCATGAGAACCAGCGCCAACATCGCCTCAGCGATCGGCGTCGCACGTATGCCTACACACGGATCGTGGCGGCCGAGAGTCGCCACAGTCGTGGCTTGGCCCGTCAGGTCGATGGAGCGCCGCGGCAGCCGAATCGACGAGGTTGGCTTGATCGCGATGGCCACTTCGATCGACTGGCCCGTGGAAATGCCGCCCAGGATGCCGCCGGCGTTATTGCTGGCGAATCCCTCGGGGGTGAGTTCATCGCCATGGACACTGCCCCGCTGCGCGATGCAACGGAAACCCGCGCCGATCTCGACACCCTTGACGGCATTAATACCCATCATTGCGTAGGCAATGTCGGCATCGAGCTTGTCAAACAATGGATCTCCCAGTCCGACCGGGACCGATTGTGCGACGACTGCCACACGTGCACCCACCGAATCTCCGGCGCGGCGCAGCTCGTCCATGTATTTTTCAAGTGCGGGCACGGCGTCGCGGTTCGCTGCGAAAAATGGATTCTCGTGAACGTCTTCCCAGTCGCGAAAGCCAATCTCGATCTCGCCCAGATGGGTCAGGCGTCCCCGAATTGTGGTCTGCAAATGTTCGAACAGCCACTTGCGAGCGATCGCGCCGGCCGCGACCATTGGAGCGGTCAAGCGGGCTGATGCACGGCCGCCACCGCGATAATCGCGCACGCCATATTTATGCCAATAAGTATAGTCTGCGTGCCCGGGTCGGAAGGTCTGCGCGATATCGCGATAGTCCGCGCTACGTTGATCTTCGTTGTCAATCATGAGGGCAATCGGAGTGCCGCTGGTCACCCCCTCAAAAACCCCTGAGAGAATGCGCACCCGATCGCTTTCCTGGCGCTGCGTCACATGACGCGACGTCCCGGGACGTCGCCGTTCCAGATCCTTCTGGATGTCAGCCTCACACAGCGCCAATCCGGGCGGACAACCATCGACGACGCAGCCGATTGCCGGGCCGTGCGATTCTCCGAAATTGGTCACCGCGAAGAGTCTGCCAAATGTCGATGCGGCCATGTTTGCTACGCCCAAAAAGAAAGAATTATGACCGATCGGCCATCGATGCGAACAAAATTCGGGAAGGGGCGCCCTGGCACCGCGGCGTCGTTCCACGCTTTACGCGCGACAATGACGTTCCGGCGCCGCGTGATTTGTGCCGTCACATGACGTCCCTCATTGCCAATTGCCGCGCAGGGCCTGAACCCGTTCGCGCAAGCCCTCGGGCGTCACCAAGGCGGGAGCAACCGCGTCGCCTACGATCAGTTCAACACGGCTCGCGATGCCGCGCCGTATCGGACGTGGCAATGTGGCGAAGGCGGACCCATTGACACGGGAGAAGAAACTTCCCCACAGCCCTCGCAGCGCAATGGGATAGACCGGTACAGGGTTGCGTTCAATGATGCGCTGGATGCCCGATTTGAAGGCGGATACTTCGCCCGTGTCGGTCAGGCGCCCCTCGGGGAATATACAAACGAGTTCGCCCTGTGCCAAGGCCGACGCGATCGCGGCATTGGCTTTCTCCAGGATGTCCGGATGATCGCGTGCGGACGCAATTGGAATAGCCTTGGCAGTGCGAAATATGAATGACAGGATCGGCACGGAGAAGATGTGGTAATCCATGACAAATCGGATGGGCCGCGGACTCTCGGCCATGACGACCACCGCGTCGAGAAAACTCACGTGATTGCAAACCAGGACTGCCGCACCCTGTGCCGGGATGCTGTGCGCATTCACGGAGCGAACCCGATAGACCGTATGGATCAGAAGCCATGCGAGAAAACGCATGAGAAATTCAGGAACAAGTCCATAGATATAGATCGCAACAGCCGCATTCAGGAGTCCTGTGACCAGAAACAACTGGGGGATGGTGAAATGTTTGCTCAGGAGAAACAGCGCAAGTAAGGAAGACGCGATCATGAACAACGCATTGAGAATATTGTTGGCCGCGATAATGCGTGCCCGGTGGGACGGCTCGCAACGGCTCTGGATAAGGGCGTAAAGCGGCACGCTGTAGAACCCGCCAAACATCGCCAATAAAAACAGGTCGATCAGGACGCGCCAATGGGGCCACGTGGCCAAAAAAGCGGAGGCACCCATCAATGGCCCAGTGGCATTCAAGTGGTGGCTGGCAAAAAAGAGATCGATGGCAAACACAGTCATTCCGATCGAGCCGAAAGGTACAAGACCAATTTCTATCTTCTCACCCGACAAGCGCTCGCACAGGAGCGATCCCAAGCCGATGCCGATCGAGAACACGGCCAAAAGCAATGTCACCACCTGAGGGTTACCGCCCAACACCTCACGCGCAAAATTGAAAAACGAGGTCAAGAAGGTCGCGCCGAAGAACCAGAGCCAGGAGATCCCCAGCAACGACAAAAAAACGGTCCGGTTCTCTCGCGCCAACTTCAGGTTGCGCCAGGTCTCGGAAAACGGATTCCAATTGATACGAAGTTCAGGAGCCGCCCCGGGGGAATCGGGAACAAAGCTGGATGCCGTACGCCCGAGAAGCGCAATCGTTATACAGGCCGCCGCCGCGCAGTAACCTCCGATGTTGGACAAACCTCCGAGCTCTCCGCCAAGGATGGTGCCCAAAAGAATAGCCACGAACGTCCCCATTTCGATCATGCCGTTGCCGCCGACGAGCTCGTCGGCGGCCAGATGTTGCGGCAAGTACGCGTATTTGACCGGACCGAACAGCGTCGAATGCAATCCCATGAGAAATACGGTGGCGTAGAGAAGCATGATTTGGTGCGCGACAAAGCCCACCGCCCCGATCAGCATGATCACGATCTCGAGCGTTTTAACCCATCGGATCAGCCGCGATTTTTCCATCTTGTCGGCTACCTGCCCCGAAGTTGCCGAAAACAGGACAAAGGGCGCGATAAAAATGGCCGCGATCAAAAAAGCAGCCTGTTCGGGATTGGCGCCGCCGAACAACGCGGCCTGATAAGTCACCAGAGTCGTGAAGGCAATCTTGAAGACGTTGTCATTGGCTGCGCCGAGAAACTGGGTCCAGAAAAAGGGGGCGAACCGGCGTTCACCCAAAAGTGCGAATTGCGATGCTTCCTCGTCCCCTGCGAATTCATGAGCCTGATTTTGGTCATCCACCGGCATCTCTCGTTTCGTCGTTAGGAAAGTATTGGCGCGGCCCGAAGACCGGAGATCTCTTGTGCCAAAGCCCGTCCGCTGAGCCATGCCTGTTCGAGAGATGCGCCGCCACACCAATCGCCACATGCGCCCAGTCGCAGCTTCGAATCCCACAAAAATGGCTCCGACAAGGATGAGGTCGGCATTCCCCAATGCCATCGGTAAACCGCTGCGTAAACGGGCTGAATTGTGCCGCCGGTGGCCTCCATGAACGCTTTGACGAGTTTCGTGCGCACGTCCGCGGGATCGTCGGTCCGATGTTCTTCGCTCCAAAGGGGTCCTGCATGCGCCACCCAGCGCTCGCCCGCACGCCGCCCCGGTTTGGACGAATCCCGCGCGATCCAATTCAATCGCGGGCCGCCGATGACGGCAGCATCGAAAGGTGCGTCGACCGGTTGGACAAATCCCAGCATGAGCGACCAGCAAGGCGCAAAAAGCACCTGACGTGCTGCAGACCCGATTTTCTGCGCGGGCGCCAGAAGTTCTACGGCCAACGCCGCCGGAACGGCCGCGACCACCACATCGTAAATGCCCTCGGTGATCTCGAGGCCCTCGAAATCGTGCGGATCTGCGGCTCGCTTGAGTATCCAGCCCGCACGCGTGCCCGAGCCCAGCCGTTCCAAACGATTAATCCGCTGCTCCAGGCGTACATCCATACCCTCGGCCAAATGCGATGCAATTGCGCTCATGCCGGGCACGCCGACGTGGCGCCTCAAAGTATCGGAGCGTACGGCGCCTCGCCGCTCGGGTTGCGCGACCAGCATCCCGTCCCAGGGCGCAATAACGCTCGCGCGCTGCCAATCCTCCAGTTCGTGGGTAAACGCGGCCGAGCGCGCCGTGCAATATTGAGCTCCGTAATCAAATCCGCCAATTTCGGTGCGGCGAGTCGCCAGCCGCCCACCCACGACATCCGACTGCTCGAAGACCGTGACGGCAAATCCCGCTTGTTGAAGTTGACGGGCGCAGCTTAAACCCGAGACGCCCGCGCCGATGACAGCCACATGTGGCGGCGCTGCCGTCAAGTCGGCTTTCGGATCTGCCAAGGTATGTGCAAACCCATGGGGAGACGGGTCCGTACTGCTTGAACGATCGAACAACACAAATCCGCAACGATCGCGGTTAGCGCGCCGCCTCCTCCGGCCAATCCTGAATATAGGATTTCAGCATTTTGTTCTCAAAACTCTGGGTCTCGAGGACCGCCTTGGCGACGTCATAAAAGGAAATCACGCCTGCGAGGGTCTGACCTTCCATAACGGGGAGGTAACGCGCATGGCGCTCAAGCATCATGCGGCGCACTTCGTTGACGTCCGTACCCGGTGTGCACGTCAAGGGGTGCTCTTCCATGACGCTCCGCACGACCGTGTCGCCGATGACTCCTTTTTGCCGATGCAAGGTGAGGATCATTTCGCGAAATGTCAGCATGCCGACCAGATTGCCGTACTCCATGACAACCAGAGAGCCGATGTCGTTCTCGGCCATGGTCACCACCGCATCCGCGAGAGGCGTTCCCGGAGTCACCGTGAAAAGTGTGTTCCCTTTGACCCGAAGCATTTCACTGACGATCATGACGACCTCCTTCGCACCCCTAGAGGTACTCCCGGGCACCGCACCTGGGGCAAGGTGCGAATACCGCTAACGGTCCCGAATCCCCTTCATCTTCTCACATGCCGACACCAATGCGGCCATAATTCCGGGCTCCCACGCGGAATGGCCGGCATCCGGCACGATCACGTACTCGGTCTCGGGCCAGGCGCGGGCCAGTTCGTCGGCGGTGGCGATCGGGCAAATCATGTCGTAGCGACCTTGTACGATGATGCAGGGAAGGTGTCGGATCGTCGCCAAATTGCGCAGCAGGCTATTCGGCGGCAAAAAAACCTGATTGACGAAATAGTGCGTCTCGAGCCGCGCGATACCGAGCGCCACCGCGTCCTCTTCAAAGTGGGCGATCAACGACGCATTGGGCCGCAGGGATGAACACGAGGCCTCATAACGGCTCCAGGCGCGCGCCAAGGGCAAATGGATCGCCGGATCCGGATCGTGCAGCCTTTCGTAGAACCAATCGGCGAGTTCGCCTCGGGCGCTCAGGGGTACCGCTTCGACGAAGTCGCGCCACGCCTCGGGAAAAACGTGGCGCAGGCCATGGAGGAACCAGTTGACCTCTTCTGGTCGACACAAAAAAATGCCGCGCAGCACAAAACCTAGACAGCGTTGTGGATGGGTCTGGCCATAGGCGAGCGCCAAAGTCGACCCCCATGAACCGCCGAACAAAAGCCAGCGGGAAATCCCAAGGTGTACGCGCAAACGCTCCATGTCTTCGATGAGCAAACCCGTGGTATTGCGTCGGCACTCACCCAATGGGACCGATTTACCGGCGCCGCGTTGGTCGTACAGCACGATGCGATAGTGTTGCGGATCAAAAAACTGCCGCGCACGGGGCGAGGTACCCCCTCCCGGACCCCCGTGCAGGTAGAGCACCGGGACGCCGCGCGGATTGCCGCTCTCTTCCCAATACATGCTGTGCAGGTCGTCCAGTGCGAGCATGCCCGAGGCGTTCGCCTCGAGCGGCGGGTAGAGATCGGTGCGGGGTCGATCAAGCTCTCTCATGGATACTGGCAGTCAGAAACGACAAACCCAGGCAGGGGCGGCGGCAATTGCCACGGGCGATCGCAGCCGCAGTCGTTCGGGATTCCCCGATGACGACATCGTGACGCATGGGCAATGCTAACATTACGCCTTACGGGCCGCATCCCGCCGACGGCTTGGGCTGTTTGCGCGCACCCTCACCTATTGGCCGCCAAAGATCTCATGAGCTCCGACTCCGCGCGCCGTGCACCGCCTCCTGCGGGGCCGCATTATCCGGGTTTTGACACGCTGGTGCTCCACGCGGGAGCTGCTCCCGATCCGACGACGGGTGCTCGTGCCACACCCATTTATGCCACGACTTCTTTCGTGTTTCGCGACAGCGACCATGCAGCTGCGCTGTTCAACATGGAGCGCGCCGGCCACGTCTACTCGCGCCTGTCGAATCCGACCAATGCCGTCCTGGAGGAACGCATCGCGGCGCTCGAAGAGGGCGTCGCCGGCCTGGCAGTCGCAAGTGGGCAAGCCGCGTTGCATCTGGGCGCCGCCACCCTTTGCAGTGCCGGCAGCCACATCGTGGCCAGTCGTTCGCTCTACGGCGGTTCGCAGAATCTTTTGGCCTACACCCTGCCGCGCTTTGGGATACAGACCACATTTGTCGATCCACGCGATCTGAATGCCTGGCGCGAAGCGATCCGTCCCAACACCAAGCTTTTATTTGGTGAGACGTTGGGTAATCCGGCCTTGGATGTGCTCGACATCCCGGCCGTCGGCGCCATCGCGCACGAGCGGGGCTTGCCGCTTTTGGTCGACTCCACCTTCACCACGCCATGGCTGATCCAACCGTTTGTTCATGGTGCCGATTTGCTTTACCACTCGGCAACCAAGTTTCTGGGTGGGCACGGGATCGCCATCGGCGGCCTTCTGGTCGATTCCGGCCGTTTCGATTGGGAAGCCGCACATTCGATGAACGGGCATTTCGAAGAGTTGGTCAAACCCTATGCCGGATTCCACGGCATGGTGTTTTCCGAAGAGTCGACCGTCGCACCGTTCGCCTTGAGAGCGCGGCGCGAGGGCTTGCGCGACTTCGGTGCCTGCATGAGTCCGCACGTCGCATTCCAGCTATTGCAGGGGATCGAGACCTTGCCCTTGCGCATGGCGCGCCACGTCGAGAATACGCGGCGCGTGGTCGCGTTGCTGAAGAATCACCCGATGGTGCAATCCGTCAGTTATCCGGAACTTCCAGACCACCCCGACTATGCATTGGCCAAGCGCTTGCTGCCGCGTGGCTGCGGTGCAGTCTTTAGTTTCACGATCAAGGGTAACCGGGCGCAGGGACAGAAATTCGTCGAATCGCTCCGCCTGTTTTCCCATCTGGCCAATGTCGGTGATGCAAAGTCCCTCGTCATCCATCCCGCCTCGACCACACACTTTCGCCTGTCCGATGCCGATTTGCGCGCCGCCGGTATTGACGAAGGCACGATACGCCTGTCCGTCGGATTGGAAGATCCCGAAGATCTCATGGAAGATTTGGCACGCGGGCTACGAAGTGCCGAAAAATCGGTCGCACAAAAGGCATCTTGAGATGGAATTTCTCGTTCGGGACAAGACATGCTTTGCGTTTACGGGGGGCAAGCCCTACGAGGCTGGGCGACCGACGGTCGTATTCATTCACGGCGCCCAGCACGATCACAGCGTCTGGATTCTCCAATCGCGCTACCTCGCCCATCATGGGTTTTCGGTTCTGGCGCTTGATTTACCAGGGCACGGGAAAAGTGTAGGGCCGGCTCTTACCCGTATCGAGGCGATGGCCGACTGGGTTCTTGACGTGCTCTCCGCGCTTGGGGCATCCGAAGTCACTCTCATCGGTCACAGCATGGGTTCACTAGTCGCGCTCGAGGCGGCCGCCCGCGACACCGCGCGCATCACGCGCATTGCTCTGCTGGCGACTGCCTACCCGATGCGCGTATCCGACGCTCTTTTGGCTGCCACGCAGACCGACGAGGCACGGGCGATCGACATGATCAATATCTGGTCACATTCCCAAGATGAAGGGGGTTTCTCCCACAAACCCTCGAATCCCGGACCAGGATTTAACATCGTCTGGGCCAACAAGCGACTCATGCAGCGCCAGGCGCCAGGCGTGCTCTTCACGGATTTCGCCGCATGCAACGCCTACGCCGGGGGCGAAAAAGCGGCCGCGGCAGTGCGCGTACCGACCCTTTTTTTGATTGGGGAACAAGATGCCATGACGAGCCCTTCAAGAGGCATGGCACTGGCCGACCAAATAAAGCATCGGACAGTGACCCTTCTCAGACGCGTCGGTCACGCCAGTATGGCCGAAGCACCCGACGAAGTACTCGATGCGCTGCGCAATTTTCTAAACGACGGGGCGACGGCCTAGCGCCACGCATACCGGTCTTGCCAGCACAACAAGCCGTGACCGAGTGGCAGCAAAGGAGACAGCCATGCAACATGCTACTGAAAAGTCATTCAGTGGGTTTGCGCAGTTCTATCCCTACTATCTCGGCGAGCATTCGAATCGCATTTGTCGCCGACTGCATTTCATAGGTTCGACAGGTGTCCTCGTCTTCGTGGGGATCGCAATTCTTTCTCGCAATCCGGCGTGGCTAATCGCCGTTCCGTTGTGTGGCTACGGCTTTGCCTGGATGGGCCACTACGTCTTCGAAAAAAATAAGCCCGCCACGTTTCGCCATCCGCTCTACAGTCTGATGGGCGATTGGGTCATGTACAGGGACATGTGGATGGGTCGCGTGTCCTTCTAGAGGAAGGGGTCGAACCGATCCGATTGGAGCCTTGGCGGCCCGAGTCATCGGGCCTAGGCTCGCACTGCAAAGGCATCTGCCAGTGTGGTCTTTAAGATTTCGCCTGGCGAGCGCTCGATGGTGGATGCGAGAGGGTCGCGCACGGCAATGCCGGTGCGCGCCAAGAGGGGCCCGTCGAAAGCAAACAGCCGAAACACACGCTCCAGGTCGATCTGCATCGCATCCGCGGCGAACATCCAGATTTCCTCGGGCCAAGTAGTCGCCGTACCGCGCGACACGGGACGTGTTCGGATCACCAAACCGTCTGATTCCATCTTTTCGAGAAGCGCTTCCAACTGATCGGGATTCAGGTGCGTCTCGCTAGATAGCGCGGCCACGCGCCGGCCGGGCATGCTGTCACTTCGGGCACGATAGAGCGCACGTAAAACAATCAGCGCATCGGCAAAATCCTGTCCCGGGATCCAGGCCCGGGTCCAACGTCGCTGATAGAGCTCCGGCAGGCTCGCTGCGATGGTCGCGCCGATCAACGTAATGAGCCAGCTCAAATAAACCCAGAGCAAAAAGAGCGGAAGCGCGGCCAGGGCGCCGTAAATCGCCGTATAGGTGGGAAACCGCGCGACGTAGATCGCGAAAATGCGCTTCGAGATTTCGAAACCGAGCGCACCGCAAAAACCGCCGATGAGCGCGTCACGCCACTGCACGCGTCTATTCGGAACGTAGACATAAAGCGCGGCATAGGCAAACGTCAGAAGAAGTAACGGTACGAGATCGATCAAGATCGCCACAGCCAGTGTCGGGCGCTTGACGAATCCGACCGACGCCGTCGCCAGATACGATGTCAGCGTCATACTCAACCCGAGAAGGATTGGGCCGATCGTGAGTGCTGCCCAGTACACCAAAATTCTCTGGTAGAGCGGACGCGCTCGTCGCACGTGCCAAATCTTGTTCAGCGCGCGGTCGACTGTAAGCATTGTCGCGACGGCCGTGACTGTCAGGAAGAACAAGCCGACGAGCGTTAGCCCCCGCGCTTTGACGGCGAACTGATTGAGGTAGTGAAAAATGGAATCCGAAATATTGACCGGCATCAAGTTGCGCAACAAAAAAGTGTGCAAGCTGTCTTCTATGTGCCCGAAGACCGGTAATGCGGTGAAGACCGCTAAGATAATCGTCACGAGCGGCACCAGCGATAGCGTGGTGGTATAGGTCAAACTGGCTGCGACCTGGGCCAACCGCTCCTCGCGCATTCGACAGCCGACGAAACGCGCGATGTCGCGCGCGCTCGCGAAAAAGCCTTGGAGCGGGGTAAGTTCGTCGGGCGAGAGAGTCGAATTCATGGGTGGATATAATACCTGCCTGACCTTTGGGATCCCAGTATGCTTGAGCTTCTCGTTCTGTATTACAGCCGCACAGGATCCACCCGCAAGCTTGCCGAACGAATTGCCGAAGGGATCGAGTCGGTTCCCGGTGTGCATTCGCGGCTGCGCACGGTGCCTGCCGTATCGCCCGTCAGTGAAGCGCTAGAGCCGGCAATACCCGTATCAGGGCCGCCCTATGTCGAATTGTCCGACCTTGAGCAATGCGCCGGCTTGGCATTGGGTTCGCCGACGCGGTTTGGAAACATGGCGGCGCCCCTGAAGTATTTCCTCGACCAGACAGGGCCTCAATGGCTCTCCGGTACGTTAACCGGCAAACCCGCGTGCGTCTTTACCTCAACATCAAGCCTTCACGGGGGACAGGAAGCGACCCTGCTCTCGATGGCACTCCCCTTGCTCCATCACGGCATGTTGATCCTCGGCGTGCCCTATTCGGAACCGGATCTCATGAGCACGAGCGGCGGCGGTACGCCCTATGGCGCGAGTCACCACGCGGGCCCAAACGCCAATTTACCATTGAGCGAAGCTGAAAAACGACTGGCCGTCGCGCTGGGCAGACGTCTTGCCCAGGTCGCCACCATGCTCACCCGATGAAAGCGTCACGCGCGCTTCACTGGGGCGCTGTGGTGTGCTTCCTGTCGCTCATTCTTTTGGGTCTGGCCTGGGAACTTTGGCTCGCGCCTTTGCGGCCTGGTGGCAGTTGGCTTGCGTTAAAGGTCATTCCACTGATTCTCGCTGCCCCCGGTGTTTTGCGGCGCAACCATTACACGTTGCAATGGTCCTCGATGCTCAGTCTGATCTATCTCGCAGAAGGCGTCGTCAGGGCGAGCACGGACCATGGCACGTCGGCGTTTTTGGGGGCTGTGGAGATTCTGTTGGTCTCAGGGTTCTTTATATGTACCCTGGCCTACCTCTACCCCTATAAGCGCGCCGCTGTGGTGGCCCGCAGATCGGCCTCGCCCAGCGACGTGGAAAAATCGTGAATGTAGGGGCGCGGCTCCAATCCCTGCGAGACATCGTCGGGTCGCCCCACGTCGTGACGGAGGGTGCGGCGATGGCCCCGTACCTGACAGACTGGCGCAGGCGATACACGGGGTCCGCTCTCGCGGTGATCCGACCCGCACTCACCCGGGAAGTCGCGGCTATCGTGGCGATTTGCGCGCAAACGCGCACCCCGATCGTGCCGCAGGGTGGCAACACCGGCTTGGTCGGCGGTGCGACACCCGATGCGAGCGGAGCCGCGCTCATCGTCAACCTGGGAAGAATGCAGAATATCCGCGCGGTCGATCCGATTGGCAACACCATCACTGCCGAGGCCGGCGTCATTCTGGCAAAACTTCAGGATGCCGCACGCGAATGTGGGCGACTCTTCCCATTGAGCCTTGCGGCAGAAGGCAGTTGCACGTTGGGCGGCAATCTCTCCACCAACGCCGGCGGTACGGCCGTTTTGCGTTACGGCAACGCCCGCGAGCTCTGCCTCGCGATCGAGGTGGTGACGCCGCAGGCCGAAATTATCGGCAGCAGAGAGGGCATTCTGCATGGGTTGAGAAAAGACAACACGGGCTATGACCTGCGCGACTTGTTCATCGGGGCCGAGGGCACATTGGGCATCATCACTGCGGCAACCATGAAATTGTTTCCGATGCCGCGCGCCCAAATTACCGCGCTGTGCGGCATTCAAAGCCCGACAGAAGCCCTAGCCCTGCTTGCGCTGGCACAAGATCGTTGCGCCTCGACGCTCACGGCGTTTGAGCTGATTTCGGACCTCGCACTGACGCTGGTGGAGAAACACTATCCATCCTGTCGCTACCCCTTTGCCGCGCACCGCCCGTATGCGGTGTTGCTGGAAGTCTCGGATCACGAAGACGAATCGCATGCCCAAGAGCTGCTCGGAGACATGATCGAAACCGCCTTCGAAAACCACATCATTGAGGACGCGATAGTCGCCCAAAATCTGGCGCAATCGCGCGCGCTCTGGGCGCTGCGCGAGAATATCTCCGAAGCCCAGGCCGCCGAAGGCCCAAACATTAAGCACGATATATCCTTACCCATCGCCGCGATTGCGGAATTCATTGGCGCAACCGACGCGGCGCTGCAACGAACCTTTCCCGGAACCCAGATCGTCAATTTCGGTCATCTGGGCGACGGCAATCTGCACTACAACGTCGCGCGCACCGGCGGCCTATCCGAGGCCGCCTTTCTCGCTTTGCGGACCCAGATCAACCGGCTGGTCTACGATGCGGTCAGCCGGCGCGGCGGCTCCATCAGCGCCGAGCATGGCCTGGGTCAACTCAAACGCGAGGAGATTCGCCGTCACAAATCCGATGTGGAATTACGCCTCATGCGCGTTCTGAAGGACGCGCTCGATCCGCTGGGTATCATGAACCCTGGCAAGGTTCTTTAGATCGCGAGCCACGAGCGAAACCTGGCCACAGCAATCACGCGACGGTATACGCTTCGCGCTCGACGGTTTCCATGGCCTCTTCCAAGAGCGCCACATCGTTTTTGGCAAGGCGCGACGCATCGCTTAACAAGCGCCGAAAGGCGCGAGCTGCGGGTTGCCCGTGATACAAACCCAGAAGATGGCGGGCGACGTGACGCAGATGGAAACGACCGGCAGGTGCCTGCCTTTGACACGCACGCGTATATCCGATCACTGCGACCATGGCATCGCGGCGCGACACCACCCGATGCGCATCCCGAAAGAAATGGTCATCGACTGCGGCCAGAAGATAGGGGTTGTGATAGGCCTCGCGTCCTAACATGATGCCGTCGACATGCTGCAGCACCTCGTCAATCTGATCGAAGTTCGTCAGGCCGCCATTGAGGACAATCTGGATTTCCGGAAACTCCTTCTTCAGGCGATAGACCGTTTCGTAACGGAGGGGAGGAACTTCGCGATTTTCTTTGGGTGAAAGACCGTGTAGCCACGCATTGCGCGCGTGGACGATGAACGTGGCGCACCCGGCCTGCGCCACGGTCCCGACGAAATCACGAACGAACTCGTAGTCCTCGCACCGATCGATGCCGATGCGATGTTTGACGGTCACCGGTATGGAGATGCAATCCACCATGGCCTTGACGCAGTCAGCCACGAGATTCGGTTCGGTCATAAGGCATGCACCGAAGCTGCCACGCTGCACGCGCTCGGACGGACAGCCACAATTCAGGTTGATTTCGTCATATCCCCAGCGCTCACCTATGGCGGCGCTTTTTGCCAATTCCATCGGCTCACTACCGCCCAGTTGCAGCGCGACCGGATGTTCCCTCGAATCAAAGTCGAGATGGCGCGCAAGGTCTCCGTACATGATCGCTTGGGCCGTGATCATCTCCGTGTAGAGCCGCACGTGCGATGAAAGCACGCGATGAAAGTATCGACAATGGCAATCGGTCCACTCCATCATCGGCGCAATGCAGAACAAATGATCTTGTTTCTTCACGGGCTTTGCCTATGCGCAATGACGGACCTTCATTTGTCTCGCAGTATGCCCGAAGATTCGGAATTGAAACGATCTGCGCAGATGACCGTGAGGCCGAGTTTCCTTCAAAGCAGATTCATCGTTCGTGCGTGTTCTGTTCGCCGTGCGTGATGCAGCACATCTTGTCACCACTATTCCAGGTTTTCCCGCCGCTTAGTCGGCCAGCATTTGAATGCAACCAAGGTCGGTGAGGGGTTGAATAGCTGGCTAGGGCTTGAGATTTTTACGAGATTCACCAACGTCCGGGAATGCGATTTCGGCACCGAGCTGCGAAAGAATCGCGTGGACCTTTGAGAACCCGAGCTCTTTAACCTTTGCGCTTTCGAGATTGCAAATCGTGACTCGATGTACTCCGGCCCGCTTTGCAAGTTCGGATTGCGTCCAGCCCTTATCCGTACGCCTCTCGACCATGAGCCGCGCAAGTTGCTGCCAAAGTTCGTTTATCCTAGTTTGCAAGTTCAACCGGTTCGGACAACATATTCATGATGAGCCGAATGACCGTTTCCTTCGCGGCCGCCGCGGATTCGGCAACGAGGAGCGCCAGAGCGGCCATGCCGATATCGTTCAATTTCGTTGTTCCATCGGGGCGCAGGAGGGAAGCGTTCTGTTCCAAGAAGTGCAGGAAGAGGCACGCACCAACGCGCTTATTGCCATCCGTCAATGGATGGTTCTTTATGACAAAATACAGAAGGTGTGCGGCCTTCGATTCAACGGTTGGATAAGCCGCCTCACCAAAGACCGTCTGCTCGAGGTTGCCCAGTAAGGATTCAAGCGCGTCCCCCCGTTCTCGACCGAAAAGGTCCGTAAGCTCTCCTCGAGCGGCCAAATCGTATTTCAGTCGAGTGATCTCGTGTCGTGCCCCAGCTATGGATAGGACAAAAGAGGCAGGCCTTCCAGCGGGTTCGACCAGAGAGTCCTCGTCATACTGCTGCAGCAGCAGATAAGTCCGCGTATACCGCGTAATGACGTCAACCAGCCCACGCCCCTGCTCGGTCGTTAACGGGAGGGTGTTCGCAGTACGTCGTACGAGTTCGAGCGCAGCCTCGAGCTCTTTTCTGTTCTCTGACAATCTGCGCTCGTTAATGGTGTAGCCGCGAACTAGGTGCTCTCTTAGCGTCTTGGTCGCCCAGATGCGAAACTGAGTGCCCTGCTTGGAATTGACTCTGTAACCCAAGGAAATAATGGCATCCAGGTTGTAATGGTTCGTTTGGTAGACCTTCCCGTCCGCACCAGTATGTGCATAATTTGCACATACTGAAGGCTCGTCAAGTTCGCCTTCTTTGAAAATATTACGAAGGTGCTTGGTGATGACGGAACGCTCTTTCCCAAACAGTTTCGTCAACTGGGCTTGGGTCAGCCAAACGGTTTCATCCTCGAGACGGACGTCGACGGACAAGGCACCATCCGGCGTTTCGTACACCATCACTTCACCGTGAGAAGCCAAGGGGTCCATAGGCACGCTTGATTAATGTAGTGTGTATTTTACTTATACGGGCCTAGCTTGTCCACTCATCGCGGCTCGGCTCAATGGCTTATGACTTTGGCTGATCGCCCGAATATTTGGGCTCGAGAAAAGATCTGAGTTGGACAAGTCGATACGAAGCCCATTCGACTTCGTAGCGCAGGGAACTCCGCCCAATTTGCCGACGAAAGAACGGCCAGTGAGGCGTTCATCTTGCGGGACCAATTCGTGAAAGACTCCCGGAGTCCTCACGACACTTAACTCGGCGAGGCCATGGCCGTCACCCCTACCTGACACCAAGGATTCACCTAGGGCGAACTTGCCCTAGGTGAATCGAATGGCTCAGATTACGGGTGGCGCCGCCTCGACTGGCTTACGACTGGACCGGCCCCTGACAAAGAGGTTAAAGATGACCGGCATCACAAGAAGCACCAGCGGCAACGCGACGATCAAGCCCGAGATGATGGCAATCGCGAGCGGCTGCTGCATTTGCGAACCTTGACCGATCGCGAACGCCAACGGGAGCAACGTCAAAATAGCCGCGAATGTCGTCATCGTAATGGGTCGCATCCGGTTCTTGCCCGCGGCAATCAGCGCCTCCGTATGATCCATGTCTCCCTCGAGCTCCTGATACTCGGAGAAATAGAAGATCGCGATTTCTGTGACCATCCCCACGATCATTGTCATCCCCATGATGGCGGTGATGTTCAGTTCAGTGTTCGTTAAATAAAGACCCACGAACACTGCGGACATCGCCATAAGCGGAATGATCATGATCGCGATGGCGATCTGGAAGCGCTCATACAGGAACAGCAGCAATAAGAACACGAGCGCCACGGCTCCCGTGAAGACCAGCGTCAATCCCTTAAACGCAAGCTGTTGCTGCTCATAGAGACCCCCCATCGTGTAGTACGCTCCAGGCGGCAACATTCCGGCCTTGTCCATGGCCGCTTTCACATCACGCGATGTAGAACCCAGATCGCGACCCACGATGCGAGCCGTAACGGAAGCCATACGCTTTAAATTCTCACGCGTAATCTCGGGTTGCCCATACTCGACCACAACCTTTGCAATATCGCTTAGGGGGAACAGTCGACCAGATGGGGAGCGCAAAAGCATCTTCTCTAGCTTTGTGATGTTTGAGCGGGTGTCGTGGGGTACCCAGACACGCACGCCGATCATCTTCGGCCCCTTTTGAATCTGCGTCGCTACGCTTCCTTCGATATAGCCGTCGAGCAGCGTGGTCAGATCATTCACGTTAAATCCGAGCGCGGAGGCTTTGGTACGATCAATCTCGATGTTCAACGCGTTACCGGCCGGCGTAACGCCGCTTTGGACGCCTTCGATCCCCTTGATCTTGCCGATGGCATCCGAGGCTTTGTTCGCCAATACCGTGAGTTCTGCGACATCGTCGTCGAAGATTTTCACCTGGATGGGCTGCGGCACCTCGGTCAAATCACCAATCAGGTCTTCCATCAATTGGGCCGTGTCGATATCAAGAGACGGCACGTCCGTTTTGACTTGGTTCGAGATTTGCGACATCACGTCATCGATCGACGCACGCGGGAAAGGCTTGAGACGAATGAAGAAGTCGCCCGTATACACTTCGGTGACACCCCCACCCAGTTGGGCTCCGGTACGCCGCGAGTAGGTACTGACATTGGGATTGGCGACGATTATCTTTTCAACCTCACGCAAAAGGCGGTCGGTTTCAGTCAGGGACGTCCCCGGGGGGGCGACGTAATCGAGTACGAAACCGCCCTCATCCTCATGCGGCATGAATCCTGACCCGACCTGCTGATAGGCAAAAAACCCGATCACGAGCAGCGGTACGATCCCGATCAAGATGAGAAGCGGTTGGCGCAACGTGCGGCGCATGATCCACTCGTAACGTCGATGAAACGACCTTGTCATCCGCCCGACATCCTCATGCTCCGCATCTTTCTCATTCAACCACCGGTCTGCGAGGATCGGAACTGCGAACAAGGTGATGATGAACGAGATAACAAGCGCGCTCGCCATCGTCAATGACAACGCCTTGAAGAACGCGCCCGTCACTCCACTGAGAAACGCCAGCGGAAAGAAGATGATGATCGTCGCTGCCGAAGATCCAACCAGAGGCTGGAAGAACTCTCGAGCCGCCATCATGACGCGTCCGCGGTGCTGTTTGGGTGAACCTCGAAGGCGTCGCATGATATGTTCGATCATCACGACAGCATCATCGATGATCAGCCCCACGGCCGCGGCCATGCCTCCCAGCGTCATGATGTTAAAGCCCATACCGAGTATGGCAAGCAGCGCCACGGTGGTCGCCAGCACCGTCGGCACCACAAGGATCGAGATAATCGTGATCTTGTGGTTGCGCAAAAACACAAACAGAACGATGGCCGCAAGAACGATACCGATAAGAATCGCATCCCGTACGCTCTTTGCAGAGTCGGTGACCAAAATACTCTGGTCATACCAGCTCGCGACTTTCACCCCAGGTGGAAGCACCGAGGCATAAGTCTTCAGCTTCGCCTTAATATCACGGGCGATCTGTACGCTGTTGCCGTCTGGCTGCTGAAAGACATCGAGCAGCACGGCGTCGTGTCCGTCTGCGGTCACCCTAATATATTGGGGTTCCGTCGAATCCGTCACCTTTGCCACATCGGCCAGACGCACTAAGCCATTGGGCCCGCTCTTGAGAACGGTGTTGGAAATTTGAGCGAAGTTTTGATACCGCGCGTCGGACACGACCAGGAAAAACTGATAGTGATCCTCCATATGCCCCACGGCTTGCTCAAGGTTGCCCTGAGACAGTGCTGTGGAAACATCGGTGATGGACAACCCGTAGGCGGCGAGCTTTTCGGGATTGACGGTCACCCGATATTCTTCTGGAGTGCCCCCGGTAATGCCGATCTGGGCAACGCCCTGCACGGACGACAGCAAAGGTCGCAGTTGGTACTGTGCGACATCGTAAAGTTGCGTCAGCGAGAGCTTGTCGGAAGACAGGCTGTAGGAAATCACCGGGTCGACGGTAGGATCCATGCGCTTGGTCTGCACCACCGTACCCGCAGGAAGGGTCGGTAGCATCTGCGTCACTGCCGAATTGACTTCCAACGTTGCGGCCACCATATCCCGGCCCCAACCAAAGTCGACCTTGATTTCTGCACTACCCCGGCTCGATGTCGAGCTCACGTTCTCGACCCCTGGCACTGCCCGGATTGCTTCTTCCACCGGCCGCGTCACCAACATCACCATCTGGTCCGCGGTGCGGTCCCCCGAATCCAGTTCCACCGCCACCCGCGGGAAACTCACATCGGGAAACAGTGTCACCGGGAGCTGAAACGCCGCAATCACCCCTGCGATCGCAAGGATCGCAAGCAAAAAGAGGAGCGAGCGGCGGTGTGCCTGCAGCCATCCAGTAAGATCCATTTATTCTGCCCCCGCCTTACCTGTTGGCGCCTGAGTGATATCGGTGTTGCGCACCAACTGGCCGTCAGACAATTCGTAGTTTCCCGTTGTGACCAGGGCCGCTTTCGGGTCCAGTTGACCCTGGACACCATAGATGTCGTCCATATCCAAAACAATCTTTACAGGTACGCGGACCGCCTTGCCGTCACTGATCTGAAAGACATATGCGCCACCGCCATCGGTCAACACCGCTTGGCGCGGCATGACCCAGCTCTTGACCATGGCCAGCGTGATCACGCCCTTGACCTGCATTCCAGGCAGTAGTCCATTTGCCGTACTTCCGTCCAGGCGAACGACCGCATCCACAAGCCGAGTTTGCGGATCGATCATGCCGTGGAGTCCGCTGATCTTGCCACTGACCGAATGCTGCTCGGCAAACACCGATGACAGGGCCACAGGCATGCCCGGATGCACCTCGCTCAGTTGCTCGGGCTCCACGCCCAGGTCAACCTCCACCGCACCACGCTGAGCCAGTTGCAGGACCGCGCCTCCCTGATCCATCCGTTCCCCGACCTTGGCTGTGACCTCGGTGACGACCGCATCACCCGGCGACACCACCCACTGGGCTGCTTTGCCGGCCCCAATTTTTTCTTGGGCCTGGAGTGCCTGTTCGGCGTCCGACAACGCTTTCTCAGAGGCAGCGAGCTGAGTCTTTGTCGCAAGCCTTTCCTTGAAGAGCTCCTGCGTACGTGACAGATCCGCGCGCGCGAACGTCACGGTGGACGCCGCTTGCTGGTAGGCCAAAAGTGCGGCCGCACCCGTGCTGAACTCAAACAGGTTTTGGCCCTTGTGCACTTCCTGGCCAGGGCTGACTGCGAGTTTGGTCACCTGTCCTGGACGGGGGAGGACCATGTGTACCGTACTTCCGACGTCTGGAATCACGGTACCGTAGGTGATCATCTCGTGCGGGAGCGTTTTTTCAACCGGCTTCACGGTTTGGACGAAGACGGTGGTACTGGTGTAGCCCCCGCTATCATCGTCAGCCAACGCAGGGCCCAGCCCCATCGCGTACATCCCCATCGCCACTATGATGGGCAATAAACGGTTCCTCTCCATGGCCTCGTCCTTTAGTCTTGAGTCTCGGTTTTGATCGGTAGGTCGCTACCGATGAGGGTTTGTAACGAAATATGCCGTTCCAGAATTGATTCTTTGAGATTGATGACCTCGATCTCCTTGGCCAAAAGCCCAGAACGTAATGTCGCGTAACTTAATTCATCCAGGTTTCCCGCCTCGAAGGCCGCCTGCGCATGCGTCGAGGCATCCTTCAATTTGGTCAAAGCTTCGCTGGCTTCACGTAATTGTCGCTGCAGCAACGGCTCATCGCGCAAAATTGCCAGGATGTCCCGATTTGCCGCGCTGTAGCGCGACTCGAAGTCGTCGTACAGCTTTTGGCGAGTCGCCACCGCGACCGCGATATTGCCGCGGTTGCCGTTGACGGGGATATTGAAGTTCAATACGTAGCCCGTACTGTAGACGTCGCTCGTGTCCCGCTGGCGATTGATCCCGATGGTGAAGTCTGGAAATTGTTGAAGAATCGCGGCGCGGTAGGTTTGATCCTGACTCTCATAACCCGCTTTGAGTGCGAGAAGATCCGGCCGTCGCGACGCCAAGTCCGGCAGGATGGCGCGAACCTTTGCGTCGTCAAGCACGGGCAATTGTGCCGGACCGACCAAGGATAGCTCGACCGATGGGCTGAGATTGAGCAGCGCAGCCAACTGCGAGTGCTTGGCGTTTAGATCGATCTCGGTCGTATGAACCTGTGACTCTGCGGCGGCGACTGCCGTGAGGTCGGTCATGACGATATCAGCCGTCGTCAAGCCTTTGTTCAACGCCTCCTGGGTATGGTCATAGCGTGACCGTAGAAGGTCCTGACTTTCCTTCTGCACCTTCAGCAGTTGCTGATCCATCACATTCTGCGCAAACAAAACACGCGCTTGGGCAACAATTTGCCATTCCTGCCAGAGAAGGTTGAGATCCGTTTGCTTTGCCGCGAGCTTTGCCGCCTCGTGTTGCTTGGATTGATAGAGCAAGGCCCCGATATCCCAGCTGAGGCCGACGTTAAAGGCGCGCGAATCCGCTCCCGCCACGGGTGGCCCCGGCACGTCCATTTCGGACGAGAACTGCGGCTCAGGCAACAAACCGGCGGCAAACGCCTGGGCACGCGACACATGGGCATCGTCGCGCGCGACCTTCAAATCCGGATTATTGATCACCGCGAGCATCGCGACGTCTGTCATGTCCAGGCCATGGCTTGGATCGAACACGTGCGATCGCAACTCCGGCAACGGCATCTTGCTGGTGTCAATCGTGATGTGGGGCGGCACCGCGTCCAACATGGTCGGGTGCAGGTCGAGTGGCTTAGACTGATAGGTCGCACAACCGGCCAGCCCGGCAAGCATCATCGCGCACGCCAGGGAATGCAATTTCATCGCGCTCTCCGATAAACTACCCGTCTAGACGGGGCAATATTCACATGCAAGCGCCAAGCTGGCGCCCCACCGTTTGGCCCAACCGAAGTCGAACCCGGAAATGTTCTCAAATTCATTTTGATGAAGGAAAAGACCTTCCTGCTGCTACGGGCGCAATCCGGCGGCCACCGGCTGCACTTCATTACACGTCGTGGGCGATCGGATCGATGAGGCACTGGCCGGACCCCGTGGTGACCGACCCGAATCGCACAACTTGGTACCAAAAAATGGGGCGCGATTGAAGCGCCCCACTTCCAAGCTTCCGTCCGTTACAGGGAGGCGGCTAACATCGCTTGATCGGGCTCGTCGGCTGTAACCCGCTCAAGCATTCTGCGACGCATCGGCAGGATCACAATTTTAGCCAGCAGAGCTGCAGCGATCGGCATGGCGGCAGCAATCCAGAGCACATCCACCCAGCTGCCGGTAGATGCCTTCAGAACGCTGGCTAGCGGAACGAGCAGCGAGGCTGTGCCTTTGGCTGTGTACAAAAGACCGTTGTTGGTCGCCGTGTACTTCATGCCAAACGTGTCACCGCTGACCGCGGGGAAGATTGAGAAGATTTCTCCGTAGCCCAGGAAGATGAGCGGCGCGAAGATGAGAAATCCGGCTGGGGAATGCCCGAACTCCATCAAACCCAGCATCGCCAAACCCTCAATACCAAACACCAACAGCATGGTATTTTCGCGTCCGATATGGTCGGAGATCCAACCAGTCAGCGGTCGGGTCAAGCCATTGACGATGCTATCAATGGCTAGTGTCATGGTGAGCAACGGCATCGTTGCACCCAGAAAGACCATCTGAATCGTCGATACACCGTAGTCTTTTGCAATCGGAGCCACTTGCGCCGCTGCCATCAAGCCGCCAGCGGCCACGAGCACGAACGCCAAATACAAAAGCCAAAATACCGGCGTTCTGATCATTTCGCCTGGCGTGAAATTATGTTTGGTGATCGGATTGCTGCGGCTGGCAACTGCAACACCCAGTGCTTTGAGCGGCGAACGGATCAGAAAGAGCGACATGACAATGACGACGCCACCTTGGATAAGCCCGAAGGTATAGAACGCCTGCTGATATCCATCCGTACGCACCATGTGCGAGATCGGAATGATGGTCAGTGCAGCGCCCGCACCAAAGCCTGCGGCAGTCAATCCAGCAGCCAGACCGCGCTTGTCCGGAAACCACTTCAGGGCATTCGCCACACAGGTGCCGTATACACAGCCCGCGCCCACGCCGGCAAACACGGCCGCGATGTAGAGCGCTTCCAGTGAAGTTGCCATGGAGTTCAGAACCCAGGCAAGTCCGGCCAAAAAGCCGCCTACGAGAACAACTGGACGGGGGCCAAATTTGTCCATCAAATAACCTTCGAGCGGGACAAGCCAAGTCTCAGTGAGCACGAAAACCGAAAATGCCACTTGGATCGCAGCCTTGGTCCAGCCCATCTTGTCGTGAATCGGATTCACAAAAAGCGTCCACCCATATTGCAGGTTCGCGATCATGGACATACATATGATGCCAATGACCAGCTGCACCCATCGGTTTTTCCACCCGGTGTATTGGGTTAAGTCTTGGGTTTGAGTTGCGTTCACGTCGATATCCTCCTCGGAAAGCTAAAAATGGCGGTCAACCAATACACCGTCACGGTCGATGTCCTTATTATTATTGACTACTGGCCCTAAATAATGACTGGCATCGGACATTCGATCTTATACCCCTCCTCATCGCGGGTAAGAAGTCGATGCCACGGGGCAGCGCAGTCGTAATTTCCAGATCAGCCTCAGACAGGGCAATCCTTACTGCCTTCTGGCCATCTCAAGACAAAAGAGTGCGTCGCGGTGTTGGTGAGATTCACCCAACTTATGTAAAGCCACGGTCCGCGCGAGTACCGCGAGAACATGGAAACCGAGCAACTCGCCTGACCGAATGGAGGGTCGAGCGGTGGGCGCAACGGCTGTGGCTTTACCGCGTTTGAAAAAGGCTGCCGCCATCCCGACGGCGCCTCGCACAAAACCCAGGTCTGCGGTGATTCTCGTTACCGAGAATCGCTCCGGAAACCGGAGGGATCGACCCATCTGCCGAGACCGGAAATCGGAAGCTGCATTCGATTTCCGTCTCATTGGATCATTCCCTCCGCGAAGCCGCTACTGGGCATCAACATCGCCAGATCTTTCAGCAACCCATCAGAACTGGTATTGCGCCGTGAACTGGAAGCGCTCCAGATTGCCATAATTGGCTTGGCCGGGCGGAATAAAGCCCTCCACCTGACGTCTTCCTCCCGAAATCTCAATACCGTACGTCGCATTGGAGACCGGGTGGAACAGCAAGTTAAGGTGGCCCGACTCGGATTTGCTGGTCAGCTGCGTACCATCGGCGATGAGTTGATTAATGTCCTTAAGCCGTGTCTCTTCCCAACCGAAGACCAGATTCGATTCCCAGCGGTCGCTCCAGAAGTGTTCGTAGCCGACAAAGCCGCCGATCGAGGTCATGAGATCAAGTTCGTGCGTCGTGTCATTCAAGATGGCGCCGTTGAACAACAGATCCTGAAGGTAGCGCCCGATACCGGGGCCGCCTTGAACCGACCAGAGAATGTTGTCACCGCCCAGAAGGGGATTCAGCGTGTTCATGTTGAACTGTCCCGAAAATCCGAGACCGTAACCCCATTTGTTGGTCTTGATCACGTTTCCACCCGCAGCCACGACACCGATGGTACCCGTGTCAACCGAGATGTCACGCGTCATGGCCTGAAACGAGACATGACCATAGTCGCCGTCATTTTGCCAACGGGCAACCAAATCTGGATATTTAGAGAGTTGGCTGGGTCCGAGTTGGCAAGTAGGCGCGCGACCGACCGTACATCCGGCCGGATCGGCCGTCTGACCGTCCTGATCAACATTAAATTGGTTGCCGTTATATTGGCCCGACGGGCTAAAGTAATCAGGCTGCGAATTTTCCACCGAGAAGATGAACTGATTGTCCGCAGATCCCTCGCCCGGCACCAACATCGTGTAGCGTAACTG
>Ga0208357_1000155_pt1 | contig 54328 bp, 42 predicted proteins | sample NGESurdeep092012_6_FD_184487 | JGI IMG/M metagenome (GOLD analysis project Ga0208357, IMG submission 184487) | Arctic peat soil microbial communities from Barrow, Alaska - NGEE Surface sample F52-2 deep-092012 (SPAdes) | ecosystem: Environmental > Terrestrial > Soil > Wetlands > Peat ...
ACATCCCATCCTGAATCCGCTCGTCTCCACGCATACCTGTTAGACGAACAGAACTGGTGCAACGCCGCACACCGTGTACCTATTTCAACAAGTTCCTAGATTCAATTTTCGGGGGGAATCCCACTCGTTACTGTCGGGCTTCGATTCGAATTGACATCGCTGTTCCGGCCCGGCAAGACTGTCCTAAATCGAATATGTGCATCTAACCGCGGTAAGCGTTTCGCAGCCTGCTTTTCCCGAGAAGAACAGAGCCTGGCGGAAATACGTCGAGGCTCGGCGCATCATCAACCATGGGGGCAACCCCGGAGGGAACGATGGCAGCCGACTTGAGTTTCCTGGAAGAATGGATTCCCGAACGGATGGATCCAGGGACGATTTTTGTCCTGGAGAATCAGGCCAAGCTGGGCCAGGCGCAGAATCCCTATGTAGCCGTTATGTCGTGCCCACGCTGCGGGACGTTGGGGCTGATCACGCGCCGCCAGCTCTACAGCAGCGAGCCGATGATCTGCGGAGGCGACGTTTGCTCGGCGGAATATCGGCTGGACGGCGAATCGATCTGCTACCGGTCGGCACAATAGAGAAGCAGCAGCACAATGACGAGCCAATCGCGCGCTACTTCTGCATCGTGTAGTCGGCCTTGGTGGTCTTGGCGCCGGTCTGCGCAGGCGTGGGAAGCTGCGAGCGGTCCCATCCTCCGCCCAAAGCCTGCACCAGTTCTACTGCCGACGTCATCTCCTCCACCTGGAGCGCGTTGAGAGTTTGCTGGCTGTTCAGAAGTGTGGTCTCCGCAATCATCACATCGACGTAGGGATCGACGCCGGTGTTGTAGCGCGCGTTCTCCAAATTCAAATAGTCCTGCGCATCTTTCACCGCGTCCTGCTGGTGGAGAATCTGCTGCGAATAGGTGCGCGTGGCGACCATGGAGTCTTCCACCTGCTGGAAGGCCGTGAGCACGGTCTGCCGGTAGGTGGCCAGATCCGAGTTGTACTGGGCTTCATATTGATGCAGTTCCGCTTGATAGAGCCATCCGTCGAAGATCACCTGAGAGATCGATGGGCCGATTGACCAGACGCGGCTCGGCCAGGTAAACAGGCTGGTCAATGTGGAGCTCTCAAATCCAGCGCTGGCGCTGATGGTCACTTGCGGGAAAAATGCTCCGTAGCCGACGCCGATGACGGCGTTCTCCTCGGCAAGCGTACGTTCTGCCGCGGCAATGTCGGGCCTGCGTTCAACCAGCTGTGACGGCACGCCAGTGGGAATCGACGGCGGCGCGAAGACCATTGGTTTTACAGGAATCGAAAAGTCGGTGGCAATTTTACCGGTCAACGTCGCGATCGCATTTTCATATTGCTCGCGCAGCAATCCGACATTTGTGGCCGCCGCCTGCGCCGCCTCTAGTGTCGTCTTGGCCTCGGCCACCGAGATGTAATCGCCGATGCCGGTGTCGTATTGCGCCTGGTTGTAGTCCAGCGACTTTTTATCGGCGACCACAGTCTGGTCCAGAATCTGCTGCAGCATATCCTGGCCGCGAATCTCGAAGAAATATTCGGCCAGGCTGGCCTGTTCGGTCAATTTTTCGTTCTCAAGGTCGGCGGCACTTACCTGCGAGGCGTATTGCGCTTCATGCACCTCGTTGCGGATCTTGCCCCAGAGATCGGGGGTCCATGACGCCTCAAGCGGGGTATTCCAGATCGATGATTGCTTGCCAGGATTCGCCGTCGAAGTGTTATTCAGAGTCCCGGAGCTCTTTGACCGGTTCCATGACGGGTTTGCGGTGATCGTCGGCCAATAGAGCGAGCGCGCCTCGGCAATTTGCGCGCGAGCCGCCATGTAGTTCTCGAAATACTGCTTGAGGTTTTGATTATTGATGTTGAGCTGTTCTTCAAGGCTGTTTAGTTCGGGATCGCCAAAGACTTCCCACCAGTTGCCCTTGATCATGGCGTCCTGGGGACTTGCGACCTTCCATCCGCCGTTGTCCTGGAAATTGACGGTAGACTCCTTGTAGTTCGGCGCGGTCACCGCGGGCGGCGCTGGTGCGTGATACCGCGGCCCTAGATGGCACCCGCCAAGTAGCGCGAGCGACGCCAATGCAATGACGGTGAATGGAATCGCAACTCTATTTCTTCGCTCAAACATGGTCAACATCCTTTATTACGATGCCGCATTGGCGGTCTTGGCGAGTTGCTGGCGGCTATGTCTCTCCGGGAAGAAGAATCGCAGCAGCCAAAGGCGCCCTTTGTCCATCAACAGGTAAACCACCGGAGTGGTGAAGAGCGTGAGTGCCTGGCTTAAAAGCAGTCCGCCCACGATCGTAATGCCCAAAGGCTTGCGCAGTTCCGAGCCGGTGCCGGTTCCGAAGGCCAGCGGCAAAGCGCCGCAGATGGCGCACATTGTGGTCATCATGATGGGCCGGAACCGCAACATGCATGCGTCAAAAATCGCGTCGCGGGTGTTCTTGCCTTCATTGCGCTCAGCCTGCAGCGCGAAATCGATCATCATGATTGCATTCTTCTTCACAATGCCGATCAGCAGGATAATCCCGATGATGGAGATGATGTTGAGATCGATGTGGAAGAGCATGAGAGCCAGCATGGCACCTGCGCTGGCCGAGAAGATCGTGGAGATAATCGTTAGCGGGTGAATGAGGCTCTCATACAAAATGCCCAGCACGATGAAGACGGAAAGCAGCGCGGTGATAATCAGAATGGGCTCAGATGCCAGCGATTCCTGATAGGCTTGCGCGGTTCCGGCAAAGAAGCCGTGCACTGTACCTGGCATCCCCAGGGTCTCTTCCATCTGCGACACTTCTCGCGTCGCATCACTGAGCGCGGCGCCGTTCTTCAGGTTGAATGAGATAGTTGTCGACGGCGAGAGCCCGGTGTGATTAACCTGCAGCGGCGTCGTGTTCGTGCTTGGTTTCGCCACGGAGAGCAACGGAGAAACGGCGTTCAGCCCTGCGCCCGATGAAGAGCCGCCGGGCTTGAAGTAGATGTTGTTCAATCCCGACGGATCCTGCCAATATTGCGGCGCCACTTCCATCACCACGTAGTACTGGTTCAACGGCGTGTAAATCACCGAGACTTCCGATTGGCAGAATGCGCTGCAGATCGCGCTGTCCAGCGATTGCGGTGTTTGGCCCAGACGCGCCGCGGTCACCCGGTCGTAGTTAAGAAAATACTGCAGGCCCCCGTCCTGCCAGTCGGTATTCACGTCGGTCAGGTCGGGAAGCTTTTGCATGTTTTTGTACAGAATCGGAGCCCAATTCGTCAGGTCGTCAATGTTGTCGGCCTGAATCGTATATTGGTAAAGCGCGGCGCTGCCGCGACCTCCAATGCGCAAATCCTGTGCGGCCTGCAGAACCGCCGAAGCGACGGGCAGGCGGGTCATTTTGGGCCGCAGCCGGTTGATGATGTCCGCCGCCGAGGTCTGGCGCATCCCGCAATCGGGGCCTTCTTTGCATTGAGTGCTCCATTGAGGTCTCAGGGGCTTGAGCGCAATGAACATAAAGCCTGAGTTGCCGCCGCCCGTGTAAGCCAGTACGTGGGCCACGGCAGGATCGGCTTTGACCACGTCTACCAGCGACACCATGGAGAAATTCATGAAGGGAAAGGACGCGTCCTGTGGTCCCTGCACCCGGCCCATGAGGATGCCTGTATCCTGTTGCGGGAAATAGCCCGTGGGGATCTTGTGAACGATGAGGCCGTTCAGCGCAATGGTGAGAAGAAGCACGACGATCGTCAGGCCCGGATTGTCCAGCACCCAGGTGAGGGATCGTCGGTAAACCCAGTGCATGCCGTTAAAGCCTTTTTCGCTGGTCCGGTAAAACCAATTGTGCTTCTCGCCCTTCTTTTCGGCTCTGAGCAGGTGCGCGCACATGGCCGGCGTCGTGGTGAGCGAAATAACCATTGAGATGAGAATTGCCGCTGAAAGCGTGACCGCGAATTCGCGGAAAAGCCGACCGATGATGCCGCCCATCATCAGGATGGGAATAAAGACCGCGATCAGCGACATGCTGATGGAAAAGACCGTGAAACCAATCTCCTTCGCGCCCTGGAGAGCGGCGGCAAGGGGCTCCATGCCGGCTTCGAGATGACGCGTGATGTTCTCCATGACCACAATCGCGTCGTCGACCACAAAACCCGTGGCGATGGTGAGCGCCATGAGCGACAGGTTGTCCAGCGAGTAATCGAGCAGATACATGATCGCGAAGGTGCCGATGAGCGAGGTCGGTACGGCCACAAACGGAATGAGCGTGGCGCGCGGGCTGCGGAGAAAGATGAAGACGACCAGGATGACGAGACAAACCGATCCCGCCAATGTTCGATAAATCGTGTTTACCGAAGCGCGGATCGTGACGGTTCTATCCATATCCACAGTGCTTTTGATGCCTTCCGGCAACACCGCCTCGAGAAAAGGCAGTTGCGCCTTCACGCGATCGACGGTCTGAATAATGTTCGCGCCGGGCTGGCGGAAGACGATGAGCACCACTCCCTTGGTTCCATCGATGTAGCCGGCGGTACGGATATTCTGCGTGGAGTCCACGACCTGGGCCACGTCGGACAGACGGACAGCTGCACCGTTGTGATAGCCGATGATCAGGGGCACATAGTCGGCAGCGGTGGAGATCTGGTTATTGTCGATGATGTCTTCGCTTATTCCGGCGTTGGAAAGCTGCCCCCTCGGCGAATGAGAGTTTTGCAGGCTGAGCACCGATTGCACGCTGCCCAGGGTAAGGCCAAAACTTTCCAGCTTGGTAGGGTTGACCTCGACGCGCACCGAAGGCGTACCACCGCCTTGCACACCTACCTGCCCGACACCCTCGATCTGCGAGAGCTTCTGCGCGAGGATAGTGGAGGCAAGGTCGTAGAGCTTTGTGACCTCGTATTTGTTGGAGGTGAGGCTAATAATCATGATGGGCGAATCAGCCGGATTGATCTTGCGGTAGGAAGGATTGGAGGGCAAGTTCGCGGGCAGATAAGTGCGCGCCGCGTTGATTGCCGCCTGAACGTCTCTTGCCGCGCCGTCGATATTCCGGCTCAGGTCGAACTGCATGGTCACGTTGGTCGATCCCAGCGAGCTCGACGAAGTCATCTCAGTAATGCCGGCGATATGAGCGAACTGCCGCTCCAGAGGCGTCGCCACCGAGGCGGCCATAATCTGCGCGCTGGCGCCGGGCAGGCCGGCGGAAACGCTGATAGTCGGAAAATCCACCTGCGGCAGCGGGGCAACGGGCAGCACGACGAACGCGATCGCACCGGCGATGCATACCGCGATGGTGAGCAGCGTTGTGGCCACCGGCCGCTGGATGAATGGAGCGGAAAGGTTCATGCGTTCTCCGCGTTGGGCGGCGGCAAAACAACCGCATGCGCCTTCCTGAGATGCCGGCTCTTCACGCGCTCGGCGAGCCGGTCAAAGAAGACGTAAATCACCGGCGTGGTGTAGAACGTGAGCAATTGGCTCAGCAGGAGCCCGCCAACCATGGCAATACCCAGCGGACGGCGCAGCTCCGAGCCCAGGCCGCCTCCGACCGCCAGCGGAATGCCGGCCAGCAGCGCGGCCATTGTGGTCATCATGATGGGGCGAAAACGCAGCAGGCTGGCTTGGTAGATGGCCTCAGTCGAATCCATTCCGTGCTTGCGCTCGGCCTCAAGCGCGAAATCCACAATCAGAATGCCGTTTTTCTTCACGATGCCGATGAGCAGGATGATGCCAATGATTCCTACGACGCTGAGATCCTCGCGGCAAATCATAAGCGCGAGCAGCGCGCCCACGCCGGCCGAGGGCAGGGTGGACAGAATGGTAATGGGATGAATGAAACTCTCGTAAAGGACGCCAAGAACGATGTAGACCGCGACCAGTGCTGCAAGAATGAGCAGAGGTTCGTTGGAGAGAGAATTCTCGAACGACGCAGCCGTACCTTGAAAGCCGGACTGCAAGCTGGCAGGAAATTTGAGGTCCTTAGCCACTTTTTCAATATCGCCGATCGCTGTTCCCAATGAAGCGTTGGGCGCGAGGTTGAATGAAACCGTGACGGAAGGGAACTGTCCCTGGTGATTAATGGAAAGCGCCTCGGTGATGTTACTCTGCTGCGTGAAGGCGCTGAGCGGTATGGCATTGGCGCCCACCGAAGAAGCGGTGAGGCTCGGAGATGCCCCGGCATTGCCGGAGAGAAGAGTGGCGGGTGCGCTCAAGACCTGCGAGGACGGCGTGTAGCGCACTGAACCGGTCAGCGCGTTCGATCCGGCCGACGACGAAGCGGAAGAGGAGAAGGAAGTGGCCGCGCCCGCGCCGGTTGCGCCCGTCGAAGCGCTCGATTGAATATAAAGATCGCCCAGTTTGCTGGGATCCCGCTGCCACTCCGGCGCAGTTTCCAGAATCACATGATATTGGTTCAACTGCGTGTAAAGGGTACTGATCTCACGCTGTCCGTAGGAATCGTAGAGCGTGTTGTCGATGGTGGTTGGCGCAATTCCCAGCCGAGACGCGGTCACGCGATCAATCGCGAGCTGGACGGCTCGCGCGCCGGTTTGCTGGTCGGTGGCTACGTCTTCCAATTCCGGCATATTCTTCAATTTCGCGACGAATTTGTTCGTCCACTCGTTCAACTCGTCGGTGTCAGGATCCTCAAGCGTGTACTGAAACTGCGTGCGGCTCACGCGGTCGTCGACGGTAATGTCCTGCACCGGCTGCATATACAGGTGCATGCCGTGCACCTGGCTCAAACTGTTCTGCAGGCGGCGGATCACGTCGGAAGCGCCAACGCGTTGATTGATGGGCTTCAGGTTGATCGAGATGCGGCCGCTGTTTAGCGTTGTATTGATGCCGTCGGCGCCGATGAACGAAGACAGGCTTTCGACAGCGGGGTCCTTCAGGATAATCTTCGCCAGCTCCTGCTGTTTTTCGCTCATGGCGTCGAAGGAGATCGATTGCGACGCCTGCGAAATGCCCTGAATTACCCCGGTGTCCTGCACCGGGAAGAATCCTTTGGGAATGACGATGTAGAGAACGACAGTCAGTATGAGTGTCGCCACCGCGACCAGAAGGGTGATCGTCTGGTAACGCAGCACTACTTTCAAGGTGCGCCCGTAGAATGCGATCAGCCGGTTAAATACGCGTTCCGAGGCCTGATAAAAGCGGCCCTCCTGCTGCTTCGGATCGTGGCGAAGGATGCGCGAGCACATCATCGGAGTCAGGGTGAGCGAAACCACCGCTGAAATCACGATGGTGACCGCAAGCGTGACGGCGAACTCACGGAAGAGTCGGCCCACTACGTCACCCATAAACAGTAGCGGTATGAGCACGGCGATGAGCGAAACAGTCAGCGACACAATGGTGAAGCCGATCTGGCCAGAGCCGGTGAGCGCAGCTTCCAGCGGCGGCATTCCTTCTTCAAGGAAGCGGGTGATGTTCTCGATCATCACGATGGCGTCGTCGACGACGAAACCGGTGGAGATGGTGAGCGCCATCAGCGACAAGTTATCAAGCGAGTAGCCGAGCAGGTACATCACCGCAAGCGTGCCGATGAGCGAAACCGGGACGGCGACGCTGGGGATAATCGTGGCGCGCAGGCTGCGCAGAAAGAGAAAGATGACCATCACGACCAGCACGACAGTGAGCAACAGCTCAAACATAACGTCGTGCACTGAAGCTCGAATGCTCGTGGTCATGTCTGTGAGCGTCGTGACCTGAATGCCCGCGGGGAGGTTCGCCTCCAATTGCGGCAGAACTTTCTGGATTGAGTTGACAACGGTGATGGTGTTGGCGCCGGGTTGGCGCTGGATATTGAGAATGACCGCCGGCGTCAGATTCATCCACGCCGCCTGCTTGGTGTTCTCAACGCCATTGACGACATTCGCGACATTCTTGACGAAGACTGGCGCGCCGTTGCGGTATGAAACCACAACGTTGCCGTAGTCGGCAGCGCTGGTGATCTGGTCGTTGGCGTCAATCTGGTAGTCCTGGCGCGGGCCGTCGAAGTTACCTTTGGCCGAGTTGACGCTGGCTTGCACCAGGGCTGTGCGCATGTCCTCCATGTTCAAGCCGTAAGACGACAACGCGACTGGGTTCACCTGAATCCGGACGGCGGGCTTCTGGCCGCCGCTGATGCTGACCAGACCGACTCCGGCCAACTGCGAGAGCTTGGGCGCGAGGCGCGTGTCGACCATGTCCTCAACCTGAGACAGCGGTAGGTTGTTGGAGGTGATCGCCAGCGTGAGCACCGGCGCGTCCGCAGGATTGGTCTTGGTGTACACCGGCGGGACTGGGAGGTCCGATGGAAGGAACGTCTGGCCACCGTTGATCGCCGACTGCACTTCCTCCTCGCCGACATCGAGCGACTGCGTAAGGCCGAACTGAAGCACAATGACCGACACGCCGCCGGCGCTGGTCGAAGTCATCTGGCTCAACCCCTGCATCTCGCCAAACTGGCGTTCCAGGGGCGCGGTGATCGTTGTCGCCACTACGTCCGGGCTGGCACCGGGATAGAAGGTGACCACCTGAATCGTCGGGTAGTCCACCTCCGGCAGGGCCGATACAGGCAGTTGGGTATAAGAAACCAAACCTGCCAGCAGAATTGCGGCCATCAGCAGCGAGGTAGCGACGGGCCGAAGGATGAATGGCCCTGAGGGATTCATGGAGCGCCCTCGGTGGTATCGGTGGATGTGGCCGGGATCGTCACCTTTGAGATCGCAACGGTCGATCCGTTTATCAGTTTTTGGAAGCTGCTGTTGGCCACCACGTCGCCGGGATTGATGCCCGTTACCGCGGTGTCTCCTTTGTCTGTGATTCCCGACTTAACGGTCCTCATCATCGCTTTTTTGTTTTGAATCACATAAACAAAGTCCGCGGTACCGTTGTGCTGGATGGCAGACGAGGGAACGAGAGTCTGGTTCTCGAGTGTCTTTACCAGCAGGCGCGTGTTGACGAACTGGTTGGGGAAAAGCAGGCTGTTTGAATTAGCGAATTGAGCGCGCAGCTTTACCGTTCCAGTGACCGTGTCGATCTGGTTGTCGACGGTGATCAGCTTTCCTTGCTCCAGCATCTTTTGCTGGGTGCGATCATAGGCATCCACCTCAAGCGCTTTGCCGGTGTGCATCTGTTTCAAAACTTCGGGCAAACTGTCTTCAGCCAGCGTAAAGATCACGGTAATGGGATGAATTTGTGCAATCACCACGAGCGGCGTGCTGGAGTTGGCCGTGACCAGATTCCCCGGATCCACCAACCGGAGTCCAACCCGCCCGTCGATGGGCGAAGTGATGTGGCAGAACGCGACCTGCACCTGGTCGTATTGGATAGTGCCCTGGTCGTTTTGCACAGTTCCCTGATCCTGGAGGACCACCTTTTCTTCGTCCTCCAGAGTCTGGCGCGGAATGGCATTCTTGGCCCACGCATCTTGATAGCGCTTCATATCCATCTGGGCTTCGGCCAGCAGGTTCTGGTCGCGGTCAAGAGCGCCCTGAGCCTGGAGTAGTTGCGCTGCGTAGGGCCGGGAGTCGATATCGATCAGCGGATCGCCTTTGCGCACATCCTGACCTTCACGGTAATGGACAACCGTAATCACGCCCGTGACCTGTGCGGTGATGGAGTCGGTGTAGGTTGGCGTAACGGTGCCGATCGCGTCGAGATAAACGCCGATGGAGCCCTTCTTTGCCGTCGCCGTGGTAATCGCCACGGTGCCGCCCGCTCCAGCGCCACGGCCGCCTCCCGCAGTTGGGCTGGCGCTATGCTGCTTCCATACCCACCAAAACAAGAGCGCGAAAAGCAGCAGAACGGTCACCCAAATCCAGAGATGACGACGCTTTTTTGTGGAGTCCGCGGGCGATTGCCCGGGTTCAGAATGTGGGTCAGAATTTGAAACCGACAAGGGTTCGTCCATCGCCTTCTTCTTCTCGCATGTCCGTTAAGAACACTCGGTTTGATAGGGATAGTTTCTCATATTTGAAATGGTTTGCCGGGATGCACAGGCCATCCCCTTGTTTCAGAATGCTTGTTTACTACGATGTGTTCTTACCCGCCTGGTTGTTGCTTAATTTCAGGGACGGGCAGCGCCAAATTGAACTCGAAAAGATGTAAATCAACGTACAGCACACAGGCACGTGCTTGCATGGACGAAACAGGCTGCCGAAAAGTTGCACAAATCGTCCAGGCGTGGATGGAACTCCGAGTTTGGATAGCTTGGCTTCGAATAATCGGATTTTGGGTCCGAAGGTCTGGAGTCAAGAAGCGATACTCAGAGCGCCAGAAAGATCGCGCCCTCTTCTATGGTGAGTTCGATGCCGGCAGCCTTGGCTGCTTCCTGCAGCGCCGCGCCCAGCATCACGATCGGATCAGGGCTTACATCGAGCCGGCGCATCAAGCCCTCGCCCTTTTTCGGGCCGGCGGAAAGGGTGATCTTCAATCCGCGGCGCTTGCATCGCACTGCGGTGCCGTCTTCAAGTTTGACGTTCATGGGCTTGATGTAGGCGTCGATGTAGTGAACGCCGATGCCGGACTTATCTTCGCCTTTCGGGGGAAGTTTGCTTTCAGCATCCGGATTTACGTCACAAAGTTTAACTTTCATGTTGCGCTCCCAAATATTTGATTCTTAGAGGGTTTAATTCTTAGGTGGTTCAATTCCTTTTGCTACGAGAAATTCGTCCATCACTTTTCTGAAGGCGCGGATATGATCGGGCGTGCTGCCGCAACACGCGCCGACGATATTTGTTTCCGCATCAAGCAACGGCTGCAATCCCTTGACCATCTGCTCCGGCGTCTCGTCGTACAGAATTTTCATGTTCACCAGCCGCGGCTTTCCACCGTTGGGCTGCACCATCACCGGCAGATTGCTCGCGCTCTTGTACCGTTCCACTGCCAGCAAAGCATGCGGCATATCCATGCCCGTTCCGCAATTGAGGGCCACAATGTTCGCGCCGTGCTCCTCCATAAATTCGGCAGCGCGCTCCGGCTCAATACCCATCATGGTGCGGAAAGTCGAGCCGTCGAGCGTTACGTCATAGGCCATCGAACCGATGATGGACTTGGCGCCCGCCTTTTTCGCGGATTCAATGCCGATCAGCAGTTCTTCCAGCGACGTCTGAGTTTCGATGATGATGGCGTCCGCGCCGCCCTCGACCAATGCCGCGGCCTGCTCCTCGAAGGCACTGCGAACCTGGGCTTCGGTGAAGTCGCCAAACGGTTCGAGTAATCCACCGAAAGGCCCAATGTCGCCGAGCACGTATCCGTCTTTGCTGCCGAATGCTTCCCGAGCGATCTGCACTGCTGCCTTGTTGATCTCGGTGACATGCTCCGGTTCGCCATGCCGGGTGAGCATGATGCGCGATCCGCCAAAAGTGTTGGTGATGATGCAGTCCGAACCTGCTTCAGCGTACCGGCGCTGGATGGCCAATACTCGTTCCGGGTGCGTCAGATTCCACGCCTCGCCGCAATTGCCCTGTTCCAGGCCGGCAATCATCAACTGCGTACCCATTGCCCCGTCGCCGAGCAATGGCCGTTCGAGTGCCGCCTCGTGCAAAAGCTTTTTCGTCATGGCTCTGTCTCTCCACTCAATTCTTTTTGTACCAGAGCGTAGTGGATGGTTTCGAGAACCAGTCCCCATTTGTGAATTCGGCTCAGCGGATCACAATAGCAGCCCGCGCCATTCGGTTCGCGACGCCATGTCAGAATGGCATTCAGGCGCTGCCCGATGAGAGGCTTCTCGCTCGCGATCGCGGCCATCAGGCGATCGGGATCCTCAATGTATTTGCACATGGCCGTGTACCCGCTGTCGTCCGCGGCCGGGCCGCAGCGCTGCTCCAGAATGGGATAGCCTTCATCGCGCGGACCCAGTTTTACGTTGTAGACGAAAGCCAGCGAACGGCCCATATTCGTGCAAGTGGTTCCGTCGTAACGGAATGTCGCGTCGATCACACCATCCGGGCCGGGTCGCATTGCAAGGCGTTCGTCTGACCACCGTTGCAAGGCTTTCCGGTTTACCGTGTACTGCGCGTCTGCGTCCAGAACCGCAGCGCGCGCCGGGAGCGGCTCGCCGGTTGTGCGCGGCGCTCGCTTGTAAGGCGCACGCCTGTATTGGCACGGGCCGAACGAGCAGGTTTCGCACGGAATGAGACTCGTGAGCCGCTGCAAGCGCTCGACGTGGCGCGTCAGCCCAAATACTGCCAGTTGCGTTTTCTTGGGGCGCAACATTCCGGTGTCGAAAGAATCCACGCAGGAAGGGAAGCGGTCATTTTTTGTTTGTTTGATCAATTCGAGCAGCCGCGGCTGCTCTGTCACATCCCATTCCGGATAACCGGGGCTGGAGTGAGGCAACACAGCCATCCCCTGCCGTTCCGCCCAATCGCAAAGACGTGCTCCGGCAATTGTTGTCAGATGTTCAACGACCGCGGAGGCATACACCTCGAGAAAGAAGTATTCATCGGGCCGCTCCTCGCTCCAGCAACGTCGCGCCTCTTCCTCCGCCTCCGGGCCCGCGCCAACAGCAACCAGAATTGCGCTGTGCGCTCCGGCTTGCTCGAACGCGACGCGCAGGCGCTTGCTGTTGAAGTCCACGCCGTCGATTCGAATTGAGTTGGGCCGGATCGTATCGTCATGAGTGTCGCCGATCTCCATGCTCTCGGCTTGCCGCGCGTAAAACCATGGCCGGCCATTCTTGGCGTACCAGTCTCGCGCCCAGTCCGCCAACTCGCGCGCACGTCCTTCCAGCACCCAGCCGCGCGGATATCCGAGCAGCCGAGTGTACTCCTGCGGCGACACATCCACGCCGGAAAACACATCGGCCATCTCGATCGATTCGGCTACCTGGCGCATGAAATCGACTCCACGGCTTTGAACTGACAGCCCTCCACGAAGTAATCGAAGAAGTTGGGATGAGTTTCCAGCCGGCAATGTTGCACTTTCTTCACCAGCTCTTCCAACTCCTGGCGTTTGGTCTTCGAAAGCAATGCAATCGTCGCGCCTTCAATCGCAAGATTGCCGGCCCGCACGAATTTTTCCAACGGAAGGCTGGGCACCAGCCCGATGCGCTTCGAAGCTTCAACCCTGAGATGCCGTCCGAAGCCACCAGCCATATAAAACAGGTCAATATCGTCGAAGCCGATGCCGTAGGTATTGAAGACGACTTGCAAGCCCGCGACGTTTGCGCCTTTCGCTTGAGCCAGCTCGTTCACGTCGCTCTCCAGCAGGTAGACGTCGCCGTTTTTGCCGTGAGCGAGATCAATGCGATGCTGATCGTCTTCGAATCGGCCTCGTTCGTTCATGCGGCCCGTGCGAAGCAATTCGCTCAGCAGATCGACGAGGCCGGAGCCGCAGATGCCTTCGGGCGGCACATCGCCGATGACTCGAATCCGGAATTTCCCATCCTCGCCGATTGCTACTTCCTCAATGGCGCCGAGCAGTGCAGGCATTCCGCAGGCAATGGCTCCGCCTTCGAAAGCCGGGCCGGCCGGACATGACGCCGCAAGAATTCGATGCCTGTTCCCGATCACGAGCTCGGTGTTGGTGCCGATGTCCATGATCGCGATCAGGCGCTCTTCATGTGCCAGATCCGCAGCCAGCATGCAGGCTGCGGCATCGGCGCCCACATGACCGCTGATGATGGGAGCGCCATACACGCGCGCTTTAGGATGAATCGGCAACAGGCTGCGCAGACCAGACTCGACAAGGGTCGTCGTGTCGCGCTTGCCTTCTTCCATTTCAATCTCGGTGATCGACCTGTACGGCGTCTGGCCGATCGAATACACATTCTGCCGGAAGAAAAGATCGCGCATGGTGGAGTTGCCCACCACGACCATCTCGTAGATCGTCTTGGGATCAACGGGAAACTTTTCGATCGCGTGGCTCAGATAGCCGGCCAGCGTCCGCATCAACAATCGTCCCGGATGGCTGGTGTCATAAGCGATGCGGGACATGATCTCCGAGCCGCCGAAACGCTGGGGATTCTCAAACGATGTGTCGGCAATTAATTCCCCAGTTTCCAAATCAAGCAGGCGCACCACGACAGTTGTCGTTCCCAGGTCCATGGCGATGCCGTGGATTGGCCCGGTGGATCGTTCTACTTCAATTCCGTCAATTAGGATGCGGCCGCCGTCGCGTGTAACGGCAGGATCGAGCTTGAGCGCCTGACTGCTTTCAGGTAGTCCATAAGCCTGCCGCTCGATTCGCATATGACCGCGGCGCATGGTGTGGCAACGGACGAGACCGGTCGAGGCTGGGCCACTCGGGCCTGCGACAAATGTCTGGCAGGAGAGGCGAAATTTACCCTTCAGATGAAGCTCCGCCTCAGTCATCGGAGACAGTGCTTCCATGCCCTCAACGACCTCGACCATGCATTCCTTGCATTTGCCTTGCTTGCGGCACGATGTCGGAACGTCAATGCCCAGGGCTTCGGCTTGATCGAACAGAGATAGGCTCGGATCGGCCTCGGTCGATTGTCCGTTGATGATTAAGGTGACGGCCATTTTGGGGAAGCGTCTACCATCCCTTCGCCTCGAACTCTGCCTTCAGCGCGTCTGCCACTTCCTGCGCTGACCCCTCGCGCTCCTGCTCTTCGCTCCACTTCCATTGCGCCAGATAGTCGTCGGCGTCCTGCAGCCCGCGCATCGCGGCAAGGCGATCGATGTGCTCCATAAATCGTCCATCCAGCATTACGGTCACATCGTCATCCCCATCGTCAGCCTTGATCTGGGTGGGAATTTCCTGCCAATAGAGAATTTTGTATGTTGTCATAAGGTCACGCGTGTCCTGCCAGGCGCATGAACAAATCAACGGCAGCAGACGCATTAGCTCCGTACCCGTCGGCGCCAATCTCATCGGCAAACATCTGGCTGATAGGAGCGCCGCCTATGGCAAACTTAGTTTCCATATTGCCGGCCGCATGGAAACCTTCGATCACGGTCTTCATATACATCATGGTCGTCGTCAGCAGCGCGCTCATGCCGATGATGTTCGGCTTGTATTTCTCAGCCGCGGCCATAAATTTGTCCAGACTCTGATCCACGCCGATGTCGTGCAGCTCAAATCCCGCGCCCTCGGCCATCATGCCGACAAGATTCTTGCCAATATCGTGCAGATCGCCACGGACTGTGCCCATCAGCAGGACGCCCTTCGGGGGTGTTCCGCCTTCCTTCGCAGTCAGCAGCGGTTTCAGCACTCCCATGCCCGCCTTCATCGCTCGCGCCGAGATCAAGACTTCCGGCACATAAAGCACGTTATGCTTGAAGTCCTCGCCGACCACGCTCATGCCGGCGATCAGTCCATCGGTCAGCACCTCCTGCGCGGTGCGTCCCTCGGCCAGAGCTTCCTTGGTAAGCCGCTCCACCTCGTTGGCGTTTCCTTCATACAGGTGCTGATTCATCAAGGCGTAATCAGGCATTGAATCTCTTCCTTAGCGTGCGCTCGCAACCAGTTCCGCAGCGCGTTTGGCGTTGAATTCGTTGAGGGCCTCAAGCATGGCCTGGATATTTTCGCGCGGCATACCGGGGCTGGTGCCGCCGCCGACAGAAAGAATGATTCCGTCGCCGCCTGAGCCCTCCAGTACTTCGAGAGTCTCGTCCTTCACTTCCTCAGGCGTTCCGCGGACGGCAACCTCCAGCGGATTTACATTGCCCATCAGGCACATACGATCGCCGATGCGGCGCTTTACCTCAGTGATGTGGCGCTGCTTGCCCCAGTTCAGCACGTTGAATCCGGTGTCAGGAAGATGATCGAGGCAGGCGTCAACTTCGGCGTCATTGTGATAGAGCTTCACCCAGTCTTTCGGGAAAGCGTCGCAAATGCGCTTGAGATATGGATGCGCGAACTCCAGGTAATGCTCCTCATTGATGAAACCGACGATGTCGTCGAGGATGAAGATGCTTTCGACCGTATCGCCCATCACCTTTTGCTGCGCCTTCAACCAGTCGATGACCACGCGCGTACACAGGTCGATCAACCGATGCGCGCCCTTTGGGTCCTCCACCAGGTCGATCATGAATTCCGTCGTACCGCGCACAAATCCGGCAGTACATAGAGGACCGCGTGCCGTTACCATGGGCAGAATGTATCCGGCATCCAGAATGCGCTGGCGTGCCATGCCGATGCGGTGCAGGGTCAACCCCGCGAATCCGTCGGCCTCGACTTCGTATTCGGGGAAGTTATCGATGTCTTCCAGGCGATAAAGCGTGTGGTATTCGCTGGGCGTATTGTCCTGCCAGAACTTGATTTTTGATCCCAGTATCGAGGGCTCTGCCGCCATCCCGTACTCCATCCACCAGGATGGGATGAAAATGATGTCAGGGAATTCCTGCAAGATCTTCAAGTTCGATTGAAACCAGAGCTCGGGGTCCAGAAAATAATCCAGGTGCTTGATGCCGAGGTATCCGGGAATCCACGGGCTATCGACAATCAGCGCCATCGGGATCTTGTCGAGTTTTTCGCGTCGTACTGCCTTCTTGAATATTTCCCATTGTTCTGGCCGCATACTTTCCCTCCGGATCACCGTTCGTGACCCATGTCCCTCATGCGCATTACACCCGAATGAGCAACCGCGTCGCCATCCGTATTGCCTGAATGCGATCCCAATTGCTAAGGGCCGCGCACCCTTTATCCCAAGCTCGAACCGTTCAGATCAGGAGAGCAGTGCCAGGAGAGCGGTGGAAACCTAAGTGCAATCTTTCTCATCATCTAGCATTTTGTTCGACAGTCGTAATAATTGCGACAACCGTAATCATAGTGCAAGCGCGATGAAACGCACAAGAGAAGTTGAATTTTGATCTTTTCCGGCTGGGCAGGCGTTTCTACAACCCTCTTCCGATCTGAGGATAGAGGCAAATCAGGGTGAGAAAAGATCGCTCTAAAGCTGATAATAAATGGCTTATCCGGCGCCAACGGCGCGCCGGCCTGCAACTTCGATCCGGCCTAGCGGGGAGCGGGGCTGGCGAAAGGCCTCGATCCATCTCCTACGTTCACATCCGCGGTTCCGTCTTTTCCATTGCGGATATAGGACAGCCTGGCTTCGGTTCCGGGCTTTAGAACGAAAATTCCGGAAACCACATCATCCGTGTTCTTCACGGGGTTGCCGTTCAGCGCGACAATGATGTCGTCGGCTTTCAGGCCGGCTCTGTCGGCAGGGCCGCCGGGAACGGCGCTCATAACGTGCACAACAGTGCTGGGAATGTGAGTCCGCAGATCGGCCGGGCCGGGGAGATCCTTTAATTGAAGGCCAATCACGCCGTACGGTTTGACAATGCTTATTGACTGCAGCTCTGCGCCGGTGCCGCTCTTCTGTGGCGACCATATGTTGCCGCCATCGCTGGTATGCAGGATGGTGCCGCCCCGGCCAACAATCCAGCCGGACTGCGCGGTAGCGAATCTAACTTCGATCAAGTCTTCTTTCTCGCCGCTTGTCTCGGAATCCCATGTGTCGCCGCCGTCCTCCGTGTGCAGGATGATGCCGCCGCGGCCCGCAACCCAACCCAACCGGGGGGTGACGAAGGCCGCTGACATCAAATCCGATCTGGTGCCGCTGGATTGGAAGTTCCAGGTGATGCCGCCATTTTCGGTATGCAGGATTGTGCCCCTCTGGCCCACCGCCCATCCCGAGGATGTAGTTGTAAACGACAACCCAATCAGGCCTCTTACTGTTCCAGTGTTCTGCGGTTTCCAACTGTTGCCGCCGTCATCGGTGTGCAGAATTGTGCCGTTACCTCCCGCGGCCCAGCCCGAGTGCTTGGTAACAAAGGCTACGGACCAGAGATTGTCACTGGTTCCGCTGTTCTGCTTTTTCCAATTGCTGCCGCCATCCTCAGTGTGCAGGATTGTGCCGTCATCCCCGACGGTCCATCCAAACTCCGGCCCAACGAAAGCTATTTGGGTGAGGTCAGTGGTGGCTCCGCTCTTCTGCCCTCCCCAAGACTCGCCTCCGTCGCTGGTGTGCCAGATTGCGCCGCCACTGCCCACCGCCCAGCCAGACGTCCTTGTGGGGAAATTTACTGAGTAAAACGTTCCCTTGCCGTTGTTTTGCGACTTCCATGTAGCGCCGCCGTCTGCGGTGTGCAGGATTGTCGCATCATTCCCCACTGCCGACCCCGACCATGGCGCGAGGAGTTCGGGATTGGTGTTCACGGTGCGAGTGGGCTGTTGATGGACCATTCCGCCGCGTTCATTTGACCGTGAGACTATGTGCATCCAGAACCAGACCGACCCTGCAAGGAGAACCGCGCATATCACGCCGACCGTAGCGTGTTGGAATCTTGTCCCTGGTTCCGCAAGCCGCCGATGGCGGAGCGAAGCGCGAATCTCCCGAACTGCATCGCGAAGCAATACGCCCGACAGGCAGAGCAGCGCGACAAAAAACGCCACAAAACTAATGGCTCCCCAATCGGGCTTTAGCGAAAATGCCTGACAGGAGTCTGAAAATCTGTAACTGATGATCGCTCCGGTGAGCCAGGAGGGGACGATTCCATGCCATGAAGTGGCGCAGCTCCTGAGTACGAAGAAGCCCAATGCCGCTGCCATCAGTGCAATGTAGCCGGAAAGTCCTTTGACAATCGCCAGAAACAACGAAGGCGCCTCGTCGACACCTGGCACGGAGACGCCTTTACGTCTGCCTTTGAACCTATATGGCCACAACTTTCTGGCCCCCAGCCTGAACAGCAACCAACCGAATAGAACAATGACGGCGTGCTCGGCGACCCACCACAGCATTTCCACAATTGGATGGTCATGCACAATCGGCCACGCAGAATCAATGTCCGCGGCCATCCAGTTCAGCCACTTGGGGACGTAGCCGTGGGTGTAAATCGGGACTCCGTATTTGACCAGGCCGAACAGCCCGACCAGTCCCCACAGAATTATGACAATGGAACCCATACCGAGCAGAGCCCATCCCAGCATTCTGACTTTGAGCGGGAGAAGCGTAGGCAGCAACTCTGTGGATTCGCTGGGAGTATGGCGGCGATAGCGCCGTAACCTTTGCAAGCCGGATCTGAACCATGCCAGGCCGCCCGCTCCAAGGAAGAGCGAAAGAACCACAAAAATAGGAAAGATAACGTAAGTGGTTGTTGCATTCGACGTACCGGAGATCATGGCAGCAACGCAAAGCAGAATAAACACCGCCGCCGACAGGCAAACGATGGAACCGGCCAGAACCGAGGCCCAACTGAAGACCATGGCCTGCACGCGCCGGCTGGCAAGCACAGGCTGCACCAATGCGTCATGACTCAATTCGTAGTAGGTGCTGTCGGACCTGCGATCGGTACGCAACAGGCGACGATCGACCAGGTGGCTCAGTGTCTCGCGCGGCAACTTCAACTGCCGAAGCAATTCGCGCTCTTCAACGCTCAGCCTGCGTCCCTCGGGACTGATGAGATATTGCTCGCACAAAACTCGCACCGCGCCGCGCAGGTATCTGGCCGGCAGCGAGCGAATCGCGTCTAAATAGAAACTCTCAAGCGTATCCGCCAGCGCGGCGTCGCCTCCGAGATCCTTGAAGCTGATTACGATTTCTCCGCTTGACGACTGTTGTTTGAAAGCGGCAATTCTCTCAATGCGCTGGCAAATCAATTGCAAGTGGAAAGGTTCCACGTGCTGACCTGACGAGGCACGCGGCCCCCCTGTTGACTTGGTCAGGTAGTCCAGAATTGAAGTCACAACCTCGGGCTCCAATCGGAAAGCCCTCGTGGAAATATCCCCGGACTCGATTGCGGCTGGCCCCGTGATGGCCTTCGACGCCATCTCATGACTCAGCGGCGCCAGTCGATAGCGGTGATCCAGAATCTGCGGTATGTGATCCGAAGCCTCTTCAAGCAACCCCAGGAAATCTTCGCGCAGGGATAGGACCACGCGGATCGACGGAGGAGCTTCGCTGGCGCTCGATTCTATTTTCGGCTGCGAAGGCGGAGCAACGCCGCGAATCAGGTAGCCCAACTCAGATAGAAATCCCTCTCGCGCTTCCTGCGATTGCAGCGTAAACAATTCTTCAAATTGATCGAGAATCAACACCGGCGTCAGGAGAAGATCATTGCGCCAGAATTCGACTGTTTTGAAAAAGCTCCAGAGAGAGCTGTCATCTCCCGGAACGTATTCCACCTTCTGCCGTTCAGCCTCGGCGCGCACGCCTTCCAGAACGGAAAACAGAGGACCGTTTTTGATATCGTTGACCCGAACAAACAGCGGCAAGCTGCCCGCTTCACGAAGACGAGGCGCCACGCCGGCGTTGAGCAGGGAAGTTTTGCCCAAACCGGACTTTGCATAGACAATCAGCAGGCGATTGGCGAGGATTTGATCAGTGAGAGCGATGGAAGCCGGCTCACGCCCGAAAAATGTGCGACGAGAAAAATCATCGTCGCGAAACGGTTGAGCGCCGGGATAACGGTGGAGGGTTTCCATCATCACTCTCTATCGGTTACGGCGCTGATATTCGCGCTTCAAGGTCGAGACAATCTTGGAGAAGTCTTCGTCGAAATCCGTTTCCCTCAACTCCATTTCATCGAATTTCCGAAGTGCATCGACCCTGTCCTCCTGGGTCAGGTCAACCGTGCGAACCGGAATCAGGAATGAGCCTCGCACGCGAAGCGCGCGTTCGCAAGCCAGTGCCACCTCTTTGTTTACATAGCTGTCGGTCTTCCGGCAGAATTCCGGAGTGTAAAGCACCAGCACAAAGTCTGAAGCATCCAGGTCCGCCTCGATGCGCTTGTTCCAGTCGTCTCCGCCCTGCAACGACTCCTGATCGAGCCAGGGCTCAAAGTAGGCTTTTTGCAGCGCATCAAATACTTTCGAGGCCAGAGCCGCGTCCTCTCGCGCATAACTGATGAAAACTCGGGGACGAGGTCCCAGCGGCATAGCTTGCCCGACAAATCCGCCGTCTGCCTCCAACCTTTCCGAAAGCTTAGTCAGAAAGGTACCTACCTCGGCGTCTTCCAGCTCAACACGCGTGCCGCGCTGATAAAAGAGGATCATCTCGTCGCGATCCGATGGGATCAGGCTGTCGAGAGGTTCAGCTGCAACTGCCGGGCCGCTGCGATTCAGCTCCAATGCGCGGAGGAGGATCTTCAGCAGAATGCGCAGATCCCAGTGCCTGATTCCAAAACCGACGAACAAGAAACTCTGCCCAATGCGTTTGAGCACTCGCAGCAAGCTATTGGGAAGTGGTGGGCGCTCGGAGACGACTCTTATCAAAAAGTCGAGAACGTCATTCTCGCTGAGCACAAGAGAGGAGGGTTCCTCGGCGCTCCCAAATAAATGGAAGACCACCGGCGAAGCCGGAGAACCCGGCACCACAAACTCCGGATTTTCTCTCTTGTCGCCGCGGAGATGATATCGCTGCGTGACCGGCGCTTTCCCCGCAGCTTTAAGAGCCTGCTCCAGCATTGAATCCTGCCCGGTGGTCACAATCAGCGAGAACGGAAGCGCTGCTAACTGTTCATGAACGCTGGATGGACTATAAAGGCGCGAGGTCAGGGCCATCTCGGCTGTGGCACGCAGAGTGGTCGGCCCGAACCCTTCGGTATCTTCGTACTGTTGGGCAAGTGCCGCCAGAGTGGTCCCGCTAGCGGAGCGGTTGTCCTCTTCGAGCTCGCGAGCGAGCCGGCGTCGCAGCTCCTCGGCCAGAGTTGTACTGTCCGTGGAGGCACTCGGCGAAGTTGTCGAAGCGACTTTGACCGGAATCTCAGACCCGAGCATGAGAACGCAGTTGCCATGCCGAAGAGACCCAACCAGATTATTCCAGTGGCGCTCTTTCACTCAACCTCCACCGGCGACTCGGGGATTATCGCGCTAACTCAAGTACTGGCGGAGAGACTGGGATTCGAACCCAGGTTAGAGTTTCCCCTAAACACGCTTTCCAAGCGTGCGCCTTCAGCCACTCGGCCATCTCTCCGATCAAACAAGTTGACCGTTCGAGTTTACCATTTTCAAGCTCGCATGTTCTGTGCCGGCGGCGCGACCGATTATCCAAGGTCCGGCTCCAACGTGCCAGTTTTCTGAAACCGTATACAGCCATGCGCGGGCTGATTTATAGTGCGTTGTTGCGCGCCGACTAAACTTCTGGATGCTTCTATAAATGCGTCCGCACATTTGGATGCGTCCGGGCATCTTGACCCATCGGCGGCGTAATCGTTTCTGAAAGAGGCCCCTATGTCTGCTATCTCTCGTCGCGACCTGATCTCATCCGGACTGGCGCTGTCGGCATCTTCTCTTGTGGCACGTTCGGCGTGGGCGCGCACCGCTGCTCTATTTGGAGGCGTCCCCGGGGTCGCAGGCGCTCCCGATGCCGCCGCCGCGACCGCCCTTGCACCGCGCGAGCAACTGCTCTTCGACTTTGGCTGGATGTTCCAATTCGGCAACGGAACCGACACAGCCAAGGATCTCGGCTTCGGAAACACGCAGGATGGCTTCTCCAAGACCGGCGACTTCAAGTTTGCCAAAGTGGGATACGACGATTTGAAATGGCGCTCGTTGAACCTGCCCCACGACTGGGCAGTGGAGTTGCCGTTTGCATGGGACGACACGCTTGCATCGCACGGATTCAAGCCGCTTGGCCGGCGCTATCCGGAGACGAGCGTGGGCTGGTATCGGCGCGAGTTCGACGTTCCGGCCAGCGACGCCGGCCGCCGCGTTGCGGTCGAGTTTGACGGGGCCTTTCGCGACGTGCTGGTGTTCGTGAACGGATGCTTCATCGGCCGCAACGACAATGGCTATGCGCCTTTCCGCTTCGACATCACGGATTTCCTCGCCGTCGGCCAAAAGAACTGCATCGTGGCCCGCGTAGACGCGAGCTTTGGCGACGGCTGGTTCTACGAGGGCGCCGGAATCTACCGGCATGTGTGGTTGACGAAATCCGATCCACTGCATCTGGGCAAGTGGGAGAGCTACGTTCGACCGAAGGCAACTGACGGGGAGGCGGTGAACCTCGAACTTGCTACCGTGGTGGTCAACGAGGGCAAGAACTTCGAGAAGGCTGAGGTGAGCTGGCAAATTCTGGATGCGGCCGGCAAAACAGTGGCTACGGCCGAGGCACCTGCGCAAGTAATCGACGTCGACGGGAAGACGAGTTTTGCAGCGATGGCGAAGTTGAGCAATCCTGCGCTCTGGTCGGTTGAAACGCCCAATCTTTACACGGCCATCGTCACCGTCAAAACCGGCGATAAAGTCCGCGACGCCGAGCGCGTCAACTTTGGCGTGCGAACCGTGAAGTTTGACGCCGATCATGGCTTCTTCCTCAACGGCCAGTCGCTCAAGATTCAGGGAACCTGCAACCACCAGGACCACGCCGGAGTGGGCGCGGCCGTGCCTGACCGCTTGCAAGCCTTCCGCGTCGCTGTTCTGCAAGGGATGGGTTGCAACGCGGTGCGCACCTCGCACAACATGCCCACGCCGGAACTGGTGGAAGCCTGCGACCGCATGGGCATGATGATGATGTGCGAGACGCGGCAGATGAGCTCCAGCCCCGAGGGAATGGCGCAACTCGAAGTCATGATCAAGCGCTACCGCAACTCGCCGTCGATCATCATCTGGTCCATCGGCAACGAAGAGTGGCAATTGCAGGACAAAATGGCCGAAGAGGGCGCGAAGATAGCGGCTACGATGGTCGAGCGCTGCCACGAGCTCGACCCAACTCGCGTGGTGGGCGCTGCGGTGAACGGTGACAACGAGAAGGGCGTTTCCGATGCGCTCGACATCGTCGGCTTCAACTACGGCCTGAATCGTCCCGACGGTTACCACAAGGAACATCCAACGCGGCCGATCTACGGATCGGAGACGGCTAGCACTATTTCGCAGCGCGGCTGCTACCAGACAGATCCGCTGCGCAATAGTCTGAGCGCCTACGACGTGAACCACACAGACTGGAGCCAGCTTGCCGAGGAGTGGTGGAAGTTTTACGCCACACGCGAGTGGGAAGCGGGCGGCTTTGCGTGGACGGGATTCGACTATCGCGGCGAGCCAACGCCTTACGGATGGCCGTCGATCAACTCAAACTTCGGCATCGTGGACATGTGCGGATTTCCCAAGGACAACTTCTTCTACTACAAGTCATGGTGGACGAAGGAGCCGGTGCTGCACCTGTTTCCGCACTGGACGTGGGAAGGCAGGGAAGGCGAGGAGATTCCCGTTTGGGTTCACTCGAATCTCGATGAGGTCGAGCTGTTTTTGAACGGCAAAAGTCTTGGCCGGCAGAAGGTTGCGCGCTTGAGCCACGTTGAGTGGAAGGTGCGCTACGAGGCGGGCACGATCGAGGCGCATGGATTCAAAGACGGCAAACTCGTGCTAACGGAAAAGCGCGAGACTACAGGACCGATTGCATCCGTTCGGTTGACGTCAGACCGGATGACGATCGACGCCGATGGCGCCGACGTTGTCGTTCTCACCGTCGACGCGCTCGACAGCGCGGGAAGAACGCTGCCCACTGCGCAGAGCATGATCGAGTTCAAAGTTACTGGCGATGGCGCGTTGATCGGCGTCGGTAACGGCGATCCCAATTGCCACGAGAGCGACGAGGAACCGCGCCGGTCACTTTTCAATGGACTTGCGCAGGTCATCGTGCAATCCACCAGAACAGCGGGCACGATCACCATTGAAGCGAACACTGTCGAGCGCGACAAAACGGTGGCACCGGCGAAGGTTGAGATTACGACGAAGCAGGTGGAACTGAGGGCGTCCGTCGTATAGCGTCGGATAAAGCATCGCTTGTGGGGAAGAGGTTGAGATGCGCGCGGCGGAACTGATTGCTCCATTAACATTCCGGCTGACTGACATGGAAATCGACGATCCTGGGCCGGGCGAAGTGCAGGTCAGGGTGGAGGCCGCGGGCGTCTGCGGCTCGGACATGCATGCCTACACAGAGGGCGCGGTTGGCGGCAATGCGAATGTGTACCCGATGCTGCTGGGGCACGAGCCTGCGGGAAGAATTGTGAAAGCGGGCGCGGGCGTGACAAGCCTGTCTGCCGGCGACCGCGGCGCGCTGGAGCCGGCGCTCTATTGCTACCACTGCGAGTTCTGCCTGAGCGGGCACCATAACGTGTGCGCGAACATTCGCTTTTTGAGCACGCCGAACCATCCAGGATTTTTTCGGGAGCTCGTGAATTTGCCGGCGGCTAACTTTAAGCCGATTCCCGGTGGGATGTCGTACGGCGAAGCGGCGCTGGCCGAGCCTCTTGCGATTGCGATCCATTCGCTGCGCCTGGCGTCGATCGGCAGGGGCGAAACGGTTGCGGTGATTGGCGCGGGGCCGATTGGGCTGCTGACGATTGCCGCATTGCGAGCCGCGCAGGCGGAGCGCATTCTGGTGGTGGAACCGCTGGCGCATCGCCGCGAGTTAGCGCGAGGGATTGGCGCGGATGTAGCATTCGAGCCCGGCGAAGCGTTGGACGAAATTCTCAAAGCAACGGGACAGCGCGGCGTGGACTGCGCAATTGATTGCGCAGCCGGAGAAGAGACCACGAGCCAGGCCATGCAGATTACACGCAACGCGGGCCGAGTGGTGCTGACGGGGATTCATACCTCGGTGTTTGTGCGGGTGGATGCCGCGGCGATGCGGCGCAAGGAACTGACTCTGTTTAATGTGCGGCGATCGAATCACGAGACGGACGATGCGCTGGAGCTGCTTGGCGCGCATGCCGCGTGGTTCGCGCCGCTGCTTACGCACACGAGAAATATAGACCGCATCGTCGAGGCGTTCCAAATCGCCAGCCAATATCGCGACGGCGTGGGAAAGATGATGGTCAGGCCGTAAAGTTATAGCGAACTGCGTGCCGCGCCTGACGCCGAGGATCGCATTTTCCAGCACTCATTGCGACGCAGGGAACTCCTGAGGGAAGTTCCGCGGCAAATAGGTTCGAAATCGAGCGCCTGGAGGCTATAATTGCTCCCGCTTGGAGTTTGCGAAACTAATTTGGGGGTTGGGGAATGATGAAGACGGGCGTGAGAGTACGCAACACATTTCGCAGTTTGGTTGGGCTCACGATGGTGGCGGCATTTGCCTGCGGAGCGAGGGCGCAAGCCAAAGAAGCAAACGCGGCGACTTGTGGTTCTTTGTTCGGCGCGAAGGTTTGCACGTCGTATCTGACCCAGTCGGGGAAGGTGACCGAGTTCAGCATGACAGTGCCGGTTGCCGCGATCGAACAGGCGCCGGCGTCGATGTCCATGGAATGGCCGCCCAAGGCCGATGTGGCCGTGCCCTTTGCAACCAGTGTTCACGAGCAGACGGGCTTTACCTTCGCCAACATTTACTGGAATGCCAAAGGCCACACACCAGCCGTCTATATGGTGCCGCACTTCGATTTTCACTTCTACTTCATTCCGGAAAAAGAGGTACAGGGAATCGACTGCAAAGATCCAAGAAAGCCACAGATCATGCCCGCCGGGTATGCAATGCGCGACGAAGACGTTCCTGGGTTGGGCACGCTCGTTGGCCTGTGCATCCCCGAAATGGGCATGCATGCCGTTCCGGCAACAGATCTCACCGGGAAAACGCACTGGGAAGGCTCACTGGTGGTGGGCTATTACGGCGGGAAACCGGCGTTTATCGAGCCGATGATCACGCGCGAGCTCCTGCTCCGGAAGCACTCATTCTCGCTGGCGGTTCCGATGATCGAGCCGACCCCGGACGTTCGGTATCCCAAACGGTTCAACGCCATTTACCACCCGAAGAGCGAGACCTACGACTTTGCCTTTTCCTATTGATAGCGACAGATTCTGATTGATTGGCGGGGAGACGCAAAACGCCGGGCGTCAGCCGGCAGCTCGTCTGCGGCGTTTGCAATCGCCCGCCAACACCGCGACGGTGTGGGAAGATGATCGCGAGGCCGCAGGCCGCCGACTGCATGTCAGGCCGATAAGCGCGAGCGAGCCACGCGCTCATCTGAGCGACAGGATCGTTGCGAGGCCGATCGCTGGGATCTTCCTTCAGAAAATCGGCCAACTCATGCGGTATCAAGGGGTTAATGCCCGCGTCGGCTGGGCCGAGATCTCATCATACTGACGATCGGAACATTCCTTGCCGATAAGCCATGGTGTGAGCCTTCGTGCGGACCGAAAAGATCGCGTCCGCCGGGAAAGGGGCGCCATGAACGGAATACTGGCACGCCTTTTACATGGCTTCCGCGAGGAGAGCGGTCAAGCCGTGGTGATCGGAGTGGTCAGCTTGATGGCTGTGCTGCCATGTGTGGCCCTGGCCATCGACGTAGGCCAGTTTCGCTTCGAGCAGCAGCGGATGCAGTCGGCGGTCGACGCCGCAGCGCTGGCGGGCGCAATTGAAGTGAGCAGTTGCGCGGGCACCGCGAACTGCGCAGCAATGCAAACGGCCGCCCAGCAGGCACTGGTGGAAAACGGATTTACCGGCAGTACCCTGAAGCACCAATGCGCGAGCTCGGTTACGGGATTGACGCTGACCGTGAATAACGGCCCCTGCTCACTGGGCTCGACAAGCGGAGATCCGAACTACGGCAATTCGAGCTATGTGGAGGCGATCCTTTCCGGCCCCACGAACACGTTTTTCGCGAATCTGGTGGGGCTGCACACGATTCACATTTCGGTGAGAGCAGAGGCCTATGTCGCCCCATCGTTCTGCCTGTTCACCTCTACGTCGAACACCACTTCTTCAGGGCCGCAGGGCATCCTGCTTAACGGTGGGACGCTGAGCGCCAATTGCGGCGTGATGGACGACTCCGGCTCAAGCGGTGCGCTAACGACCAACAGTGGAGCGACTTTCAACAGCACGAAATTCGATGTTCACGGTGGCTGGAGCCCAAATAACGGCGGGGCGTTCAGTTCAACTCCCGTGACCGGTGTGCCTGCGGTTTCCGATCCTCTGAGTTACCTGACGGCGCCTACGGCGGGCAGTTGCACGAGCCAGACCGTGGGCTCGGGCTCGACGACTCTGAATCAGGGGACATTCTGCAACGGTTTCAATCTCAACTCCGGCGCTACGGTTTCGCTGAATCCCGGAACCTACATCATCACGGGAGGCGTTAACGTGGGCAGCAACGCGACCCTAAAAGGGAACGGGGTAACCCTGTACTTCACAGGTTCAGGGCAACTGCAGATGAATAGCGGCAGCACAGCGCAACTGGTGGCGCCGACGAGCGGCAGCCTGGCAGGAATTTTGATCTGGGAGGCCAGCAGCGACAGCAATGCAATGATCCTGAACGGCAATTCATCGGCGGAGCTCCAGGGGGCAGTCTACTTGCCATCGGCGCAATTGACGATTAACAGCGCCGCGAATACGGCGCAATACACGATTCTGGACGTGAATACGCTCATTCTTAACACGGGCGCCAATTTCACGATCAACAGCAATTATTCCTCGTTGGCGGGCGGTTCGCCTGTCAAGTCCGGCAGCGCGGTTCTTGCGGAGTAGCCTATGCGATTCGAACGCCCGAACATTGTGAGTTCCGAAGGCGGCAGCAGCTTGGTGGAGGCGGCGTTTTTTCTTCCGCTCCTGTTGCTGTTGCTAATGGGTGTGGCCGATTTCGGCCGCGCCTATTACCTGGCCATTGAGGTGGCGGGAGCTGCGCACGCAGGCGCCGTCTACGGCGCGCAGAATATTACCGACACTACGGGTATGCAGAACGCGGCAAAGCTGAACTCCCCCGATGTGAGCGGCCTTGTCGCCACGGGTTCGTGGGGCTGCGAGTGTTCCGATGGAACGTCCGCATCGGCAAGCTGCAGCAGGACTCCCGCCTGCTCCGTGAATTTGGTGTATTACGCGAAGGTAACCACGACCGCGACTTACCATCCGATCATGCCCTGGAATGGGATCAACTCGCCAATCACCCTCACTGGCAGCACCACGATGCGATCCGCAAGTGAGTAGGACGACTTCCAGGGGTGAGGGTCCGGGGCACAGAGGCCCCAAGCATAAATGGTGGAAGAGATTTGCTCGAAGAGAGCGTGGAGATTCGCTCGTCGAACTCGGCATAGCGATGTCGCTGCTGCTGATGCTTGTCTTCGGCATCATCGATTGCTCGCGGGCGCTGTATACCTATCATTTTGTGTCCTGCGCGGCGCAGCAAGGAGCGCGTTATGCGATCGTGCGCGGCGGGGATTGGCCCCTTTCCTGCGCTACCGCGACTTCCTTTAGCTGTCAGGCCAGTGCCGCGAATATCAAGACCTACGTGCAGAGTCTGGCGTCGCCGGGCATCACGGCCGCCAGCATTACGGTGACGCCAACCTGGCCACAGAAAACGGTGAACGGCGCCACGACAGGCTGCAACACCAGCGCCACCCAGGCCAACGAAGGCTGTCTGGTGAAGGTCCAGGCCAGCTATACATATCATTTCTTCCTGCCTTATTTGCCCACGGGCGGCATACCGATGACCGCCACGTCGGAGCGGGCGATCGCGTATTAGTAGGGTGTAACGACATAAACGGGCGGCTGCGACGAGAGCCATTTTTTCTGGGTTCAAGGAAATAGGAGCGACTCATACCGGGCGTCTGCCGGCCTCCATTCTCCGTCTCCGGGTCTGCACGAGCAAAGGTTCTGGCTCAGCCATGGACAGCCGGGCCGCGTGGCTGGTGAGTATCTTTGTAGTGGGTTGACTGCCGAATCCACGCTGCCCACACAAGACCAATCAGGACCACCAGGCATAGCCACGCGAACCAATTTCCAAAGAGCGAGTAGAAAGTGCGGACGCCGCGAGTCGGAAGTTGAGCCACCATAGTCAATTCCTGGGCCTGATATTGGTCCATATGGGCTAACTGGTGGCCTTCGTAGTCGTAAGCCGCAGACAGTCCTTGATTAGTTTGTCGCGCCAGATTGAAACCTTCTTCAATAGCCCGAAAGCTCGCCATCTCCGTGTGGCGCGGATCGATAGCGCGCCAGTCACCGGCTGGGCTGATAACGATGTCGGCTCGATCCGCGCCGGCCTGCCCTAAGAGGGAGGGAAAATCCATGTCGTAACAGATTGCGCCGACGACTCGGCCATACTTCGAATCGAACCACTTCAGCCTGCCATCGGATTGAACGGAGGCTGCGGTTTCGGGTCCAGGCGTTGGATGCGCTTTCAGATACTGCCACGCGACGTTCCCGTCGGGTTCGATGAGAACGAGTTTATTCTGGAGCGGCTTCGGCGCGTCCGGCGTCCACGTCCCGAGCGTCATTCCAAGATAAATGTGATCGGTTTGCGCGAGCTCGCGCCCACGCTCGAGGAGTGCCGGCTCATCCTCCGCGAGAACGTAAACCGCGGTCTCTGACCAGAAGACGATCTTTGCTCCCGCGGACGCCTCCAGGGCCGACCGCAAGAGTAAATCGTTGGCAACGGCTGCAGAGACGATTCGGAATGCGCTCACTTGAGAGCTTGTAGCCCTTCCCGCGACAATCGCATTCAAGTCATTGAAGGCAGGTTGTTGAGGTTGTTCTGCTGGAGAGAGCGAGGCGACCCTCACCGACGGAGACGACGGAGGAAAGAATGCGAGCCGCGCTCCTCCAGAAAGAATGACCGCCAGATAAATAAGGGCAAACGCAGCGAGCGGGCGCAGCGTCCGAGGACGGTCCAGAGCCGAATTGACAACGGCCGCAAACCAGCCGATGAGAAATGTGACTCCCCAGATCCCAGTTACCGAGAGGAGTTGCAGCAGCGGCAGGTTACCTGTTTGCGTATAGGCCAGGGTTCCCCAGCTGCCCTGCGGTCCATGCGAATAAAGGAATTGAGTGCAAACCAGAGTGCAGGGGAAGACAAGCGTTGCGGAGAATTGTCCGAGACGCTTGGCCAGCAGACGGTCTGCAACGTAGGGCAAGAGAGCCGATATCGCCGATATCACAACAAAGATGTAATAGAAGACTCCGGGGATGGGCACCATGCCACGAAATGCAATGCCGCGTGTGATGACCAGGGCAACGTACGCAATCGCGAGCCCGGGAAGCACACGCTCTTTACGCAGGAATCGCAGCAGGCACGCGGGCGCAAGCCAGGCCGCCAACGCAATGGTGTTTCGCCCGTCGGCGACCAGCAAAAAGGCAATCGCCGCGAGAAGCCAGCTGAGATTGGCCCTAAGTTCGAGCCGCGACCTGCGGGAGTTTTCGCTCTGCGGATCTTTTGGTGATGTTGCGATTACCATTTACGCCTCCCTGTGGTGCGGTTCGTGGCCCGGCGGTACGACCCTTGGATGGACGAGCAACGCATCAACCGCGCTGTCAATAACGCGATCGACCAGTTCGTTTCGCGCTACCCATGGAAAGGACCGTCTCTGAACCAGAAGCGATGTAATTCCGTGCACTGCGGCCCACAGCGACTGCGCAAGCAGGTCCGTATCGGCCGGAAACATCCGGCCACTCTCAATGCACCGCCGGATTCTGGCCCGCAGCGCCTCGTACGCCGCTCTGGGCCGTTGGGGCCCGTTGGACTCACCGCCGTCCAGCAGAAATGCAATCCGGTAGTGATCGGGATTATTGAGACCGAATGCTACGTACGCATGCATGCCGCGCTTCAAAACCGAAACTGTATCTTCATCGGGATCCGGAACAACAGAGGATGAAGCCTTGATCAATAAATCAAAACTTTCCGCAGTCAGACACGCGAAGATCTCGTTTTTGCTCTTGAAATAACGGTAGATCGCCGCAGGGGAATAGCCAATCCGCTGCGCCAGACCACGCAGGGAGAAATTTTCAAAGCCTTCCTCGATGAAGCTTTTTCGGGCGGTCACGAGTATCAGCCTGTGGATATCGGCTTTGTTCTTCTCGCGGATACGCTGGATACTCATTGTTAACACTGTTCATAATAGTGAACAATGTTCACAGTTGTCAATTTGAAACATTAAAACTGCTTTTGATTGCCGGCGATCCTACGGCAGCTCGGGAGTACCGGACCGAGCTGCTTTGCTGAGCTGCTGTGCCCGGAGGGCCAATCTGCGAAGGAAAACCCGCGCTTCCACGCCATAGGCATAGACCTGCCTGTGGGGATCCGGTTCTCCTCCAAAATGGTCCGCGCCCGATAAATTGGAGTGATGGGTCGAGGGCAAAACGGGGTACGGGCAGAGTGGCGCGGGGAGCTGGGCGCGATGGTGAAGCTCGCCGTGCCGGTGGTATTGAGCGAGCTTGGCTGGATGCTGATGGGTGTAGTCGACACCATTATGGTGGGCAGGCTGGGTCCTTCGGCGATTGGGGCCGTGGCGCTGGGCAACGCCGTTTGCTACACGCCGAGCATGTTTGGAATTGGGCTGTTGCTGGGGCTGGACACGCTGGTGGCGCAGGCCTACGGGCGCAAAGATCACGATGAATGCCACAGGTGGCTGGCGCAGGGCGTGTATCTGGCATGCATTGCAGCCGTGCCGATTATGGCGGGGATCGCGCTGGTAAGTTTTTTCTTCACGCGCTTCGGAATTGCGACGGAAGTGGACGCCCCAGCAAGCGGTTACATGAGCGTGCTGCTGTGGGGCACGCTGCCGCTGCTGATCTATGCCGCGTCGCGCCGATATTTGCAGGGCGTGGGCCAGGTGCGCGTGATTACCGTGACCTACGTGGCGGCAAACCTGGTGAACTGGTTCCTGAACTGGGTGCTGATTTACGGCAAGCTCGGGATGCCAGCGCTCGGAGTGAACGGGTCGGCGATATCGACGGTGTTTGCGCGAGTGACGATGGCGATGGCGCTGATTGGCTTCGCCTGGAGATACGAACGCAAGCGCGGGCATCCGCTGTTCCGGCATTGGGCGGGACCGCAGATCGCGCGGCTGAAGCAGATGCTGAAATTGGGCGCTCCGGCGGGGGGACAGATTCTGCTGGAGGTGGGCGCGTGGAATCTGGCGACGTTTTCCGCGGGGTATTTGACGCCGGTGGCGCTGGCCACGCACCAGATTGTGCTGAATTACGCGAGCGTGACGTACATGGTTCCGCTGGGGATTTCAGCAGCGGCGGCGGTAAGCGTGGGGCACGCGGTGGGCGCGGGCGATCGAGCTCGCGCGCGACGCGCGGGATGGCTGGCGCTTGGATTGGGAACGAGTTTTATGCTGCTGGCGGCGGGGGCATTTTTGATTTGGCCGCGCGCGCTGATTGAGTTGTATACGAGTGATCCGAGAGTGATGGCTGTGGGGCCGGGACTGCTGGCGATTGTGGCAGCGTTCGAGGTGTTCGACGGAATCCAGACTGTGAGCACTGGAGCGCTGCGCGGGCTGGGCGAAACACGCGCGCCAATGCTGGCGAACCTGGTGGGCTATTGGGTGTTGGGATTGCCGCTGGGATTTTTTCTGTGCTTTGGATTGAAGTGGGGAATTTACGGATTATGGATCGGGCTGACGCTGGCGCTGGTGGTGATTGCGCTGGCGCTGATTGCGCGGTGGAAGAGAGATGCTGAAAAGCAGCTGTTGGTAATCAGTCGTTAGCTCGCGGGCTGCGGCCTGTGGTTTTCTTCCTGGCAGCGGCACAGTAGTGCGTTTCCATCCTTTCGCCGAAGATCGGCGAAAGGATGGGTGCCAGGGCTTCGCGCATGACAATGAAAACAAAGCTGTTGCTCGATGATTATTGTGCAGTCTGGCTGCGTGTTCAAGAGCGAACAAAGAGGGTTACCTTTGTGGCGCTGTGTGGGACGGTGTTAGCAAGAAAGTGACTATAATCACATATCGGGGCGCAACGAGTCGGCGCAGCAGGAACAGCTAGAGAAGTAAGCCGGCAACAGTTGATCGGCCGTAATTTATTGGAAGGGAATCCCGCCAAATGGCGATTGGAAACCTGGCCCTGGGTCAAGAGCAGGGTGAAAGCATTGCGCGTCCGCGCGTTGTTAACGACTTCAGCATCAACATAGCGACGGTCAACGGATCGGGTTCGCAGTCCGCCAACAGCGTGCTGTTGAAGAGTATTTTCGGAATGGGCGTTCCGGTGAGCGGGAAGAACCTGTTCCCATCGAACATTGCCGGTCTGCCGACCTGGTTCACAATCCGTGCGAGCAAAGATGGATACGTGGCCCGGAAGCGCGAAATTGACGTGCTGGTGTCGCTGAATCCGGAGACCGCGCGCGAAGACATGATGTCAGTGCAAACGGGCGGCGCGGCAATTTACGAAGAGCATCTGAACCTGAAGCAGTATCGCGACGATGTGGTCTGCTATCCGGTGCCGCTCGACAAGATCACGCTCTCGATTTGCCCCGAAGCCAAGCTGCGCAAGCTGGTGAAGAACATGGTGTACGTGGGCGCGGTGGCGCAACTGCTCGGCATCGATCTGGGAGTGGTAGAAGCCGGGCTGCGCAAGCAGTTTGCCAAGAAGCCGAAGGTCTTTGAGCTGAACTTTGGCGCGGTGCAGGCGGGCTTGGACTACGCGAAGACGACATTCACCAAGCAGGATCCGTATTTCCTCGAGCGGATGAACGAGACCGCAGGCAAGATCATTATCGACGGCAACGCGGCGTGCGGCATGGGCGCGGTGTTCGCGGGGGTCACGGTGGTGGCGTGGTATCCCATTACGCCGTCGACTTCGCTGGTTGAGGCGACGACCGATTTGCTGAAGAAGTTTCGCGTGACGCCGGAGGGCAAAGCGACTTTTGCCGTGGTGCAGGCCGAGGACGAGCTGGCCGCAATCGGCATGGTTCTGGGCGCGGGCTGGGCCGGCGCACGGGCGATGACTTCGACTTCAGGGCCGGGAATTTCGCTGATGGGCGAGTTTGCAGGGCTTGGCTACTACTCCGAGATTCCGGGAGTGATCTTCGACGTGCAGCGCAGCGGGCCGTCAACGGGCATGCCGACGCGCACGCAGCAGGCTGACCTGCTTTCGACAGCGTTCCTTTCGCACGGCGACACCAAGCATGTGGTTCTGCTGCCGGGATCGGTGAAGGAGTGCTTCGAGCTTAGCTATGCGGCATTCGATCTGACGGAGCGCCTGCAGACGCCAGTGTTTGTGCTATCGGATCTGGATCTCGGCATGAACAACTGGATGTCGGAGCCGTTTGCGTATCCCGACAAGCCGCTGGACCGCGGCAAGGTGCTGACGGCAGAGGATCTGAATAAGATGGGTAGCTTCGCGCGCTACCGCGACGTGGATGGCGATGCGATCGGCTGGCGCACGCTGCCGGGAACGGCGCATCCGAAGGCGGCGTATTTTACGCGCGGCTCGGGACATAACGATGCAGCCGGATACACCGAGCGGCCCGAGGAGTATCAGAAAGTGGTGGATCGACTGGCGCGTAAGTTCGAGAACGCACGCAAGCTGGCGCCGGCGCCGGTAGTCGCGAAGAACGGAACGTCGAAGATCGGGTTTCTGGCCTATGGTTCAACGGACTTCGCGCTGCGCGAAAGTCTCGATCAGATCGAGAAGGAACATAAGTTGAGCGTGGACTACATGCGCATCCGGGCATATCCGTTTGCGCACGAAATTCACGACTTTGTGGCCAGCCATGAGCGCGTCTATGTGGTGGAGCAGGATCGCGATGGGCAACTGGCCAGTCTGCTGAAGCTGGATCTTCCCGGCGAGCAGGTGGTGAAGTTGCGCAGCATTCTGCACTACAACGGATTGCCAATTGACGCGCGCAGCATCACGGATGAATTTGCAACCAGGGAGGGCCTCTAAAATGGCGACCACAACAGCGAGTGGGGCGAGCGGCCCGAAACTGAATCACATTGGATTGCCAATGCTGGAGTACCGCGGCGGCAAGTCTACGCTATGCGCGGGTTGCGGCCACAACGCAATCAGCGAGCGCATTATCGACGCCATGTTTGAGATGGGCGTGGAGCCGGAACGTGTGATGAAGATGAGCGGCATCGGCTGCTCGTCGAAGAGCCCAGCGTACTTCATGAATCGCTCGTTCAGCTTCAACAGCGTGCATGGGCGCATGCCCAGCGTAACTACAGGCGCGCTGCTGGCCAATCACACGATGACGGCGCTGGGGGTCTCCGGCGACGGCGATACCGCATCGATCGGCATGGGCCAATTTGTTCATCTGATGCGGCGTAACCTGCCGATGATTTACATCATCGAGGACAACGGAGTGTACGGACTGACGAAGGGCCAATTCTCAGCAACGGCCGACATCGGTTCGAAGTTGAAGACCGGCGTGATCAACGAGCTGCCGCCAATCGACACGTGCGCCCTGGCGATCCAGTTGGGCGCGACGTTTGTCGGGCGCTCGTTCTCCGGGGATAAGAAGCAATTGCTGGCGATGCTGAAAGCTGCGATCGCGCACAGCGGAACGGTCATGCTCGATGTAATCAGCCCGTGCGTCACGTTTAATGACCACGAAGGATCGACGAAGAGCTACAAATTTTTGCAGGAGAACGACGAGCCGATCAACGAGATTGGGTTTGTGGCCAGCTTTGACGACATCGAGGTGGATTACGATTCGGGCGAAGTGCTCGATGTGCAAATGCACGACGGATCGCATGTGCGCCTTCGCAAGCTGCTTGCGGACTACGACCCGACAAACAAGGCCAACGCGGTGCACACGCTGATGGAGGCGCACGAGAAGAACGAGATTCTCACGGGCGTCTTCTATATCGACACCAAAAAGCCGACATTCATCGATCAGCTGGATCTGGTGGACGAACCGCTGGGCACGCTGCCTGAATCGCTCACGAGGCCACCCAAGTCCGCGCTCGAAAGCCTGATGGCGAGCCTACAATAGCGCGGAATCGCGTTTTAGATTGCAGCAGAGAGCCGTTCGCCTGCGAAGAGGCGCCTCGTTGCCGTCAAGAGCATCGACCCAAAAGTCAAGACGCCCTGGCGCGTAGATACTGCTCGGCGCGGAACCAATCTTCTTCGTGATGGCCGTGCTTGCGGCCACGCTCTTCAAAGAATCGATGCGCAAGCAGGGAAACCTGATCGTGAGAGATCGAATTCCCGTTTGCCTTCGCCGAGGCAACGGGCTTTTTCAGGGAAGAATTGTTCCCAGTAGATCCGGTTTCGGCAGATGTTTTCTCTGCAAGTTTGTTTTCGGCAGGATTGTTATCGGCAGATTTTTGTGTTTTTGCAGCAGCCTTTGGCGCCGTACCAGATTTCTTAACGGACTTAGCCATGGTCAACTCCTCTTGTGCAAGTTCGACAGATTCGCAACCGTTCAACTATTAAGATTCCGAAAAGCCGATTTGCGATGCACGGAAAACGATTGTTGAAAAACAATCGACGTCAATCCGCACTGCCGGCACGACGAGTTTCATGCGGGTCAAGTCTCGAAAGCGGGCCTGCAACGTGTATCGTGATCTCAAGTCATAAAGACTCATGACAACCCCGGCCATCGATACAACCGATCTCACGCGCCGATTTGGCGATTTCACCGCGGTTCAGGATGTGAACCTGCGCGTGGATGCCGGCCAGTTTTTCGGCTTTCTGGGTCCCAATGGCGCCGGCAGATCTACAACGATCAAGATGCTGACTGGCCTGCTGGCGCCGACCGTCAGGCAGCATTCACATTCTCGGCGAAGATTTCGGCGCGTGGATCTTCGGACCTCTTGCCGTGGCGTCGATCGCCGCCTACCTGTTGCTTCTTCTCAACGCCGACCGCTTCATCCTGGCGCATCGTGACGTGTTTGCGGAAGAGCTGTGCAAGATATAGAGGCCAGCGGCGGGAAATGTGCGGCCAAGCAAAATACCTCAAGCCGCGCCGTTACAACTGCCACCAATCGAGCAGCGCCATGCGCGGATAATAAAGGCCCCCGCAGAGACGGACGCCTGCGCCGTGAAGGTTGCGGAGGACTGCGGCGTAGGTCTCGATCTGGGGCGCAAATTGGCGGCGAAGTTCGGGCAGCGCAGAAGCTGGATCAAGGCCGTCTTCGTGAGATGTCTTGTAATCGATGATCCACCAGGTATCTTCGTCGCCGGATGCGCCGGCGTTTTGCGGCGCAGGGCCGGCGCGGAAAATGCGATCCACCTGCACCGTGCGCAGGCTGCCGGCAACAACGCCGGCAAAGCGAACTTCGTTGGCCGCATCAGTGTGAGGAGCGAGAATCCACTGGGCAAGAGGATCGCCGGCGGCGCGGAGCACGATCTGAAGCGCTTGCCCGGCGATGCGGTTTGCTGCCTCAGGCGCAATGCCCGAGGCGCGAACGGTCGCTGCAACGCGGGGCTGCTGCAAGGAGAGTTGTGCCAGAGCGGACCCACGAGTTTGAATAGCGAGAAATTGCGCCAAGCGTTGAAGAAGCGCGTGAACGGCGTTGCCGAGCGCGCGCGACTGAAGGCCGCCTTCGTGGCGTTCGTAAAGGCGGCCAGAACCGCCTAGAGCCTCGTCGCCGGATATGGAAGCGAGTTTAGCGGCCTCTCCGCGGAAGCCGGGCGGGAGGCGTCGCAACAGCGTTGGCCGGGGCACAGAGGGCGCGATCCCAATTAGATTGTCGCCAGCGGCGGCAGCAAGAAATTCTATGTTGGAGGGCTGTGCGTCTGCGACGGCAAGCGCGACCCAATCATCGAATCTGCGGCGGATCTCCGTTTCCCATGCAGGCCATGCGGCAAGTAGCAAGCTGTCGCGAGGCTCAACCAGTGCAAGAGGACCATCTTTCGCGGTTTTCCAGGATAGCCGCGCAAAGAGATGCAGCTCCTCGCGGGCGCGCGTGGCGGCAACGTAAAGAAGGCGGCGCTCCTCTTGCTTTTCGCGCGCGCGCCGAAGATCATCGACCCACTTTTTTGCTTCGCTGCGATCAGAGCCCCTTGGAGAAAAGGGCGCAATCAGGAATTCCGTGACTTCGCCGGAATTTTCGTCCTCGTTTGCCGCAATCTCAGGAGGCAGGCCACGTTCGAGCCAGGACAGCATTTCGTGTTTACCGCGGCCCGCGCCTTTCTGTAGGTCTGGCACAATGACAACCTCGAACTCAAGTCCCTTGGCCTTGTGAATGGTCATTAATTGCACGCCGAAGTCGCTCTCCACGGCGGGATCGGGCAAGGCTGCAAGGTCCTCGAGCGCGGCATTGAGCGCAGGTCCGAGAAGATCGGGCTCCCCTTGAGGGAGAGCGTCGAGACTTTCCCAGAGAAGATCGAGATTGGCGCGAGCTTCGTTATCGACGCATTGCGCACCGCCAAGGCGCAGCCAGATTTGTTGGAGAACAGTGCCCAGAGCCGCAGTTGGCTGCCCGGAGCGCAGGCGTTCGGCAAACTCGATGGCGCCAGTGAGGCGATCGACGGCCTCGCGGCCTTCCGCGCCGAGGAGATGCGAGCGCTCGGAGAAGAGCTCAGGAACGGAGCGAGCCAAAAGCTCGGGCGAGTCGGCGCTGACGAGCGAGTGCAGGTCGCCGAGCGACAGGCCGCACCAGGGCGCGCGCAGCAGGCCCAGCCAGGAAACACGATCGTAAGGATTGAGGAGCGCGCGGGCCAGGGCAAGAGCGTCGATAATCTCGGGCCGATCCTGCAGTTTCTCAAGTTCTACAGCGCGGAAATGAATTCCGGCGTCACGGAGTGCGGCAGCGATGGGCTCGAGCGATTTGCGGGCGCGGCCGAGCACGGCGATGCGGAATTTCGTTCTCTCTCCGCTGCCCTGATTGTTCTCCTTCGCGGATCGGGCCGCGTCGATGAGAGGCAGGCGAGTGCGAACGATCTCGACGATTTCGTCGATTTGCTTCGTCTCGGCAGCTTTGCGTTCGGCGGCAATCTGCTTTTTGCGGCCTGGTCCGGAGCTGCCGCCTGTTGCCGAAATAAATTCGACGTGAAGCTGCAGGCGAGAAATGGGCTCGCGGACGAGGTGCGGGCCGGGTTGCGTAGCATCGCCGCGCGCAGGTTGCGATGCGGAGAAGGCGAAGCCGCTAGCGCTGGAGACGGTGAAGACCTGAGCGAAGGTTTCGTTGATACTCGCGACCAGTGATGGCTCGCTGCGGAAGTTGGCGGTGAGATGGACCCCATCGAACGGGAAAGCAAGATCGCCGGGAATTTCGAGGCCGCGCTTTTCAACGCGCGGAAACAATTCCGCGTCGGCTTCGCGGAAGCCATAGATGGATTGCATCGGGTCGCCGACGACGAAGCAGGTGCGGCCCTCGCGATCAGACCAGGCGGCAATGAGGCGGCGAAGCAACTCGTGCTGACGGCGGCTGGTGTCCTGGAATTCGTCGACCAGAAGGTGGCGGGTTCCGTCGGCGACTGCCTGAGCTTTGTCCGTCGGAAATCCATCCTCGCCCTTGAGCACGCTGAGGGCGATCTGAGCCACTTCAGTAAAGTCAGCAGTGGCAGACTCGGCAAAAACGACGCGGAGCTCGGCGGCGGCGCGGCGCAGCAGATTGATACAAGCGCAGACGATCCGCCATTCCGCGTCAGAGTATCTGATTGGCGTTGACTCGCAGTCCACGTGCAGGAAAGGAGCTTCGAGGCGTACACGAAGGCGGTCCCATTCCGGCTCACGCTCAAGAACAAAATCCTGCATCCAGCGATCGCGATTGCAGAGCATCTCGACTGTCAGGTCCTCAATCTCGCGCCAGTTATTGTCGCGCCAGTCGAGCAGAGTCTCGATGGCCGCGCTCAGCGCGGCATCGGACTGGCCGATGTGTTGTAGGGTGCGGCGGGCGGCGCGGCGATAGAGTTCCACGGGCTGCTTGCTAATGTCGAGACCGCCGCCCAGGCCAGAGAGGAGGGGCTGCTGCAAAGCCAGATCGCGGCAAAAAGAATCGATGGTGGAGATGCGAAGCTGAGCCGGGAGGTTAAGAAGATCCCAACCAAGCGTTTGGGAACGAGCGAGCGCGCGGCGCGCGAGCGACCCCATGGAAAGTGGATCGGTAGCGGAATCATTTGCGCCGGCAAGCGCGGCTTTTTCAAGCTCTGAAAGAATGCGGTTGCGCATCTCAGCCGCGGCAGGGATGGTGAAAGTGATGGCGACCACATGGCCGGGGTCGTCGACTACGCCGAGAAGACGTAGAAATCGGCGCGTGAGCAAATCGGTTTTTCCTGAGCCGGCGGGCGCGCGAACGAGAATGGAGCGCCGATGATCAAGCGCTAAATCGCGCTGCGCCTGGTCGGGGGGCAGATTCCTGCGAGGGGCGTCAGGCATCGCCCGCCTCCTCGCTGTTCTCGACGCTGGATAGAGATGGATTTTCGGAAACGCGGCAGACGACTTGGAGGCCGCAGCGCTCGCAAGTTTCTGGATAGTCGCGTGGGTTCACGACGGCGCGACCGGCAAGAAAGTCCAGCGCTAGCTCCTCTATGTACTGTTTCCACGCGGAAAGCTGGTCCGAATCAAGAGGCTTTTTCACTAGATTTGTATTTCCTCTAAGGTTCGCGAGCAAAGTGGCTTTGGCGTCGCGAACCTTCCCACAGAACTCCGTATCTCCGGCTCGGACTTTGGCGAAAACGAGGCCGCCGATTACGTTCGAATCGAGACCGAGCGCGAAATCGGCGTAGAGGGGAAGTTGCACGTCATCGGGGCGCGGGAGATCCCAGTCGGAGGGAGACACGTCGCCGGACTTGTAGTCGATCACGAGCGGCGAGCCATCGATGAGGCGGTCGATGCGGTCGAGACGCAGATTGAGCGGCAAGCCAGCTACGGAGACGCTCGTCTTTTGTTCTGTGTCGAGCACATTAAAAGGAGTGCGCCCTCGCTCGTAAAGAAGCCACTCGGTGACGAGTTTGATGAGGCGAGTCTCTTCGAGAGCGAGATAACTTTGCGGCATGGATTCTGTCGCGCGCGAGGACATTCGTGTTGCAAAAACACGACGCACATGATCTGCGACAAAGGAATTGAGGTCTTGAACTGCGAGAAGTTCTTGATGCGAGCGAATGCCGTGCGGACGGCCCGCCCAGACGGAGTGAAGCACATCGTGCAGAAGCCGGCCACGCTCTTTTGCGGTAAGGCCTGCTTCGGCAGGCTCCCAGGATTGCGCGCCGAGACGCGCAGTGGCAAACGCCTTGAAGGCGCATTGCGATTGCGCAGTGAGCGTGGCGGAACCGCCGGGAGCATCGCCGGCAGGGAAGGGAATTTGACTTGCGTCTTCAATGGTCACGGCGAGCGGCGGAGGAATCGCAGGAGCGACCAACGCGATACTCAAGGGTTGCGGCGCGCCTGCAAGTTGCTCGACGATCCGCGAAGGACGAGCTTCGACACCTTCGTTTTGAGTTGCGTAGCTGAAGTGAACTTCGGGTGCGGACGCAAGCAGGCGGCGCGTGACGGTATCGGCGAGATCCCAGTCGATGCGCGGTGATGCGTGAGGCATTCCGGCCACGCGTTGCGCCGCAAGAGGGATCAGCGGATGTGTTGCGCCATTGGCTGGCCACGCATCGTCGGTGGCGCCGAGAACCCAAATCGCATCGGCCGCGAGGCCCGCGGACTCAGCGGGGCCAGCAATCAGGATCGACGCATTCTGAGATTCCGGTGCGAATAGAGTTTCATTCACGGCGCGATCGAGGACTGCCAGGAATTCCTTCCACTCGATGGGCCGGCCATTGAAGCCGAGCGATGCGCAGTCGTCGAGGGTTTGCTGCCAGCGGCGACGAGCCTGAAATTCGGCGCTCGTTAGCGGGCGCGCGCCGGGCCAGCCGGCGAGATCGAGCAATTCAGGGACAAGTTCAGATGCCGCGATTGTCGATTGCGGGCGGCGCGCAGACTCCAGAAGGCGGCGCTGAGCCTCCGCGACGCGAGCAACCCACGCAGCAGGCAGTTCTGCTCCCGGTCGCTGGCGCAGGAAATCCGCACGCGTCCAGCGCGTGCGCTGCATATCTTTGCGGCGCAATGCGCGCATAAAAGCCGCGAGAGCAAGCGACTCGGCGGCCGACGCCGCAATCTGGCCCGTTGATAGAAGCCAGTCGAGTTCGTGCTCTTCGATTGGTTCCGTGAGCCAGTGAAGCAGCAGACTCGCGCCGCGCACGAGCGCAATGTGGCTGAGCGGAACGCCCAGAGAGAACTCGAATGCGCTGGACGCAGAAGAGCCGCTTTCGCAAGAAAAGCGGAGAAACGCTCGCTCGATTTCGCCACGGCGGGTGGGAACGTCCTGCGTGACGACCAGTAGGCGCGCATGAGAATTAGCGGCGAGTTGCTGTTTGCACCAAACGGCGCACGCGGCAAGCTCTGATGCCCGATCCGTCGCCTGGTGGAATTCGATCTGCGCCGCAATCTCGCCGAGCAAAACCTGCGTGCATGCGCCCCACGTAGCGAAGAGCTCCCGCTGCGTGGGCAAGACGCGATCGAAGCCGACGAGCAACAGAGGAGCGCGTTCGGCGGAATTCTGCTTGAGCGCATCAATCAGCTCCAGCGGAAGGCGCGCGGCGCTGATCAAATTGCTCATACGACCGATCTCATCGAAGCGGAAGAGCCAATCGCTGAAGGCTGCTGCATCCTGATCCCAGGCTCTTCGCGCCTCCTTGTTCAGCAGTTCCGGTGCGTAAACGCAGATAAGGCCGTGTGCTTCCATGGCCAGAGCCGCCAGGCGATCACGCGCTCCGGCGAGGCGCGCAGCCTCCGGAGCAGCCGCAGTCACAATTCCTGACCAAAGCGAATGCTCCTGCAATGAATTCAGGACGAGACGGCTGTCGAGGATATGCTGATTCCATTCGTCGCGGACGAAGGTGTTCCAGTCCCGAATGTTGGGAGCCAGCCAAGCGGTCAGATCCTCGGCGCGACGTGAGCGATTGAAGGCGACAGTGAGCGATCGAGCGGCGCGCTCGCTTGCCGTGACTACGAGTCCGCCACTGCGCAGCCACGCATCGATCTCAGATGAAAGTTCAGAGTTCACGGTTCACTGTTCACGGTTCGAGGTTCCAGGTTCGCAGCCTTACGCCTAAGAATACCGCTGGGGGCTTACCTCTTGTCGACCGCCATGAGCAGAGAACAATTCACTGAGAAATGAGGTCAGACGAAGAGAAAACGCGGAGGAGAAAAATCCTCTTTTCATGTGGTCAGTCCACCAGTTGTACACTAATGTTTGTTATGCGCATTCTTTTCGCAAGCTGCGTTTTCGTCGTTGCCGCTCTGGCGGGGTGTCATTCCGGCCCAATGCAAAGATCACAACCTCAGGCAGATTCATCTCTGACGGTGTATCACCTGCGCGGCAAAATTATTTCGACTGACACTGCGCATGGAATCGTGGTCGTGGATCATGAGGCGATTTCGGGCCTCATGGACGCGATGACCATGCCCTACCAGTTAAAGGATCCGGGCATCGCCAGCGACCTGCACCCAGGCGACTCAATTACCGCGGACGTTTTAGTGTCGAAGAGCTCAGAAGAGACGGTGATGCTTGATCACATCGTCGTAATCGCGCAGGCCAAGCCGGATTACAAGCCGGCGGTATTCTACCATGTGCCCGCGCCCGGCGACGCGGTTCCGGATTTCAAACTGCGCAATCAGGATGGGCGCGCTATTCATCTCGATCAGTTTCGCGGAAAGACGCTGCTGCTGACATTTATCTACACGCGTTGCCCGCTGCCCAACTTCTGCCCCCTGATTACGCACAACTTTGCGGTGATCGATCACGAGCTGGCCGCGAACCCTGCGCTCTACGCGAAAACGCATCTCATATGCGTAAGCTTCGATCCGGAGCATGACACGCCGGCGCGGCTGCGAGCATACGGCGCGGAATATATCGGCAGCGACACGAAGGGCGCGTTTGCGCATTGGGATTTCGCGGTGCCCACAAAGGCGGAGCTGCTGGAGATGGCGAAATACTTCGATGTGGGCATCACGCCCGGGCCGGACGAGACGATTACACACACAATGTCGACTACCTTGATTGGACCGCATGGCAAGGTGGCGCAATTTTATCCCGGCAATGAGTGGACGCCGGAACAGGTGGTTGCGGACGTGAAGAAGCTGCAAGGGTGAAACGCAGCTACTAGAGGAGAGAACGATGAGTGGCGGACTGAACATTCGCAACGAAGGTGAGCTGGATTTTCTCACGCTTGGGGCGTTAGTGCACCGGCTCGATCCGGGAATCATTCCCTTTGGCAAGGCGACGGAGTGCAAGATTCACGTGAGCGGCGGTGAGTTCAACGTAGCTGCCAATCTGTCCGACTGCTTCAAGATGAAGACGGCGATTGCGTCGGCGATGGTTGACTATCCCATTGGCGATTTGATTGCGGAGCGCGTGCGCGCCATGGGTGTGAGGTCGATCTACAAGCATTTTGAACACAACGGCGCCACTGGTCCAAACATGGCCACTGTCTACAGTGACCGCGGTGCGGGAGTGCGGCCGCCTGTGGTCTTTTACAACCGCGCCAACGAAGCGGGCGCGATGCTGAAGCCGGGCGACTTCGACTGGAAGACAATCTGCGCGAAGGGCGTGCGTTGGGCGCACTCGGGCGGCATTTTTGCGGCGCTGTCAACGACTACCGCACCCCTGGCGGCGGAGATGATGAAGACCGCAAAAGAATCCGGCGCAGTGACTTCATTCGATCTTAATTTCCGCGAGAAGCTCTGGAAGATTTCAGGCGGAGCGGATAAAGCAGTAGAGACGATCGCCACGATCGTGAAAAATGTCGATGTTCTGATCGGCAACGAAGAAGATTTGCAGAAGGGGCTGGGCATTCCCGGCCCCGATGTCCAAGCGAAGTCGAAACTCGATCCCAGCGTTTTCTTCGCGATGATCGACAATGTCGTCAAGAAGCATCCCCATGTGAAAGTCGTGGCGACCACTTTGCGCGAAGTGCACTCTACCAACCGGCACAGCTGGAGCGCGGTGGCATGGATTGACGGCAAGACCTATGTTGCACCGACGGCCGAACTCGATGTGGTTGATCGCGTGGGCGGCGGCGACGGATTTGCCGCGGGATTGATCTACGGCCTGCTGACCGGTGAAAAGCCCGAGGACGCGCTGAGATTGGGCTGGGCGCATGGCGCGCTGTTGACCACATTTATCGGCGACACAACCATGGCGACTCTGGACCAGGTGCGCGCGCTCGCCAAGGGTGGATCGGCACGAATCCAGCGGTGAACAAGCTGAATTGCGATCGCCGACAACGACCAACTTACAACTGTTATTCTTGCCATGTAACACTGGGAGTCTGGGCCGGAGGGCTGGCATGGCAAAGGTGACTTTTGTATTCGGAGTTCTGCTGATTGCTCTGGGCCTGGTCGGCTATTGGGGCACGGGAAGCATTCACTACACAGCTTTAATTCCCACGTGGTTTGGCCTGGTGCTCGTGGTGGGTGGCCTTCTCGCCAACAGTCGCAGCGAGGGCCAGCGCAAGCTCTTCATGCACATTAATGTGACGGTTGGGCTGCTGGGCCTGATCGGCGCCCTCGCTACGGCCCTGCAGGGCTATGGCCATGCGCACTCTCTCGGTGAGAATCCGGATTACATAGCGCTCGCCGCCAAGCTCACCATGGCAGTCCTGCTGCTGATTTACGTGAGTCTTTGTGTGGGCTCGTTCATCCAAGCACGCAGGTCTCGCCAGGAATAAATCAGTTAGGAATAACTTATGGGCACAATGCGCGGTGGGATGGGGATAGGAATGCGCGCCGAGCGCTCGCCGCATGGCCGCGGCGCGCGCGCGGAACAAAGCGATGCGCCCAAAAAGAAGACAGATTTCCGCAAGGCGATGCCGGAGATATGGAGGCTGGTGCAGCCGCGGAAATGGCTGCTGCTGCTGGGCCTGGTGCTGGTGGTCATCAATCGCGTCGCGGGCCTGACGTTGCCATTTGTATCCAGACGCTTTGTCAATCTGGTGCTCAGCAAACACGAGGGCGACAAGCTGATGCCGCTGGTAATTGTGGTTCTTGTTGCCACGATCATCCAGTCGATCACATCGTTTTCGAACACACAGTTGTTGTCAAAGGCAGCGCAGCGCATGATTGCGGACCTGCGCCAGGAAGTGCAACGGCATGTCGGCCGCCTTTCGGTCAGCTTCTATGACGCCAACCGCAGCGGCCTGCTGGTATCGCGGATCATGAGCGACGTTGAAGGCGTGCGCAACCTCATCGGGACGGGGCTGGTGGAGTTTGTAGGCGGTTTGCTAACGGCGGTAATGGCGTTCATCTTTTTGCTGCACCGCAGCCCGAGAATGACGCTGATTGTGTTTTCGGTGATAGGCGTTTTCGTATTCGTTCTCCAGTATGCATTCAAGACGATCCGTCCGATCTTCCGCGAACGGGGCAAGATTAACGGCGAAGTGACGGGCCGCCTGACTGAATCGCTCGGCGGCGTGCGCGTGGTAAAGGGCTACCACGCCGAGGAACGCGAGGCAGCCGTATTCAAGGTGGGCGTGCTGCGACTGCTCGACAACGTGATGAAGACGCTGACCATGACCAGCGTGATGTCAATGACGGCGACTACCGTGCTGGGGATCGTGGGCGCTATGGTGATGCTGATGGGGGGACATCTGGCGTTGCAAAACCGGATGGACGATGGCACTTACATTCAGTACACGATGTTTCTTGCGTTCATGATTGCGCCGGTGATTCAAGTGGTGAATATCGGCACGCAATTGAGCGAGGCGGTGGCGGGGATCGATCGCACCTTGGAAATCCTCTCGGAGAAGGATGAATTCGTGGATTCGGGGCGCGTGGTCAAGCTGGGCGAGATTAGAGGTGCCGTGCGCTTTGAGCATGTGGACTTTGCTTACACACAGGAGAAGCCGGTGCTTCACGACGTGAGCTTCCGCGCCGAACCTGGATCGGTGACCGCTCTGGTAGGCTCGTCGGGTTCAGGCAAGTCGACAATGATCAGCCTGATCTGTGCCTTTCACATGCCGGTCAAGGGCCAGGTGCTGGTGGACAATATCAATCTCGCGACCGTCGACTTGGACACTTATCGCTCGCAACTCGGCGTGGTACTTCAGGAGTCGTTTCTCTTTGACGGCACTATTCGCGAAAACATCTTGTTCTCGCGGCCCGACGCAACCGAAGAGCAATTCCAATTCGCCTGCCGCACGGCGTGCGTGGATGAGTTTGCCGAGCGCTTCCCCGAGGCCTACGACACGATTGTGGGTGAGCGCGGCGTGAAGCTCTCCGGCGGACAGCGCCAGCGGCTTTCCATCGCTCGTGCTCTGCTGGCCGAGCCGCGGATTCTCATTCTTGACGAAGCCACCAGTTCGCTCGACTCGGAATCCGAGGCGATGATCCAGAGCGGGCTTGCCGAGCTGATGCACGGGCGCACAACGTTTGTCATTGCCCACCGCCTGTCGACCATCAGGCGCGCCGACCAAATTCTCGTGGTCGAGGGAGGCCGGATTGTTGAGCGCGGAAATCACAGCGAGCTCTTCGCGCTCCGTGGACGCTACTTCGATCTCTACACTCGCCAGCACGGGCTTGAAGCGAATCTGTTTCTTGCGCCGGGCGAGGGCGGTGAGGTGGAAGAGGCGGAAGAAAAGGTCTAGATCCGCAGGCGCAGAGAAGGTATTTCTTCAAGCGCGGTCGATTTCCACACGCACGAATTGAACTTCATAAGCGCTGCTGCGGGGCCGCCCCATCCATCGCCGGTTACCCCAGAACCGACATTTCACCATTGGCGTCTCACCTTTGGCGTTTCACCATTTGACGCGCGTCCCATCATATGAGAAGCTACAGTTAGACTCGAAGATTGGAACAGAGGATCAATATGCGAGACGCGCTTCCACAAGGGACCTACAAAGTTCAAGCTCTTGACCGCGCATTTGCGGTACTCGATCTGCTTGGCGAAAGCGAGACGCCGCTCGGCCTGGCGCAAGTGGCGGCCTCGCTGCAATTGCACAAGAGCACAGCGCATCGCTTTCTGATGGTTCTGGAGCGGCACCGCATGGTGGAGCGCACCGTGAATGGAAGATTCCGCCTCGGCCTGCGGCTGTTCGACTTCGGCAACCGGGCGATTGAACAGTACGACCTGCGCGACCGCGCACAGCCGCACCTGCGCAAGCTGGTGGCCGAGACCGAGGAGACGGCGCATCTGGCCTTGCTTGAGGCGGCGCGAGTGATTTACATCGACAAGATCGAGCCCACACGCGCGGTGCGCATGATTACGCGCATCGGCGCCAGCAATCCCGTGCATTGCACCTCGGTCGGCAAGGCGATTCTGGCTTTTCTGCCTCCCGAGCGCGTTGCGGAGGTTCTGCGCCGCATTCGTTACGAGCGGCCCACGAGCCGGACGATCGCCAACCCTGAGGCTTTGCGCACCGAGCTCGAAAAGACTCGCCGCCGCGGCTACGCCGTGGACGACGAGGAACTGGAAGAGGGCCTGCGCTGCATCGCCGTTCCGTTGCTTGATGCGCAGCGGCTGCCGGTAGCCGCGGTGAGCGTCTCTGGGCCATCGTTCCGCGTTACTGCGCAAAAGCTGCCCGCCATTGCCAACCATCTGCTGCTGTGCGTTCGCGGCATTTCGGTGGATATGGGCTACGTGCCTTCAGGGCGAGCCGCACGGGCGGTCGTGAACGCCTGATCGAAGGCGACGCTTAGATGAACCTGCTTCACATTCGGACAGCGATCGCTACGCCTGGGCCGACTTGGCTCGTAGGCCCCACAAAATTAGAACTGTCGAGAAGACGATCACGATGCCGACGCTCATGAAGCCGGCGGTGACGACGGTTTCCTGCCATGGCTGGGCGATGCGCCCCGGGGCCGTAATGGGAGACAGAGCTCCGGTGCCGAAGATCGCGGCGAGTGTGGTCACAACCCAGTTCATATACGTCCCATAAAGAACGGTCCAATATGCGGTTGCTTTGATTGCTGGCCGCAATTTCACCGCGCTCCATGCGCCGCCCAGAGCAAGCAGGAAAATGCCGTTCATCACACCCTCGAGGTGAGCGGCAAGGCCCATGCGGACATTGGCAAAGTGCTGTTCGAGGAATCCGGTGATGAGGCCGATCAGGAACAAGAACATTCCATGCCACATCAAGCGGCGGCTGGTATTTTCCATTTCAAATCTCCTCATCTTGCTGGAAGACGACTGGATGCATAGGGATTGTGCGATCCCTTTCTAGCATTCGAGTGACTCATCGCGCAACGAGTATTTGGGTGGGCCGGCTTTCGTGTAAAGGCCACGTTTGGGTGTATGCCGAGGGACGCGCGTTTCTGGTACACTCATGGATGTTGCCGCAGCGTTAGCGCGCTCTTTTTAAGGTAACGAAAAAGCGCGCCAGACGCGTTACACTCATATGCCAAAACCTACGTGGATGAAGTGACCCGCGAGGACATCTTAAAATTCACCAGCGACTGCTTTGACAAGGGGCTTGTCCCGCGAACGGTCTACGATCGCCTTGTTACGGTGCTCCAGCTCTTCAAGCGGCACGGTTACAAGGGGCTGGTGGAAGTGAGCGACTGGCCGAGCTATGTTGAGACCATCCGTCCCATCTACGAACCGGAAGAGATCGCGGCTATGCTCCAGTACGCCATTCTGGACGAGGCGATCCTCATCAAGTTCTGTCTCTGCTCAGGTTTTCGCGATCGTGAGATCCGCTACGTGACCTGGCGCGATGTCGACCTTCGCAACTCTGTGGTGCGCGTCACCGCTAAGCCGCTCTGGAAATTCAAACCTAAGAACTACGAAGAAAGAGCAGTGCCCTGCCTGCGGCCATGATCGAACAGTTGAAGCAGTTGAAGGCGCGTCGAAATGCGACGCCGGCAGAACTGATTTTTCCGAACTCCAAGGGAAAGCCAAATAGTCTCCACATTGAGGTCGTGAAGGAGATCGCGTATCGGGCCCACCTCAATTGCGGCCAATGCGTAACCAAGCACGGCAACCGGTGCGCGCAGGGCCCTTACTGCCAGCGGTTTTACCTGCATAAGTTCCGGCACACCTTTGCAACGGAGCACCTCCGTCACGGCATCGACGTTCGCACCTTGCAAGGCTGGATGGGGCACCGCGACATTCAGTCAACGATGGTTTACCTCAAGGGGATTCAATCGAAGGATGCCTTGGAGAAGGTGAATGCCGGGTCGCTTGCCGCATACGTCGCCTAACCCCGGCAGGAGCGGATGAGAGAGATGTTCATCCCGACAGCGGTGTAGTCGGTCTTTCGTTCCATCCTTGCGCGACATTCGGCTTGGGAAAATGACCGTAGATTGAAAATAAACGACACTGGCGTCTACGGCGTCTCATCCAGGTGCAAGGAATTCAGCCACTTCCGTGAGACGGCATTCAAACCGCCCCTTAAGTGAGCGAAAGTGGAGTGAAGCTTGCGCAAGAGAGTTTGACGCCGAGGGTCACGGCAGTTCCGCCTGACGCAGCGTCCGCTGCACGGCGCGGAAGACCTCATCGAACTCTGGCAACACCGCCATCTGATACCCGAGTCGCTTGTCCCATAGCGCCCTCAGCCTCGCCTCCTTGGCGCAGATCGCATCGGTCAAGCCTTCGCAGGGCTTGCCACGAAATTCGAGCTTCTGCCGCATGCCATCCGCGAGCGTTCCAAGCTCGATGTTTTCGTTCGACGTGAGATGCCACAGGTCGTAAAGGTCTCGTGGTTCGTTGCGTGCCTTGTCCGCGAGGGCCAGCGTTTTCTCGGTGGTGATTTCCTCCAGAGAATAGGCGCGCAGCATCCGATTCTCGGGAAGGTCCGCGAATTCGTCGTAGCCGCGCAGCACCGCGCGTTCCTGGAGCGCATAGACGAGCTTTTCGCGGAGAGTGATGTCCACTTTCACATCGTTGCCTTTGGGCAAGGGCCCCTCGTAGCGCAGATAGAATGTGAAACTGTTCTCGTGCTTCTGGCGGTCTTCCCTATCGAAGGCGAATACAATGCCCGAGGCCTCGCGCACGGATGCATACACCGACTCCAGCTGCCCCTTGAGTTCATCGAGTGTGACACTCGCGGTCAGAGTAAAGTCGAGATCCTCCGAAAAGCGGTAATCGCCGAAATAGCATCGCTTCAACGCCGTTCCGCCCTTGAATCCGAGAGTCGCCTTGAGGTCCGATTCCGCAAGCGCCGCCAGGAACCAGGCGAGGCAGTAGTCGCGTTCAAGCACGTAGTCGGGAATGCGGCGTCCGCCTTCCTTGGCAAGCCTGTTGGCGAGAAGCGAGATATTGCGCTGGGGGATCATTCAGCTCGTCCGGATCGATTCGAGTTCCTGACGCGTGATGTTAAGTTGAAGCCGCCAGCGGCGCAAGTGCGGCCCCTCTTTGGGCAGCATGGGATCGAGCGGAACATAGGTCTCGCTCAGAGCATCCCTTAGCCGTGCCAGCTCGCTCTGCGGCGCGATTGCGTAGAGTTCGAGCAGATAACCCAGGCGGCGCAGGACGGCTCCAGTTGAAATGCGAAGCGCATAATCCACCAGCTTTTTCGCCTGCATGTCCTGATGGCGCATCCACAGTCCCTTAGCGACTTCCGTGATGCCACCGCAATATTCCGGCTGGCGGAGGCCGTCGATGACGGTGCGTTCGAGATCGCTGATGTCCACCGACTCCTGCTTTGTGACCCAGTGCTTGGCCGTGCCGAAATAGTGCTCAGGCTGGATGAAGACAAAGCGGAATTCCATGCCGTGTAGCGTCCGGCTTCTGAGCCGTTTTGAGCTGGAAGCGAAAACGACGAGCTGGGGCTGAGTTACCATCCGGTGTATCTCCATAGCCGATGCGTGCGAGATGAAGGACTGCGCGCTCCCCGCCAGCCGCTTTGCCGTCAGATACGGATCACCCGCGTAGTCGGAAGCGCTGCCCAGTTCCGGGGGAACGATGACGAATACGCCTGGTTTCAGGCGCGAGACAAGGCCACGATGCACAGCTTTGTGCAGCAGGCTGCTTGCCAGTTGCGAGTTCAGTCCCGTTATAGCCTGAGCATCGGCGAGCGTGAACGTCGATTGTGAGCGGTCATAGAGACCGGCCAGCAGGCCAGCCGTTTGACGCCCAACGGTTTTGTTTGAGGTGTTATGTTCTGTGCTCATCAGATAGCCTACCGGACGATGTACAGCACATAAAAGATAACAAGTATGATTTTTTATGTCAAGAAGATCGCCTGGCAAGCGATTCCAAGCACATAAAACATAACAGGCTAAGGTGAGGCGTTCCCGCTTCCCTGCCTGCCCCCACGTTCCCGGCATTCCCAACCCCCTTGCGGGGGAGGTCCGAAGGCGTGTAGTCCGCGAACAAGGCTGATGAAAGAGCGTATGCCGTTGCTCTTTGTGCGCCGCAGAATAGAACCGGCGGGAGTTTGCCAACCCCAGCCTGTTTGACCGAAATCTCGGTTCATTTCATCATTTACCGCTGTTGAGTCAAGAGAAGCGGCGCCGGCGTCGCCAATCGTACTGGCACAGATCAGGGAGGGATCCGCCCGTGAGTCTAGTCGAAATCATAAGGGAGAAGCAGGAGGCGCTGCGAGTTCGCGACCTAGCTCAGCTGCTGGGGGTCTCTCAACAACAGATCTACAAGATGGCGGCTAACGGCGAGATCCCATCGTTCAAAGTGGCCAACGCCGTCCGCTTCGACCCGCACGAGATCGCCGGGTGGTTGACGGAAAAGTATCCCCCTCGTGGCGTAGAGGTGCGATTCGCAGCGGCGAAAAGAGCATAGCCACGGATGACAGCAACATCGCGGGTCGCAGATCGAGGAGCGACACCTCGCACCAAGCGCACGGCTTCGATATATGCGGCAGGAAAGATGGCGGGGAATTTGACCGAGTTTTGAATTCGCCCCATGCTGTCTCCGCATTGGAGGAGGCACGTGGTGGAGCGCAAGACGTATTTCACTATCGCCCTATTGCTGACGATTCTCGACGCCGTTGTGGTTTTGCGCTATGGAGGAGCGATCTGGACGGCGTGGTCGGGAGTCGTGTGGATTCGACTGCGACTGCTCCTTCTGGCAGCACTTTCGGCAACGGCGCTCGCCAATGTCTGGGCCCAAGCCATCTGCGGGTTAGGTCAAGCGCGCCATGGTGGGCGGAGCGCGCCGGCACTGAGCGCGGCAGCTAATCGAACGGAACCGCAGGGAGAAGGCGATGTTTGATTCGATCACTGACCTCGCTTGCAAACTCGCCGGGACGGGCTATTTCATCGACCCCGTCATGACGCAGGTTGTCTTTCTCGCGGCCAAGCTCCAGAAGCCTCTTCTGCTAGAAGGGCCTGCGGGCTCGGGCAAAACACAACTCGCCGTCTCCGTTGCCGCCGCGGCCGGCACGCACGTCGAGCGCCTGCAGTGCTATCGCGGAGTGACGGAAGAAAAAGCAATCGGGCGTTTCGATGAGAGTCTGCAGCGGCTCTACATGGAATTCTCGAAGGGCCAGCACGAGAGCTGGCAGGCAGTGCAAGCCAACCTCAAGGGACGGGATTTCTTTCGGCCCGGTCCATTGATGCGCGCGCTCGAATGCGAGCGGCCCTGTGTGCTGCTCATTGATGAGTTGGACAAAGTTGACGACGGGTTCGAAGCAATGCTGTTAGAAATCCTCTCCGCCTGGCAGCTCTCGATTCCCGAGTTCGGTACGGTTTCGGCAAAGAGCATTCCCTTTGTTGTCCTGACCAGCAACGAGGAGCGCAGACTGGAGGATCCCATCTGGAGGCGCAGCCTCTATGTTCGCGTGGAGCATCCGACTCCGGAGCGCGAGGCGGAGATCATCGCCAGCCGCACGCCTAGGAACTTGTTGAAATAGGTACACGGTGTGCGGCGTTGCACCAGTTCTGTTCGTCTAACAGGTATGCGTGGAGACGAGCGGATTCAGGATGGGATG
>Ga0208357_1000156_pt1 | contig 54173 bp, 55 predicted proteins | sample NGESurdeep092012_6_FD_184487 | JGI IMG/M metagenome (GOLD analysis project Ga0208357, IMG submission 184487) | Arctic peat soil microbial communities from Barrow, Alaska - NGEE Surface sample F52-2 deep-092012 (SPAdes) | ecosystem: Environmental > Terrestrial > Soil > Wetlands > Peat ...
GAGCGAGAAGTAGCCCACCGCTCCGCCGTAGGGCCCGCGAAAGACCGGTTCGAAGTCGTCGATCAGTTCCATCGCTCGGACCTTGGGCGCGCCGGTCAGCGTGCCCGCCGGAAAGAGCGCGTCGAAGGCGTCGAAGGCGTCGAGGCCCTCGTTGAGTCGGCCCTCGACGTGAGAGACCAAGTGCATGAGGTGTGAGTAGCGCTCGATGTGGGCGAGGCGATCGACGCGCACCGTCCCCGGGACCGCGACGCGACCGACGTCGTTGCGGCCGAGGTCGACGAGCATCACGTGCTCGGCGATCTCCTTCTCGTCGTGCAAAAGTTCGTACTCCAGTTCGAGGTCTTCAGACTCGTTCACGCCCCGCGCGCGCGTGCCGGCGATGGGTCGGTAACTGACCAGTCCGTCGTGCACGCGCATCAACATCTCGGGTGACGCTCCGACGATTTGAATCGCACCCGAATCGAGCAGGTACATGTAGGGCGAGGGATTGAGGGCGCGCAACACGCGATAGAGCGTGAGGGGATTGACGGCGCTGGGGCGTCGGAACTGCTGACTCGGCACGACTTGAAAGACGTCGCCGGCGAAGACGTGTTCTCGGGCCCGCTCCACCACGTCGCCGTAGGCCGCGCTGGTGAAGTTTGAGAGACCCTTGGCGATCGATCGGACGTCAATCCGGGTGCGCTGACTCGGTGCCGTCGCCACGAGGCGCTCGGTGGCGGGGTCACTCGCCGGCTCGGGGCCGAGCAGGACCTCGACGATGGCCCTCAGTTGTCCACTGGCGCGTTCGAAGACGCTCGCGGCGTCCTCTCCTTGGTCGACGACCGCGTTCACGACCGCGGTCGTCGAGTGTTGCACGTGGTCACATATCAACACGGCGCCGGGGAACGAGAAGTCGACGTCGGGCCACATCTCGGCCACCGCCTCGCGCGGCAGACGTTCGAGTCGACGTACGTAGTCATAGGTCACGAAACCGACGGCACCGCCGAAGAAGTCCGGGAGATTTCGCGGCGCGTGCGTGGCGTAACGAGCCAAGATGTGACGAAGCGCGTCCAGGGGCGCGAGCGACGGATCACCACCGTCGGTCCCTTCGACGAGTGTGGCCCCTTCGTGCGTGGTCACCCTCCAGCGACGATCGAGTCCGATGAAGGAGTAGCGACCTGTCGCCTCGCCCAACGCGGCGCTCTCCAACAGGAAAATCGCTCGAGGACCGAACCTCTGATACAGCGAGACGGGCGTCTCGCGGTCCAATTGGAGAGTCTCGAAAACGGGCACGACGTTGAAGCCTTGAGCGACGAGCCCGAGAAACGACGTGAGGTCAATCGGCTCCATTGAGAGATGATAGTTAACGACTCGGGCCTAGAATTTCCCAATGAGCGCCGCGCCGTCAATCCTCGTGGTCGACAACTACGACTCGTTCGTCTACAACCTGGTCCAGTACATGGCCGAACTGGGTGCCGAGGTGACGGTCCTTCGCAACGATGAAGTGAACGCCGCGCGGGTCTCAGAGATGGCACCCGACGGTGTGCTCGTGTCGCCCGGCCCCGGTCACCCGCGCGACGCGGGGAACTGTGTCGCGATCATTCAATTCTGCGGCGAGGCGGGCGTTCCGATGTTCGGGGTCTGCCTCGGGCACCAGGCACTCGGTGAAGCGTTCGGCGCGACGATTGATCGAGCGCCGGAACTTCTCCACGGACGTTCGAGCCTCGTCGCGCACGAGGGCGAAGGCGTGTTCGCGGGCGTCAGCAATCCTCTCGTGGTCGGTCGCTACCACTCCCTGGTCGTCGAGGACGAGGGCCTGCCGTCGGAGTTCGTGGTCACCGCGCGCTCCCACGGCCTCATCATGGGCATGCGTCATCGGACGTTGCCGCTCGAGGGTGTGCAGTTCCATCCGGAGTCGGTACTCACCCAAGACGGGTATCGCATGCTGGCGAATTGGCTCGAAGAGTGCGGCTCGGCCGACGCCCAAGAGAGGGCCGAGTCGCTGTCACTGCGAATGGACACGGTGCGCGCCGCGTTGCCGCAGCCCACGCGCTAGGCACCATCTATTCGACGAGGGGTGCCTGGAGGCCGGTGCGCGAATTGTTCCGGATCCGGTGTCGCGAGGCCTGCACGAAGATGATGAAGGCCGAGGGCAGCATGACGAAGCTCGGTATCGCGAGCGGCGGTTGGTGAATCAGGAATCCGTAGACGAGCCAACCGAGGGACGTGAGACACGCGAGGCACCAACTGATGATGGAGACCCCACTGAGGTCCTTGGGTCGAAGCACCAACGCCAGTTGTGGGAGGTAGATGATGATCGAGCTTCCGACGGCCACACTCGACAACACCCAACGCAGGTCGTGGAACGAACCGGCGAAGGTCGCGAGGATCGTCACGACCGTCACCGTCACGTAGCCCAGGACGCTGCGCGCCATCTTCTCCTGGCTCTGTGCGGCGAGGAAGGCGACGGCCAGCGACACGATGATGGCCGGAATGTTCGCGACGACTTCGGCGGTGACGTGAAAGATGATCCCGTAACAGAACCAGATCTGCGAGACGAAGGCCGACAGAATCCACGTCGCGAGCGACACGCCCTTGGCGCCGGTCGTGCGGATGCGATTGGCCTGCGCCAGACATTGAAGGATCGTCAGGGTCGGAGCGATGATCCCGAACGTTCGAGTGATCGTGGAGGCGGCGATGATCATTGAGTGCTTCTCTTTTGGTCGGCACTCGCGAAGAATGACTCAAATAACGAGTGTTGCGGGGCCAATTCTATCGGTCGCCAGAATCCTCACGACAGTCGAGCACCCACGCCGAAGCGAGTCTCCACGATGTCGTCTTCGACGAGTTCGACCTTGAAGGCGGCCGGTCCCGAGTCCGGATCGACCGGGGCGTCAGCGACCACCGTGGTTGCTTCGATGCCTTCGTACCACATGCCGACCGTGTTGTCGGTCGCGTACGCGAGCGGCGTGAGCACTTCTTCTTTCATCAGTTCGTGCAGCACTGTTCTACTTGGCGTTCGAAGGGACTCTGGCGCTCGGAGCGTTACTCTGGGGTATCTGAACGTCCGCCGAAGTATCTGAGGAGGGTTATGGCCACGAGTGAAGCCCAGATTGATGAACTGATCGATGAGTTGGTGGCGTCGTTCCCTCCGAAGGCGACCGAGCCGGTCACCTTCCTGGGTGAGCAGTTTGACCGCGGACTGGCCTGGGTGCATTTTCCGGTTGGTGAAGGCGGCCTCGGTGGCACGCCCGCTGATCAGTTGTACGCGCTGCGCAAGATCTCGAGGTTGGGCGCGCCCTCGGCCCTAGGGCGCAACGTCATTGGCTACGGCATGGTCGCCCCGACGGTCGTGACCCACGGAACTAAGGAGCAGAAGAGCCGTTTCCTTCGTCCGCTCTTCACGGGCGAGGAGATCTGGTGCCAACTCTTCTCAGAGCCGGGCGCCGGTTCGGACGTCGCCGGCCTCGCCTGTCGTGCCGAAAAAGACGGTGACGAGTGGCTCTTGAACGGACAAAAAGTGTGGACAACGTTGGCCCACGAGTCGGCGTTCGGACTGATCCTCGCGCGAACCAATCCTGACGTGCCCAAGCACCGTGGCATCACGGCGTTCCTCGTCGACATGCGCGCTCCGGGCGTCGAGGTCCGACCACTCTTCCAGGCAACTGGTGAGGCCGAGTTCAACGAGTGCTTCTTCGTCGACGCACGCGTGCCCGACGCTCAGCGCCTCGGCGGAGTGGGCGAGGGTTGGGGAGTCTCGATCACCACGTTGATGAACGAACGCGTGTCCATCGGCGGCACGGTACCGCCGCGAGGTTCGGGACTCATCGGTGAAGCGCTGAAGATCTGGAAGAAGCACTGGAGCGCTCGAGAAGACGCCCACGCGATGGCGATACGCAGTGAGTTGATGCAGTCCTGGGTGCGCAACGAAGTCGGTCGCCTGACCAATTGGCGCGCGAGTGACCTGCGCAAGGCCGGCACTCCCGGTCCCGAAGGTTCGGTGGCGAAGTTGGCCTTCGCCGAGGAGAACCAGAAGACGAGCGAACTCTGCGTGGACCTCATGGGGACCGAGGGCATGCTCTACGGATCGACGTACCCCCAGATTCGCCCCAGCGAATCAGCGATGACCGGCGGCGACATGCGCAAGGCCTTCATTCGAATGCGCGCCAACTCCATCGAAGGTGGCACCAGCGAAGTGATGCGCAACATCATCGGCGAACGGGTCCTCGGACTGCCGGGTGAACCGCGAAACGACAAGGACGTCTCGTGGAAGGACGTTCCGCGCAGTTAGCTATTTGTCGCGCAGGTGCTCGGCGAAGAAGGTGAGCGTACGTGCTCGCGCGTCCATCGCCGCGGCCTCGTTGAACGAGTCGGGACGCGCGTCGCAGTGGAAGCCATGCTTACCCTCGCGATAGCGCACGATCTGCGTCGTCACCGATAGCGCGTCCGTCGCCGCTCGCAACGCCTCGACGTGCTCGACCGGGATGCTCTGGTCCAGGTCGCCGTAGAGACCGAGCCACGGACACTGGAGGTCGGCGGCGAGTTCGATCAACGGCGGGATGCCGAATCGACCGGTCGCGACGCCACCGCCGTAGAAACTCGCGGCGGCCCCGACGGTACCGAGCGTCGCGGCGAAGAATGACACCGTACCGCCCATGCAGAATCCGACCGCGGCGATGTTGGGCGCGTGGAAGCCGAGCGTGGCGAGAAAGTCAGTGGTGGCGTTCAGGTCATTGGTGAGACCCTGCTTGGTCAGCTTCGCCATGAACGGCATGGCTGAAGTGAAATCGTCGTAGGGGACCTCCGGAGAACCGTCGCGGTGGAACAGCTGTGGCGCGACACAGAGGTAACCCTCGTCAGCGAACAGGTCGGCGACGCCGCGAATGTGATCGTTGACGCCGAAGGCCTCTTGCAGGACGATGATGGCCCGCTGCGCGCTGGTCGATCCAGACGCGTACAGCGGAAAACCGGCGGACGCCGTCGAGTCGATCATTCGAAGGAAGGGTCGTTGACGCGCGAGCGCTTGATCTCGTAGAACCCCGGCGTACCGGCGACCGACATCACCCCGTCGAAGAGCCGCCCCGCGGCTTCGCCCTTCGGCGCCGGCGTGACGACGGGTCCGAAGAAGGCAACGTCGTTCACGTGGATGACCGGCGTGCCCACGTCGTAGCCCACGGGGTCCATGCCCTCGGCGTGGCTGGTTCGCAGTCGGGTGTCGAACGAGGTGTCGTCGGCCGCCGACGCGAGTTCGACCTCGAGGCCCACGTCGGCGAGGGATTTGGCGATGACGTCGTCCCAGTCCTTCTCTTGGCGAACGTGACGGCGCGTGCCCATGGCCGAGTAGAGCGGCTCGACGGCGCCGTTGCCGTGACGCTCTTCGGCGGCGATCAACACTCGCACCGGTCGAAGGGCCGTTTTCAAGAATTCGCTGTACTCCGGTGAGAGCTCGCGATTCTCGTTGAGTACAGCGAGGCTCATGACGTGGAAACGCAGGTCGAGGTCACGAACCGCCGCCGCTTCGAGTAACCATCGTGACGTGATCCAGGCCCAGGGGCAAGCCGGGTCCACCCAGATATCGACTTGTTGACTCATGTTGCTCCTAGTTTTTGGCGTACGCACCCAACACGGTAATAACCGTATTCGTGACGCCAACCGTCATGGACAGGTCGAGAAACTCGTCAATCGCGTGGGCGTTGGACTGCGGTCCCATGACGCCGGTCGCGACGAACTGCACGTCGGGATAGCGCTTGCCCAGTGAGGCGAGGAAGGGAATCGATCCACCTTCGCCGGTGAATCCGGGCGCGCGGCCAAAGGCGTCGTTCGAAGCGACGTCCAGCGCTTCGGCGAGCCACGGTGCCAAGGGGGGCGAGTTCCAGCCACTGCCGATGTCCCAGTTCTTCAACGTGACCCGAGCCGATGAGGGCACGTCGGTGGTCAGCACTGGAATCAGGGCTTCGCGCGCGACTTCGGCGTCAACGCTGGGCGGCAGTCGAAATGAGAGCTTCGCTGTCGTCGAGGGCCGCAGCACGTTGCCGGCGATCTCGGGAACCGGCGCACCACCCAGTCCGACGATTGACAGCGTCGAGTACCACGTCCGGCGAAGAATCCGCTCTTCGGCACTCGCGCCCATCAACTCCACACCCTCTAACGTCGGGAGCTCGCGCCCGATGATGTCGCCAAACTCCTCGGCGAGCGCCGACGCGGCGCGCACGTCAACGTCCGGGATCGCGGCGGTGAGTTGCGGGACCAATACCTCGCCGGTGGTGGCGTCTTCGACGCGGTCGAGCAGTTCGCGAAGGATGCGAAAGGACGACGGCACGACCCCGCTCACCGAGCCGCTGTGTTGTCCGTGGGAGAGGACCTCAATCTCCAGGTCGACGTTCACGACGCCGCGAAGAGAGGTCGTCACCCACAGTCGGTCGTAGGTGAGCGCCCCGGAGTCGAGACAAATCATCAATTCAACCGTGCCGAGGTGGTCCTTCAGATAGTCGAGGTAGGCCTCCAAGTCCGGGCTGCCGCTCTCCTCACTGGCCTCGATCAGCACGACGCATCGACGGTGCGGGATGTTGTTCGCCTCCATCGCCTCGACCGCGAGCAACGCTGAAAACGTGGAATAGCCGTCGTCGCCGACGCCGCGTGCGTAGAGACGGTCCTCGCGGCGAACCGGCTCGTAGGGCCCGAGGCCCTCGGACCAGTTGCCGAGCGGCGGTTGCTTGTCGAGGTGTCCATAAAGTACGGCCGTGCCGTCGCCCGCGGTGGTGGCCGCGATCGTCACGACGAGGACCGGCGTTCGACCGTCGAGACGATGAATTGCGACGTCGAAATTGGCGAAGTTGCGCGCGAGGGCCCAGTCCGAAAGCAGTTCTATCGCGCGATCGATGTGTCCGTGCTTGACCCAATCGGCGTCGAAGTTTGGTGAGAGGCAAGGAATGGTGGCGAAGGTCGTGAGCGTGTCGAGGGCGTCACGTTCGAAGTCAGCGAGGTCAAGTAGTGGCATTATTTCAGGCTACTTCGCCTCTTTGGCCCAGTGAACCGCCTCCCAGCAATACCAGGCGACGGACGTTCGCGCGCCGAGGAATCGCTCGCCGGCGACGAGCAACTCCTTTTCGCTGATCGTCTCATCGAGGCCGTGGAGGAGTGTCCAGCCAACGCGCACGCCGTAGTCGCCGATCGGCCAGACGTCGGGACGCGACATCGTGCTGATGAGATACATCTGCGCGGTCCAGGGGCCGATGCCGCGCACCGACGCGACGTCGCGAACGATCTCGTCATCACTCATGCGCCCGTGTCGCGAGAGATTGACGCGGCTATCGCGTACGTCGCGGGCAAGGTCGACCATGGCCTGTGCTTTGGTGCGATTGATACCGGCTTCGCGGAGCCGCTCGGGGCCGGTCGCGATGATGGTGTGCACGTTGACCACGCCTCCGCAGGCGTCGACGACGCGTCCGTGGATCGTCGACGCGGCACTCGTCGCGAGGAGTTGATGCGTGATCGATTGCACGAGAGAAGGGAATCGGTTATCGACGGCCGCCGCGCGACGCCGTAGCGGCGGTGGTCCCGCGAGGGCGATGATCGGCCTGAAGGCCCGATCGCGTCGGGCGATGAACGCGGCGACCTCGTCGGGCTTTTGATTGGGCACGCCAGAACCCTACTGAGGGGGTGTCTTGCCGAGATAGACGCCGTCGGGCACGTTGGTGGCGTCGCGCACGACCTCGATGAGCAACGCGTGGATGGCCCGCACCGGCGCCGCCGGAAAGCCGAACCGGCGCGTCGCGAGGAGCACCCGACGTTTGGCGATCTTGTCGATCGGTCGAGCGACGAATTTCTCGCGCAGGTGCCGCGACAACATGGTCGCGGGAAGTATCGATGGCCCGTAGCCGTCGAAGGTGAGTGAGGCAATCGTGCGCAAGCCGTCGAGCTCGATGATCGGTTTCAACTCGACGCCTTGGAGACGGCTGGCCTCATCGATCTCTCGACGAATCGGCGTGCCGCGAAAAGGGAGGAGGATCTCGTACTGCGCGAGCGTCGCGAACGTCAAGGGACCGGGCAGGTCGGCGAGCGGATGGTCCTTGGCGACGATCAAGACCAGGTCTTCGCTGAAGATGTCGACGCCACTGAGTTCCGGGGCGTTGATCGGCCACGCCAGGACGGCCAAGTCGAGTTGGCCCTTCACCAACTGTGGCTCAATGACGGAGTTAGTGCCTTCCACGATGTGCAGGGCAATATGGGGATAGTTCTCCTTCAACGCCTCGAGTAGGAGCGGCACGATCCATCGGCCGGCCGAACCGATCATGCCGAGTACCACTTGGCCGTGAATCTCGGCGTTCAACTCCGATACGTCTGAGGCGATGCCACGAAGTTCACCGAGGATCCGACGAGCCCGGTCGACGACGATCTCGCCTGATTCGGTGAGCAGACCGTTCGAGCGATTGACCAGTTCCGTACCGAGCTCGGTCTCCAAATGCGCGATCCGGTTCGAGATATTCGACTGGACGGTTCCGAGCACCTCGGCGGCACCGGAGAACGATCCGTGGTCGGCAATCCCGATGAGGGCCTCCAGTTGGCGTATCTCCACGTATCGACTATACAGATGAGAAGTATCTGTTGCATGCTGTTGTGTGATACAGACCCGAACGGCATACTGGTATCAGCCTGCTTTCCTCAGTTCCCCCCAATTGTTGAAGCACTGGTTTTGCAGAAGGGCCAACCACCCCCCGGTTGGCCCTTTTGTGTTTTTGGGACCTAACGTTGAATAAATGGGAAAATCCTCATCAGTGCGTGACCAAGTCGCCTCCGCGGCGGTGCGTACGGTCAACCGGCTCTCGCGCATGACGGGAAAGGGCTCCGGCACCGTCGTCGGTGGGCGAGTGGGCATCAAAATCGCACCCGACCTGGTCTCGTCGCTCGCGCGAGGGCGAACGGTGATTCTGGTCAGCGGCACCAACGGAAAAACGACGACGACGTCGATGACCGTGGCGGGTTGGGGCGGCCCGGTGACGACGAATGAGACCGGTGCCAATATGCCCGCGGGACACGTCGCGGCCCTGGCGGAGTCCAAGGAGGACCACGTTGCGTTGGAAGTCGACGAGGCGTGGCTCGCGCACACGCTGGCGTCGACGCGCCCGAGCGTCGTCGTCCTCTTAAACCTCTCGCGCGATCAACTGGACCGCGCCAACGAAGTGCGCCACCTCGCTGAACGCTGGCGCAAAGCTCTCGAGGCGTACCAGGATGACGATCTCGTCGTGGTCGCGAACGCGAACGATCCACTCGTGGTCTACGCGGGCGAAGTTCGTGCGAACACCGTGTGGTGTGACGTGCCGACGTCGTGGCTCGCCGACGCGCTGTCGTGTCCCAAGTGCACGCTCGCGATCAGTCACGTGGGGAGTGCGTGGCACTGCTCGTGCGGCTTCGCCAAACCGCTCCAGGTCACCACGACGCTTGGTGACGAACTCGTCGTGGACGGGACGTCCGTGACCCTGGATCTCTCGATGCCTGGTGAATTCAATCGATCCAACGCGGCAATGGCGCTCACCGCGCTGCACTCCGTCAACGTCAATCTCGAAGTGGCGGTGCGCCGAGTCAACGCCATCCAAAGTGTCGTCGGACGCTTCAGTGTCCGGCGCTGGCGCGGTCACGTGCTGCGACTCTTGTTGGCCAAGAATCCTTCGGGCTTCGCCGCGATGATGGCGACGTTGCCGGACGACGGATCGGACGTCTGGGTGGCGATCAACGCCCGCGTGGCCGACGGACACGACCCGTCGTGGCTGTACGACGTGCCCTTCGAGATGTTGCGGGGACATCGCGTCTACTGCTTCGGCGATCGTCGACTCGACCTGGCGACGCGTCTGGACTACGCAGAGGTTGACTTCGTGGTCGTCGACAATGACGAGTTGGTACCGACGTCGAAGGAGACCATCTCGCTGTTGGCGAACTACACCGCCTTCAGCGACTGGTTGGCGAGGTCCGAACCGTGACGACGTTCTGCGTGCTCTATCCCGATCTCCTCGGGACCTACGGTGACGGCGGCAACGGCCTCGCTGTCGCGCAACGCGCCCGACGCCGGGGCCTCGACGCCGAGCTCGTGAGCATGGGTCTCGACGACGAGGTCCCCGACGCCGCGCTCTATCTACTCGGTGGGGGAGAAGACGGCCCGCAGCGCCTCGCCGCCGACCTCTTGCGAGAGTCATCGTTCGTGTCGCGCGTGCGCGACGGTGCGCACGTGGTGGCAGTCTGCGCCGGTCTCCAGATACTGGGTTCGACGTTTTGTGTCGAGGGCGACGACGAATACGAAGGACTGGGTCTCGTCGACGTCGTGACCAGTCGTGGCGAACGTCGTTCGGTCGGGGAGCTCGCGACCCGTGTCGATGGTCAACTACTCGTCGGCTTCGAGAACCACGGCGGACGAACGACGCTGCAGAGCGGCGTCGAGGCGCTGGGCACCGTCGTCCAGGGGCGCGGTAACGATGGAAGGTTCGACGGCTATCGCACGAAAAATATTTGGGCGACCTACGCGCACGGACCGGTGCTCGCGATGAACCCCTGGTTCGCCGACGTGATCCTTTCGACGGTCTACGGTGTCGAACTCGAACCGTTGACGAGCGTGGCCGACGCGCTCTATCAAGAGCGTTGCCGCGTGTTGAGTGCCTAGAGGCCTTCGACGGGCTTGATGCCGTAGGTGGCGTCGCCGCTCACTTCGCGACCGAGCTGCTCGACGGCGTCGACGATTCGATTGTTGAAGCGCCGGATGTTCTCGCCTTCTTCGACGTGCATGGCGTTGCCGAAGATCACGACGACGTGATGACGATGTTGATTGGGCGCCGCCGCGAACTTCGCGGCCTTGGCGTACTTGGGACCTTGCAGCCAACCTGATTCGTGGATGTACATCGGAATTACGGTCTTCAAGGAGCGCTCGGCGAGATAGGCCGCGCCGCCCTTGAACTCGTGGAGCTCTCCGTCGGGCGTTCGACCACCTTCGGGATAGATCAAGAGATTCCAATTCTCCTGGACCAGATCGAATGCGATCTGCGCGCTGCGACGATTCACCCGATGCCGGTCAATCGGAATGGCGTTGAAGACCAGCACCGTTCGAAAGGCCCGGACCGAATCCATGAAGAAGTTGTCCATGGCCGCAGCGACGACGAGTCGTCGACGAATCGCACCCGGCAACGCCGCGATGACCAGTGGGGTGTCCATGTTGCTCGTGTGGTTCGCGACGAAGATGAATGGCCCCTCACCTTGGATCTTCTCCAGACCGCGGACGTCGAGAGTGGAGAGGTAGCGGGTGTAGGGGACCAGGAACGTCGCGTGGATCAGATTGCGGACGACTCGGATTCCCGGAGAACGGCCCCACTTGGTTGGATAGTCAAGACCGAGGTTGGGCACGGTTCAACGCTTGCGGGGCTTCTGTTTTGGGGTGTAGCGCTTGGACGCCGATGGCGGGGCCGTTGGGCCAGGCGAAGTTGCCGGAGCCGAAGTGGATTTCGGCGACGAGTCGCGACCCTCTCGTCGGGCCTGGGCCAACTCTTTCGCGGCCCTGTTGGAGCCCGTCCACGATGCTTCGCCGTATCGCTGGAGCCGGAAAGCGCGCACGATGAGCCACGCGCCCATGAACACGAAGACGACGCCCGCGATTCCGAGTCCTATGCCGAGGAAGACACTGAAGCACGCCACCCCCGCCCTCTTGCGTCGGAGGGTGAAGAACAAGAGCAGGAGCGCCACCACGAAGATGAAGAGGAATCGAGTGGCCCAGTAACTATCGCTCGCCTTCAAGATGTGTTCGCAGAACTGCCCAACGTGCTTGGGATACGACGATGGGCAGGTCTTTCCCTTGACGTACTTCTTCGTCGTTACGACCGGCGACGTCTTGATCCACGCGATCAGCGACACGAGCGAGATGATTATTGCGATGGCGACACCAAAGAAGCTCACATTTCGTTCAACGCGGTCCAGACCGAAGACGACCTCGCGCGGTGCGAGTGAAGGTCTTCGTGGTTTTCGCTGGAACCGCGAGCGCTTGGGAGACGGTTCAACGTTGTCTGGCACAGTCTGAGGCTACAGCGACCGCGAAAAGCTGGTGACTAAAGTGGGAACTATCATTGAGTCTCCGGGCGCTTAGCTCAGTTGGTTAGAGCGCAGCCTTCACACGGCTGAGGTCGAGGGTTCGAGTCCCCCAGCGCCCACTCCAGAACAGGATACGGGCCGGGCCAAATGACACAGGTCGCTGGTACGATTTGGGATATGAAGTTCACTGTCGCAGTCACCCACGAAGCCCCTTTCTATGTCGCGAGGTGCCTTGACGTCGACGTAGTGAGTCAAGGCGAGACTGTCGATGATGCCGTCGCGAATCTCGAAGAAGCACTCGGTTTGTACTTCGAAGGGGAGGATCTTCCTGACTCGCTTGAGCCACCGATCATTACCACTGTCCTGATTCCTGCGTGAGTCCCGCGCTACCTGTTGTTTCCGGCCAAAAAGTGGTCACTGCACTTGGGAAGATTGGCTTCGAACAAGTCGGTCAGCGAGGTAGCCACGTGAAACTTCGTGATCAAGAAGGCAGAACGGTTATTGTACCGACTCACCGGGAACTCGCTCGAGGAACACTCTCGGTAATTCTTCGACAGTCCGGGATTACCGTGAGCCAATTCATCGATTTGTTGTAGGCAGCGCCGTCTCTTAAAGGTTGCTCGACTAGAGATTGAGTGCGACGACCATGAGCTTCCCGACTGAAGTCGTTTTGCCCCACAAAATGCTCCACAAATCGCGTCGTCTGGAGTTTCCCCGTGTCGTCTCGTGTTGTCATTAGTCCTGGTCAAAGTTGTGTGTAGTCGTATCGCGTCGTCTGGTGAAAAGGGTATTAACACTTTCACACGGCTGAAGTCGCAGGTTCGAGTCCTGCAGCGCCCACGGATACTGCAGCGCCCACGGACTGTTGTTGCTAATACAACGTTGGGTCTTTCGCTCACCGCCATGGATTGGTTACGGGATGACTACGTCGTTCCATCGAAACGAATTCATTTGCCGAGGCATCACCCGTCATCTAGATCACGTCAATCGTTTCGGACCGAGTGCGTTCAGCGAAGTTGCCACGTTGGATAAACCAGAATTTTCGAACGCTGCAGTTTGCGGGTGCTCTGATTACTCAGCAGCACAAATGATCACTTCAGCATCTTTCGGAGGCACAAAGGTCTGAATGGCTGACTCGAAGTGCTCCTGGGGTATGTGCGCTCTGACAAGGTCTCCTTGGTTGTCGAGCCTTCTCCTTTGAATCACCTCCATGGGAGTATCAACGAAAACAATTTTGCTTTTACACCCCAGGCTCTCGGCGAGTTTTCGGTACTTGCTTCTGCTCGACTCATCTTGATTTGCGCTGTCATAGACGACAGACTCGCCCTGCTTCAAGGTCGAGACAATTAGTTCATCGACAACTCGGAATACTTCTTGCCAATTCTGTGCATCGGTGTCAGTTTTGTCCCAGAAGATACCAAGGGATTCACGGACTTCATCAATCGAGACCAGTCTGTATCCATTGTCCGCTGAGAATCGCTTCGAGAAAAATGTCTTTCCCGAATATGGCAGCCCGCACATGATGAACAAAGTCGGACTCATCACCATTGGACTGATTCATGAAGGTTTGCCATAATTCTCACATTATTTGACGAACGAGTGATCGAGCACCGCGTCTACCACACGCCAATCAGACTGACGTTGTTAGCCGCCAGTCCCATTAGGTGGCAGATCTACCTCGGGTCTCCGACACCAACAGTCCAAAAATCGCAGTACTAACGGCGTTGCAGTTTGATGAACAGCGGCGCAACCATAATGTCGCGACCATGTGTCGGATGCGACTGCGTAAGTGATTCGATAACGGCATTCTTAAGCTCGACCGCGTCACCCGGATTCAATTGGTCAGTGAGCCACCGTGCTCCATGAGTCTGTGTCCACGCCCAATACTCCTCTGGTCCTCAGACGGGAATCCGGACTCGCACGGTGACCTGTTCGATCACGTCGAAACCTACCGATCGAAGGACTGATTCATAGTTCGGTTCCTCTGTCATTTCCGAAGGCGTGCTCGTTAGGCGCCTCGAAAAGGCATCAAAAATCTGTCCGTACGAGTCTTCCCACTCTGATGCTTCGGGGTGTCCTCCGGGCTTCGACCAACTCAACGTCCCACCGTCTTTTAGGATTCGGTGGATTTGGACCATCGCGCTTCTGAAGTCACTGAGTATATGCAACGTGAATCCACTGACGGCGTGATCGTGACTCGCGTCAGCAATGGTCGATTCCGTTATGTCCTGGCGAAGTACCGAGAGATTTGAAATGGAGTAGCCCCGGAGGATTTCAATCATTTGCTCCGATACATCGACAGCGGTGACGTGCCCCGGTGGACCAACGGCGGCGAGCGCTGGAAGCGTGACCGCTCCCTTTCCCGCACCGATATCGAGTACCGCCGAGCCCGCGGGTAGATCTGCGAACTCGACGAGCTTCGCGCCAAGAATTCGAAAGAATGGTGGTTTCTCGTCGTACTGTGCCGCAGCGCGATCAAACAACTCGGCGTTGAAGGTCATTGTAGAAACCTAGCGGCACGTCAGTTTCAAGAGTTATTGAGGGCGCCAAAGATTGGTATCGAATGTGTCACGTCGGGTCTCCGACAATGGTCATGACGTCGCTTGTTCAAGCCGCCAATGCTTGGTAGCAAATCTGTTGCTTCGGGTCTCCGACACCAGTCACGTCTGAGATAATTTCACTGCGCGCACTTGGTTTGCAACGACTCGATCGATTGCACGTAGCGAGAGAGGTGTTAGATGGCGCACCTGAAATCGAAAACTCAATTTCGGTCAGATACGATCATCCAGTGCACATAGTTTCACTCGCGCAGAGACCAGATCTCCGCGAAGCAATGTATGGCGATGCGTTCAGTGTTGATCCCAAATTCTCTGGCGACGGCGCGGTATCAAAGGCTTACTGGGGTCGCCTCGACGAGGAGTTCCCTGAATTCCAAATCATGATTCTTGATGATGATCGAGTTGTTGCGAAAGGAAACTCCATTCCCTTCAGTTGGTCTCAGTCTGACCAAGACCTTCCGGATGAAGGATGGGATTTTGTCTTGCGACAAGGCTTCGTAGATCGTGACGCGGGAGCGGCACCCACGGTGGCTTCAGCGCTGTGGGTAGTTGTGGCGAGCGATCGAAGAAATACCGGACTCAGTGCAATGGCACTCAGGGGACTTCGAGAGGCAACAGCGAAGCACGGGCTACCAACGTTGTATGCACCCGTACGCCCAAACCGCAAGTCGGATTACCCGAGCGTCGACATGGCAGAATATGTCGAGTGGAAATCTGATGACGGCCTCGAACCATTCGACCCGTGGCTCCGAATGCACACCAGACAAGGTGGTCGCGTTCTCCATGTATGTCGACGGTCCATGGAGATTGTCGGGACGGTTGCTCACTGGGAGGAATCGACCGGCATGAAATTTCCCAAAAGTGGAGAATATGAAGTTCCGGGCGCCCTTGTCCCGGTGATCGTTGACATTGAGAACGACCTTGTTGAGTACATTGAACCCAATATTTGGGTGCGTCACGACGTTTAATTACGGACAATTCGTGAACGATTTACGGTTGTTCTTAAGCGGGCGTTGTAGACCCGTCACGAGTCACGAGTCACGAGTCACGAGTCACGAGTTGGTCGGCGTGCCAGCCCGTGGCATTCCGAAGGCGGATTCCGCTGACATGAAAACTTGTCGTCCAGAGTTGACGAAGTGGCAGCAAGCTCTCCATGACGCGGAGTTCCACCCTTAACTCTCGAAGTGCGTCCAAAAGGTCGTCAATGCGCTCGACTCGCAGGGGAGCGACTGTTTCCTTCGAAACCCACATCCATCCGTCTTCGATGTATTCGAACGTGTTCGGCGGAAGGTGATACCGATAGAGCGTTTGGTCATGGATTTCGCTGAGCCACTTCCACTCAATGTGCGCAATCATGGAACACTCGCGTTCGCCTCACCAGAGCCGTTTGTCTTGGTCGGTAGTTGCGGTTGTTTGCCACATTAGGATTCGCGGACAGTCACGAGGGAAGAGGTACGTTGCTTGGTGCTCTTCATCGGTAGCCCACACGAGAGGGCCGTTCAACCACTCCTGACCAATATCGCGAGGTGAGGGGACGTCCACCGCTTTAGGAATGAACTTCTCTATGGAACCGAGTTCGCTGAAATGGAACAAACGGGGATCGCGCACACGCAAGTTGTATCAGACGTCGTCGAGTGATATCCGCTCTGCACTGAATCAGGCGGACGTTAGGACTGGCAAATACTTGGTTGCGGACCTGCACGTCGGGTCTCCTGCGCTGTTGTAGGTTTCACGCTTTAGAGCGCGAAATCCTTTCGATCAGGTTGAAGTAGCTCTCATGGGCGAGTTCGAGAGCACGGGCTTCAGAAAAGGCGAACCAACTAATCCTCTCGTGTTCATCCGGTGCAGCGTTTATCGGCGTCCCCTTCCATCTTCGAAGGATCCAGAGTTTCAAATGAAGCTCACCTTCCACCAATTGATGATCCGGTGGGCCTTCGGGTGTGGCGATGTCGATGCCAAGTTCTTCACGAAGTTCGCGCCTTAGAGCAACCTCTGGAGATTCACCCAGATCGACGTGGCCGCCTGGAAAATCCCACACCCCCGGACACCACGTACGCTCATTCGTCCTTAAACAAAGAAGAACTTTTCCGTTTTCAATGAGCGCCCCTGTGACGACATGGTGGCGCCCATCATTTCCATCCATTGCGTCACCATATACAAAGCGCACAAACCTAAAGTTCGTGATACTCGTTGAAATTGAAAGAACTGCCAACTCGGAGCGCATTGCCACCAAGGAGGACGCGCCAGTCGGGGACTGACAGCGAGACTCTTAGGCCCTCGTGTAGGTGAATTACCACCACAGCTGTTTACGAGCTGCGTTCATTTTGCCCCACAAAATGCTCCACAAATCGCGTCGCGTGCAGTATTCCCACGTCGTCTCGCGTTGTCATTGTTCCTCGTCAAGTGGTATGGCGTCGTGTCGCGTCGTCTGGTGAAAACGTTCTGAACACTTTCACACGGCTGAGGTCGCAGGTTCGAGTCCTGCAGCGCCCACTGCACGCCCACCGCGGCGCCCACGTACACACACGCGTTCACGGATTGTTGAAAAGAGCGGGGCATGTATTGATTTAGATTCGTTCGTGAGGTGCTGCATTTATGCGGCTCTTCCGGTAGTAGCGGGGTGAGCCGCGAGTCACTCGTCATCTCACGACGATCGAGTCGAACACTCTGAGGTTGGGCTTTCCGGCGTAGAGCAGGGCTCGAATTCTGAAGTTCTCGAAGTTCGTGAACCCGAAGGCGACACGTTTGACGCGTTTCAAAAGGTTGTTCATCCCTTCGGTGGGACCGTTGGAGACGCGCGCCTGGTGCCAGGCGACAATAGCGTCGAACCAGTTGCGCAAGGTCCGTGCCAGGCGTCGCACTTCGGGCGGCGCGGACCTCTTCGAGCCATAGTCAATGATGTCGCGCAGCAGATCCTCGGCCGCTGCGGCGTCGTCGGTCTCGTAGAAACGAGCAACGGCCTCTTTGACGCCGTAGGCGAAGGCGACTTCGCCGTCCGGGTCCCCGAGTGCGAGCAGTCCCTCGAGGCGCGAGTGGAGATCGGCATCATTCGAGGTGGCCTTGATCACCAGGAGCTTGCGCGCTTTGTAGAGCGGATCGTCGCTTCGTCCGCGATGCCCTAAGCGTTGTTGTTGGACTCGACGACGGACCTGGTCGACCGCCAACAGGGCGTGGCGCATGACGTGGAAGCGGTCGATGACCTGCGTGGCCTTGCGGGTGACGACTTTAAAGACGGCGCTGTAGGTGCGGCTCATGTCCAAGCATCCGTAAACGAGGTTCTCCTTCACGTGGTGCGGCTGGGCGCGCAACCACCCCGCGACCTCGCTGAACTCCCTGGTCGGGACCACGTCGATCAACTGGTGGTTGGCCACGTCACAGACCGTGGTCGACCAGGACTTCTTCTTGTAGGGACCGCGCTTCACGAAGAGCGTCTCGTCGAGGCCGATGGCCGTCGTCTCTTTCAAGCGCTTGGTGTCGGCGGCGAGTAACGCGCTTCCGTAGACGCGGACGGCGGTATTGACGCTGTCCCAACTACAGCGGAGTTCTTTGGCCAGGTGCGACACGCTCTGACCCGAAACAATCTCCTTGACCACCTACTTGGCACAGCGCGTCATCATCATCACGCCCTTGGCGGCCAGGCGGTGATCGCCCAGGGTGAAAGAGTTCACTTCGCAATCTGCGTTCACGCAGACCAGTCGGTGTTTCTTCCACAGCACGGTCATGGGCACCCCGCCGAAGGGCAGATCGGTGTAGGCCACGATCGGGCGCTCTTTCACCCGGGCGCGCTGCCCACAGCGCGCGCAGGTGAAGTCCTTCACCACTTGTTCGATGGTGAGTTCGCCGACCGGCCCGCGCCGGGCGTAGGAGAGGACGCGGACGTCTTTGAGACCGACGAGGTGAGTAACGATCTCGGTAGGATCGACGAACACAGAGGCGTGGAGAGTTTTCTTTTTCACAGAACAAGACTGAAGCGCCTCTGTGCTTAAGAAGCGGATGCCCGCTAGGTCCCTATCAACTCTCGGTCACGAGACCGCTCGACGGTCAGACCCCGCTAAAAACGGAAGTCCGATTTATGCAAGGTCGTGAGTCATCTGGTGGTGGAGCAGACCAGAGTTCACCACAAGCCGAAAGTGTGGCCACCTTTCACATTTCAATACCGAAGTCACGACTCCGGTTTATCTCAGCCTCGGGATCCAATTGACTTTGCTCGGTGCGGAGTGAACGCTCTCGTTCCCTAATGTCGATCAGTTCGGGAAGAGCCTCGCGGTCTTTATCGCGATTGGCGAAGGTCTTTGCTGCGATGATGTCGTCAACCGAGGCGACATGAACTACGAAACCGTCACCATGAACAGCTATCGAACGGGAAAGCAATTCTTCAAAAGGTACGGATCGCCCTTCGAAATCCTTCAAATCGGCCAATACGTCAAAGGGTCCTGCGTCGGTCGTCCAGGTCGAGTTCCCGGTCGTCTCGAGCATCGTGCCGTCAACTTTTACCGGCAGCGCTTTCGCTTCCTCGTCGGTCATTCGTGCGACTCGCAGTCGCGCGTGGAGTTCTCGGAGGGCCGAGGCGAGTCTCTCAAGATTGGCGCGTTCGCGACGCACTACGCAATCCGCATCCTCGGTTAGACGCGACGCCCCTAGAAATCCTGCTGCCGATCCGCCGACGACCACAAAGTCGACGTCGTTTCGCGTGAGTACCTCAAGCAGTCGGTTGAGGTCAAGCGGAGGCCCGCTAGTGGGTAGCGTCACGGGTTGCGGCTTCCAGTACCCGAAGGGCCTCAACCTCTTGAAGCCAGGCCTCAACCGACTCTCTCGAGTCCAGGCGACGCCCATCTAGGAGTACCGTGACGTCGTCTTCCGTGGGGGGTTCCGCGGAATGCATCCGCTCCGCCCATTCGGCAACTGTTGTCGCGCGCTGTCTAATCACGCCTCCATATTAGGAGGCTGTGGCCTACGATGATACTGAATGCTGTCGGCCCAGATCGATCGGTGCGGCGCCCTTATGACGTTGAAGGTCGAAAGTCACCGCGTCATTCATGGGGTGTGTACTTCACCGCCTAAGTCGTGGGTAATGTCGAACATCTGCGATGGGGAGGCGCGTCGGGATCGGCATGAGCGAGGAAGAACTTCAAACTGACGCTAATCTTCGCCGCCAAATCGAGGAATTGAAGCGAGAAAATGAACGCCTGATCGAGATTCTCGGGTTGAAGTCCTCGAGGAATCTCGAGCGCCCACAAGTCAACCAAAGTGGACCGGTCGAACATGAGGCTCCGCTCTCTCTGGTTGATCGCTCTTCGTCACCAGAGTCGAAAGTTGCATTCTTTCAGTCGCTTTTTGTCGGTCGTGACGATGTTTATGCGCTCCGGTGGGAGAGCGGAAGAACGGGAAAGCATGGATGGTCGCCCGCGGTGGTGGGAGGTTTTGCCAACGCTCGATCGACAGGCAAGGAGTATGTGTCATTGACGCCGAGTGTGATCGCTGATCACTTGGCGGGCAAGATTCACGCCGGGCTCTATCCGATGCACGGTGACGACACCTGCCGCCTGGTTGTGTGCGATTTCGACGGGCCGGGCTGGGCGCTCGAGGCGCTCGCCTACTTGGACTCGGCACAGTCGATGGGGGTAGCATCGGCGCTCGAACGTTCGCGCTCGGGCGACGGCGCACACGTGTGGATTTTCTTTCGCGACGCGGTGCCCGCGACGATGGCTCGGCGACTCGGCACGCTGCTCCTTCGTGAGGCGATGAACCTGAGAGGAGAGCTCGACCTCGCGAGCTACGACCGTTTGTTCCCCGCGCAGGACTTCATGCCGAAGGGGTCGTTCGGTAACTTGATCGCGCTACCTCTCCAGAAGGAATGTCGGGATCGCGGAACCACCGTATTTCTTGATCCGAGCACCATGAAACCAATGGGGGATCAGTGGGCCTATCTGTCGACCCTGCAGCGAATTTCGCGGATTGAAGTCGAGTCGATCCTTGCGACGTCGCCCGAGGTGAGAGCGGGACCCGAAGAAAGAACGTTTCAGCGTCCTCGCGACGTCGCTCCCATCGCAATGCCCGAGACGGTCGCCGGCGTCGCGAAAGCGATGTTGGAGATTGAGCGGTCCGGCCTTCCACCGGCGCTTCTCGCGGGACTCAAGCATCTCGCGTCACTGCATAACCCTGCGTTCTATGAGAAGGAGCGGCTCAGGTTCTCCACGTGGGATACACCGAGGATGATCCGTTGTTACGGAGAGAACCTCGAGTCGTTGCTGCTTCCTCGAGGTCTCACCGAGAAAGCAGTCAGTGTTGTCTCGGAGGCGGGCAGCCGATTGGTCATCCACGAGAATCGCTCGGATCCCGAACCAATTGAATTCGCGCCCACTTTCCAGCTTCGAGAAGACCAAGAAGCTGCGCTGCGAGCGCTCCGCGATCACGAACTGGGCGTCCTCGTCGCCCCGCCCGGGTCTGGAAAGACCGTGGTCGCCTGTGCACTCATTGCGCACCACAAACGGCCCACCCTCATCATCGTCGATCGCAAACCACTGGTGGAGCAATGGACTGAGCGACTGGCAACGCACCTGGGCCTCACCGCAATGGAGATCGGTCAGATCGGCGGGGGCCGGAACAAGACGACCGGTATCGTCGACGTCGCCATGGCACAGAGCCTTGCTCGACGAGAAGATCTCAACGAGATCTCAGACCGTTACGGGCTCGTCGTTGTCGACGAGTGCCACCACGTGCCGGCCGTGACGTTCGAGCGATGTGTCAAACAAATCTGTGTCCGGCGGTGGCTGGGACTTACAGCTACGCCCTACCGGCGCGATGGCCTCCAGGGCCTCATCGCCATGTACTGCGGACCAATTCGCCACCGGATGCACGAAGAGGTGGACATGGAGAACGACTTCCGTCGAGAACTTATTGTGCACCACACCAATCTCGACGTGAGTGACGACGGTGCACACATCCAGGACCTGTTTCGCGCATTGGTGGATGACGAAGCCCGAACCACGGCAATCTGTGAAGACGTAGTCGCCGCAGCCGCCAACGGCAGAAATTGTCTGGTCCTGACGCAGTGGACTGAGCACCTTTCGTCAGTGGTGTCGGCACTTGGTGCGAGGGGAGTAACCCCTCTCGTCCTTCAAGGCGGAATGGGGAAGAAGGCTCGCGCCAAAGTCATGGCGGATCTGGACGCCGCGTCGAAGCAAGGGGGACTGGTGCTTGTCGCGACCGGCAGTTTCCTCGGCGAAGGGTTCGATTGTCCGCCGCTCGATACGGTGTTTATGGCCTTTCCGATCGCCTTCCGAGGGAGAGTTGTCCAGTACGTTGGCCGAATCTTGCGACCATTGGATGGCAAATCCTCCGTTGAGGTTCACGATTACGTCGACGCTCAGATCCCGGTACTGGCAAGTATGCACCGGAAGAGACTTCCAGGCTACGCAGCTCTCGGATTCGATGTCGGTAAGAATCGCAAGAGTCGAAACACCACGTAGCAACTGGTCAGCGGTCATCATCAGACGAGTGACCTGAGATTCTCATCGATAGTGTGCTCCGTCGCCACTCTGAGGGAAGTTGCCGACTTCGCGATTGAGACAATGGACTGGCGTGCGTCTTCGGCGTTACGCGTCTCCCATGGGTCCTATTTTGGGCAGTGAATCACTTGATGCACCCACCCTCCGAGTTAGCAATCTCTTATGATTGGCGTTTGGCTGGATAAGCGGATTGGCGGCATCCCACGTTGGCGAGTCTGTGACGATGGAGAACTAATGCGGCTACCAGAGGTTGCTACTGAGTGCGTGTGCTTCATCAGGGCCGAATGGACCGGCCAGAAAGCGAAGGTGGCAACGGCTTTTTTCGTCGCTGTACGACTCGGGACAGAGCCGGTGGACTCCGTTTTTACTTACGCCGTAACTGCGCGTCATTGCCTAGAAAATGACCAGGGCGAACTCGCTGACAGTGTCGCGTTATCACTCAATCTTCGCGCTGGGGGGATCGGCGAATTGGATACCGACCCCGCTCTTTGGGTTCGTCATTCCACGGCGGATGTTGCCATTCTTCCTATTGGCTACCTCAATAACACTCGTTTCAAGTTCAAGATTTGGGACATGCGTAGCACAGCTGCAACGGAGTTCGTCCAGGAGCGACAGATTGGTCCTGGTGACGATGTGTACTTCTCGGGATTGCTCGTCCATCATCCAGGAAGGACGCAGATTCAGCCCATTGCGCGGATTGGGAATATTGCCGCAATGCCAGTAGACCCAATTCAATTAACGACTGGTGAGGACACTGTCGCACTCGTAGAAGCCCGTTCAGTCGGCGGCCTTAGCGGCTCGCCCGTGTTTCTTCACTTACCGTTCTTCCGAGACCAGCCTGAAGGAATAATGACGATAGTGGTTAGTCCTGGAGGTGCTAACGCGGACAGCGGAGGAGATTCCAGATTGTTTGGTGTCATGCACGGCTTCTACCCAGTCCGCCAGAATGATCCGGATCATGTGAGTGGCGGCGACGAAAATCTCAATACCGGGATTGCAGTTGTAGTTCTTGTAGACCGTATCTTGGAGTTATTGAATAAATCAGACCAAGTCAGGGAACGTGACGACATGAAAAAACGATTCGAGGAGGCTACGCAATCAGTCCCGATTCCAACTTCGACTGAGCCGGACACAATCGCCGCTACAGCCGATCTTTTAAAGGAACTTCTTGGAGTCTCTAAGGACGATATTGAGGATGTCCATAAGGGCCACGATCAGGCATGAGTCGTCAGTTCCTTCCACGTCAAACGGCGACCGTCAGCACCCGATACTGCGAGGCACATACGACTCAGGTCGGTGTCCTCACGGAAGTTGTAAGCGAACGTCCTCTCAGTGACGTAGCGGTGAAGGTGAATAGGGTCAACGTGAATCTGACTACCTTTGATCGACCTCTTAAGAATCGACCAGAAGTTTTCAATTCCGTTGGTGTGAACAATGCCCGACACGTATTCGCGAGAGTGGTCAACCGTCTTGTGTGCGTAGGCAACCTCAAGACCCCGGTAAGACTGGTGTTGATCGGTAAATACTGCCGAACCGCCCTCAACCCATGTGTAGACGGCCTCTTGCATCGTCTTAGCATCGGTGCCGTCGATGACCGTGGCGCGAACGGTAGCGGAATCACGATTACGAGCGCCTTGGACAATGGTCTTGTCGCTTCCACCCGTCCCCGTCAAGTGACGACGGGCCGACATGTGCATGTTCTTCGCGAGTCCACCAACGTAGGTTTCGTCAACTTCGACGGTTCCAGTCATCTTGGCGAGGCTGCGAGCCTCCATCGCGTCACGGATTCGGTGAAGCATGAACCAAGCGGTCCTTTGGGTCACGTTCAATGCACGCCCAAGTTCGTGGCTCGAAATCGAGTTCTTGGAGTTGGCGATCAGCCAAAATGCTGGCAGCCACTTTTCAAAGCCCAGCGGCGAGTCCTCAAAGATTGTGCCGACCTTGATCGAGAACTGACGCTTGCACGCCTTGCACTTCCAAATCTTGCGAGTTGTGATGAAGGTCGGGTTCGCGCCACGACAACGGGGACACGAAACCTCACCATCAGCCCAACGGAGAGACTTAACGAACTCAAAGGAACGGTCCTTGTCAGCGAAGTAAATAACCGCTTCGATAAGGCTTGTTGGCGTTGGGACTGTGGTGTTTGTCATGCCTCAATTATTCCAGGGGGGTGTGACAAGTGATTCACTGCCCTATTTTGCCCCACAAAATGCTCCACAAATCGCGTCGCGTGGAGTTTTCTCTCGTCGTCTCGCGTTGTCATTGTTCCACGTCAAGTGCTATGTCGTGGCGCCGCGTCGTCTGGTGTAAAGAGTTTTCACACTTTCACACGGCTGAGGTCGCAGGTTCGAGTCCTGCAGCGCCCACTCCGGACAGAACAGAAACCGGGCCCGATTACACAGGTCGCCGGTACGAATTGGTTCATGAAGTTCACTGTCGCGGTCACCCACGAAGCACCTTGGTATGTCGCGAGGAGCCTCGATGTGGACGTCGTCAGTCAAGGCGAGACTGTTGATAGTGCAGTTGAGAATCTCGAAGAAACACTCAGTTTGTACGTCGAAGGTGAGGACTTTCGCGACTCACTTGAGCCACCGATCATTACGATTGTCCCGACTCACCGGGCACTCGCCCGAGGGACTGTCGGCAATTCTTCGACAGTCCGGGATTACCGTGAACCAATTCATCGACTTGTTGTAGGCAGCGCTGTCTCTTAAAGGATGCTCGACTGAAGATTGAGCGCGACGACCACATGGTTCGCCGACGGAGGTTGTTTTGCTCCACAAAATGCTCCACCAATGGAACGTGGTCCACTAAGAGACTTACAAGTGTGGAACAAAACTGTCAACTGAACGAGCAGCAGTCCCTTACAAAGACCTAGCAGCACCTTGTGACAATTGCGATGAGTGATTCTTGCATCAGGAAATTCTTACGATTCGCTTAGGGTGCGCCACTGGAGTTTTCCAACAATCGAGTGAAATATACCTTGATGGTTCGACCTCGAGTGACATGGGAACACCCCAATGATTTGTTAGCCTTGACCGTTCTCGGTGCTTCGGTGGTTGCACGGGATCTAACACGATCTCGAAATGTTCGAGTGCCTCTCGGAAGGAAACGATGAAGAACGTCTCTCACGGTGTTCGCGTCGTGGCGCTCACAGTGGCGACCGTCGCGTCGTTCGTGACGTTCGGGTTGGTGAGTTCTTCGAGCGCGGGTGCGGACACTCCGGTCACTGCGTTCTATCTCGACATTGGCGCTTCGGCGTCCTTAGGCGTCCAACCCACCGCGAGTTATCCGAAGGGTCAGCGCACCGATGAGGGTTACGCCGATTACGTGGTCGCGCAGGAAGCGACCAAGGGCGTGACGCTCGAACTACACGAGATCGGATGTTCCGGCGAAATCACGAACACCATGGTGTACGGCGGTGACCGTTGCTATGTGTCTCCGGACACGCAATTGAATGAAGCAATATCGTTCTTGCAGTCGCACCAAGACGAAAACGGACTCGTCACCATCGACCTTGGATTTAACGATCTACTCCCGTGTCTCCATCAGTGGTCGACGAATCCCGATTGTGTCACACGACATCTCGACAACGTACGCCAGCAGCTCACGGCGATCATCGGGCTTCTTAAGGATGTGGCCGGAGCCAACGTGAAGTTCATCGGCGTAGGTCACTATGACCCGTACGTCGCCGAATCGTTGAACGATCCGTATCGTGCGGATTTCTCCAAGTGGAGCATGCACGTGGTGCGCCACCTCGATGAAGTCCTGAGTTCGGTCTATAAGTCGTTCGAGATTCCAATGGCCGACGTGGCTCAGGCTTTCAAAATCGACAGCACCGCGACAGTCAACATTGCGGGCATTGGTGCCGTACCGGAGAACGTCGCCGAAGTGTGTCATCTCACGTGGATGTGCCAGCCGGGACCGCTCGGTCCGAATATTCACCCGAACGACGCGGGCTATCAGAGCATCGCCGCCGCTATCGAACAACAACTCACGCCCTGGTAGGTCGCTTCCTTCATTTCGGCGACTCCGAGTTACGATTAGCGTCGTGATCTCAGCCGCGGAGCGACCACTGGTACTCGTGCGCCATGCAGAGAGCTCGTGGAACGAACTTCGCCTGGTGCAGGGCCAAAATGACGAGGCGCGCCTGACTGATCGCGGTCGCCAGCAGGCCGCTGCCGTCGCCCAAGAGCTCCAGTCTCTCGAATTCGACCTCATCGTCTCGAGTGATCTGCAACGAGCGGTCGAGACCGCCGCGATCATCGGCGAAGTACTCGGTCTCGTCGTGGAGACCGAACCGTTACTTCGCGAACGGGGATTCGGTGTTGCCGAGGGTGGACCGGTCGCCCAACTCACCGAGCAAACCGTCGGCGTCATCCTCGGCGTGGTGACCGACGACGGTGTGAGACCCGAGGGCGGAGAGACCTTACGAGACCTTCGTGAGCGTGCCGGACGATTCATCGAACTTCGCGAACTCAGATGGCCAGACAAGCGTCTCTTGGTGATCACGCACGGAGGAACGATTCGCGCGCTTCAAAGTTACAGCGAGGGGACGCCTTTTTTGGGCTCCAAATGGGACCGAGTCGCCAACTGCTCGGTGTGGACGCTAACGCCACACAGCAAGTGGCGCCGGCGTGAGCACGAAGAATGAAGATCGTAACCTAAGTCGCCTCGAGGTCCAATGGTCCGTCACCGGCGTCGCGGTCCAGCGACGTTCGTACACCACCGCGAGTCGGCAAGAAGGTGCGCCACGACGCGCGACTGCGTCCGGTCACCGCACGAGCGAGAGGTGTGCGTGCCACGAGCGCCGAGAACAAGAACCCCATCGAATAGACGAGCACTACAGCGATGATCGGCCCGACTGGGAACGGTGGCGAGAAGTTGAAGTGATGCCATACGCGCAAGAGCAGAAATATCCAGATCAGCTGGGAGAGGTAGATGCCGTAGGAGTTGTCGGATCCGGACTTCACCGCCGCTCGGGTGCGAAGGCTCCGCGCGGGACTGACGAGGAATACGCCGAGCAAGTACACGCACAAGATGGCGCCGACGGTGTAAGGAATCACTGTGACCGCGAAAGGATTGCCGCTGGGCCGCACATATTGGTCGAAGAACCCTTGGCGGTGGACGTTGTTCAGCAGTATCGCGCCAACAGCGCTCACGACCGTGGTGACCAGGATGATGCGCGAGTGACGGACCACCCAGGCGTGCACGTCGTCGAAGTGTAGGGCCGCGATGATGCCGCCAATCAGATACACGGGATACGAAAAGATCAATCGCGTCTGCCAAAAGCCGGGGCGGATGGCGAAGAGTAGGTGACGTGACACGACGATGGAAAACACAATTTGCCACACCAGGGCCAGCACCATGATGAGCACGTGTCGGGACTTCCAACGCTTGATGTACTTCAAGAGCAGCGGGAAGAGGAGGTAGAACTCCATGATGACCAACAAGTAATAGAGGTGGTAGTAGCCCTGCCACGTCAGGCTGCCCAGGTGTTGCAGTGCGTTAACGCTGAACATGTAGGAACCGTTGAAGGAGTAGTAGGGAAAACCCTTCACCGGGGTCAGCTCGACGAAGACGAAGTAAATGAGGGTCCACGCGAGATACGGCAGTCCCACCGACATGAATCGCCGGCCCCAGTACTGCTTGGTGGCCACGTGGTCGTGGTCGCGATAACTGAACGCCAGCATGCATGCCGAGACGAAGAGGAAGGCCTCTCGCGAAAAGTGCGTGAGCACGAGTCCGTCGATGGTCAAGAGCCCCGCGCCAACCGGCGCGAAGTAGATCAACGCGTGCGTAGAGATGACCGCCGCCTGTTTGACGGGCCGCATGGCGTCGATGTGATCGAGACGCTTGCGAGTACCCTTGGCCGGCTCGGTCGTGCTCACGCCAACCCCAGCAATGGTGTCGTCGCGATTAATGCAAGATCAGCGAATGATGCCCTCATACAATGTCGCGTTCCAAGAGAACAGCATCGGTGTTGCCGGCGAGAGTCCTTCGTTGGATTTTGCCCGTGGCGTGCGATGGGAAAGACTTTACGACCACGATGCGCACCGGGCGACGGGCGCGCGAAAAGGCTTCCTTGAGGACTGCGATGATACCGTCCACTCGCTCGTCGAGGATGGGCGAGCGAATGGCAGCCTCGAACTGTACGTAGAGCACCGGTACTTGACCGAAGACGTCATCGGGGGCGCCGACGACCACGGCCGCGACGACGTCGAGTGTAGCGAGTACCAAGTCTTCAATCTCGCGCGGAAAGATCTTCTCACCGCCTCGATTGATGACGTCATCGTTGCGTCCCACGAGAAAGAGGTAACCGTCATCATCGAAGTAGCCCAGATCGCCGGTTTTGAGCCAACCCTCGGCGTTGAAGCGGTCTTGGTAGCCCTCTGCGTCGTACTGAGTGATCACCGATGGCCCGCGAATCTCGACGTGCCCCACATCACTGGTGGAAACGTCACCGATGACATCTTCGGTCAAGTTCTCCAGAGGGGTAATCCGAAGGTCCACGCCCACGGGGGGACCGACCGAGCCGATCTTTCGGAGTCCCTCGAGTGGGTTCACACAGATTTGACTAGCGGCTTCAGTCATCCCGTAGGACTCGACGATGGCCACGCCCGTGTTCGACTCGAATGTCGCCATGAGGGTGGGGGACAGCGGGGCGGACGCGGAGCGAACGAATCGCAAGCGCTGCGGAACGATTTCGCCGTCGTTCAAAGTAGCGACTCTCGCGATGATGGCCGGCACGGCGTTGATCCACGTCGCTTCAAATCCGTCGATCAACTTCCAGAAGTCGGTTCGGTGGAACCTATCGTCGAGTACCAGCGAGGCACCGGCGACCAATGTCGCTAGCAGCCCGACCACCTCGGCGTTGATATGCCACAAGGGGAGTGCATTGAATCCCCGCTCCTCCGGCGAGAGACGGTTGTGCACGGCGATGAGTGTCGCCGCGTGCATCAATTGTTGTTCCGTCAAAGCGATGACCTTGGGCGTGCCAGACGTTCCGGACGACGAGAGGATGAGGCCTCCAGAGGAATCCGTCGCACTGGTTGTACTCGACGCACTCCGTTTCGTATCGTCGCGTCCCTCGATCCAAGCGCTGCGGAAGCCGAGCGGCGCACTACGGTCGCTCACGACGACGTTGAGGTGGAGGTTCGCAGTTCGACGTTCGAACTGCCGGACGTTCGTGACGTCGATCGTCGGATCCAGTGGCGCAACCCATGAGCCGTCGTAGAGCACGGCGATGAACGCCGTGGCGAAGTCAATCGGGTCCCTGATCAGGATTCCGATGCGCGCGCCTGTTGGAACGTCGCTCGAACGAAGAACGTCGCGCCATGTTGCGACTCGTGTCAGCAATTCGCCATACGACAGTTGACGCCCATCTCGGGCCGACAGAAGATACGTAGATTCACCCGAGCTAGTGGCGTGACGCTCAAGCAGTGATCGCACCGAGTCCAGCGGCGATTTCAAATCTTCATCAAGTGCCATGGCGTTGGATCAGTACATCATCCGGTGGTCGGTGTAGTGCTTGAACTCGAGCAGGTTCGACGACGGGTCGCACAGGACAAACGTCTGATGCAACTCCACCAAACCCTCGAAGCGCAACGCCCGGTCACTGAAGAAGACGACGTCGCGCTGACGACACAATTCATAGAGCGCATCGAAATCTGCCTGGTCTCGGAAAGTGACGCCGAAGTGACGAGGGTACATCTCTAACTTGCTCACCGGTATTCGTGTCGACGGTGCCGGCGTCAGGTGGCAGACCAACTGATCGCCGAAGAAATCAAGCGTCACCCGATCGTCGTAACGACGCGCGAGTTTGCAACCGAGTTGGCGTACGTAGAAATCAATCGTCTCATCCAAGTCGTAAACGGGGACGGCGAGATGGAAGACGTCGCGACTCTCCCTCATAAACCGGGTCGGCGAGACGTGACCCCGGCCGGTTCGAATTCGAGAAGCGTGTCGCTTCGAAGTCCTAGACGAATTGTCTCGAGGCCGATCAGTTCGGCCGGAGCAATGTTGCCGAGGTTCGCGTCAGATCCAATACGTCGAACGAGGTAACTCTGCAGTTCCATTGACGGAGTCTCAAACAAGAGTTGGTTCGGATCTATGCCACTCGTCAGGATCTCTTCAAGGAGACCGTAGCGAAGTTCGCCGTTGGGACGACAAATCCCGCCGCGTCCATTTTCGCGCGTCTCCAAGGTCACCAGTACCGCCCCCGCGTCGAGATCGTCGCGAATGTAGTCAATCCAGCGATTCGGCGCCATGTTTTCTGAATGCACGTTGTCCTTGGAGCCGACCTCCGAAATCACCTTGAACTCACCGGCAAGAGCCGCCACGTATTCCGATTTGCGAGCGTCATCAAGGTCAATGGTTCCGTTGGAGACTTCCACGTACTCGCAGTCGTAGTCGTGAAGTAATTCGAAGAACTGCTTGAACCGGTTCTGAATCACGTATTTCTCGAAGAGGGTGCCGCCCAAGTAGAAATCGACGCCTTCACTTCGCAAAAAGGTGATCTTTTTCTCGACGTTAGTGGCTACGACTGACGTACCCCACCCGAACTTCACGAAGTCGACGTAGTCAGATGCACTGCTCACCAGATCGCAGAAGTAGTTGTACGGGATGCCGTTGTCAATTGCCATTGTGAATCCGGTGGTTCGCGGCTTGGAACTGCGGTCAGGTAACTGCAAGTGGGTGAAACTCATCTCGTCCAATCAGGAGTAACGGGCGCTTCTCGTTAGTTAATCCGTGAGTGTCCAAAAATCGTACGGAACTATCTGTGAATCGTCTTAGAAAAACCTAAGACGACGCTCTGTCTCGTAAGTGCGCGCGCCAATCTCACATTTGCGTCGGGGAGATGCCGGAGCCGTGTAATTCGTAGGACTACGCGTTCGCAGACATCAGTGATCGACGTCATCTCCAGCCAGGTGGAAGTTTTGCTTCGATCTCGGTGGCGATGACCGCGTAGCCGGCGTTGTTCGGATGATCGTCAGGACCGAAGGGAGGGGGAGTGCACATCCACGTGTAGGCACACTCCGAGGCAACGTTTTGAGGTACCGTGCCAACGTTCGCGAGCGCGGTCGGGTTGGTGTCGGCCAGACGGAATGCGCCGGGCACATTGGCCGTGGGAATGCCAGCCGCGGTGTAGGCCGTAAGGAGCGCATTGTTGAGATTGATGATGACGGTGAGCGTGTTCGTGGCGTCACCAAAATCCGATGCCCCGAGCAGATAATGCTGTAGGAAGGGATCGCCGTACTCGAGACCGATGAAGTGCACGTTCGGTCCGGCCGAAGCCTTGAGGTCGGCCAGGATTTTCGGCATGTCATTGCGCACCTGCGTGATGCCGGTGGTGGCGCACGTCTCATCCACATGGGCGCTCAAGAGGCACGCCCGGACGTCGTTGAATCCCAAGTCAATCGTGGCGAGTCCGTAGGCGCCTCGTTCTTTTTCGAAATATTTCTCAGCGGCGAACAGCTGGCGACCAGGGGGTTTGTAGCAGTGATCGGAAGTGCTGAGCATCGTGACGGCGGTCTCGCCCGGACAACCGACCTGGCGCAAGACGAGATGGATTCCACGCTTCGCCTCGTACGTGATGATGTCATTGGCGTAGCCGGTGCTGGTGCGATGTCCGTTGTGCGCCGGTATTCCGGTGGGCTGAAAGCCTAACGACGTAGACGCGCCAATATCGAGATAGAAGCCGGTGGTCGGTTTGGTTGTCGAGCCAGACGCGTCGGCCGAAGTGCTCAAGTGACGCCACAGCGTCGCACCGCTCGCCACGAGCACCAAAACCAAAGTCACGGTGACGACACGAATAACCCGTGACTGGAACGAACGTCTCATCGGAGTACAAACCTACAGGGGATTGCCCGCTACCAATATCCATCAAGCACATTCATCCAGAACGAGATGTTGTATCAAGTTCCACACAACTTTTAGCGAAGACACTTCGCGATATTCGTGAGTTCGAGATCACTGCATTCGGAGTTCCTTTCGTTGTTCTTCTGGGACCCACGTCCAATTGTGATGATGGGCTGCGTTCATCTTGCCCCACAAAATGCTCCACAAATCGCGTCACGTGCAGTCTGTTGTCGCCGTCTCGCGTTGTCATTATTCCTCGTCAAGTGCTTTGGCGTCGTGTCGCGTCGTCCGGTGAGAAGAGTGCTAACACTTTCACACGGCTGAGGTCGCAGGTTCGAGTCCTGCAGCGCCCGCTCCTGCGCCTGCGGATCGTTGTCGAGGGAGGGGCTAAGGGCCGAAACGAGCGAGAACCCCCGCGCAGCGCACCGAGTCCACCGACGCGCCCGCCGGAAGAAGGGGGGCCGTTCGATGGATTTCGTCGAAGCCAAGAATCACCGATTCCAATGGCTCAGCGTCTGACCGACGTCCTCGAACCCCGCCACCCTTACGCGATTAGTAGTCCCACGTTGCCGCTTTAGGTGTATGCATTGCCCAAACAATATGACTTTGTTCTCTAGTGCTACCGCCGAGTCGAGAGTGACGATGGATGTCAAAGTAGTTACGTCAAGGGATGTCACCGATGCCATACGAAAATTGGAATATGAACATGGGTTGGGGTGGGGCATTGTTGATGATGCTGTTCACGTTGCTCTTCTTGGTCGGGCTCTTGCTGATTGCGCTGACGGTAATCCGTCAACACCATCATTACCAATATGGCTACCACGCACACGGCGACGCTCCCACAGGGGGCCGGTCTGCCGCCCTTAAGATCTTGGATGGACGGTTCGCTCGTGGCGAAATCGACGAGGAAGAGTACAAGCGTCGTTGCGCGCTCCTCTAATTACCTGCGGTTTGCGAAGAGCGGCTGGGCTAGCGCCGCCGTCAAACACGGACACAATCGCTCTACGTGTCGTCACTCGCTGCCGGAGGTAATGCCCAACACTTCTCCGCACAGACGCCAACACAACCAAGCCGCTAGCTGAACCTGCGTTCCACCCAGGCGGCGACTTCGACCCAAATCAATTGTGCGGCCGCCAACGACAAAGCAATTCGTCGACCTCCAACAAGAGCGCCTCTCTCGTTCTGAGCGACTGCTACGTCAAGAACCTGCACAGAAGAACCTTCGGCCATTTCGTGCTCGGCGAGCGTCAACAGCAGTTCACGTGCATCGTGCTCGGCGACCTCGGAGATGCGTCGAATCGTCGCTGGCGGGCCGACGGGCAATTTAGATTTCTCGGTCGGTCTTCAGTGAAGGAGCTACGAGAGGCTTAATGGACAACGCAGTTCGCTAATTTCCGTCCGTGTCGAGCGTGGCGTCAAGGGTGGCACGTTGGGTGATATACCCCCAAGGGGTATAATGGCGGAACGAGAATGGACCTGCCATGACCAAGCCCGCATACGTCGACCAGAAGTCCGCACTTCAAAAACGACTGAAGCGAATCGAGGGCCAGGTTCGTGGTCTGGAGCGCATGGTCGACGAAGACGAATACTGCATCGACATCCTCATCCAGATCTCGGCGACGACGCGCGCGCTTCAAGCGGTTGCAATGAATCTCCTCGACGACCATCTCTCTCATTGCGTCTCTGAGGCGCTGGCGAAAGGTGGCCCGAGCGCTGACGCCAAGGTCAAAGAGGCTCAAGAAGCCATCCGAAGGTTGGTGCGATCTTGAAACGAATCAACAGGTCTCGTCAGATGAATCTTCTCGAGAGCGGTCTCACAATCTGTTCGAGCGGACGGTCGATGGCATGCTCCGAATTCTCGACATTAACGACGTCCGTTGTGAATTCCTGCCAGTTGCGACGGAGTTAGAAAGTGCACGCTGAGTTCGTCGCATCCCTCACCTTCACGAGTTTCTTTGACGATGTTGGACGAAGCCTGCGCGAAGGTTTCTTCATGTTCTGGGAGACGCTCTGGGCTCTCGTGCTGGGCTTCACGCTCTCTGGATTCATTCAGGCGTTCGTCTCCAAGGAACAGATGCAGTCAAAATTGGGCAACCACCGTCCCGCGGCAATTGGTCGCGCAGCCGGTTACGGGACCGTGTCGTCGAGCTGCTCGTACGCCGCGTCCGCCATGGCGAAGTCGCTCTTCGCGAAAGGCGCAGACTTCGTGGCATCCATGGTCTTCATGGTGGCCTCCACGAATCTGGTCGTCGAACTCGGCATCGTGATGCTCGTCCTCCTCGGCTGGCAGTTCATGGCCGCGGAATTCGTCGGCGGGCCGATCATGATTGTCATCTTTGCCCTCGTCGGCGGCTTCGTGTTTCGTCGACCGCTGGTCGACGCCGCGCGCCGACGACTCACCGGCAATGAAGCGGGCGGACACGACCATGGTGCGATGTCGGGCGTGTCAATGGACGAGCAGATGGAACTCGACCAAGAATCCGTGTCGCAAAAGTTCCGCTCACCCGCGGCTTGGTCCGACGCGTCGAGTTATGCGGTGGCTGACGTGACGATGCTTCGTCGCGAATTGGTCATTGGCTACGCCGTGGCTGGTTTCTTGGCTGCCCTCGTCCCGACGCACGTATGGAACACGCTCTTCATTCACGGCCACGGATTCTGGACGAGCCTGGAGAACGCACTCGTCGGTCCTCTCGTCGCGGTCATCAGTTGGGTCTGCTCTATCGGAAACGTGCCGCTCGCCGCAGCGCTCTGGTCGGGCGGGATCAGCTTTGGCGGCGTCATCGCTTTCATCTTCGCTGACCTCATCGCCATGCCCCTCATCCTCATCTATCGCAAGTTCTATGGACCGAAACTTACGGTTCGCCTCGTGGGCCTCTTTTACGGCATCATGGCGATCGCCGGACTCCTGACGGAAGGAATATTCCGACTCTTTCACGGGGTGCCGACGACGCGCTACCTGGCGGTGACTTCGGCACACTTCCAGTGGAACTACACGACGTACCTGAACTTTCTTTTTCTCGCCATTGCGGCGGTCGTGTGGTGGCTCTCACGGCAACAGAAGCGCTGGGGCGGGGGAAAGGGCTACGCCATCGATCCGGTCTGTGGGATGCAGGTTCGCAAGGAGAGTGCTCCGGCGCAGGCTTCGGTCGGCCACGATCACTACTACTTCTGCTCGGACCGCTGTCGTGAACGTTTCGAAGCGCAACCCGAGAAGTTCATCTCGGACATGGCACCCACGCATGGAATGGACGAAATGGAAGGTATGACAGGTATGGATGGCATGAATGATATGAGCGCCCTCGGCGCTCCATCGGACGGGGCGGTTGACCCCGTGTGTGGCATGACGGTCGATCCCAAAATGACCGCCGCACATCGATCATACGAAGGTGTTGACTACTGGTTTTGTAACCCGGGCTGCGCCGCGACGTTCGACGCCGATCCGGGACGTTATGTCAGTGGCCACCCGGAGTCCGAACACCCGATGCGCTGAGTTCTTCTCCGGAACCTCACTTGAATGAAGGCAGGTATTCGACTTCTCCCACGTCCTCGCCCCTTGCCAAGTTGGGGCACTGACGTCATGACTCCACCGCGAGAGCGGGGACGTGCGAGGATCGAATCCGTGGAGACTGGCAGATTGGCATTGACCCCATTCGCCGATCCACTCGCCTCGTCTCACCCACCTGGTAGGAGCACTGCTTCTCCCAGCAATACCGGGGCCACGTAGCGCATGGTGCGCGTAATTTCTATGGCACCGTGGCCGGTCTTCGTCGCTGCCGGAGCCGTGGTCGGGCTGTTGGTCGGGCTCTTCGGCGTGGGGGGCTCTTCGATCGCCACACCGCTCCTCGCCGTGCTCGGCGTACCAGGGTTGCTCGCCGTCGCCTCCCCACTGCCAGCCACGATCCCAGCCTCTCTCGGTGCTGCACTTCCCTATCTGCGAAACGGTACGGCTCGGCCCCGTCGGTCTTGACATGCGCCAGGCTTCGGGAACGAGCCTGCTCGTCATCTCTGTACTGACAGTACCCATTCTCGCTGCTCACGCTGCTCTCGGGCACATCGACTGGACTGTTGCCGGGGCGTTCGCACTCGGTGCTGTCCCTACCAGCATCTTGAGCGGCCAACTCGCCCAACGAGTTACGAGCGGCAGTCTGCAGAAGGCGTTTGGCTTGTTCCTCGTCGCCTCTGGCATCGCCTTCGTGCTCTACCGAATTCTCGGTGCCTAGTAGCGCACTACGTACCAAGGACCCGATCAGAAAGCGACGAGCAGCCCACATGCAATTTCGAGAACGGATCGTGAGAACCTGCGTTCAGATTATCGAGTGCACTTGAGGACGGCCCTGACGTCATCGTCGAAAACCCTCGTTTGTGAGAACCGAAGCAGTCGAGAATTGTCTAAGTCCGATCAGTGATAGATGGCTATCGGTGCGCCGCCGGATCGCCGCCTCACGCAAAGGTGGAGGTGAGGAAGACGATATAGACAGCCACCAGCACAGCCCCTCCGATACGACCGATGCGACCAAACCGAATCGAGGTGGCGACGATCGCCGGCGGGAGCAGAGCGGCGAGCCAGGCCCGCCAGGCAACCCAGGCTCCATGGAGAGGTCGAACGAGTGCGGTAACTCCCAATGTCGCCGTCGCGTTGTATACCGCGGAACCCAGGATTCCGGCGAGAGCCAACTCCTCTGTCCCTCGCCGGATCCGTGGCAACTCCATTACCCAGTTCTGGACCGGTGGGAAGTTGGACATGTGCGACCGGGACGTTGTTAGCCGTCTGTGGAGGATTGCCGCATCGTGGGCGCGCGGCGGATGAGAATTCCGAGCCTTGTGGGTTCCAAGAAGTCCCCGATCCGATAAGCGATCGGGCGAGCGAGTGAGGTGACCACCACCACGAACGATCCGAGTAGGAAGCCGGCGACGACGTCGCCCGGGTAGTGGGCTCCGACGTAGACGCGGGCGAAGCATAAGAGAATTCCGAACACGGCGCTCAGCAGACTAAGCGCCACCATGGCCGGCACGAGTTGACCGCGCCTGTTTGACCTTTCCGCTCTACGGCTGACTAGCAACACCGAGGTAACGAGCGCGCCAGCGATGACGGCGTGATCGGAAGGGAAGGCGTAATCGTTCGCTCTTGGGACGAGCACGAGAACGTGGTGAAGTGTGTCGTAGGGCCGCAACTCTTTGGCCGCATGGCCAACGATCTGGTTGAGGCCCAGGGCGACGAGCGTGCCAATCCCGCTTAGTCCCATGAGTGCGGCTGCGCGGCGGTCACGGCGCCACCAAGCGAACCCGTAGGCGGCGATGAAGATGGCGACGAGCAAGACTGCCCCCAGCCACAGCGCGTAGGCGTGCATGAAACTATGGGCCCACTCCGTATGACGGGCAAAGTGATTGATATCTAGATAGACACTGGTGTTGAGGCCTCTCGGCGGGAGCACTCTGATATCTGCCAAAAAGGCGGTGTGTCTCGTTGGCGTCATCATTGGCACCCCAATGCTAGGTCACTCTTCGATCTTGCGCCGTTAACAAGTGCGCTGTGAAAACGAGGAACTAGTCCGGGGCAAACACTGTCGCGATTCAGGGACTTACGACCGCCGTGGCGTATGACGGCGCACTCGCACCAGCATGCGCACGAGTTCCTCTCCTATCTCGGTGGGATCGGCTCGCGGATTGTTGTAAACAACGTATTCTTTGGCGACGAGCGTCGACAGGTAGTCGAGAAGCATCGTCTCGGACTCCTTGACCATCAGGAAATCTGCGTGCGACTCGTTGAAGTAGACGATGCCGTCGACGGGGTCAAAGCGGCTGCGCGCTTCGCCTGGCTCGGGGTCAGGGGCGACAGTCGGTAGGCGACTCGAGTTCGAACTGTCGGGGCGAGCGGAGTCGGTATTCGTGTCGTCCTTGACGGGATCCACTGGACGATCGAGGAGTTCTCCGATGTTTGATGGAGGTCGACCAGTGTGCTCTCCGATCGCCTCGTTGGGCGAGGTCGCCTCCAAGAGGAGGCCCCCATCACCCCGCTCGGTACCGGTGGCTGATCGCATCGGATTGTCGAGGTCGGCCAGTTCCTTTAGGACTCGGTTGAAAATCTTCCGGATCGCCTCCGAGAGGCGGTCTGACGTCTGAGCGTCGATTTCGCGATTCACTCGCTCCAGTGTTTGGGCGACGGCGCCCTCGATGGACTTCACGGCGTCGACAAACACGGGAAAGGCTTCGCGGTCGCGCAGCAGAGCTCGCCGTCCTGCTGTTTGCTGGAGTGCCTCAAAGACAATCTGTCCCGACACTTGGTCGCTGTCCCAGGGACGGCCGGCGAACTCGTCGAGTTCGGACATGTCGTCGATGATGCTCGTCCCAGCGCGTCCCACGACCGCCACTCTTCGATGGCGTCCGTCAGCTGGAGCCAACGTACAGCGCGAATTCAATTCGTCCCCACAGGGTCGACCTTGGAGGGACAGCCAGGCGGATGCCGTCAGGTTTCTCGGGCAGCACGAGTTCGGACGAGCGACCCTCCACCACCTCAATCTCATAGTCGCCACGTGATAGCGCGGGTCCGCGACGAGAGCGGAGGTAGTCGACGACCTTGCGCTGCGTGAGCACCCTGATGACGTCAGGGTCGAGGTCGCTCAGCAATACCGTTGTGCCTGGAGCGGACCGCGCTCGTCGTCGCTCGTGCTCGAGCAGCGCCGTCGCTTTCCCTCGTTCAAGGCGCAGAACCCAAGTCTCGGGACTTTCTTCGGTTCGAGAGACGATCTCGCACCGGCCCCCTAGTTGCTGGAAGGCGAGGACACCGATGGCCTTCTCGCCAAGCGTTCGTAGATCTCCCGCCTTTGACGACTCGAAGAGGTTGCGCGTCACTTCTCGCAGACGATCCGGACTCATCCCTCGGCCGGCATCGTCGATGGCAATGACTGGGTAGCGCCCCTTGCGCCTCAGCAAGATCCGGATCCGCTCACCGCGCCGCCCGGCCTCTACGTACTCGTCAGCACTGTTAGAGACGAATTCGTTCAGGGCGTCCTTTGGATCCTGATACGCCTGGCCACTGACCAGTACCGCTTTGGCTAGATTTCCGATTCGAAGGCGAACCTTCTCCGGTCCCGGCACTTGAGATTTCATGCTCCGACTACCTCGATTTCCTTCAGTAACGGTCCCAACGGACTGCTGTCTCGCACTTGGAAACGACTGGTGCGGAAATTTGTGCCCGTCAGCCTGGTGCACGGAGCAAGATTAGCCACGTACTCTCGTCATCAACCCAACGAATAGCTGATCGCCGCGCAGACATCGTTCATCACCTCTTCATCGACTTGACCGATCGGTCCAGTCATCGACGCTTGAGCCACCGGATGAAGACCGTCGCAGTTGATGACGGATTCGCGTCGGCATTGGCGTGGTCGAATTCAACTTCAGTCGCGAGGTATCGGTTGCAGTTTGGAGCAGCCGGGTTCAGGGAGCCGAAAATGCCATCTAAGTCTGTTCGTCTAAGAATTTGTTGTTGGATCATCCCGTTATACCATTCATCTGGTATGCTTATGGTATGCGAACTACCATTGATAAGGCAGGCCGTCTGGTAGTTCCGAAGGTGCTACGGGACCGACTAGGACTTCAATCCGGCGAAGTCGAAATCACGGCCGATGGCGCCTCACTTCGAGTCGAGCCGGTCTTCGACGACTCGCTCGTTGAGAAAGGCGGTCGCCTCGTCATCCCCGCTGCCAATGCCACCATCACTGATGAGTTTGTCCGGGAGTTGAGAGATGCCGATCAAAAGTAGTGGCGTGAACGTTCTGGCGGACACGAGTGTGGCAGTCGCCGTCGTTGTCGAGGATCATGAGCATCACGCAGCCACTCTGCGTGCCATTGGCGACCGTAGCTTGGGTCTGGCGGGTCATGCCGCATTCGAGACATTCTCGGTCCTGACCCGTCTGCCTCCGCCTGCTCGCCGATCACCGCAAGCCGCACTGCGGCTGTTGAGCTCGAACTTCCCATCGATCAAATACCTGACAACGTCGGCCGCCGAAGAACTTTTGCCAAAATTCGCGAGCCTCGGAATCGCCGGCGGATCGGTGTACGACGCGCTCGTTGGAGCCGCCGCCGCCGAGAGTGGTCTGGTCCTTCTCACCCGAGATGCACGAGCTCTGCCCGTGTACAGGGCGCTCCAAGTCGACGTCGAAGTGATTCGAGATTAGCTGCGAAGACGTTCGCGGAGATAGGTGTGATTCCCAGTCGGCTGAAGTAGGACGCGGGAACTGTCGCTGAATCCCTTCAGACTGTGAACTGGTTGCTGACGTCGGCAATGAACCTCTCGATGTCTTCGGTCCAATGTGATGCGATGACGAGTTCTCGATCAGGATCAATCCAGAGCAAATGACGGCCGCCGTTGCCCCGAGCGCATCGACCACTGGCCGGAGCCTGCGGGAACACCGTGCGCTGATCGTTGAGCCACCATAAGTAGCCATACGTTGGCCGAACGGCGCAGGGAGTCCAGCAACGCGACACCCATTCTCTGCTGAGTACCGGATGACCGCCGCGGGCCAGCGCGGTGCCGATGAGCGCGAGATCGCGTGCCGACATGAACAACCCCCCGCCCCAGTGCGCACCGCCGCTGACGACAGCAATCTCTCGATCGGCGGTTCGCAAGAACGAACGCTCATAGCCGTGCCAAGACCACGAGGTCGAGGCCCCAAGAGGTTGCATGACGCGCTCGGCGAGCACTTCGCCCAACGGCTGACGCCATAGCTCGGTCAACGCCAAGCACAGCACGTTGACGCGGACGTCGTTGTAAGCCCAGCCTGAACCAGGGAGCCCACCAGTTGCCTCGTCTCCTTCGCGCGTGCTCTGCCGATCAATCGAGGTCGACTTCCCCCAAAGCGTCCCCTCCCACATCGACGTCTGCTGCAGTAAGTGTTCCCACGTGATGGATTCAAACTCGCCAACTAGCAGACCGTCGAGCGAAATATCAGCGAGAACTCGTTCTTGAGGTCGAAGTCGTCCGTCATCAAATGCGAGACCAGCCACCACAGAGAGCACGCTCTTCGTCGCGCTGAAGAGCATTTCTGGGGCGCCAGGGTCTCCCCACTCCGCCAAGGTCTCACCGGCATGAACGACACTCCCACTCGTTCCGGATGCATCAAGCAACGGTCCGAGCACCTCATGATCACCCTCGTCGGCGACTTGGCGATCCAGATACTCTGCGATGTTGTGCACGCCGGGGGTGAGTGCCATCTCGCGGCCCTTGGCCAAGCGAGCAATCTCTTTGGCCCCGCCAACTCTCAACCGCGACATGTCATAATTCTGCCAGGCAATGTCGACCACTGAAAGGACGTTCATGTGCGTCGCACCTCTGGGGGATACGCGACATGACTGAAAAAGATCTCATTAACCAGAGAGATTCGCGCAAGGTGGAGAAGAGAGGAGTCACCTCGAGTGGAAGTTGTAATCATCGGAGGGGGAATCCAAGGACTTTCCATTGCGGCGCATCTCGTTGACGCGGGTGTGAGCGAAGTAACCATCCTTGAAAGTCGTAGCAAGGTCGGAACGGAGTCATCCGCGATGTCGGCGCGAATGCTCATGATGCAATGCGACAACGACACCAAGATGAGGCTGGCCGTGTTTTCCTACCTTCAGTACCTACGGCATCTCGACAAGATGAACATCGATCCGCAACTGAAGCGCGTCGGGTCTTTGAGTATCGGTAGAGCAGACTTGCGTGCGCGGGCGAACACGATGATTGAAGTCCGTCGTTCGTTCGGTGTGCAGACTGAACTGTTGACACCAGCCGAGATTCACGCGGTTGATCCGTCGATTGTTCTCGCGGATGACGATATCGGTATCTTCTGCCCGGACGACGCACACATCAACGTCAGTGCCGTTATCGCCGGTCTGCGAGATTGCGCACTTGGAGGAGGTGCGAGAATTCGAACCGATACGAGTGCCGTCGGCTTCCGGACGGCCGGAAGTGTGGTTACCGGTGTCCGTACATCACGAGGTGACGTAATGGATTGCGATGTGGTCGTTAACGCCGCAAATGCGCACGCGGCTGAGGTGATGAAGTTGCTTGGCCGATCACTTCACGTCGTGAACTCGCGTCGAACCATCTTCATTGTTCGAAAACCACCCGGCTTTGCTGCGACGGGACCATTGATCGAGGATGTGGAAAGCGCGTGTTACTACCGGCACTACCCCGACGAGGGGAGTGACCAACTCTTGATTGGGTTCGGACAGGAAGTGAGCCAGGACGCGGATGTTGACAGCGGTGAGGGATTGCATTGGGGAGTCGTGCGAGCTACGGCCAGCGGTCGATTCCCGGCATTGGTTACCGAGGAACCCGTCAATCGCTGGAGTGGGATTCGGTCCCTAAGCCCTGATTTCTTGCCCTGTGTCGGAAGGGTCAACGGGCTGGAGAATCTCGTGTTGTGCTGTGCCCTCGGCGGCGAGGGAGTCCAGTTCGCTCCTGCTACGGGTTATGCGGTTGCCGAGTTGATCTCAAAGGACCACGCCGTTGTTGAGTGCATGAATCTTTCGGCACTTGATCCGAACCGCGAGGGAGTTCTTTCATGAGCGCCCACCGAGAGATTGGTGTCAACGTCAAGGGTAGGTAACTCTGAGAAGGCTGAAGGCCACGACCCGTGTAGCGGCAGGTTGTAGGGACCAGCGCCCGCTCCGACGTTGACGACCGCGCGAGCGTCGCCCGGTCCTCCACAGTTCAGAGCCACTAGCCGCCGGGTCAGGTCGCCGGATCTGGCGGTACCTAATTGCCGATCCAATCGCAGGTGTCGCTCACTTCAATCAGTTTTTCATCCATTATCAAATGAACTCACACACTGCAGCGCCCACGGATTGATGTCGAAATTACAACAGAATTCGATCCGCCCACGGAGTTTTGATTCCAATGGGTGCTCACTCACGGTAGCTTCGCAGCTTTGTCACTCGATGAGCGGCGTCCCCGCGTGGCCCCGTTGCACTCAATCGGCCGCGCCGTCGGTCACCCGGTCGAGTCGTTCGAGCATTGTCACGGCCCCGATCTGCTCGAAGATGTCCCGCGCCTCCTTGCCAACCGAGGCCGCGGGGTGATCGGCGCCGAGCACGAGTACGAGATCCAGTTCACTCAGTGCCAGGTCGAGAACGCTGTCGACGATTCGCCACTGTTCGAAGGCGTCGAGATATATCTCCGCCGCTTCGTCGAGGCGCCCTTCCAGCGCGGTGAGACCCGCTTCCAAGGTACGGCGTTGCGCCGCTGACGCGCGCCCGCGCAGTCGTTGCATTACCGCGAGCATCTCGCGCAGGTCTTCGGTTTGGCCCAGCCAGAGCGCCGCCCGCGCGGCGATGCCCAGGGCGGCGTTGCTGTTTATACCCATGGGATCGAGTTCGATGGCGCGACGGGCGTGACGATACGAGGCAGGCAGATCGTTCGTGGCGAGTGACGTGAAGGCCATCGAGGTAAGGCGCGTCGTCTCCGAAGCGAGTTGGTTGTTGCCGTCGCCTCCGGACACCTCGATCTCTTGAAGGCCGAGGGCGAGCAGTTCTTCGGCGCGCTCGGCGTCGCCGCTCATCGCCGCGAGCACGGACTCAAGGCCGAACAACCACTGTTGGTGCCACGGTACGAGATCGCGCTGCTTGAGTTCCTCAAGCGCGACGCGCGTCTCGAGCCAGAGACCTAAGTAGAGCGAAGTCTCCGCGATGTTCAAAAGATTCGTGATCTCAATGCCACGCGCGCCTCCTCGTCGCGCGATCTCTACGGCTTCGCCTGCCGTTACGAGCATGGCGCGGGGATCGTCGGGCAGCATGTAGAGACTCAGGCCCGTACGCGCGCGAGCCTGTTCATAAAGGGCACCGGCTTCATCAGCAATAGCCGCCATTCCGCGACCCAACATCACTGCCTCCCGGTGCCGCCCGAGCGTAAACAGCGCCAACGATCGCGCGCCGATGGCACTCGCCAGAAGGGCACTGTCGTCGAGCTCTTCGGCGAGGCTGAGGGCTGTTTCGCACCACTCGAGCGCTCGCTTCACGTCGGCGCTGTGACAGAGCACTCCCGCGATTGTGTCGGCAAGACGAGCGCGAACCTGGGGATCGCCGTCGCCCACGAGTTCGTAGGCCCGTTCACAACGATCCACGGCCTCGTTCGCGCGACCGAGAACGGCGAGATGGTACGAAAGCTGCGCTATAGCCACGCCCGCGGCGTTGACGTCATCGAGTGATTCGTAGATCGCGATCGCCTGTTCGAGGTAGTTGGCGGACTCTGCGTTCCGTTGGAGGTGACCAGCGGCTTCGCTTGCTCGTTCGAAGAGCGTGGCGCGTAGTCGGTCATCGACCGCGAGTTCGAGGGCTTGGGTAAAGAACACGGCGGCCTGTTCGGGTGAACCGAGCGAGAGCGCTCGTTGACCGGCCCGTTCCAGCCACTCGAGCGCTCGGGGGATGAGCTGGTCGTTGTCCGGCTCTTCCGGGGTGGCTCGGTAGGCCTCGTGGTAGTGGGCGGCGACAACACCGGCCAACTCTTCGTCGTGTAGCGATTCCGCGTAGCGCGCGATGGCGAGATGCTTCGCTCGACGGTCTCGACGGGCCAACGTGCCGACGGCGACCTCTCGAATCACGCCTTGGACGAAGCCGTACTGCCCGCGCTCGGGCGAGCGCGGATCGTTGTCGGCGAAGATGTACTCCTTTCGCACGAGGTCACGTAGCTCCGTCTCGAGTTCCTCGTCGCTGGCGCCGTTGACGACGCGGAGGCTTTCGATCGAGAACGTGGAGCCCACGACACCGGCGTCTTGGAGCAGTGCGCGTTGTCGAGGCGGGAGCGAGTCCAACCGCGAGGCGATCAGCGCGTGGAGCGTTTCGGGGATTTCAAGTGTGCTGAAGTCGCCCTCGACGCGGTAGCCATCATCGGACTGTACGAGGACGCCCCGGTCGACCAACATGCGAATGGATTCCACCGCGTAGAGTGGCACCCCTTCTGCGCGCGCGAGAACTTGGTCGGACACGGCGCGGGGGAGTCCGTGAACGAATCCGTCGAGTAGTTCACGCATCGCCTGCGCCGCAAGCGGTTCGAGATGCAGTGACGTGAAGTTGCGAAGCCCCGCACCCCACGAAGTTCGACGTTCCATTAACTCCGGTCGTGAAAGGGTGACGATGAGTAGGGGGTAGCTCTTCGACCATTCGAGAATCGACTCGACGAAGTCGATGAGTCCGGTGTCTGCCCACTGCAGGTCTTCGAAGACGAGCACGGTCACTCCCACGGAGGCGATGCGTTCAAAGAATTTTCGCCACGCCGAGAAGAGTTCTTCGCGGTCACTCGGCGAGGTGTCGCTCAGTCCGAGGAGGTGAGCGAGACTCGGCTCGAGCCACTGGCGTTCTTCAGCGTCGGGGACGAATTGGTCCAGGCACGCGCGCAACTTCTCGAGGGTCGAGGCGGGGTCTTCGCCCTCGAGGATTCCCGCGCGCATGCGAACCATCTCACCGAGGGCCCCGAAGGTGACGCCCTCGCCGTACGCGCGCGAACGGCCCTGATGCCAATAGACCTCCTCGGCCAACCCGTCTACGTACTTGAGGAACTCCCAGGAAAGCCGACTCTTGCCGATGCCGGGAATCCCCGTGACCGATACCAATCGGGCACGCTGCTCGCGGGCGGTGGCGTGCAAGAGGTCCTTGATGAGTCGAATCTCTTCCTCGCGACCCACGAACGGAGGTTCGAGTCGTTCGGTCCGGCCCAACCCCTTTCGCTGGGCAACCACGCGAAGCGCCTTCCACGCTTTTATCGTGACGGACTTGCCCTTGAGCTCAAGAGCGCCCACCTCCTCAAAGGCGATCGCGCCCGACGCCGCGCGCCACGTGGATTCGTCCACGAGCACCGATCCCGGTTCTGCCGCGCTCTGTACCCGTGAGGCCGAATTGACGGTGTCGCCCAGAACCATGCCTTCGCCCACTTTGCCAATCGTGATCGCGACCTCACCGGTGACGACGCCGCCGCGGGCTCGAAGTCCGTCGAGGCCGGTGTCGTTGCCGAGTTCAGTGACTGACGCCACGAGGTCGAGCGCGGCACGGACCGCACGCTCGGCGTCGTCTTCGTTGGCGATCGGTGCACCCCAGACCGCCATGACGGCGTCGCCGATGAACTTCTCCACCGTGCCGCCGTAGCGGTCGATGATCCTTTGGGCTCGATCGAAATACTCCGTGAGCAGTTCTCGAACGTGTTCGGGATCGCGCGATTCGGCCATCGGCGTGAATCCCACGAGGTCGACGAATAACACTGAGCACAGTCGTCGCTCCGCCACCGACTCCACGGTCGCGTCAAGTGCCGAAGACCCCGTCGCTCGCGTCGCGTCCGTCGTGGTGCCAGGGTGCGCAGTTAGAGAAACTGGTGACCCGCAACTCGCGCAGAAGGGCTTACCCTCAAGAATCTGCGCGCCACACGACGGGCACAGCGGCGCCACTCGTGCTCCGCAGTTGGCACAGAACGGCTTGTCGCTCGGAGTCTCCCCCTGGCACGCCCCACATTGCATCGTGGCCTCCTTGGCTCGGCAGTCTACGACGCAGGGCCGCTCGCGTTTCGATTTGCGCTCGTGACGCCTCTTTCGCCGACGCCGCCGCGGCACCGTAAGTCCCAGGATGGAATTTGCGGACTGGGCCGCCGCTCGCAGTACTCTTACGGTGAATTTTACTTGACATTCAAGTACCGGCCACTGTGGACTGGAAATCAAAAAGGTCGGCGAAGATCCGCGGTCTCCCTCGGTTTCGGGATGCCGACATCGCGGCAGTGGTTTCCCGGGGCGGGGCCAGACCTCGCCGGCTCTCGTCTCGCCGAGGTTGCAGCTCCAACATTGCTCATTGTGGGCGGCCAGAGAGGGGCAACACATCGTTTTTGCGTCAAGCCTTTCATGAGTTCATTAAAGGTCTCGAAAAGGTTTGAAAGCTATCCGATGGGGTCCACGAACTGTGGTTGCTAATGCAACGTTGCGTCTTTCGCTCACCGCCATGGATTGGTACGGGTTGATGAGTGGTTCCTTGAAAGCGAATCCATGTGCCGAGGCATCACCCGCTGCGAACTTGCCGAGTTGGAAAGACCAGACCAGCCGATGGGCAGGAAGTTCTGTCCTGGTTAACGAGGGATCGATGGTACCGGGTGTTTCTGGACGCTCGGACCCAATCCTCCCCACGCGGATATGGGACACGGAGCTGGCACCTTGATGCGTCACGCGTAGCACTCTCCGGAACGCAACGCGAGGTTGCGGGCGACCTCTTATGCTTCTGCTCACGGAAACGCTGACCTTCCTCTTCACTGACATCGAGGGCTCGACATCTCTTCTGCGGCGCATCGGCCCGGAGGACTACGCCTCGGTCCTCGCCGATCACCATGCGCTAATTCGAGCCGGTCTCGCCTCCCACGATGGAAAGGAGGTCAGCACCCAAGGAGACGGGTTCTTCGCAGTGTTCTCGTCGGCGAGCGCCGGATTGTCGGGCGCTGTTGAGACCCAGCGTTCACTTTCCTCGCACGAATGGCCGGCCGGCGAGCACGTCCACGTTCGGATGGGCCTTCACTCTGGAGAGGTTTCAGAAACGTCAACCGGCCTCGTCGGCCTTGAGGTCCATCGCGCCGCTCGGGTGGCTGCGGTCGCCCATGGCGGCCAGATCCTCTGCTCCGCGACGACGGCTGCGTTAGTCAGGGACTCACTTCCATCGGGGGCAGCGCTTCGCGATCTCGGACTTCACCGCCTAAAAGACCTCGGCCCGCCAGAGCAGATCTTTCAGGTGGATGTCGAAGGACTCGAGATCGACTTTGGCCCGCTGCACTCGCTTGACAACCCGGCGCTCCCAAACAACTTGTCGGCACAATCCGCCAACTTTGTCGGGCGAATTCTCGAAGTCGCCGAGATCCGACACCTCGTCGAGTCATCTCGTCTCGTCACCCTCACGGGGTCCGGGGGATCGGGCAAGACTCGACTCGCTCTCCAAGTGGCCGCAGATCTGCTCGACGGTTCAGGAGATGGCGTCTGGATCGTCGAGCTTGCCACGGTCACCGACCCAGAGAACGTTGTCTCGACCGTCATAGAGACGCTCGGGATCGCGAGCCAAGCCGGACGTTCGAGCATCGAGATATTGCTTGACGTTCTCTCGCGCCAACGCCTCCTCATCGTCCTCGATAACTGCGAGCACTTGATCGGTGCCTGCGCGAAGCTCGCCGACGCGGTCTTGCGAAGATGCCCAGAGGTTCATCTAGTCGCGACGAGTCGCGAACCGCTCGGTATCGGCGGAGAGGCAATCTATCGCGTGCCTTCGCTGTCGCTTCCTGAGGCCGGCGAAGACGGGTTTCGGCCTGAAGGATCGGATGCAATCGCGCTGTTCTTGGACCGGGCGAACGCGCAGGGCATCAACTTGCACGTCGATGCGGATACCGGACCGCTCGTCGTTTCGATCTGCAAACGGCTCGACGGGATGCCGTTGGCAATCGAACTCGCCGCGGCCCGACTGCGCTCGCTCTCTCTCGAGAACTTGAACAGCAGGCTCGACCAACGCTTCCGCCTTCTCACCGGAGGAAGCCGCAGTGCGCTGCCGCGCCAGCAGACGCTCCGTGCGACGGTCGAATGGTCGTACTCGCTTCTCAACGGGCCCGAACAGTCACTGTTGCGGCGCCTTTCGGTGTTCGCGGATGGATTCGAGCTCGAAGCGGCTGAAGCCGTCTGTGGGTTCGACATCGTCGAGGAGTTCGAGGTCGTTGAAATCTTGGGCTCGCTCGTCGACAAGAGCCTCGTTGTCGCGGAGCCGAGCGGCGGGACACTTCGCTATCGGCTCCTTGAAACGATCCGCCAGTTCAGCGCCGAACGTCTGGTCGAGTTCGACGAGCGAGAGGCGGCGGCCATCGGCGAGGCACACCGATCGCACTACTTGGAGATCGCCGAGATCGCCGGGCGATACCTCAGAGGTCCAGATCAGGGTCAATGGCTCGAGCGACTCGAGGCCGAGCAGGCAAATCTTCGTCACGCTATCGAGCACGCCGCCGGCGAGGACGCCGGCACGACCAGGGTTCTCCGCTTTGCTGTCGCGCTGCAGCGCTACTGGTGGGTGCGCCGGAGATACGAAGAAGCGACCGGTCTCGTCATGCCAGCACTCGAGCGGTCCGAGGCGCAGACCGAGAAACAACTGCTGGGCGAGGCGACGATCACCGTCGGGGCGATCGTCGCGGAAGCCGTCGACAACGTGACGGCGCGGAGGATGTTAGAGCGGGCACTCATAATCGCCCGCGAGATCAGGGACACTCACCTGATTGCCCACGCGCTGGCCACGCTTTGCGGGGCCCTCTGCTTCTCCGGCGACCGCGAGGGCGGGTATCCGCTCGGCGAGGAAGCCGTGCAACGTGCCCGAGCACTAAGCGACGACGCCCTCCTGGGCGAGTGCATCGTCGACCTTCTTTTATGCCACGAACTAATCGATCCCGAACGCCGCGAGAAGCTGCTGGAAGAGGCGATCGGATGCATCGAAAGGTCCGGCGACCTTTTCGGTGAGATGGTCTTGCGGAACAACCTCGGCGCCACCGCACTCGCGATCGGGGACGTGCCCGCAGCTCGGTCACAGCTCGAACGCGCTGAGCTCGCTAGGCAGTCCATCGGCGGGATCACGCCGAGCGTGCCCGTCAATTTGGGCTGGGTCTTGCGAGAGGAAGGTGACCGTGAAACCGCGCGCTCCATGTTCGAAGAGGGCCTACGCACTTCTCGGCGAATTGGAGACCGCTCCGGGATCGCGTACTCGACTCTCGGCCTCGCGTGCCTCGCCTGCGACGAAAATGAGTGGCATCGAGCGGCGGTGTTGCACGGCTCGGCGCAAGCTTTGATGGACGAGGTGGGCCAGGTGTTGTTCGAACCTGAAGCGCGGTATCTACAAGTCAGCCGTGCCGAGGTACTCGCGCACCTCGGAGAAGAAGAATATGAGCATGCCTACTCCGAAGGAAAGCGGTCCAACTCCGCAAAGGGGGCCCAACCGTCATTCGGAACGGTAAGTCTCGAGAGCCTCCAGCCCTGACGTGTACTGGCAACACGCGACCCGGAAATTCATCTGGTTCTGCTGTGGTTCTAGCACCCATAGCCCGGCGCATGCGTATCTTGGCGTTCGCGTTCGTCCGAGGCGACATCGAGCCCAGAGCCAACTCTCGTAAACAACTGGCCCTGAAACCTGCTCTGGACCATCTGGCATCTGCAACCGAAGCATCGACGAGCGTGTCTGGCGCCAACACTTCGCGGTTGTCGGGGAAGTGACGGAAGAAAGTGCTCTCGGTCGGTCCTGATCGTTCGGTGATCTCGATAAGTGTGCGCGAATTGTGCAGATGCGTCCACCGGCGAGTCAATCGGTACGTAGCGTTAACGCGCGGGCAAATTGTCATGTGACGTGGCCCCATGATCGTAGCGAGGACGTTGGGGCATGTCGGGCAAAAGAATCACTCGGGGTCCTGAGAAGTTCCTCGACAACGCGGTCGAGGTACTGGGCGCACAATCCCGGGGTGAGGTCGGCGAAGGAATTCAAACCGAAGCCGAGAGGCACACACTCCAAGCACTCGTTGCACCCTGGGGTCGAGGATTCCACATGGGTCCGCCAGAGAACATTGCGAGCGTTACCGGCCCGATCTCCAAGGTTCGCTAGCGATCATGGAAACGACTTACTCCTCACATTCTGACGGTCTTGATGTTCGTAAGAGTCAGAGTGACCTGGCCATCCCGTTCGCTGTTGTCGCAGTGGCCGCTGAAGCGAGTTTGGCGCTCACGCCGAGATTGGACTCACTCACGGCGACAGTCATCAGTGTGATCTTGCTCGCGCTGACCGTCGTGAGCTTTCTCCTCTCGATGAAGAGGGCCGACAATTGGACTCACGTGCTCGTCCCACTGTTCTATTCGGGATCGGTGTTGGCCCTAGTGATCGCGACTAGGAGCGCAGCGCCAGGAGTTGGTCTCGCGATGCTTCTCGCCGTCGTCTGGAGTGCCCTCTACTTCGAGACGTGGAAAGCCCTCGTTGTCGTTGCAGTCGTGGTGGTCAATCAGTTTGTCGCCACGATTGTGCCCGTCGATGTCTCGGACTCGGTTCGACTCCGCCAAGTGTTGATGTACCTGCTGGTATCGGCCCTGATCGTCTACTCCGTACAGAAGCTCCGGAACCGACTGGCGCGAATTAGCGCACAACGCGAAATACTTAACGAAGAGATGCACGTGACAATTGCCGCGCTGGAAGAGAATCTTCGGTGCGCTTCGGTCTTGGGTCATCTGGTGGACATGCTCAACAGTTGCCACAGCCGCGAAGAGGCGTACGAAGCCATCGATCACGCGGCTCGAAGTATGTTCGTCGAAGGGGGTTCGGTAAGCGGTTTCGATGCTTCGAAGAATCAACTGGAAACGAAGTGTGCGTGGGGAAGATTCCCGCGAGATGAGCAGCCATTTTCAACGAATGATTGTTGGGCACTGCGACGGGGCCACGACTATGAATCGAGAAGCGGAGAGATCTCGTGTGAGCATCTACGAGGTAGCGGCGAGGTCCATACGATCTGTCAACCCTTACTGGCCCAGGGTGAGATCATGGGAGTTCTGACGATTTCAGTACCTGATCTTGAGATTCCCCTGGTCCGTGTCGCGGGAATCAACGATCGACTCCCGCAGAATGCCCTCTTGTTCGGGGAGCAAATCTCCATCTGGATGGCCAACTTCAACCTTCGAGAGACCCTCCAACACCAGTCGATTAGAGATCCATTGACGAATCTATTCAATCGCCGATTCATGGAGGAGACGCTCACACGAGAATTCAGCAAAGCAGCGCGCACATTGGAAGAGATCAGCATTATTCAGATTGACATCGATCACTTCAAAGACTTCAACGACGGGCACGGCCATGCCGTGGGCGACTTCACGCTTCGTGCGATCGCGGAACTGATGCTCTCGCGATTCCGTGGTTCCGACGTACCATGTCGATCAGGTGGGGAGGAGTTCACGCTGTTGCTCCCGAAGTGCTCCTGGGAAAACGCGCACTCCCGTAGCGTGGAGCTGCAGCAGTTGGTTAGCCGGCTCCGGATTTCTACGCCAATGAGCAATGCTCTCCTCCCACCTCCGACGCTCTCGATTGGCATAGCGACGTCGCCCGAGCACGGTTCCACGAGCGAAGAATTGCTGCGATCGGCGGATCTGGCGCTCTACGCTGCAAAGTCCGCGGGGCGTAACAGAATCTCACGCGCGATACCTGTCACCGATGAGATTCCCCTGGAGTTGTTGATGGCGAACAGGCGGAAGTAGTCGAGGATTGCAACGACAGGGTTGGCTGACGTCAAGGCGGGATTCTTCGAACGGGGCTGCCGAAGGTTTGGATCTCACCTAACGTGTGAGGTCTCTTCTCTCAGAAGGATGATGATTATGGCGAACGCTTGCCGACGACGGCTGCGTTCATCTTGCCCCAAAGAGTGCTCCACAAATCGCGTCGCGTGCAGTTCTCTCACTTCGTCTCGCGTTGTCCATGCTCCTCGTCAAGTGCTATGGCGTCGTGTCGCGTCGTCTGGTGAGAAGAGTATTAACACTTTCGAACGGCTAAGGTCGTGGTTTCGAGTCCCAGCGCCCACTCGTTGTCGTGTTTTATAACTGTAAGAGCGAGGCCCACCGTGTGATCCGTGTTCGACATGGACGCCGAGGTGAGTCGATACCCTGGAACCGCGAAGGAGACTGGACACTATGAAGCAAAACACGTGGCGTCACGGACTGTTCGCGGCGACGGCACTCACGGCACTTACGTTGGCGATGTCAACGCCGGCGAGTGTGGCGAGCGCGTCGCCGTCGCGACCGACCGCACCCCGGTCGGTGCACGCGATCGCCGGAACCGCGTCGGCGAGGGTCCGTTGGTCTGCACCGGCGTCCAGTGGTGGATCGGCCGTGAAGAGCTACGTCGTCACGTCGCATCCCTCAAATCGACGCTGCACCACCGCGCGAAGGAGTTGTGTCGTGAAGGGTCTTAAGGCTGGGTCGATCTACACCTTCACGGTCGTGGCGAAGAACGCCGCGGGCGCGAGCCCGCGTTCGCGTTCGTCCAACCGCGTGATGACTTTGGTCTCGATTGCTTCGTCGCGCGCCCACTACCTGGCGGCGACCACTACGTTCAACAAGGCGCTCGCGAGTGCTCAAGCAGCAATCGCAACGTGGAACGCGAGCACGCCGTTGGCAACCGAGACGACCGACCTGTCGAACCTGCAAGCGACGTTTCGGGTCTTCACCACCACGCTCCGCAAGGACAAATGGCCCGTCGCTGCTCGAGCCGAAATTGCGTCCTACGTCGCCGTGGTGACCGCTCTCGGCAAGGACTACGTGGGTCTCGCGAGTGCGTCGTCGGCATCGAATGCTGCATTACTGGTGAGCACCTTCTTCAGTGACGGCAATGAGGAAGCACAGCGCGACTACAAGGTCCGCGCCGATCTCAAGATGACACAACTCATCACTGGACCGGTGGCGTCAACGTCCACACCGTAGCAATCGGATCGTCGCAGACCGTACACGACTTCTACGGAGACGCACTCACGGTGACGATGAGCCAGATTCTCGATCCCGCGACCGCCGATGCAGGTTCGGGACCGCCCGATTCGGGCGACCGGTTCGTGGCGGTCGAAGCAGTACTTTCCAATGCGGGCAGCGGTGACGTGGGGGGCGACGCCAATCTCGCAATGACGATCCGTGGATCGGATGGCAAGACCTACCTGGCCAACTACAACAAGGTTGCCGCGTGCACGAACTACAGCTACGGCGAAATCGACGTACCGGCCAGCGGCACCTTGGCGGGCTGTGTCGTCTTTCAGTTGCCGACCGGTGTCACCGTTCAGTCGGTGTCGTTCTCCTTGGACTCGAGCTATCTCGACACCGCCGTCTGGAACGCCTAGCTCGTCGCGTCGCAACGTCGCGTACGAGATCTCTGGCACCAACGGTCCGCAGATAATCGCGCTCGATTCAGCGTTGCGTCCTGAGTTTCACGCATGGATGCGCCGAACTAGACGCCTGAATGGCCTGGGTGCCTTGTAGCGTGACCACTAACATGTGTTCAGTTCATCATTGGGAAAGAGGTGCCGTGGCCGTGTCAAGCGTGCGACGTTGCGGGACCTTAGGAGACGGGAAATCACGACGGATGACCGTGGTGCTCTCCAAAAAGTTCGTTGGAGGCACGTGAGTATTCTCGTTGGAATTGACGTGCAGGCAATCGACGAGGTTGAAGCGTCCATCAAGGAGTTTGGGGC
>Ga0208357_1000157_pt1 | contig 53994 bp, 42 predicted proteins | sample NGESurdeep092012_6_FD_184487 | JGI IMG/M metagenome (GOLD analysis project Ga0208357, IMG submission 184487) | Arctic peat soil microbial communities from Barrow, Alaska - NGEE Surface sample F52-2 deep-092012 (SPAdes) | ecosystem: Environmental > Terrestrial > Soil > Wetlands > Peat ...
GCATTCGTATGGACCAAGACCGCCGACGAGATCCTCAAGAAAGCGAACCATCAACCAACTTCAGAAACGCGACACTAGTGGCACGTGCATTTGCACGAACGTGACCGCGAGAATAGCAGCCGCAAAGCCGCTGACTGAGCCGATCGACAAGTCGATCTGAGCGAGGAGCAGCACGAGAACAACGCCGACGGCAATGGTTCCGATCGCAGCGGAATCCAGCATCAGGTTCACGAGGTTGATGCTCGAGAGGAACAGCGGGTTGAGCGTCTGGAACACTGCGGCGATGAGGATGAGCCCGATGATGACAGGCAACGACCCGATATCGCCGTTGCGGATTCGGTTCCACAACGACTGGGCTTCGCCCAGCAGGCCCGACCGGAATTCGATCCGCTCGTCTTGGCGGTCGAGGGGACGGACACTCACTTCGCCTGCTCCTTCTCCTCGTGCACAGCGGCCCGTTCTGTGACGGCGTTCTCTGATGCGCCTGTAATCGCCGTGATGATCTCTTCGTAGGTGACCTCACGCGTCGCGAACGACCCGTTGTTCATGCCAAGCCGTAACACGACGATCCGGTCGGACACGTTCTGCACATTGGCCATGTTGTGACTGATCAGAATGACGCCGAGCCCACGCTCGCGCAACCGCTCGACCAGATTGAGCACCTCGGCGGTCTGTGCGACCCCAAGTGCCGCAGTCGGCTCATCGAGGATCACGACCGAGGGCTCTCCGACGAGCGAGCGAGCGATTGCGACGGTCTGGCGCTGGCCGCCAGAAAGGCTGGCGACCGGAACTCGCACCGACGGAATCTTCGCCGAGAGCTGTCGTAACAGCCCCCACGACCGCTGCTCCATGTCGACCTCGTTCATGGCGAAGGCGGATCCGCTCTCGCGCCCGAGGAATAGGTTCTGCACCACGTCGAGGTTGTCGCACAGCGCCAGGTCTTGATACACGGTGGCGATGCCGAGTTGTTGAGCCTCAATTGGGCTGGAAATGGTGACCGGCTCACCCTTCCACGAGATCGTCCCGCTGTCGGCAGGATGTGCGCCCGCGAGAATCTTGACCAGGGTTGACTTTCCGGCGCCGTTGTCGCCGACCAGCGCCACGATCTCACCTGCATAGACGTCGAACTCGACTGCGCTGAGCGCGTTCACCGCCCCAAAGGCTTTGCTGATGCCTCGAAGCGAAAGCAACGGTACAGGCTCGTCGTCGGGCGTGGAGGTTTTGTCGGTCACAATTCTCCTTCGAATGGCCGTGACGAATTCACGGCGGCTGGGACCATCCGAGCGGCTGTGCCCTGGCCTCGTACGCCAGGGCACAGCCTGCAATCTCCTGCTACTGGATTCCGTGTGCCTGGCAAGCCGCCGCGAACTGCGTGGTGCAGATGTCACTCACCTTGTACACACCGTCCTTGACCACCGTGGACTCGATCGTGTCGACCGTTACAGCCTGCGGTTGCTGCAGGAAGGCGGGGATTCCATTGACCTTGTCGGTGGAGTTCACTTTGTGACCCTGCGCCAGCGCGACGGCTACCTTTGCCGCCTCGGTGGCCTCGCCCTTGAACGAGTTGTATACGGTCATGTACTGCTGACCGGCGAGGATCGACTGGATGCCGGCGAGCGTTGCGTCAAGCCCCGTTGTCGGTACCAGCGCCATACCGGCCGCCTTCATAGCGGATATGGCAGCCTGGGCGTTGCCGTCGTTCGCAGTGTAGATGGCCTTGATCTGGTTGCCGAACTTGGCGATCTGCGAAGTTGCAAATTGTTGCGCCGTCGGCGGGTCCCAGGTCTCGACATGGCTGAGCACTTTGTAGCCGGCCGGCTCGATCTTGCTCAGTGCACCCTTTTGGATGTTCACCGCGTTGTTGTCGGTTGAGGCACCGTTGATCATGACGATGCCGCTGCCGGCTGGCACGTTGTCCTTCTGCAGTTTCTCGACGAGTGCCTGTCCCTGTAGCTCACCGACCTTGACGTAGTTGTTCGAGATCACAAACGCGAGCTTCGGACTCTGGATGATGCGGTCATATGCGATTACGGGAACGTTCTGTGCAGCCGCAGAATTGACGATACTGGCGGCGGCCACGCCGTCCCATGGGTCGACGACCAGAGCCTTAACGCCCTGGGTCAGCATCGACTGGGCCTGTTGCTGCTGCTTCGACGCATCCTGATTGGCGTTGGCGTACAACACCTCACACGTGGCACATTCTGCTTTGACCGCCGCGACGAAATCCGGCTTGTCTTGGGTCTCATAGCGGGTCGACGTCTCGTCGGGCAGCAACAGGCCGATCTTGAAGCCCTGTGCAGCGGCCGCACCGTTCGTGCTGCTCCCACCGGACGGGTTGGTGGCAGAACACGCTGTCATCACTCCCGCTACTGTGAGCAGCGCGGCCGCAACGCCGATCGCTTTCATGCTTCGCATTCTCATGACAAAACCTCCGTGTATTCAGCTGTGTATTCAGCAGGGAATCTGCGTCAGAGGTTTTGGCGCGCACCCGCCCATTGCGAACGGGCGACGATCGCGTCTCGCACCTCTCAGTTGATCGAACGGTATCCTGCGGCCAACATACTGATCAATAGCGAGGTGAAAATAGTATTCGCTAATCGCTAACGCTGATCGCAGCCACAGTAGCTGCAGCCGGTGTTGCAACCACTGCCGCGGTTTTCTGCAGCTCGCCCAAGAAGCCCGGAAGTGCGTCGAAGGTGAATTTCTCCGTGGGTGCAGCGATCGCCAACGCAGCCTGAACCCCGCCGGCCGCTGCGAGAACCGGCACGGCGATACTGGAGAGCCCGACTTCCTGTTCTTGACGACAAATGGCATATCCGCGGTCACGCACTCGACGCAACGCGCCCTGGAGAGCGGCAGGGTCTGTGATGGTCTGCGAGGTAGCCGGCCTCAGCGGACGTCGCACGTACGCGTCAATGTATTCCACACTCTGGTAGGCGAGCAGGACCTTGCCTGAAGCATTCGTGTGCAGCGGAGAGCGCCGGCCGACGTTGGCGAACATCACGAAGGCGTCGTCAGCCTGGCCGCGATCCAGGTATAAAACGGTGTCGCGGTCGAGAATGCCGAGCAGCACCATCTCGCCGGTGCGTTGGGCAAGGTGATCCAACTGCCGGCGTGCGGCCTGGGCGAACGCGACCGGGCGGATGACGGCGCTGCCCAACTCGTAGAGACCCCAACCGAGTGCATAGCGAGCAGTCGAATCCTTGACGATCAGGCCCGCCGCCTCCAAAGTCTGCAGCAGAACATAGGTGGCCGGTTTGCTGAGTTCGATCTTTCGCGCGAGGTCGCTCAACGATGTCGGACGACCGCTCTTGTGGAGCGCCTTGAGCAGCCCGGAGGCATGAACCAGGGAGCGAACCACGCGCGGCTGCTTGGCCACTGGGGCAGTGGCGATTGCAGACGATGGTGTCATGGCGATTCTCCTTGTCCACCATTGGGCGGGAAACGCAGGTTGAATTAACGATGTTAGCAGTGAACGAATACTATTTGCGAGGAGCTATTGATCGTCGTGGACCGGGCGGGCTACCTTTCGGAATTGACGGCACGGGAATTCGCGCGTGCCTGCAACCATCGAAGGCGTGCCCCCACATGACACTTGAAACCCATCAGGGCGATACGGGCGACGTGGATGTGGAGCGCGCGCGGTCGATCGCCCAGCGGCGCGTGTGGAACCTGGTCACGCGGCATCCCGGACAAGTACCGGTATACACATCCAATGGGCGCTGGCAATTCGACGGAGATTCGTGGGCACCGATCTGGACCGGCGGATTTCTTGCAGGAATGATGTGGATCTTCGCGGAACAGACAGGAAAGCCGGAGTGGCGGAAACAGGCCGAGAAATACAGCCGCATTGTCGAACCCCGCAAGCTAGATGACAGCACGCACGACATCGGGTTTCTGTTCACGCCGAGCTGGGGCCGGTGGCACGCCGCCGATCCGAGCGACGAGACGCGCGCCGTGCTGATCCAAGCCGGCCGCACGATGGCGCGCCGCTTCAATCAGGCCGGGCGGTACCTGCGCACCTGGGTCAGTGCGGGCAGCACTTTCATCGACGTCATGATGAACATCGGCATCATCTACCAGGCCGCGCAACTGAGCGGCGATGTCACTCTCGCCGACATCGCCACGGCTCACGCGCTGACCTCGCGCCGGTATCTCGTGCGCGGCGATGCCAGCACCGTGCACGAAGGATGGTTCAACCCCGACACGGGAGAGTTTCTGAGGGCCGCGACCCATCAGGGGTATCGCTCCGACTCGTCCTGGGTGCGCGGGCACGCCTGGGCGATCTACGGCTTCGGAACCGCGTACCTCTGGACGCGCGATGAGCGCTTCCTCGACACTGCCCGGCGATGTGCCGATCTCTATATTGACCAGGTCGGCGGAGATTTCGTGGGCCCGAACGATTGGAGCGATCCGGCGCCGGAATTTCGCTACGAGGCTTCGGGTGCCAGCATCACGGCATCCGCGTTACTACAACTCGCAGAGTCGCTCGGCGACGACGGCGCGGCGTATCGCGATTATGCACGGGGCATTCTGGCGCGGCTGAGCAGCCCTGAGTTCCTGGGACCGGACGACGACGACTGGGAAGGCATTCTCAGACACTCGCTCTATCACCGCGGTGAGGACATCGGCGTTGACGAAAGCGTCATGTGGGGCGACTACTACTTCGTCGAAGCGTTGGACCGGCTCTCGCATGCGCACGTTTCGGTGGCCGGCTAGGCCGCGAGCGCAGCGAGCTGGCGTATCGAGCGGGGCAGGCGCTGTGCGCCGCCGGGGTGTCGCGAATGTCCGATTTGCTAAGGCTGCAGGCTTTATGTATAGGGACACTCCTAGGAGACCCGCTTGCGAAGTCTCGTAAGGGTCTCGATGCGGGTCTCGATACACTCGCTAGTGCTCGTTACTCGACCAACGGCTTCGACCACCGGGGCGGCGAGGTCAGGATCTGGCGACGGAACTGGCGTGCAGCTCCGGCTCAAGCGCGCCGAGCTTACTCGAGATCTGGCGCGCCTCATCCTGAAGGCGCTGCACGAGCCCAGGCACGGACTGCCGGGTGACACGCTCGGCCGGCCCGGCGATCGCCATCGCGGCACACGCCCTGCCGGTGTAGTCGAAGATCGGCACGGCGATGCTGCACAACCCGAGCTCCTGCTCCTGCCAGCAGGTGGCGTACCCGTCTCGACGCGCATCAAGAAGTTGCACTTCGAGTTCACGGGGATTGCAGACCGTCGCCGGGGTGTTCGCCTCGAGCGGCTTGCCGAGCACGGTCGCGACGAACTTCTGATCCTGGTGGGCGAGCAACACCTTGCCGGATGCGTTCGTGTGCAACGGAGAACGACGCCCCACATTCGCGACCATCGTGAAGGATTCTGAGGATTGCCCGCGATCCAGATACAGCACGGATTCGCCGTCGAGGATACTGAGCAGCACCGCCTCGCCGGTCTCCTCAGCAAGCCGATCGAGATGGATGCGCGTCACCCGCGTCAGATCGACCGAACGGATGACCGCACTCCCGAGCTCGTACAGACCCCAGTCCAACTGATACGTGGCATCCGAGCCCTTGACCACAAAACCCTCGAGCTCTAACGTGCGCAACAAGTGGAACGTGGCAGGTTTGCTGATCTCGATGGAACGCGCGAGATCGCTGAGGCCCATCGGCCTGCCCCGCGCCGCCATCGCCTTGAGCAGCGTGGCCGCTCGTGCCACTGAGCGCACGATGCGGGGCGCCGCAGCCGGCTCGCTGTCTGCTTGAAGAATAGGTGTGCCATTCGGCTCTGGTGTATCCACAATCTTCCCTCATCTTTGCTCCTGCGCGAACCCGTTCGGCAGGACAGGAATAGACTAATACGCTCAGTTGCTAATAGCTAACACTATTTTCTATCTGCTATTGAAGTCCTCGCGGGACCCTCATACGATCGAGGGTAACCGGTGTATCAGGATGCAGCGCGCATTCCCGCACATCGGATTTCATCCGGATTTCGGTAGCTTCGCCGACAATAACGATCGCGACGGCCGCACGAAAGACAACGAGGAGAACATGCGTTTCTGCAGCGCCGAAGAAGCCGTCGAACTGATCCGAGACGGCGCTACCGTGATCGTCGACGGGTCCGGCGGCGGTGTCAACGAGCCTGGGACGATCCTGGAAGCGCTCGAAGCGCGCTTTCTGGCGACGAACTCGCCCCGCGACCTGTGCGTGGTGCACGTCTCCGGAATGGGCTCCGGCCACGGCGACGGCATCGACCGGTTCGCACACGTCGGCATGGTCAAGCGAGTCATCGGCGGTCACTGGGGCTGGACCCAAGGCATGCAGGAGCTCGCGGCCGACAACCTCATCGAGGCCTACTGCCTGCCGCAGGGCACGATCTCCCATCTGCTCCGCGTCGCCGCCGCCCACGGGCCCGGCGTCATCAGCCACATCGGCCTGAACACGTTCGTCGACCCGCGCATCGAAGGCGGCCGACTGAACGCCGCAGCCGTCGACGACATCGTCGAGTTGGTCACCCTGTCGGGCAAGGAATGGATCTACACACCGGTCTTCCCCATCGACGTCGCCATCATCCGCGGAACGACGGCGGACGAGAACGGCAACATCACAATGGAGGGCGAAGGACTGCTTGCGGAAACACTCGCTGCGGCCCAAGCCGTGAAGAACAACGGCGGAGTCGTGCTCGCCCAGGTGCGCAATCGCGTCGCCGCCGGCACGCTGATCGCCGATCAGGTGCGCGTTCCCGGCATCCTCGTTGATGCGATCGTCGTCGATCCGGCGCAGCGCCTCTCCGCAGCTACAGATCGCGACCCGGTTCTCGAAGGGCGCAAGCGCCTCGAGAACGTCGCGATCGCGCCGATGGAACTCGGTGTGCGCAAGGTCATCGCCCGCAGAGCTGCGGCCGAGTTGCGGCGCGGCGACATCATCAACCTCGGTTTCGGCATGCCCGACGGCGTTGCCGCTGTGCTTGCAGAAGAAGGAAGGGCATCCGATGTCACGTTCACGGTCGAGCAGGGCCACATCGGCGGCGTGCCCGCAGGAGGAACCGACTTCGGCATGGCCAGGAATGCGCAGGCGTCCGTCACGTCTGGTCAGCAGTTCGACTGGTACGACGGCGGCGGCGTCGACATCGCCGTTCTCAGCTTCGCCGAGGTGGATGCCCACGGCAACGTCAACGTCGGGCGCTTCGGACGTCGCGCCCCCGGCGTCGGCGGCTTCATCAACATCTCCCAGGGCTCGCACCGCGTGGTCTTCGTCGGCACGTTCGTGGCCGGTGGAAAATACGACGTCGACGGCTCTGGGTCAATCGCACTCCCCGAGGGTGGCAAGCAGAAGTTCGTCGAGCAGGTGCAGCAGATCAGTTTCTCCGGCGAGCGCGCGACCGCGGTCGGGCAACTGGTGCTGTATGTGAGCGAACGGGCCGTCTTCGAGCTCGGCCCGGACGGTCTCGTGCTGATCGAGCTGGCGCCCGGTGCCGACCTCGAGCGCGACGTGATCGCCAACATGGGCTTCCGGCCGCTGGTCGCGAGCACCCTGAGTGTCATGGATCCCGCCTTCTTCACGGATGCCGCGCGCGCACTCGAACTCGCGGGCTCTGCTCCCGCTGCTGAAGGTGCATGATGTCCGAATCACTACTGTCCGTCAGGCCGACATCGGACGATGACGTCTTGCTGGTCGAACACCGCGACGACGTTCTCCTAGTCACTCTGAATCGGCCGCGCAAGGGCAATGCACTCAGCAACGAGCTCATCGATGCCATCGGCGAGTTGGCCGTGAGCCTGCACCGGGGCGGTCGCAACGGCTCCGCCGTCGCCGTGGTGCTCACCGGCGCGGGCTCCACCGTGTTCAGCGCCGGCGCTGACATCAACGGTCTTGTCGGCCTGACCGAGGCTACAGCCATCGCACAGATGCGCCGTGGTCAACTGGTGTTCGACGCGCTGGAAGATACGCCTCAGGCGGTCATCGCGGCCGTCAACGGCATCGCCTTCGGTGGCGGTTTGGAGCTTGCGATGGCGTGCGATATCCGCATCGCTGCTCCCCACGCGCGGTTCGGGCAGCCCGAGATCACGCTTGGCAACATCCCCGGCTGGGGCGGCACCCAACGACTCCCGCGACTGATCGGCGAGGGCCGCGCGCTCGAACTGATCCTGACCGGCGAACCCGTTGACGCGACGCGCGCGCTCGAGCTCGGCCTCGTCAACAGCATCGCAGACGACCCGGTCGCGGCGGCACTCGCGCTCGCCGGTCGCATCGCGGGCAGAAGCGCCAACGCCGTGTCCGCAGCCAAGCAGGCCGTATACACGGGCGTGCGACACGGGATCACCCAGGGTTTGGAGACAGAAGCGGCCCTGGTCGGCACCTGTTCCGTCAGCCCGCAGCAGCGCGCGGCCGTTCAGGCATTCTTCGACCGCAAGAAGGACAAATCGCACACGTCGTCCGCTGAACAATCTGATGCAACCCCAAAGGAATCCTGATGAGTCAACGCTTCTCCTCCCCGCCCCGCCTGATCCTGGGCGACGGCGCCCTCGAACAGCTCGCCTCCGAACTGGCGAGCTTCGGAACGAAGGTGCTCGTGGTGACCGATCCCGGCATCGTGGCCGCCGGCATCCTGGACCGCGTCCTCGCCGTTCTGAAGACCGGCGAACTTGAGATCGCAACCTTCACGGATGTCGTCGGCAATCCGGACATCGCGACCGTCAACGCTGCCAACCAGGCGCGGATCGACACGGGCGCGGACATCATGGTCGCCATCGGCGGCGGATCGAGTATGGACGTAGCCAAGTCGGTGGCAATCCTCGCGACGAACGGCGGCGCCATCGCCGACTACGAGGGCGTGGACAAGTTCAGCACGCCTCCCCTGCCGGTCATCGCCATCCCGACGACGGTTGGCAGCGGCAGCGAGGTGACCAAGGGCGCCGTGATCACGAACCCGGACACCCAGGTGAAGATGGTCATCGTCTCCGACCTCATGTTCGTGAAGATCGCGCTGCTCGATCGTCGTGTCGTTGCCGGCCTCCCCGGCCGCATTGCTGCGACCACCGGCATGGATGCGCTCACCCACGCCATCGAGGCTTACGTTGCGAAGGGCGCGAACCCGGTGACGGATGCCATCAACATCGGCGCGATCGAGATCATCGGCGCCAACCTGGTCAAGGCGTCGAAGGGCGACGACGATGCGCTGTACAACATGCTCGTCGCCTCATCGATGGCTGGCATCGGCTTCCATGACGCCGGCCTGGGTGCCGTGCATGCACTGGCCAACACGATCGGCGCCCACTTCGGCGTGCACCATGGAACGGCCAACGCCCTATTCCTTCCTTATGTGATGGACTTCAACATCTCCTCCTCGCCGGCGCGGTTCGCGCGCATCGCGCGGGCGCTGGGCGAGGACACGACGGGCCTAACGGATGAGCAGGCGGCCGAGCGGGCAGCATCCGCAGTGCACCGGTTGGCTGCGGAGACGGGCGTTCCGCGCAAACTGTCCGAGGTGGGGGTTCCTGCGGACGCGATCGACGCGCTCGCGCAGGACGCGCTTGTGCAGGCCGACCTACCCGGCAACCCTCGCGAGGTCACACTCGAGGACATTCAAGCTTTGTATCACAAGGCCCTTTAGGCAGTATCACCCAAAGCAATATCAGGAGACAGATCATGGCAGCATCCGCTCGCATCATCGGCAATTTCGTCGACGGCGATTACGTCGAGTCCGCGGGGCTCGAGCTCATCGACCGCAGGGCGCCCGGCACCGATGAGGTGGTAAGCCAAGTGGTCGCCACGAGTGTCGAGGCCGTGGATCGCGCCATCACCGTGGCACGCACGGCGTTCGACTCCGGCACGTGGCCTCACACCAGCGGCATGGAGCGGGCGATCATCCTGAACAAACTCGCCGACCTGATCGACCGGGACGCCGCGAAGCTCGCCCGGCTGGACAGCGAAGAGGGCGGCAAGCCCATCATCCTGGCCGAGGGCGACATCGGCGGTGCGGCCGGACTGTGCCGGTACGCGGCTTCGCTCGCTCTCAACATGCAAGGCAAGACGTTCACCAACAACGGGGCTGACTTCACCGGCCTCGTGCTTCGTGAGCCGGTCGGGGTCGTCGGACTCATCATTCCGTGGAACTTCCCCGCTCTCATCCTGTGCCAGAAATTGCCGTTCGCGTTGGCCGCCGGCTGCACCGTTGTGGTCAAGCCGAGCGAATTCACAAGTTCGAGCGCGTGGGAGATCATGAAACTCGTCGCCGAGGCCGGAGTGCCCGATGGTGTCGTGAACATGGTTTCGGGAGCCGGCCCTGCCGGGCAGGCGCTGACCGAGTCGAAGCTGGTCGACCTGGTTTCGTTCACCGGCTCGACCGTGACCGGCAAGAAGGTGCTCGCCGCAGCGGCGGGGAACATGAAGAAGATCTCGCTCGAGTTGGGCGGCAAGGCAGCGAACCTGGTGTTCGCCGACGCCGATCTCGAGGATGCCGCGGCCGGGGTGGTCTTCGGCATGAACTTCAACAATGGAGAGTGCTGCGTTTCACAACCACGGCTGCTGGTAGAGAAGTCCGTTGCGAACGACTTCGTCGCCGAGGTCGCACGCCGTGCGGCGACGCTCAAGGTGGGGCAGCCGCTGGATCGCACCACGGACATCGGTGCGCTCATCCACGCCGCCCATCTGAACAAGGTGACGGCGTATGTGAAGGACGCTCCGAGCCAGGGCGCGGATGTCGTCACCGGCGGGCAGCGGCTCACCGGCGGCGTTTACGGCGCCGGCCAGTTCTTGCAGCCGACGGTCATCGACAACGTGCCGGCGACGGCATCCGCGTTCCGCGAGGAGATCTTCGGGCCGGTGCTCACCGTGACCCGCTTCACCGACCAAGCGGATGCGATTCGGCTCGCCAACAGCGTCGAATACGGCCTGTCCAACAGCGTGTGGAGCAAGAACATCGACACCGTGCTGAACGTGGCAAAGGGGCTGAAGAGCGGCACCGTCTACGCCAACACCACGATCGACGCGCCACCGCAGATGCCATTCGGCGGCTACAAGGCCAGCGGCATCGGCCGCGAGATGGGCGAGGCGGGGTTTGAGGAGTTCACCGAGTTGAAGTCGGTGAACATCCGCACCGGCAAGCGGGCGGGCACGTTCGCGATTCCGTCGGCGCGCTGAACTCCACAGTCACGCACGGGCCGTTGCGCCACTTCGGGCCTCATGCGCCATTTCAGCTGGCGCATGCCGCGACAACTGGCGCTGGAGCTGCTGCACCTGCGGAATCACGATTCTCGTGGCGCCCCCGCGGCATGACCGGCGAACTCACCGTCGCCCGGCATCGACGAGCCGGAGAACCATCGCATCATCGATCTCAGTGGTACTTTCGGCGACGAGCACGCCTGACTCGTCGACCAGTAGGGCGAAGCCTCCGGCAGAGTCCGTTGTCGTCTCCATGTTGACTAGGGTACCGACCGTTTCCCGGCGGCTGGTCCGCTAGCTACCTAGCGTAATTTCAGGAGAGTCGCCTTGATGTCACCCTTCAGCACCTTGCCGACTTTGGACCGCGGCAAGTCGGCCCAGATCTCGATCTGCTTGGGCGTCTTGATGCTGCCGAGCTCGCTTCGCACGAACAGGCGCAACTGTTCGACGTCGACAGGAGTAGACGCATCCGTTTGGATGACGGCCGTGACCTGCTCCCCCCACTTGTCGTCGGGCAGGCCGACGACCGCGCAATCCCGCACGCCGGGAAAGCGCATGACCGACTGTTCGACCTCGGCCGAGTACACGTTGAAACCGCCCGTGATGATCATGTCTTTGGCCCGGTCGACGATGAACACGTAGCCGTCGGCATCCACGTAGCCGATGTCGCCGGTGTGGTGCCAGCCGTACTTCGAGGCCTCCGCCGTCGCATCCGGATTCTTGTAGTAGCCGGCCATCACGAGCGCACTGCGGATGACGATCTCGCCGCGTTCGCCTGCCTCCAGAATCGCCCCAGACTCGTCCATGACCGCGACCGTGACGAGTGGCGCCGCGTGACCGGCGGATGTGAGTCTGGCGCGGTCGAGCGTGCCGTCCGCGCGGAAGTGCTCGTCCGGTGCCATCGTCGAGATCATCATCGGCGCCTCAGTCTGCCCGAACAGCTGGGCCATCACCGGCCCGATGCGGGTGATCGCCTCTTCGAGGCGAGCGGTCGACATCGGCGCAGCGCCATACCAGAAGCACTGCAGCGATGAGAAGTCGTGCTGCTCAAGCTGCGGGTCGCCCAGCAGCATGTAGATGAGCGTCGGCGGCAGGAACGCGTGCGTCACACGATGCCGCTCCATCAGGTCCAACCACTCATGGATGTCCGGCTTCGGCATGATGACGATCTCGCCACCCCGGGCGAGGATCGGAAAACATAGCACGCCGGCAGCATGGGTCAGTGGCGGGAGCGCCAGATAGACCGGGCGACCGTGGAACGGATAACTCATCAGTACAATCGAGGTCATCGTTTCGAGGTTGCGGGTGGTGAGCATGACCCCCTTCGGCTTGCCCGTCGTGCCGCCGGTGCCGACGATCATCGCGAGGTCGTCGACGAGGTCGCCGCGCACCGATTCGGCGGATGCGTGCGCGGCGGATGCGCGCTCTGCAGATGCGCGCTCTGCAGATGCGCGCGCGGCGGATGCGTGCCCAGCCGTTGCATTCTCGGGCGGGCCCGCCGCGATCCAGTCGGCGAAACTGACACCGAATTCGGCCGGGCCGTCCAGGCACACCACCGTGGTGATCTTCGGCAGCCCTCGCAGGATCGTGGCAACGAGCGCGGTGAAACTCGACTGGTAAACAAGCACCGTGCAGTCGAACCGGTCCAGCAGTTCGCGGTCCTCCGACGCCTCGCTGCGCGGGTTGATCGGGCTCCAGACTGCGCCGACCCGCGAGATCCCGAACACGGTCGCGAAGGCGACGGGGTCGTTCGACGACAGAATGGCGACGGCGTCACCTGGAGCCACTCCGCTCGCCCGCAGCGCCGCAGCGATGTCGACGCTCAACTGCTGCACCTCGGCATACGAGAGAGACTCGCCGTTCGTGGTGAAGCAGGGGGCGTCCGCCCCCAAGGACGCCCCCTTGTCCAGATAGTCGCTCAGGCGCATACCCGCGCCTTCAGTTGATCCGCGTTACGGCCGGATTCAGCACCAGGCCGAAACTGCGCAGCTGGCCGAGCAGTTCGCGGTACCCGAATGCCTGGCAGGCCGACGCGAACCCGACGCGCTTCGGCGCCTGCTGCAACAGGGAGTACGCCGAGTATGCCTGCAGCAGGCCGGTCTGCTTGTAGTTCGAGTTGCCGTGGATCACCACATGCGCGCGACTGAGCGGACCGGATGCGAGCACGGAGTCGACCGAGTTGTTGATGCGCGGGTTCTCGCGCGGCGGCATCCCCGCTTGTACGGATGCCGCGATGTCGGCGAGCGCCGCTTCCTGCGCCGCGGGCTCGAGCGGCCTGATCTGCTCCTCGAACATCTTGGTCGTCGCGATCACGTTCTCCATCACCGCACGCTCCATGACGCCGCCGGCGACCTTGACGTTCGCCACCCGCGGGTCCCGCTTGAACCAGACCGGATGCGACGTACCACCCCACGGGACCGCCAGCGCGCTCTCGTGCTGGCCTGGCACATTCACGGTGAAGGTCGTGGTCAACGGCCACTCTACGTACTCGTTCTGCTGCAGGTAGTAGTGGTTCGCCTTGAGGATCGTGAAGATCGTCTGCATCGACGCATAGGTCGGGAAACCCCGCCAGAGCACGAGGATGTCCAGCGTGTCCAGCGTTGTGTCCTCGAGCGCAATGTTCGCGGCAATCTCGCCGGTCGTGTACATCTGCGCGGTTCCCGGTGCAAGCAGCAGTCGCTTCTCAGCGAAGCGCTCACCCCAATCATGGTCGCAATGCATGACCCAGTCCTGCTCGCCGGTCGTGTCCAGATAGTGGCAGCCGGCGTTCAGTGCCGCCTCGACGACAGTGTCACCGTTCTTGATGAACGGGCCTGCCGTATTGCAGACCACTCTCGCGCCGTCGAAGAGCTCTGCGAGCGCCTCGACCGTGTGCTCGACTTGGACCACCTCGTGAGGCACGGTCTCGATTCCAGGCACCTTGTCGACGACCTCTTGGATGCGGTCCTTGTCGCGGCCTGCCGCGATGAAGGGCACGTTGAACTCGCGCAGGTACTCGACGATGAGACGGCCGGTGTAGCCGGAAACGCCGTAGACGACGACCGGCTTCTTCGTGTTCGCCATGATCATGACCCCATTCCACCGTCGACGGCGAGCCCGGTGCCGGTGACGAAGCTCGCGGCATCCGATGCCAGGAACACGACAGCGTTAGCCATATCGCCTTGCTCGCCCAGATGGCCGAGCGGAGTGAGGCCGACGACGCCGTTCACCGCGGTCTGGACATCCGGGTAGAGCCCGAGTTCCACGACATCCGTTGCCAGTTTGAGACCCATCTCGTTGGCGATCAGCCCCGGGTAGATGCAGTTCACGCGCACGCCGTAGCCGAGTGCACCCGACTCCGCGGCAGCGATGCGGGTGATGCGGTCGACGGCCGACTTGGTGGCCGAGTAGCCCGACAGCGCGGGGAATGCGATGAGCGCGGCCACAGACGCGATGTTGATCACCGCGCCGCCCTTGCCTGCTGCGCCGCCCGGCTTCATCGCGTTGAACGCGTTCTTGATACCGAGCGAGGTGCCGACGACGTTGACGTTCAGCATTGTGCGCAACTGGGCCGGGTCGAAGTCGGCCAGCAAGGCCGTTACCTCGATGCCGGCGTTGTTGACGAGAATGTCCAGACCGCCGAGGTCCGCGATCGCCTGTGGCATCGCAGCATTCCAGCTGTCTTCGTCTGTGATGTCGAGATGCACGAAGGATGCCTTCGCGCCCGCTTCACGCAGCGAGGCCGCGGTCGCCTCGCCCACGTCATCCTTCAGGTCGCCGATGACGACTGATGCACCGGCATCGGCGAGGGCCTTCGCGATGGCGGCGCCGAGATTCTGGGCGCCTCCCGTCACGAGGGCCATTCGGCCGGTGAGGTCAAACTGACTCATCCGAAACTCCTCCTCGAGTATGTGCCGGTCCGGCCACGCGCTGCTCTGCACGTGACGGATGCGGCGTCTGCGATCACCCTAATCCCGCATTTGGACATCTGTCCAAGTTTATTTGGACAATCGTCTAAAATAATGTGACCAATCGTCCAAAACGTGACGGCTTCAACCGTGCGCCTCGCACCGTGGGGTTTAGACTGCGAGCACAAGAAGGGCACGATGACAGACCAGAGCGTCCGCGAACGACAGAGCGCAGCAGCGAATGCCGCCGCTCTGCGCATCGAGCGTCGCCAGGTCGACAAGTTCGGCGAACGCCGGGCACAGCTCGCCGCGGCCGCGCTGATGACGCTGTCCGAACTGGGCTACGCCCGCACAAGTCTGCGTGAGATCGCCCAGAAATCCGGTTTCTCACACGGTGTCTTTCACTACTACTTCCGCGACAAGGTCGATCTGATCACCTATTGCGTGCGCGAGTACAAGGCCGCGTGCATCGGCCACTACGACCTGATCGTGGCGACGGCCACATCCGCTGAGCAACTGCGCCTGTCGTTCGCGGCTGCGCTGGCGGCATCCGCTCGCGACGACACCGCGATGCACCGACTCTGGTACGACCTGCGCAACCAGAGCATGTTCGAGACCGACTTTCAGGCAGACGTGACCGAGGTCGACGACAGCCTCGAGCAGATGATCTGGCGCATCATGACGACCTATGCCGGGTTCGTCGGCGCCGAGATCGCCCTCACCCGCAGCGCCACCTATGCGGTCTTCGACGGATTGTTCCAGCAGGCGCTCATCGGGCTCCATGCCGGCAATGCGGATGCCATCCCCGCGCTCCAGGAAGGCGTCTGGCAGGTGCTGCCACGGCTGCTGGTCGGGTTCGGGTCGGATCGCGAGCAGGGCTGAGCACTGGCCGGCGCCGGCGCGCGGCGCGTTCACCGGCGTAACTCTGCGTAATGGCGTTTGGGGCGCGGCGCTGGGCCTGGGTAGCGTGAAAGACAAGCCATTGGTGCGTCGCATCCGGCGTTTCTCGTCTGCACGCGCCCTCTGAAGGAGTCCCCCATGAAGTCACGATTCGCCGTTGTCGGCGCCGTCGCCGCCGTTCTCGCGCTCGCCCTTTCCGGATGCTCCGGGGGCGCCGGTGCGACCGGAACGGCAAGCACAGCTGCGGCATCCGGAAGTGCGGATCTCGTTTCCGCGCGCACGAACGGGCTCGTCATCGGCACGGAGGGCACCTACCGGCCGTTCTCCTACCATGATGCGACGACCAACAAGCTGACCGGGTATGACATCGACGTGACGAACGCCGTCGCGAAGCAGCTCGGCATCAAGGTGACGTTCCAGGAGACGCAGTGGGATGGCATCTTCGCCGCACTGGATGCGAAGCGTATCGACGTGATCGCGAACCAGGTGTCGATCACTCCAGAGCGTCAGGCGAAGTATTCGTTCAGCACGCCGTACACGGTCTCACCCGGCGTCATCATCACAAGGGCCGACGACAAGAGCATCACCAGCTTCGCCGACCTGAAGGGCAAGACGACAGCCCAGTCGAACACCAGCGATTGGTACGCGCTCGCGCAGAAGTACGGCGCGAACGTGCAGGCGGTCGAAGGCTGGGCGCAGTCCATCGCATTGCTCACCCAGGGCCGGATCGACGCGACCGTCAATGACAAGTTGACGCTGCTGGACTACGAGAAGCAGCACCCTGAGGCGAAGCTGCGCATCGCGGCCACCGCGGCAGACCCCGCCAAGAACGCGTTCACGTTCCGCAAGAGCAGCACACTCGCGCCGGACTTCGACAAGGCGTTAGCGACGTTGTCGGCAGACGGCACGCTCGCGAAGATCTCGGAGAAGTACTTCGGCCAAGACGTGTCGAAGTAGTTCGAGCGAGTCTGTGAACGCGTGATTCTGATGAGCACACCGCCCTCATGACCATACGACGGCGAAGCGGATGACGCCCGCGGTCGGCACTGCCGATTACTACTGGCAGCTCGTCACCCACTCGCTCTGGCCGCTCCTCCAGGGCGCGATCCTCGGCACCATCCCGCTCTCGCTGGCGTCGTTCGCCATCGGGCTCGCGTTGGCGATTGGCGTGGCCATGCTGCGCCTATCGAAGAACCGGTTCGCGCGCGGGTTCGCCCGCGGCTACGTCTCGATCATTCGAGGCACGCCGATGCTCGTGCAGTTGTTTGTGGTGTTCTACGGGCTCCCGACGATCGGCGTCGTGATCGACCCCTGGCCGAGCGCGATCATCGCGCTGTCGCTCAATGTGGGCGGATACGCATCCGAAGTCGTGCGCGCCGCCATATTGGCGGTGCCCCATGGCCAATGGGAAGCCGCGTCCACGATCGGCATGAGTAACGGCCAGGCGATGCGCAGGATCATCCTTCCGCAGGCGGCCCGCGTTTCGGTGCCGCCGCTGTCGAACACGTTCATCAGCCTCGTCAAAGATACGTCGCTGGCATCCGTGATTCTCGTCACCGAGTTGTTCAGGGAAGCCCAGCAGATCGCCGCAGCCAGCAGCGAGTTCCTCGTGCTTTACATCGAGGCGGCGGCCATCTACTGGGTGATCTGCTTGGCGCTATCCAGCGGGCAGTCTGCCCTCGAGAAGAGATTGGACCGCTATGTCGCCCACGCCTGACGAGCCCGACCGCGGCGGCACTGCTGCCGGCGACCGAGCGGCCGACGGCGCGGCGCCGCGGCTGCGGGTCACCGGTCTGCGCAAATCGTTCGGCAACCACGAGGTGATTCACGACATCAGCTTCGAGGTCGGCGTCGGTCGGGTGGTCGTACTGATCGGCCCTTCCGGTTCGGGCAAGACGACGATCCTGCGCTGCCTGAACGCGCTGGAAATGCCGGATGCCGGCATCATCCAGATCGACGACGACGTGAGCGTCGATTTCTCGGCATCGGTCGGCAAGGCGGCGATCGCGGCGTTGCGTCGCAAGTCGGCGATGGTCTTTCAGCAGTACAACCTGTTCCCGCACAAAACCGTTCTTGAGAATCTCATCGAGGGGCCCGTTCAGGTGCAGAATCGATCGCGCGCGGACGCGACAGCGGATGCCCTTGCCCTGCTCGCGCAGGTTGGTCTCGAAGCGAAGAAGGACGTCTACCCCTTCCAACTCTCCGGGGGCCAGCAGCAGCGCGTGGGCATTGCGCGGGCTGTGGCGCTCAAGCCCGGTCTTATCCTGTTCGACGAGCCGACCTCGGCGCTCGACCCAGAACTGGTCGGCGACGTGCTCGGCGTCATGAAGACGCTTGCTCAAGAGGGTTGGACGATGGTCGTCGTCACGCACGAATTGGAGTTCGCACGCCTCGTCGCCGATGAGGTGCTCTTCCTCGACGGCGGGGTGATCGTCGAACGCGGCAAGCCGAACCAGATCTTTCGGCACCCGGCACACGAGCGCACGCAACAGTTCCTGAGCCGGTTGCTGCATCCGCTGGACTGAGCAGCGGCGATCGCCCGTGCGCACCCCGGCCCTGCCGCCGAGTGCGCCCGCGGCCCACAGACTCCACCCGTTCAGGTTCCGGTCGTCGAAGCACGCACCACAAGCTCCGGTTGAAAGACGACCTGCTCCGGTCTGAAACCGTCGTCCTCCGCTTCGCGAATCAGCAGGTCCACCGCAGTCCGGCCGATCAGTTGGCTCGGCTGCCGAATCGAGGTCAACGGAACAATGGTCGATGCGGCAAACTCGATGTCGTCGTAGCCGATCAGAGCGATATCCTCCGGAACCCGGATATCGCCAAGGATTGCCAATCCTTGCAGAACACCGACGGCAACCAGGTCATTGGCGGCGAAGATCGCATTGGGACGATTCGCCGCAGCGCGAAGGCCGATCGCCTCGCCTGCGGCACGTCCCTGCAGCACAGTGAGGAATTCTGTTTCGATCAACTCAAGTGTGACGCCGGGCGACTCGTGCACGGCTTGCCGAGCACCCGCGAGCCGCTCGTCCACCTGAGCAAGCCCACGTGGTCCACCGATGAACGCGATCTTCCTGCGCCCCGAGTCGATCAGGTGATTGACGGCCATCCGGCCGCCGGCCGTGTTGTCGACAGCGACAGAGGAGAAACTCTTGTCGTGGACCTGCCGATCAACCAAGACACAGGGGATTCCTTGCTCGCGCATCCTTTGCAGCCGGGGAAGCGCGTCGTCGATCGGGGTGATCAGCAGCCCGGCGACACGTTGCTGCTCGAACAGGTCGAGGTAGGCCTCCTCACGCGACCTGTGCTCGTCGCTGTTACCGAGCAACACAACCAACCCATCATCCAGTGCCCGACTCTCCGCGCCACGCGCAACGTCCATGAAGAACGGGTTGCCCGCGTCGAGCACGACGAGTCCGATACTGCGGCTGCGCCCCGCACGCAATTGGCGGGCAGCGTCGTTGCGGATGAATCCCAGGGTTCGAATCGCGTCTCGCACTCGGGTCACAGTGGAGTCCGCCACCTTCTGCGGCCGGTTGAGCACGTTCGACACCGTGCCGACCGAGACTCCGGCAAGAACGGCAACGTCTCGAATGCTGACCGGCATCAGAATTTCCTCACGATGGTGAGCCGCGCACACAGAAGCGGCACAACTGGCGTGGGGATGCGATGCCAATTCAAACGATTCACAGCTGTGATGCTAGCGCCTTCCGCCAGGTGGCAGCGCAGTTCGCCGCGTTCAGCCACGCCAGAACGGACGCCCGGCTGACGTCGACGACCACGAGGCCTGCTAAAGATCCGGTCGCCGTCCCGGCATCCGGCATCATAAGTGACTTCCAAGCGACGCGATGATCTTCACGGGGCCGATCAGCCCCTGCGGGTGGGATGACTCCTCGTCGAAGAGATCGGAGATGCCGCTTGCGATCACCGCATTGCGCAGAGCGGTTCGAACTTCGATCTCGATCTCGGCCCCATTCACGAGGGAGTCGCCGAGGTCGATGACGGTGTCGCTGACATACGCCGTTCCGAGGGCTCGGCCACCGATGCGCACCACCGCGGATCCGGCAAGCCCGCCGAGATCGATCACCGCGGGCCCACCGTTGAGTCGCTCGTCCGGGAGCCGGATGCGGGCGGCGTAGCGGCCCGTGCCCGAGACGTTCCGCAGCGCTTCGACCGTCCGCCAGTCGCCTGGGCCGACACCGTCGAGATGGATGGTGCGCGGCCCGCTCGGCTCTTCGCTGACAACGTCAAGACACCAGCCCTCGATGTCGAACTCGACCGTCTCGCACAGTGATTCATCGATGATCGGCTCCCGCGCGCGGGAGAGGTCGAGCTCGAACATGCGCACGCCAAGTGCGGGGATGCGCGTCGCGACCGCGGTGCGATCCCGCTGCGCACGGTCTGGAGCAGCGATGATGCGCCCGCTGGTCAGCTCGAGTTCGCACACGCGCCCGACCCCCTCGAACGACAGTTCCGCGGGAACCGGGCTCGACAGCGTGTTGTAGGCCAGGATGTAGCGGATCGGCCCAGCCTCGCGCCACTGAGAGAGCAACGCGCCGCAGCCTGTCGCCACCCGGGGGATGAGCCCGAGGTGTGTAAGGGCGTCCGCGGCAGCCGACATCGCGTCGACGCGCGTCGTCGTCGGCTGTACGACAACACGGGACAAGGCGGCACGCACGCGTTCGTCGCCGGCGCTACCGTTCGCGAAACCGGAATCGGCAGACGGCGACTCGCCGACGATGACGACGCACACGCCATGCTCGGCGGCGTCGGCGATGGCTTCGGCTGCTTCGGGCGGAAGCGCACGTTCGTCGACGATGAGTCCGCGGTAGGCCGGTCCATCAGGGAACAGGGTCCCATCATCGCCGATGGCACCGGCTTCGGCGAGTCCGACGGGGTCGATGAACTGCACGGTGAAACCCGCACGCTCGAGAGCCTCCGTGTCGGCAAGACGTGCGGGCGCGGTCGCATCCAAGCTCACGTCCCGCACCCCTCGCGCCGCCGTCGTCAGAAAGCCGTCGCGGTAGACGGCGACGTCCGTACGCGCCACCCCGGTCTCGAGCACAACGGTGCCGCGCGCCCAGTAGTCGGTGAGGGGCGGCCAGTTCGCCCACTCGGGAAAATGCGTGTCGTTCCGGCTGTCCGAGACGATGTGCTCGAACCGGGTCTGCGTCGGCCAGGCCGCCCCAGGCTCCTGCGTTGCCACTCCGTGTACGAAAGGCTTGGTGATTCCCACCGCCCACTCCTTCGCGAGCATCTGTTGCAGATCCCCGAGGGTGAAGGCATAGGCCGCCCGAAACTGTGCACCGAGCTCCGTGCTGATGCGCACCGCACCCCCTTGGTGCGCGCCGGCCACGATGCATCGCTGCCAGTCGAGTGCGAAACGCCACGTGGCGTTCGAGCGGTCGATCGGCGCCCGATCGCCGGAGTTCAGCGACTCACCCTCGGCTCGGCCACCCGCTCGCACGAACTGGCGATTGCCGCGGATCACTTCAAGATTCTGCCCGTAGGCCAGCTGCGACTTGTGCCGCAAGCCGTGGCTCACCGACCATTCCTGCAATGGCAGCAGATGCTCGGAGATGTACAGGTCGGTCAGCAGGCGGTAGTAGTCGCGGCGCACACGTGCGCCGACCCCGGTGTCGAGCTCAAAGTCGGGCATCGGGTCCTCGCTCGGCACCCAGTAGCGGCACATTCCGTGCGCGAAGAGCAGGGGGAGGTAGGGCGTCACGTCGTAGCCGTGGCATTCGGCGAAGCGTTCAAGAATCTCAGACGTCCAAAACAGCGAGTCAGCGTTGAGCTCCAGCGAGTCTTCGAACAGTTCAGTGCCGGCCCTGCGCAAAAGCTCCAGGTTGTCCGCACCGATCTGGTGCTCGTCCAGGTACTCGGTGGCGGCTCGCGCGGCGCTTCCGTCCAGAAAACTCGTCACGCCCTGTTCGCAGTCACGCATCCAGAATGCGAAGATCAGCCAGTCGCCGTCGCGCGGCTCCCAAGCGATCGTGGAGTCGATGAGCTGCGATGTCAGGTCGACCAGTGATTCCGAGTCCAGCACGGTCGAGGCAGGCGGCGGATTGATCACACGACGAGGCGGCGCCCAGGGGTCCTCGAGCGGAACAACAGTGGGCGGCTCATTCCATTGCACGACTCGGGCAGCGGTGACTCGGATCAGTGTCGACGGTCGCTCGGCGTCGACATCGTCGAACGCAGTCGGAAGGCGCAATGGACCCGATTCTCCGGCGGAGATCCGCACCGAGCCATACTGCAGTTCGCGAGTGCTGAACTCGGTGCCCGTCGTCGTGTTCCGCGTCTTGAGGGGCCACGGCGCCTTCCTAAATCGACCTTCGTCTCGAAAACGGATCCAGCCAATCGGCGATATGAGCGATACTGCGCTGCGCTTCGTTCGTGTGTGGCCGGTCGAGATGCCCGTGCCTACTGCCCGGCTCATTCATGACGCTGATCGCGACGCCGGCTTCGATGGCCTGTTTGGCGAACTCTTCGCCGGAGTAGCGGTGCTCGTCGCACTCCGAGTTGAGGATGAACATCGGGGGCATGCCCGCGAGTTCCGCATACGCGGCGTACGCGTATGGGTCGTTGGGGCTCTGCTCCGGGCCGAGATAGTTCGCGGCGATCTGGTCGATCAGACTCTGCGGGAACCGGTCGCTCGCATCCAGGGTTTCGGCTGCAGCGCGGGCGGCTGCCGATCCTTCCGGAAGGCGAGTGTGCAGATGCGGGTACGCGAGCACGAGCGAGGCGGGAAGCTGCTCCTGTCCGTCGCGAAGCCGCACACCGACGCCCGCGGCGAGGTTGGCTCCCGCGCTGGCACCACCCAGGTGCATGGCCGTCACAGGCACACCGAGGTTGTCGACGGCCCAGTTCCACGCATCGAGCACGTCGAGGGACGGCACAGGGAAGTGCACCCCGAACAGCGCCTTGGTGTACTCGACCGACAGCACCGTGAAACCCCGGGCAGCCAGGACGAGGGAGACCCAGTTGGCCTCTGGCATGTCGAGATTGCCGCCGATGAAACTGCCGCCGTGGGCCCAGACGAGGGCGCCTCGCGACGCCCCCGTCGGCAGGTACAGCCGGGCGGCGATGTCGCCGTGACGTACCGGGACGCCGAGGTCTCGAATGCTCACCGCGGAGAGCTCCGGATATCGCGCCACCAGCGACGCCGTGTCGACGTCCTGACGCGGATCAGGAGCCGATGTGCCGCTCTCAAGGCTGCGGATGACCTCAGCAAACGCGGTCGCAGTGTCGTCGGTGCTCATCTCTCTCCTTCGTCGGGGTCACGGGGGTCGTCTCGCCGCTCGTGTGTCATTGCAGCGTGATCTGATCCAGGAATGCGGTATTGTCTCCCGCGTTCGTTCCCGTGAACTCGATGGTGTGCTGCCCGGCCGTGGTCGTGAAGCTCGGCGTCGTGAAGGTCTGGAACCCTCCACCCGAGGGCGGCGTGAACGGCGAGGCGTTGATCGTGACACCGTCAACGGAGAAGTCGAGCGCCTGAGCGCCGCCGTTGTTCGTGCGCTGATCGACGGCGAAGGTCACGGTGTGCGATCCCGCCGAGAGATTCAGTGTCTGCTTCACCGAGTCCGTGCCCTGGATGAACGCCGTCTGCTGGCCCGCTGCCGCACCCTGTGTGCCACTGAACGCGCTGTGGTTGCGTTGTACTCCGGTGCTGCCGGAGTACTGCCAGACGCCGGCGGGCCGATACGTGTAGAAGTTCGCCGAGGGATCCTCGAACCCGCCATCGAGCACACGGTTCACGAAGAGATCGCCCGTTCCGGAGACCACGACACTGTCGATGTTCGTGTTGCCTGCTGTGTCGATCGGGTCGACCCGTAGCCAGTCGACTTCACCCGTCCACAGCGGATTCGATGACATATCGATGGTGTAGGTCGTGTATCCGCTGTTCGGCAACACGGTGAAAGGCATCGCCTTCGACTCACTCGCCCCGGGCGATGACTTCGTTACGAAGTAGATCCTACCCGTGGTGCTACTGGTCGCGTTGCTCATTCGCACGGTCACAGTCGTCGCGGCCGCGGCATTGAGGTGCAGTTGATGCGACGACTCGATGCGGGGATCGTTACCGGTTGAGGTGAGGTTGAGCGCGTTCGGATCCGTTCCGACAGCGGTGCTCGACGTCGCACCATAGACGTTCCAGCCTGCTTCGTGGCCGCCGTTGAATCCCCAGTTGTAGGCCTGGCCCTGCCGGGAGGTGTAAGCGACGCTCGGCGTCCAGCTCGCCTGGTCGTATGCCGCCGTGCCGTTCCCGGATCCGGTCTGCTGGGCATCCGCGCCACCCTGCGCTTTACCCGAATTCGTCTCAAAGCGGATGACGTCGCCGGCGTTCACCGCCACGTTGTCGAGCACGTAGCTGACACCCGTGTACTCGTCTCCCGCAGCAACGGCCTGTGCGCCGCTAGCCGGCCAGATCTGCTGGCCGTTCTTGGTGATGCGCGCAAGTATTCCGTCACCTCCGCCGGTGTTGTCCGACTTGAGGATGCGCCCTCGCAGGCTCACCGTCCCGGTGCTCGGTGCGGTCCAGGCGCGGGCAACCCAGTGCGCAGCCGAGGTGTCTGGATTCTGGTCGAACTGGGTGATTTCGGGTACTGACGTGTCCGACGGCGTCCACTTCTTGCCGGCGGCGTCATACACGAGGTCGACGTACTTCTGTCCGTTGAGTGACTGGTACGACCACCCGTTCAACCCCTGGGTTCCACTGAAATCGGCCGCAGAGAAGAAGACGTTTCCGGATCCGTTGGAGAGCGTCTGGTTGTTCGTCGTCGAGAAGCCGGCGAAACCGTTGCCCTGGTCGTAGAGGAAGTTCGTGTTGACGTTGATGTTGTCCTTAATCGTTCCCGTGATCGGAGACGCGGCGCCCACTTGGTTGAGCACCAGAATCGGGCCGAATCCCTGGGGGACCCCGTTGTTGATCATCACGTTGGAGGAGGACTCGTTATTCGTCGAGTAGTCGCCAGGGCGACCGCCGAGACGCAGGAACGACATCGCCGAACCCGCGGTGTTCTCGAAGAGAGAGTTCTGAGCCCGCACGTTGTTGTCGAAGATCTCGAAGTCGAGGGCGTCCTCATCGTTCGATCCTGTGTGAGTGACATTGCTGAAGATCGAGTTCACGATGGACACGTCTTCCAGGTGACCCAGAATCACGGTCGTCGTGCCGCCGACGTTCCAGCACGGGGCCTCATTGTTCAACGTCGAGTTCATGATGACCGCGTGTTTCACCGTGAAGAGGCGAAGCGCCTCGGAGCATTGCCAGTTGTCGTCGTGGCTGGCCAGGTGATTGATCACGACGTCCTGCACCATGTTGGCGCCGGCACCACCGCTGCCGCCCACATTGGACGTGACCTGTTCGTTCTGCCCGAGCATGTCGATGCCGACGGTGTTCAGGTTGTGGTCGCCGCTGATCTGGTCCATCCGTACACCCCGGATGAAGTAGTCGGAGGAGGAGAAGGTGGTGTGCTTCCCGGTGATCTGGATGCCGGAAGAGTTGCGTACGTTATCGGCTACGGCGCTGGGGACCGGGGCGCCGGTTCCGTTCGCCTCGTAGTAGAGAAGGCCCTTGATGTCGTGCACATAGATGTCGGTGAAGCTCAGTCCGTTATGACCGGTGGTGTCATAGAAGGCCAGGATGCCCGAGGCCGCGTTGGCAACCTCCAGGTGGCTGAAGCTCCAGTAGTCCCCGTCGACGAGCTTGATGCCCCGGTCATCAACAGAGCCGTTTCGGCTGATCTTCGGATTGGCGCCGTCCCCGTACGCGCTGACGGATATTCCGTCGGATGAGGTGCCCGAACCCGAGAGATTCATCTGCTGGTCCCAGGTGGCTCCCTTCGCGAGAAGGATTTGGTCGCCCGGCTCGAACGCACCGTGTGAGTTGAGCGGGGTGAAGGTGCACCAGGGTTGTTCGAGCGTCGCGGGCCCGGTGTCACTGCAGTTGGAACCTGCCTGGTTGTTCACGTAGAACGTGGCGTCGGCCGCCCAGGCGGACTGACTGACCCCGGTCAGCACCAGCGCTGCCAGTGTGCCCGCCGTAAAGGCGGCGATCATTCTTCTCTTCATGGCATCCTTTTCTTCTTCGTTGAAGCTGGTCTTACCTGAGGGGCGGGTCATCGTTGCCGACGGCCCGCCCCTGTCAGGCGAAGCGCTGGTTATGGCGCCCTACTTTGTGGCCCAGTCTTCGGTCCACTTTCCCTTCACTGCCTGCTCTTTGCTCCATGCGATCCCATCGGCATTCAGCGTCGTCAGCGTGTCTTTCAGCGAGGTCGTGCCGAGGAGATAGCCCTCGTATTTGTTCTGCGCGGCGATCGCTGCTGGCACCTGGAAGAGTCCGCCCTGGCCGAGGAGAGGAACGGTGGCCCAGGCTCCCGTGTTCATCGCTTCGAGTCCGGGAGGGGCCGTCAGGCCGGACACAGCGGGGATGCCTCCGGTTGTGTCGAGCCACGTTTGAATCTTGGGACTCGAGACGTACTGCAGGAACTTGATCGCCGCGGCTCGCTGCGCACCCTTGATGTATGCGGGGATCATGTAGGAGGTACCGCCGGCGGTGACGCCGAACTGGGCCGGCTTGCCGCTCGCGAGGCTCGAGTCGCTCGTGGAGAGCTCCGGGAACGGCACGGTGCCGTATTTGAAGGTTGCATCGGCGAGCCCAGTGGCGGCGAAGTTCGTTCCCCAGGCCATCGCGGCCTTCCCACCGGTGAAGTCCGTGCCGCCGGTGAACGCGCCCTGCGCCGTGATTCCCGACCAGTTCGGGGTTGCGCAAGCGTCGTAGAACTTCTTGAGCGTCTTCAGCAACTCAGCCGACCCGGGATCGGTCGTGACGTTGAGCTCACCGGTGAGGTAGGCGTGGGCAATGCTCTTCTGGGTCACGACATCGGCCGTGCCCGGCTTGCCAGCGGTGTCGAACTGATTGATCTTCTCTGCGGTGGAGTTCAGCAGCATCGAGTTCAGCGCGACGACAGCCCAGCCGGCCGGCAGGTTGCCGTTGTCGGTAGCGAGCGGCGCATAGCCGGCCGCCTTGATGGCGGTGCATGCACTGAGGAATCCATCGAATGTCTTCAGCTGCGATGTATCCACCCCTGCCTTGGCAAGGATGCCCTTGTTGTAATAGATGCCGACAGCAACCAGGTTGAACGGAATCGAGTCGTAGTGACCGGCCGGGTTCATCAGCTGGTCGGAGCCCTTGAAATATTGCGGAATGAAGTCGTCGATCCACGGCTTTCCGGTGGAGGAGAACGGGTTCTTCTGCTTCAGCGCGCTGTCAAGCGAGACGACCTGATCGGGCGTGTGTTGCGTCTGGTTGAAGATCAGCTCGGGAGCCGTTCCCGCCGTCAACTGTGCGGCGGAGGTCTGTGCCCAGGAGGTGAGCGGCAGCACGTTCGTCTTCAGGGTGATGTTGGGATTGTCTTTTTCGAAACTGGCGACCAGCTTTTCCCACGCCGGGCCGAATGTGTTCGCGTCGCTGGTGAACTGGTTGGGTCCGGAGAGGGTGATGGTCACCTTGTCCGAGTTGCTCGCCGATGGTGCGCATCCGGCCAGCGCGGCGACAGTGCCCATCGCGGCGATGGATGCGATCGCGGCAAGGCGAATCCGCCTCCGTCGCAACTTCTTCGTTGTCTCTAGCATGCTTCCTCATTTCTTGGTGTGCTTCAGGAACACGAGTAAATCGTTTCATTTGCGGCCCGAACAGCAGGCCATCCGATCGCTCTGTGCGAGCGCGGCTCAGTGGGTGCCGGGTACGCCCCCTTGCACTCCGGCGAGAAAATACTTCGACAGAAAGGTGAAGAGAAAAACAAGGGGCAGGCTTGCCAGCAGGTAGCCGGCCATGAGGGGTCCGTAGTCCGTCACATTCTGCCCCTGGAAGAACTGGAGGCCAACGGAAACGGTGCGCAGGTTGTTGTCGGAGATCACCAGCAGCGGCCAGAAGAAGTCGTTCCAGACCTCACTGACGGTGATCAGCGCAATCGTGCCGAGCACGGGCAGCGAGAGCGGCAGCATGACCGAGCGATACATCCGTGCCCCGCTGGCGCCGTCGAGACGCGCCGCATCGAAGAGCGTCTGCGGTATGCCCTCGACGAAGTTGCGGATCAGAATCGTGCCGAGTACGACGCCGCCCGCCGTGTACGGAATGACGAGAACGATGTACGTGTTGAGCAGGCCCAGGTCCTTCATGATGATGAAGAGCGGGATGAGGTTGGCGAGCCCGGGCACCATCATGAGCACGAGCACGGCGCCGTAGATGAAGCCTCTGCCCAGGAATCGGTATCGTGCGAGCACGAAGCCGGAGATCGATGCGATCAGCAGAATGAGCACGATGGATACCGCCGCGACGACGGCGGTGTTGAACAGATACGGTGCGATCTGGTTCCAGGCGACCGCGTAGTTCTCGAAGTGCAGAGGAAAGGAGATCTGCCAGAAGCTGTCAGCGAACTGTTGGTTCGTCTTAAACGAGGTGACGATCATGAACAGGTACGGCGCGAGGGAGACGGCGGCCAGAACGATCAGGATCGTCTTCAGGCTGATCTGGCGAGACCTTCGCGATCGACCATCGGGCCGAGTAACAGATCGGGCCACGGTCGCCTTGCGGGCTTGGATCGTGGTCACATTGCACCTCCGTCGGTCGTGTCCGAACCGCGTTTGCGCGCCATCACGACGACGGCGCTGATGATGATGGTGATGAGGAACAGCGTCGTCGACAGTGCGGCGGAGTACCCCCAGTCGCCGCCCGAGAAGGCGACGTTGATCATCCGAAGAATGGGAACCATCGTCGCGTTGTCGGGGCCGCCCTGCGTCAGCACATACGCGACGAAGCCGTATTGAAGCGTTCCGACGACGGCGAGGAACAGCAGGATGCGAACCTGGCTTGCCATGAGCGGAAGGTCGATCTGCCAGAACCGTGCGAACCGCCCGACGCCGTCGAGCTGAGCCGCCTCGAGCACCTCGGTCGGGATGTTCTGCAGGCTGGAGTAGAAGATCAGGAAGGGCAGGCCCGCGATGAAGGGAAAGCCGACGAAGAGCAGGGAGAGCAGCGCGGTGCTGTTCTGCCCCGTCCAGTTCTGCGCCAGCGCGCCGAGCCCGAGCGCCTTGAGCGTCTGGTTGATCACGCCGTCGTTCGGGCTGTAGAAGAAGCCCCAGACCAGGGCGGTGACCACGCCGGGGAAAGCCATCGGAATGATGAGGAGGGTGCGCATCGTGAACTGCCAGCGGATGCTTCGGAGCGAGATCAGAAGCTCGGCGGCCAGCAGCGGCAGAATCCAGGAGACCACGGCGAATGCGAAGATGAAACCGAGGTTTCTGAACGACAACCACCAGATCTGGTCGTTGAACATCGTGACGTAGTTGCCGAATCCGAGGAAAGTGGATTCCGCAGCCGGTTGCCAGTGGAAGAACGACCAGAAGATGGCCGAAACGGCCGGGTAGTACGCGAAGTAGCCGATGATGATGGCCAACGGCAGCAGAGCGAGATAGATCCACCAGCGAACGACGCGCTTGCGCGGTGTGCGCTCGGCCTTGCGTGGGTCTGCCGATGGCGAGGGCAGGCGGGAGGGGGCGTCGAGTGTAACCACCACGATCAGCACCTCACCATCGAGTCGAATTGTGAATAAAACGTTTCACCATGGTGCATCAAAGCCGTTCTGCATGTCAAGTATTTCTCTTGAATAAATCGATTCATTCCCGTCGCCCTTACCAGGTGCGCCGCATCGTGCTAAACCCGACTTCGCTGAGGTGAAATCCTGTGCGGATGCCATCCTCACTGGGGTAGACGGCCAGGGCATTGTTGGCCGCCTCCTCGCCATATTTCAGACCGACTTCGATAGCAACGACAACGGCTTCGTCGGCAACGCCGACGGAGTCCACCGCGACGCGATTCCACCCTGCGGGCCAGCCCGTCGACGTGCTCTCCAGCGTTTCACCGTTATTCAGGTGGAGCTGCAGGAACGGTTTGGCGACCTGCTCCGGACCCTCCAGGCACTGATCGATCAGCGCGTAGAAGAAGCTGATTCCGACAATCGGGAGAGGAGTCTGCAGTTTGAGCATCACGGTCGGGGCGGTATCGCGCTGGCTGTGCCCCAAGCTGACGACCTTGAGCACGGCGTGGTCGGGTTGCTCGTGCGGAATGGGCATGCATCTGAGCACGGCAAGGGTCTCAACGGTGGGATTGGCGCGGCCGGGAACGACCTCCGACTCGGTGAGGAGGGTTCGCGAGCCGATCACATCCGCAGCGACAGGAGCGATGGAACGCGCGGGGCGTACCGCGAGGCCCCGAGGCGGTATTCGCGTGCCGAATTCCGGCGTTTCGACCTCGATCACGTGCCTGCCCGGTGTCAGGAGAGCATCCGGCCGCCCAGCGATTGCCACGGTGCCCTCGCTGCCCGGCGGCACGGTGATCTCGAGCCGTGCCCTGCTTCCGATGCGAGAATAGCCGATCGCGACCTCGCCGCGCACGGTCTCGGTGCGCAGCTCGAGCCGGCTCACACCGTCGATGAACTGCGGTTCAAGTCGAAACCTCGTGTACCCGGGCGCCGTCGGCCGCAGCCCCGCGAGGCCCTCCCAGGCCCACGCGGCAAAGGGTCCACCGAGCCCCACGTGATTGAGTGAGCCCGTGCCGGTGTTGCTCGGGTCGATCCACCAGCATTCCCAGAACGTGCCGGGGCCCGAGTTCAGCATCGCGCCGACGCCGGGCTCGACAGATTGCAGAAGAATGTCGTAGATCACCTGGGATCGGCCCAGGGCGGTGAGCGCCCTGACGACGCTACGGGTCGTGGCGAAGCCGCTCGAAACGCGGTTGCCCCGCTCCCGTACGAGGTCGACAAGGCGATCGCCGGCAGCATCCGCTTCGCGGCCCGTCAGGACGCCGGCGTCAATCGCTATCGCATACGAGCCCTGAGAGCCGTTGCCGAAGGTTCCCGTCGCTGGGTCGAAGAATACACGGCGGGCGGATGCGCGCAGACCATCGGCTGACAGGCGGCGGTGCGCAGCGGCATCCGGATCACCCGTTGCCTCTTCGAGATCGGCCAGCGCCAGAAGACAATCGATCGCGGCGCCCGTGTGGTGAATGGGCGGCGGTGTCTGCTCGAGTGCCAGCCAGTCGTGACCATAGCTGATGGGCGAGCGCGAAATGATGCCATCGTCATCGGCGCAGCTCAGTTGGAAGTCTGCCCAGCGCCGCAACGCCGGCAGCGCGCGCTGGATGAGCCGGAAGTCACCGTAGTGCAGCAGATGGCCCCGCAGCATTCGATGCAGCGCCGAGCCCCAGACCGGGTCGGAGGGCATGCGGGTTGGGTGCAGATCAGGGGAGACCGCCGGCAGCTGGCCGTCTGGCTGCTGGCTCGTCTCGAGGTCGGCGATCCATTTGTCGAGAAAGCTCGCGCTGTCGAACGCCGCGAGTTCATATTCGGCGACGGATGCCGTGTCTCCCGTCCATGCCGCCTGTTCGCGGGTGGGGCAGTCCTCGGGCACCCCGTGCACGTTGTTCAGAAGCGTTCTCGCCGCCATGGTCAGCAGCCGGTCGACTGTCGGGCTGTCGGTCGAAAGGGATCCCGAGGGGGTGAGATCGGTGTGCATCGAGTATGCCGTGACGGTGACGATCGCATCATCGGGCAGTCCGCGCACCTCCAGGTAGCGGAAGCCGAAGTACGTGAACCACGGCTCGTGTGTTTCTCCTGCGACGCCGTTCGCCACGTATTCGACGAGCTGGCGCTCGCGTCCCTGATCGTAGGGCATCGTGAGATTCGTCGTGTCGATGTGGCCGTCATCACCGACGTGCTCACCGTGCAGAACCTGGATGACCGTGCCCTTCGGGACCTTCGCCTGCAGGACGAGCTTCGACCGCCCCGCAATATTCACTCCGACGTCGAAGAGCCGGGAGCTCCCGGAGCGCCCGATCTCCGTCGGATCGAATTTCTGGACTGTCCGCAGGGGCGGTGTCGGGTCTGCCGAGACATCCGTGGGCGGAGTCGTCGCAGACGCCGGCAATGCTGCCGCTTCGAGGATGATCGGCGCCGCCAGCGGGGTTACCGCGAGTGCGGGTGCGGGTGCGTGCGAATCATGACGCTCAAGGTAAAACGGTTCATCAACCGTGATCTCCGACAGGGTGACGTCGGAGTCGACGCCCGGAGCAATGCGGCTGATCGAGCCGTCGTCGTGCCAGAGCATCAACTCGGCAAGCAAGCGTGGCGATTCGCCGGTGCGTGCCCATTCCCCGAGGCCGGCGACGAAGCTGAGTTCGTTCTCGCCGATGGCGATCGAGTCGGTGACGTCGTAGCTGCGGAAGAGGGCCCGCACGAAGTCGGTTCTCGTCGGATCCATCCTGTCGGGATTGATCGCGGCCCCGTTGACCCAGGCTCGAATGACCCCCTGGCCGGTGAGGTAGAGCCGTGCCTTGGCGACGGGGCGCGAGACGCGAAACGGTGTCACGAGACGCAAGAGATGGCTGATCGACAGCCATTGCGACTGCCAGTCCGAGTAACGGAACGGACCGGTTTCCAGGGTTGAGGTGGCCCAGGGCGACCATTGCCCGTCGTGATCCGCCACCCGCACTCGCCAGTCGTATGCGGAATGCGGCGCCAGCTCGCGACCAACGATCACCCTGGCGGCCGTTGAGGCGACGGTTCCGGATGTCCACACCAGATGGCGTGACGAATCGTGCACCTCGACTTCGAAACTCGATGCGCCGGTAGGACCGAACTCCGTTCCGATCTTCCAGCCGAGCATGGGCGTGCTCGACGCCACCGTGGCGACGATCCTCTCGTCGTCCGCTCGAGCCGCGTGCAGGCCGTCCGCGAAGAGCCCGGCGGGAGGAGCCATCTGATCGGTGCCGACGGCATCCGATGACGCACAGTCGAGTGAGTCACTGACACTCCGTTGAATCATCGCTGGTGCGTTCCTCGCCGCTCGACGTCGTGGTCAGCAAGAGCTGAACGCGGTGAAACGTATCACAGTCTCAGGCCGTTTTGAAAGTCCGCTTCGCAGTCTAGTCAGTGGTAAACATGAGAGAAATCGATATGATCGTATGAAGGCGATGGCCCTTCGGGCCGAGAAACGTCATTCACGTCACGAGAGCGGTGCAACGGTGGTCAGCATTCGGGATGTGGCACTGCGAGCGAATGTTTCCATTGGTACGGTCTCCAAGTACCTGAATACTCCGCACCGGGTCGCGCCCGACACGAAGAAGCGCATCGGCAAGGCGATCAAGGACCTCGGCTACGTACGAAATGAGGCCGCTCGACAGCTCCGTGCCGGCGAGAGCCGAACGCTCGCCGTCGTTGCTCTCGAACTGAACAACCCGTTCTTCGGCGATGTCGCGGATGCCATGGAGCGGCGGGCAGCCCAGAACGGGCTGTTTCTCTTCATCGTGAGCAGCAATGGTGACCCCGAGCGTGAGGGGCAATACATCGAGATGTTCGCGCAGCAGCGGGTCTACGGCGTCATTCTTGCTTCGGGCATGACCCGGGAGCGGGAACTCGATCTGCTGCTCAAGCGTCGAATACCGACCGTCCTGGTGGATGCGTACAGTAAAACCGATCGCTTCTCATCGACATCGGTCGATGACTTTCTCGGAGCAGAACGCGCCGTCACCCACCTCATCGAACAGGGCTGTCGCTCGATAGCCTTCATTGGTGGAGAAATCCAGATCCACCAGATTGCCGAGCGGCTGCGCGGTGCTCGCTCCGCCGTGGCCGCACATCCCGGGGTGCGTCTCGAAGTCATCCCCACCGTCGAACGCTCCGTTCACGCGGGGATCGGTGCCGGGCAACAACTGCTCGGCCGCCCCAGCAAGAATCGGCCAGACGGCGTTTTCGCCGCGAACGACTCGCTCGCGATCGGAATCATGCAGGCGATCTCGGCAGGTTCTGACATCCGTATCCCTGACGATATCGCCGTTGTCGGTTACGACGACATCGACTTCGCTTCGTCTGCGGCGGTGCCGCTTTCGACAGTGCGCAGGCCGCGCGAGGTTTTCGGAAGGAGCGCCGTCGACTTGGTGAGGGATCAGGCGGAATCTTCAGAGGCCCTGCCCGTGCGTAGCATTGTCATCCAGCCTGAGTTGATCGTGCGACAGAGTTCGAGGCGGCCGCGGCTTGCCTGAGGCTAGCGAGCGACGAGACTCGTCTGAAGGGCTTGTGTAGCGGCGCCATGAAGGCAGGTAAGGAACACCGTCCCACCGTCACTGTGACCGCCACCGTCACCGTCAATGCGAGTGAGGAGTCTGCACCCCCTTGTCCCGCGGCGATAGACAGGCGTTCAGCGTCGAAGGGTCGATTCAGGTGACAGCCAACGCCGAAACTTCGCTGGCACCGATACGGCTTCGGGCGGACGGCCGTACCCCGTCGACCTCTCGATCCCGGATGCTCAGCATCATCAGCGTGGACCGCCCACGCCTGTCCTGGGTGGTGCCGCTGGTCAGAAACGGCCAACAGCAATCCGGCTACCAGGTGCTGGCCTCGTCGCACGAACACCCAAATGAGGACCCCGACACCTGGGACAGCGGAGTGGTCGATTCGCTCGAGAACACCGGGATCATCTGGGACGGCGATGCGATTCCTCCGCACACACGCATCTGGTGGACGGTGCGCATTCGCGATGAGAGAGGAGCGTTCTCCGACTGGGCGCCGGCGGTCCCCATCGACAGCGCCGCATACTCCCGGGCGGACTGGAACGCGCAGTGGATCAGCGTGCCGCCGACCCACTACGCCCGCATCGATGTGACCCCCGACTTCTCCTCCCCCGTCGTCTCGGCCCGCCTCTCGATCGCCGGGTGGGGTCCCGCGCGGATATCCGTGAACGAAACCGTCATCAACCCGGACGAGCTCGACCCCACCGATGCGTCGCTTGCCCGCGCCACCGCCCGCACCTACGACGTGACCGAGCTCGTCGCCGACGCGACAGCCCCGTTCGCCGTCTCGATCGTGGCATCGCGCGGCCACTATCGCCTCGTGCTCGACCGCCCTCGCGTGCTGGCCGAACTGCGCGTGCGGCTCGCCAACGGGGAGGAACGCGTGGTCGGCACCTCCGGCGAGTGGGCCAGCTCCCCGAGCCGCATCGTGACAGATGAGCCTTTCTACCTTGAGGAGCACGACCCGGCCGCACTGTCGCCGACCACGCTGTCGCAGACCGTCGAGCGGATGCCTGTCACGGTGGTTCCTCACGACGCCTCACCCCCCGCGCCCTCGATCGTCGTTCCGAACGTCGGGCCACCGGTGCGCGTCGTGCGAACCGTCACCGCCTCGCTGATCGCGAAGCCGGCCGCGGGCATCCGCGTCTTCGATCTGGGCGAGAACGTCGCGGGGCGGGTGGCGCTCGAGCTCGACGGTGTCTCCCCTGGCCAGCGGATCACCTCGATTCAGGGCGAGAAGCTCACGGCAGACCTCCGGGTCGACACGAGCAACATCAGGCTGCCCGATGACAGCGAACGGGAGCGCCAGGTCTTCGCCGTCGTCTGCGACCGCGAGCACCTCGTCGCCAGCCCCTGGTTCGCGGTTCACGGCTTTCGCTACGTCGAGGTCGCCGGGCTCGATGACCGCTCGACGGTGACAACAGCGACAGTGACGGTGTCTGCCCGCGTTCTGCACTCCGACGTCGACCGGGTGGGCGCGCTGACCACGAGCATCGCCGAACTGGACCGGATCGTCGACTACGCCGTGCGCACACAGCTCAACAACACTCACGGGCTTCCGGAGGACTGTCCGACACGCGAGCAAGGCGGGTGGACAGGCGATGCCTCGGTTTCGGCCGAGACCGCCCTCTGCCACCTCGACATGGCTGGCGTCTACCGCAACTGGCTCGCCGACGTTGCGTTCGATGCGGGCGATGACGGCAACATCCCCGGCATCTCCCCCCAGCTGCAGGGCGCCCTGGGGCGGCAGCCCGCCGATCCGGTCTGGGGATCGGCGATCACGGAGATTCCCTGGCAGCTCTGGCAGAACGCCGGGGAGACCTGGCCGATCGAACCGCTTCTGCCGACGATGCGGCGCTGGGCCGACTGGCAACTCTCCACGCTCGTCGACGGGGTGGTCAGGAACGCCGCGATCAGTTTCGGTGCCGACTGGCTCGCCCTCGAGCAAACGCCGCCGGTCATTCTTCAGACCGGGGCCGTCGTCGTCTCCCTTCGCGCCCTGGCCGACCTCGAGCAGGCCGTCGGCAACACGGATGCCGCAGCGATGCGCCGCACGCAGACGGATACCGTCGTCGCGGCAGCGAGAAAACAGTTGCGCGACCCCGTGGAAGGCATCTGGGGCAACGACTCCCAAGGATCGAGCGCGGTAGCACTCGTCTCAGCTCTCGCGGACGAGCGAGACGTCGAGGGATTGCGAGCGCGCCTGGGTGCGGCAGTGCACGATCGGGGAGATCGGCTCACGAGCGGATTCTCGGCGACGAAGGCCGTCGTGCGAGCACTCGCCGATGCGGATGGCGGCGCGAGCCTCCTCGCGGCCGTACGACAGCGCGAACAGCCCGGAATCGGCGCCATGCTCGTCGACGGCCCCGGAACGTTCTGGGAGACCTGGTGGATCGACGACGAGAACGTCGGCGTCGCCTCGCTCGATCACATCGGTCTCGCCGCGCCATTCGCCGCGTGGGTGTGGCGTGACGTTGCAGGTCTTCGCGTACTCGAGCCGGGTTTCCGGCGATTCGCCCTCGACCCGAGACTGCTGTCGGCGGTGACGAGCGCGGAGCTCTGCAGGGAGACCGTTCGCGGCACGATCGTCGCATCCTGGCGCCTGGCCGACGGCGTCTACCGCGCCGAGCTCACGGTGCCGGTGGGCAGCACTGCCGAGGTGGCCTGTCCCGGATCCAACGACGCCGTGCTTGATGGGCTTCACGCCGAGACCCATACGGATGCTTCCGGCCGGCGGTTCGTCACGGTGAACTCCGGGCGGCACGTCATGACCGTCGACCACCGCGAGCCGGACGCGGCAGCCGCCCCCACACGACCACCGACGAAGCGAGTGGATGTCGGCGAAGTATGGCTCTCCGATGGAAACATCAGCCGATGGATTCCGTGCAGCAGCGAGATCACCGTTTCCGTGACCGACACCGACGTCGTCTGCACCCCGGTCTTTCATGAGCCCATTCCCGCGCCGACGCTCGAGGTCAACATCCCCGACTTCGCAGCGGATGCGACGGAGTGGCTCGTTCTCGAACGTGACCTCGAGCGCGACGGCGTGCTCGATCTGACCGCCGCATCGTTCGCCTTCGCGAGCTTCGATGTCGACAACCCGGAGATCATCGGTCGTGCGGTGCGCATCGTGATGCGACTCACGAGCGTGAACGGCGAATACTGCGAGGCAGTAGCGCGGCCGCTTCCCATCGCGTGGAATCGCGTGGCAGTGGACCTTGGCGGCTGGGCGGGGCGATCCACTGTGACCGAGGTGCGCGTCGGCATCCGCTGGACGGACGAGTTCGATACTGCACTCGGTCCGCCATTGCCGCTCCCGCCTGCTCCGCGCGCGTTCTCCTTCCGCCTCGGCCGAGTCGGGTGGACCAGTGCGCCACGAACATGGTGACCTCGCGCCATTTCGACAGAAAAGGGAGAGACAACTTGACCAAAACTGAGAGCGGTGGCGGCGCCCGACCACTTCACCTGGGGCTCGCCGTTCCGATGTTCGCCGCCCCTGGCATCCCGAACCTGCGCACACCCAGCGTCGAGCGGCTCGACTGGCCTCAGACGCTCGAGGCCATTCGTTCGGCCGAGGCGCTCGGCTACGATTCCGCCTGGTTCTCCGACCACCTCTTTCACGGGCGCGACGGCGAATTCCTGGAGAGCTGGACGACGCTCGCGGCTGCTGCGGGCGCAACCGATCGCATCCGGCTGGTGAACAATCACCTCGGAATCGGCTTTCGCGCCGCGCCGCTCATCGCGAAGATGGCGGCGACCGCCGACGTGATCTCGGGCGGCCGCTTCGAGCTGTTCGTCTCGCACGGGATGCGCGAGCGGGAACACACGAGCTATGGCTTCGACTGGCAACCGGATGTCGATCGACGGATCGCCCGGCTGGCCGAGGCGACCGGAGTGATTCGCGAACTGTGGACCGGCCGGCCCGTCGACCACGATGGCGAGTTCTACCAGCTGCGCGGCGCGTTGAGCACTCCGGTGCCCGCCCACGACATTCCGATCTGGCTCGGCGGGCCTCTCGGCGGTTCTGTTGTCGAACTGATCGCCGCGAGCGCCGACGGGTGGAACGCACTGCCCGCATCGCTGAGCGACTATGCCGCACAGGCCGCGCGCATCGATGCGGCATTCGTTGCGATCGGGCGCGATCCCCGGGCGCTGCGACGCAGCCTCGAGACGCAGGTACTCGTGCTCGACGACACCTCTGAGTGGGACGAATGGATGCTGCGCTGGGCTCGACTGCGCGAAAGCGCGCCCCTCGGCTTTGCGACCTCGGACATGTTCCCGAACGGAACGGCTATCGACGATCCGCACGCATTCAAGGCCACCTGTTTCGACAACTTCATCATCGGCACCAGGAACGAAGTGGCGGCAAAGCTCGCCGCCTATCGTGAACTCGGTGTCGATGAGATCGTGTGCTGGTTCATGGATTGGCCGCTGGGCAACTCGCTGCGATCCCTGGCCGAAGACATCCGGCCGATGATCGACAGTGCCTGGCAAAATCGCGCATAGTAAAATCGAAACGTTTCAGATAGCATGACTGCATCATCACATTCGCAAGGAGGCGACGGTGCGAAAGCTTGGCATCGCTCTGGTGGGAGCGGGCTTCATGGGCACCCGTCACATCCACGGGTACGCGGCGCTCCATACGGCCGGAATAGCGAAGGCCGGGGTGGTCGCGATTCTCGATCTCGACCGCGGAGTGGCCGAGCGCGCGGCTGACGAGGCCGAGCAACTGCTCGGCAGGCGTCCGGCTGTGTACACCGAGCTGGCGGAACTGCTCCGCGATCCGGCGGTCGAGGCAGTCGACATCGTCACGGACCCCCGCACGCACCACTCCATCGCCATTGCGGCGATGGAGGCCGACCGCCACGTTCTCTGCGAAAAGCCTCTCGCACTCACCATTCAGACCGCCAGGGCGATGCTCGACGCCGCCGAGCGAACGGGCACCGTGCTCTCAACAGGCGAGAACTATCGGCGCGGCGGAGCGAACAGGCTCGCGCGGGCCGTTCTGGATGCCGGTCTCCTGGGCACCGTGCACCTCATGCGCGAGGTGCGCATCGGTGGCGACAGCAGAGTCATCATCAGCAAGTAGCGGCACCTGAAGGCGAGCGGCGCGATAGGGCTTGACATGGCCATCCACTATGCCGACATCATCGAGTACCTGCTCGGCCCCGTCGAGCGCGTGTGGGGCCGCGGCATCATCGCGGAACCGCTGCGTTATCCCCCTGATGGCAGCGATGCGATAGTGCCGGATGGCGAAGACTCGATCATCGCATCCATGCGCACGCGCTCGGATGTCGATGTGCAACTCGCCTATTTGCCCTCCGGTCCCGGCACCCACTTCAGCGAACGCACGGTGCACGGGACAGCAGGATCGATGTCGATCCCGCCGGACCGCACGGACGGCGACGTGGTCGTCACGCTCGGAGACCGTGTGCTCAGCGGGCCAGAACTCGTCGAGGCGGTGGGTGATCACCTGCGACTCTCGGAGGCGACCGTCGCGGTTCTCGGTGCAGACGGGACCGGCGGCAAGGGCGCATCCTGGTCGGTCGTGGACTCCGGCTACCTCGCCGTTGAGATCGACGATTTCGCCGACGCGGTGTTGTCGGGGCGCCCACCGGAGGTCGACGGGATGGGCGGCATCCGCGCCCTCGCGGTGGTGCTCGCGATTTTGGAATCGGGCGTGAGCGGGCGCGAGGTCACGGTCGATGAGGTTCTCGACGGAACCTTGCACGCCTACCAGGACTCGATCGATGCGACGCTGGCCGCGAGTTCACGATGAGCCCGTTCTCGATGAGCCAGCCGCTACGCTTCCACCAGACCGCGTTCGTGGTGCGCGATCTCGACGCCGCCGTGCGTCACTGGGCGGATGAGCTCGGCATCGGTCCCTGGAATGTGTGGACGATGCGTCCCCCGCAACTTCACGACACCGTTTACCACGGCGAGATTGTTCCATTCGGAATCCGGCACGCCTTGGCCTGGTGCGGCGAGGTTCAGTTCGAGCTCGTCGAACCGCTCGAGGGCCCGAGCATCTTCACCGACCAGCTCGAGTCGATCGGAGAAGGACCCAACCACATCGGTGTGGTCGTCGAGGATCATGCCGCCGCCGTCGCGGACTTCATCAAACGTGGCTTTGTGCCGCTGCAGAGCGCGCGGTTCGGCGCGAGCGAAGACGGACTGTTCGCCTACTTTCAGCCGCCGGGCATCCGGGCGATCGTCGAACTCATCCACCCGCCGAGCGTGCGTTTCGCACCCGACTACATCTACCCGGAGAGCTGACATGGCCGAATCGATGCGCATCGCGCAGGTGGAGACCTTCGCGTCGAACACCTCCGTCTTCGTGCGCCTCACGACCGAATCGGGCCTGACCGGCATCGGTGAATCGACCGCCTTCGCGTTTCCCCTCGCCGTCGTGGAGGTCGTCAAGGCGCTCAGCGGCTACCTGGTGGGGGCCGATGGCATGGACGTCGAGGCCCACTGGTTGCGCATGTACCGTGCGCTGGGCTGGCGCGGCGTCACCCTCGGCGGCGCGATCAGCGCGATAGATCAGGCGCTCTGGGATCTACGCGGCAAGCGCTTCGAAGAACCGGTATGGCAACTACTCGGCGGTCGCTCGCGCACGGGCGTTCGCGCTATGAAAGTCGTGCAGACCGGCACGAGTGAGGAGGTCGTCGCCGCGTCGCTGGCCGCACAGAACGCCGGTTACACCGCCATCAAGGTTCTATTGTTCCAGCACGAGCACCATGGCATGCGGCACGCCGAGCGCACGGCAGACCTCGTCGAGCGCTTCGCCGCCATCCGCGACGCGGTCGGCGACCGAATGGATGTCGGCATCGAACTGCACCGGAACATGCAGCCGGGCAACTCGATAGCGCTCATCACCGAGCTTGCGAAATACCGGCCGCTCTTCGTCGAGGATCCGATTCCGCCAGACAGCGCCTTAGCCTTCGGCGAGGTGTCGGCGAAGGTGAGAGTGCCCATGGCCGCCGGGGAACGCAACACCACGATCTACGAGTTCCGCGAGTACATCGAGCACGCCGGAATCTCCTTCATCCGCCCCGATGTCGGCATCGCCGGGGGTTTCACCCACCTGCGCAAGATCTGCGCGATGGCGGAGGCGCACCACATGGGTGTGATCCCGCATTGCGTGCCATCCGGGGCTGTGGCGACAATGGCCCACGTGCACCTGGGCATCACGATTCCGAACTGGGAGGTGCAGGAGCACGTGGAACAGGACGTGGAGCCGATCGTGTCGATGGTGGACAGGATCACGCCGCTGATCGACGGCTACCTCTACCCGTTCGATGCCCCCGGGCTCGGCATGGCGCTGAACGATGCGGCACTCGACGGTGCCCCGGTCGGGGTCTTTCCCATCACACCCGCCCTTCGAGAGGACGGATCGGTGGCCTACCGATGACGACGAAACTCAGGGTCGGAATCGCCTGTCGCCCGGATCTGCGCGACCACTACCTCAGCCCCGTCGATCTCGCCCGCCTCGGTGCGATCGCCGAGCTCAGCATCGCCGACTTCGAGGTGCCAGGCGACACGTGGGGCCAGATCGCTGTCGTTCCCGAATTCGAGGAGCGCCTCGCCGAGTTCGCCTCGGACAAGGACGTTCTGCTCGTCTTCCACGGCGCCCCGCGCGTGACCGAGCGGGTGTTTGCTGCGGCACCGAGCCTCAGAATCGTCGGCGACATCGAGGGCGACCGCTTCGCCGGCCGCATCGATGTGGCGGCTGCCCACGCCGCGGGTGTGCTCGTCGTCGACACGACTCACGCCTCGTCGTGGCCGGTGGCCGAGTGGGCGCTCGCACTCATGCTGGTCGGGCTGCGCCAGAATGCGCGCTTTCGCGAGATCATCGCGGGTCAGGACATGAGCCAGAAGGATTATCGCACGAGGCCACCGGGCCGCGAGCTCACCGGCAAGACGGTCGGCCTCATCAGCTTCGGGCACATCGGATGGCGACTGCGCGAGTTCCTGGTTCCGTTCGAGTGCCCGATCATCGCGTATGACCCGTATGCACCCCGCGAGTTCGCGGATGCACAGAACATCGACTTCGCTTCACTCGATACGGTGATGGGGTGCGAGGTCGTCGTCTGCCTCGCCCCGGCGACGCCGCACACCATCGGCATGATCGGGGAGGCCGAACTCGCCCTGCTGCGTGAGGATGCGGTCTTCATCAATGTCTCGCGTGGAACCGTCGTCGACGTCGATGCCCTGATCGCACGCGCGGAGCGCGGCGATGCCTGGTTCGGGCTCGACGCACACAACCCGGAACCCATCGCAGTCGACTCGCCCCTGCGTGGCATGTCCAACGTATTCCTCTCGCCGCATATAGCCGGCGTCACCGCCGAGGCACAGCCCCGCTTCTTCGCCCTCATGGTCGACGAACTGGAGCGTTTCGCCTCCGGTCTGGAACCCCGCGCGCAAATCACCGACCGCGTCATAGCGGGCCGAGGGGGCGCCTGAGATGCTCTTCGACTCTCACTGCCACGCGTGGAGGCGCTGGCCGTACGACATCGCCGTGCCCGACGCAGACAGCCGCGGAAGCATCGAAGCGTTGCTCTACGAGATGGACACGCACGGCGTCGAGCGCGCTGCCGTCGTCTGTGCGCGCATCGGGGGCGGGGCAGGGGGCGACGGATTCGCCAACGAGGACAACAACGCATACGTCGCGCGGTTCGCGGCGGCGCATCCGGACCGCATCACACCCGTGGTCGACATCGATTGCGTGTGGCGCCCCGAACATCACACCGCCGGTGCCGCCGGACGGCTGCTCGCCGAAATCGAGCGCAGCAATGCCATCGGTTTCACGCACTACGTGACCGCGCACAACGACGGGTGGTTTCGAACGGATGATGCCGCCGAGTTCTTCCAGGCGGCCGCCGATGCGTCGCTCATCGCCTCGCTCGCCGTGTCGGCCGCCTGGTTCGACGACCTGCGGGTCATCGCGGCCGCGAACCCTAGCCTGCCGATCCTGATCCATCACATGTCACATCCGTCGTCGACCGCCGACCTCGACGCCGTGCTCGCGCTCGCCGAGCTGCCGAACATCGGTGTGAAGATCTCCGGGTTCAACTACAACGCGTCTGAGAACTGGGACTTTCCGTACCCGGAATCCCAGGCGATCTTCGCAGCCATCGTCAACGGCTTCGGGGCGCAGCGACTGTACTGGGGCAGCGATTTTCCTGCCTCGCGCGACCAGCTCACCTACCGGCAGTCTGTGGAAGTCGTGCGCTCGCATGCCGACTTTCTCGCACCAGGCCAGCTCGACGGCATCATGGGCGACAATCTCGCTGCCCTCGTCGCCCAGCCCCGTCTGTCCCCATAACCGTCTGGCCACTCGACCTCACGACCACAACACCCCCAACAAGAAAGTGACGGAACCATGACCTCAGCCCTGATCGCCCGCTACCACGTCGTTCCTGGCAACGCAGCACTGGTCGAGGACGCTCTGCGCGCAATGGCAGAGCGCGTGAAGTCGGATGAACCGGCCTGCCTCATCTACAACGCGAATGTCGACCCCGACAACGAGAACCTGTACTGCCTGTATGAGGTGTACACCAACGAAGATGCCGTTGCAGCCCACCGCGAGACGCCCCACTTCAAGGAGTTCATCGAGGGAACCATCGTACCCGTGCTCGAGAAGCGGGAGCGCGAGCTGTACCGCCAGGTCATCGGATGAAACTCCTCTCCTTCGAGACCGCGGGCGAACAGGGGCGCGCCACCCACCTCGGCGCGCTCGTCTCGGGTAATGCCGACACCGGCGAGCTCATCGATCTGACCGCCGCGACGCGGGCACTGCTCGCATCCGAAGGAACAGCGCCCGAGGGCGCGGGGCGCATCGCTGCCGCGCTCGTGCCCGCGTCCCTCCTCGGCTTCATCGAGGGGGGCGCGCGGTCGCGCGGGCTTGCAGACCAGGCGCTCGCGGCGACGCTCGAGCGAGGCTGGGAGAGCGATCCCGTCGGCGCGCGCATGCGGTACAACGCACGGGAGATCACGCACCTGCCCGCCATCACGGGCCCTCCCCTGCTGCGTGATTTCATGGCATTCGAGAAGCACCTGCTCAACGTCTTTCCCAAGCTCGGGCGCGAGATTCCGGACGAGTGGTACCGCCGCCCCGTGTACTACAAAGGAAATCCCTCGGCGATCGGCGCACACGAGCAGGATGTGGCGATTCCCTCGTATGCCGAGCGGCTGGATCTAGAGTTCGAGTTTGCCGCCATCATCGGGCGCGCCGGCGTCGATATCGCCGAAGAGGATGCCCTCGCGCACGTCTTCGGCTACACCGTGTACGACGACTTCTCAGCGCGTGAGATCCAGTCGGCCGAAATGACTGTGGGTCTCGGCCCCGCGAAGGGCAAGGACTTTATCGCCGCGCATGTGCTCGGCCCCGTTGTCGTGACGGCCGACGAGTTGGGCGATCCGTACGCCCTCGGAATGACCGCGTTCATCAATGGCGAGCAATGGACTAACGGCTCGAGCTCCGACATGCACTGGCGGTTCGAACAGATGATCGCCTATGCCTCCCGTGACGAACTGGTGCGGGTCGGCGAAGTCTTCGGATCGGGTACCGTCGGCGACGGTTCCGGCGCAGAACAGGGCAAATGGCTCGAGGCCGATGATGTCGTCGAGCTCACCGTCGAATCGATCGGAACGCTGCGCAATCGCGTCGTCGCGACGAACCAGAGACACAGGAAATAACAGCAGGGCAGCTTGACCTAAAAGCGAAAAGAGAGACCATGAGCATCCGTACCGAACCGCACAGCGCACACAGGGCGTCGGGCGCGAGGGTGGATTTGCCGGAATCCACGAGTTCCTCGAGAGCAAATACTTCGGCGTCGATATCTGACGATCGCCGACCGTCGGCAAGTCGTGACCTGAAAGCCGCGATTTGCCATTGACATCCGAAGGGAGCAATGCCACACTCGGTACATTCTGAAACGTATCAGAATGCACCGAACCACCGAGCCGCAAGGTTCGGAACGGGATCCATGGGATTCCAGTCACGCAATTACATCGACAGAACAGAGAGGGTTGACATCGTGGTCACCAAAAAACACATCATCACTCGGATCGCAACAATATCCGTCGCGGCGCTGCTCACAGCGAGTTTCGCCGCATGCACCAGCAGCAACGGAAGCAGCGGCAGCAGCACAGACGCCAAAGCGGGCAAGAACATCCTGATCGGGATGAACTCGGGCCTGGTTCCGCAGTTCCAGCGGTATGCCAAGGATTTCGAGCAGACTCACAAGGGCTTCAATGTCACCGTGAAAGCAGTGCCAGACGCTCAGCCGGACTATATCCAGCAGCTCGTCACACAGGGGCTGAGCAAGTCGCTTCCCGACATCATCTTCAACTACGACACGCTGAACCAGACGCTCAACGCCAACCACCTGCTCTACGACATCAAGCCGTGGCTCGATGAGGGTCACGACGGCCTGAAAGGTTCGGGCTTCATCCCGGCCTTCCTCGACCAGTACAAGGTGGGCAACACCATCACCGGCATCCCCGTGAGCGCCGACACCGGCATCATGTCGATCAATACGACCATCTTCAAGAAGTACGGTGTACCCGTGCCGACTGCCGACTGGACCTACGACGACATGTATGCCGCCGCGAAGGCCATCACCGACAAGTCCGGTGGAACGGTGTACGGCATCAAGACCCCGATCGGCGACAGCAGCGCGGTCTTCACCTACTACCCGGTGCTGAAGGCCCTCGGGAGCAACCTGTACGACCCTGCCACGAAGAAGTTCATCTTCGCGAATGCGGGTGGCATCCAGGCCTGGACGAAGCTCCTCGCTCCGTACATTGACAAGTTCGGTTCGCCTTACTCGGTCGCGACCAAGGCGACCCTGTTCCAGAGCGGACAGGTCGCCATGGCGATCGGCTCGACGGCAGGCGTCGCCGGTCAGCGTGACACGGTGAAGGACGACTGGGATATCCTTCCCATGCCGAAGCTGGACAACAAGTCAACCACCGGCGGCGGTTCGTACTCGCTCTCCATCAGTGCCAAGTCGGACAACAAGGAAGGCGCATACCAGTTCATGGCATGGTTCTACTCCACCGATGGCGGATTGAAGGCCGCGCAGCCCGACGGCGTTATTCCTCCCACCTCGAACGGAATCGCGAAGGGCGCGTGGCTGACGGAGGCCGCCCCAATTCCGCCGAGCTTCGTCGCGACGATCAAGGCGTCAGTTCCGAATGCCATTCTGCCGAACCCGATCCCGGATGCCGTACAGCCGAAGGTCGTCCCCGCCCTGCAGACGGCCCTCCAGCAGGTGGTACTGAAGGGCGAGTCCATTGAGAATGGCGTACACAGATGCGCAGGACCAGCTGAACGCACTGCTGAAGTAGTAGTGCATTGACCGTTCTCGAGACCAAGCGGGGTGCCGGCGCCAAGCGCCGGCACCCCCGGTCCTCCCCTCGCAAAAAGTCCAAGTACAGAAAAGCGGATGCCGCGTCCGCGTGGCTTCTGCTCACCCCGGCGCTGATCCTCTTCATCCTCTTCATCATCATTCCCACCGTCGTCGGGTTCGGGCTGAGCTTCTACCAGTGGAACTTCTTCGACACCCCCGTCTTCGTCGGCTTCGTGAACTTCGTGAAGCTGGCAACCGATTCGGCGGCGTGGGGCTCGCTGGGCGTCACCCTGCTCTTCGTGCTCCTGGGCGTCGTTCCCACCATCGCCATCGGGTTCATGCTGGCCGTTCTGATCAACGCGAACATGCCCGGTGTCGGAATTCTACGTGTGCTCTACTTCGTGCCTGTCGTGCTCTCGGTGGCGGTCTCCGCCGTGCTGTGGGCCTTCATCTACGACCCGCGGCAGGGACCGATCGGCGCCCTGCTACGAGTGCTCGGGCTGCCGCCCATAGACATCCTCAACAACGAGACGCTGGCGCTGCCCGCACTGGTGATCATGATGATCTGGCTTGCCCTGCCGATCGTGATCATCCTGTACCTGGCCGGGCTGCAGCGCGTGCCGGAGGACATCTATTCGGCCGCGGCTCTCGACGGCGCCGGTCCGTGGCGCACGCTGTGGTCGATCACCTGGCCGAACGTGGCATCCACGACCTTCGTGGTAGCGATTCTGCAGATCGTCAACTACGTGGCAAGTTCCCTCGACGTCTCGCTGATCATGACGAACGGTGGTCCTCTGGGGGCAACGACCGCACTCAGTCTTTACGCATACCGGCAAGCCTTCTCGAATCAGGATGTGGGCTACGCAAGCGTGCTCTCGGTTCTACAGCTGGTCATCATCGTCGCCATCATCGGCCTTGGCCGCCTCGTCACCAGGAGGTTCTTACGATGAGACTCGCCCGTCTACGCATCGGCCGCTACTCGACGATCATCCTGTTCGGCCTCGTCATAGCCTTTCCCATGCTGTACCTGCTGTCGGGTTCGCTGATGTCCTTCAGCGACATCGCGCAGTACCCGCCGCGCCTGTTCCCGACCACGCCGATCTGGGACAACTTCGTTCAGGCCTGGAACTACCTCACCCCGCGCACGATCCTTAACACCTTCATCTTCGTGTTCGGCGTGCTGTTCATCCAGCTCGCCATCTGTCTGCCCGCGGGGTTCGCACTGTCGAAGATCAAGTTCCGCGGTTCCAGTGCGGTGTTCGCGCTGTTTCTCGTACCGATCCTGATGCCGACCAACCTGATCCTCATCCCGACCTTCGTGGTCACCCTGCAGCTCGGTATCATCGGCACCTTCCTGGGACTGATCCTTCCGGTCGCCGGGCAGGCTTCAGTGGGAGTGCTGCTCTTCCGGCAGTTCTTCGCTACGCTCCCCGACGGGCTGATCGAGGCTGCTCGCATCGACGGTGCCAACTGGTTCCAGACGTTCTTCCGCATCGCGCTGCCGCTCGCGCGCCCGATTATCGCGGCATACTCGGTTGTGACGTTCCTCACCGCCTGGAACCTCTATATCTGGCCGCTGCTGGCTGCGCCGGGACCAGACACTCGGGTGTTGACCCTCGCGCTTGCACCCCTTGCCACGACCCAGTTCTCGAATATTTCACCCTCCGTCGGATTCGCCGCAGCCGTCATAGCCATGGTGCCTGTGCTGGTGGTCTTTGTTGTGTTCCAGAAGTGGTTCACGCGCGGCATCGCCGGCACGGGACTCGAGTAGGCGGCACCATGAACAGGGACTCCGCGCACGACGCGGTGCGTGTCGGCGTGCACATCGACGGGCCGATTCGGTTCGAGCAATCGAACCCGTCGGGCCCAGTGCCACCAGGGTGCGCGCCGGTCAGCTTCGTCGGCGTTCCCTCCCCGCGGCTCAGTTGGCGCATCGACACTGCTCCCCGCGCATGGCGACAGCTCGGCAGCGAGATCGAGGCGAGCTACCCAGACGGCAGCACCTTGGTCGCGCCGCTCGACGGCGACGGCCAGATTCTCGTCGACTGGCCATTCGCTCCGCTCGAGTCGCGAGATCGTGCCTCGCTGCGGGTGCGGGTCTCCGGTGCGGACGGTTGGAGCTCGTGGAGTCCGAGCGCGACCGTCGAGGCATCCCTTCTGCAACCCTCCGACTGGTCGGGGAGCTGGATTACACCGGTGGCGGTGGCGGATACCGACGATCCGGCACCCCTCATCGGAACGACCTTCGAGGTGGGTCCCGACCTCATTCACGCCCGACTGCACATCACCGCGCTCGGCATCGTGGTGCCCCACATCAACGGCGACCGCGTGTCAGAGGATCTCTTCACACCGGGTTGGACGACATACGACCGGCTCATCCGCTTTCGCAGCTATGACGTGACGGCGTTGTTGAGTGAGGGTGACAATGAGCTCAGCGCACTGATCGGCAACGGTTGGTATCGCGGCCGGATCGCGTCCCTGCCCATTCACCGCGGCCGCGTCTATGGCGACAGGCTCGGTCTGCTCGGCCAGCTCGAGCTCGACTACGCCGACGGACGACGCGTCACGATCGGCACAGACGAGAGCTGGCGAACGGCATCGTCGCGCATTCTCGCCAACGATTTCTATGACGGTCAGACGACCGATCTGCGGATGCCCGCCTGGCCGACGCTGCATGCCCCCGTCGAACGGCTCGACGCCGAAATCGGCCACCTCGACCTTGCCGTCGCCCCGCCGGTTCGCGAGCTCGAAGCAATAACACCGCTCGCCCTTCTCGACCGCTCACCTGCCGTCATCGCCGACTTCGGGCGCAATCTCGTCGGATGGGTGCGGATGCGTGTCACTGCACCCGCCGGAACGACGGTGACCATTCGTCACGCCGAAGTTCTCGATGGCGGAGAGCTCTCGATCCGCCCGCTGCGCTCCGCCGAGGCCACCGATCGCTACGTGCTGGCAGGCGAGGCGGGCGAGCTTCTCGAGCCGGTCTTCACCTACCACGGCTTCCGCTACGCCGAGATAGCCGGGCTGCCGCCCGGTGCGCTCATCGAACTCGAGGCCGTCTCCCTGGGAAGCGCGTTGACGCGCACCGGCTGGTTCGAATGCTCCGATTCCGCGCTGTCACAGCTGCATCAGAATGTCGTCAACAGCATGGTCGGAAACTTCCTCGACGTTCCGACCGACTGCCCGCAGCGCGATGAGCGGCTGGGCTGGACCGGTGACATCCAGGTGTTCGCTCCGACGGCATCTACCCTGTTCGACGTCTCCGCTTTTCTCGGCGGATGGCTCGATTCTCTCGCGCTCGACCAACTGCCGGATGGCACGGTTCCCGCCGTTGTGCCGCGGGTCTTTCCCAAGGAATCCGCTCTCGCCGGCTGGGGAGATGCCGCGGTCGTGGTGCCCTGGGTGCTGTACCAGCGCTACGGCGACACCGGGGTTCTGCGACGACAGTACGCCAGCATGGTCGCCTGGGTCGAACGCGTGCGCACCCTTGCCGGCCCCGAACTGCTCTGGCGCGGCGGCCAGCAGTTGGGCGATTGGCTCGACCCGCTCGCACCGCCGGATGACCCTGCCGCCGCCCAGGCCGACCCAGACGTCGTGGCGACTGCCTATTACTTCCGCTCGGCGGATCTGCTCTCACAGAGCGCGGCGGCGCTTGGACGCAGTGACGACGCGCAGCGCTATGGGGCGCTTGCCGCACGCATCCGCTCTGCCTTCTCTGCCGCATACGTGCACGACGACGGGCGCATAACGAGCGACTGCCAGACGGTCTACGCGCTGGCGCTTGCCTGGGAGATGATCGGCGACGCGGCGGTGCGATCGCGTGCCGGCGAGCGCCTGGCCGAGCTCGTCGAGTCGCAGTGCTTCACCGTGGCGACGGGGTTTCTCGGCACGCCGGTCGTGCTGCTTGCCCTCAGCCTGGCGGGGCGCACCGACGATGCGTATCGCATGCTCACGACGCGGGCCTTCCCGAGTTGGCTCTACGCCGTGGACCTCGGCGCGACGACGATCTGGGAGCGCTGGGACAGCCTGCTCGCAGACGGCTCCGTGAACTCCGGTGAGATGACGTCGTTCAACCATTACGCGTTCGGCGCGGTGGCGAATTGGATGCACCGCACGATCGGCGGCCTGGTGTCGCTGACTCCCGCATGTCGTACGGTACGCGTCGCCCCGATACCCGGAGCGGGGCTCACGAGCGCCGCCATGGGCTACGACTCCCCATACGGTCGCATTCAGGTCGGCTGGCGGCTGGTCGAGCAGCGCTTCGAACTCAGCCTGACGGTACCGGTCGGCGTGACGGCGACCGTCGAGCTTCCGGACGGTACCGTTCGGGAGAACGTCGAGCACGGTAGCTATGAGTATGCGGTCGAGACGGCCGTGGCGGCGCCGGCGGCATGATGCGATCCGCGACTCCAATCGCGGCCTCGACGAGTCGCTCGCCGGTATGCTGCACCATAATATCCCCGTAATCAATTTGGCAGCCATCACATGAGAACCAACGTAGGCATCCGTGACGTAGCCCGCGCCGCAGGCGTGTCTGTAGGGACCGTCTCAAACGTGCTGAACTACCCGGACCAGGTGAGCGCGAAGACGCTCGCCAAGGTACAGCAGACCATGCAATCGATGGGTTTCGTGCGCAACGATCTCGCTCGCCAGCTTCGCATGGGCAGGGGCACGGCTATCGGCTTCGTCGTGGTCAACGTCGCGAACCCCTTCTTCGCCGATCTCGCTCACGAGCTTGAGGCCGCGGCCGAAGAGGCCGGACACACCATCGTGCTCGGCTCCAGCGACCAGAACGCCGCGCGCGAACAGCGCTACATCGACCTTTTCGATGAACAGCGCGTGCGCGGTCTGCTCATCGTGCCGCAACAGGGCCTCACCCCGCGGCTCAGCCGACTGCGCGCGAGTGGCACCCCCGTGGTTCTCTTCGACGGCAACATCGATTCGGCCGAGGTGTGCTCGGTCGGCCTCGACGGCGCAGCCGGTGGATATATAGCGGTGCGGCACCTCGTCGAGCAGGGCAGGAAACGGCTGGTGCTCGCCGGCGGCCCACTTTCCCAGATCGGCGACCGTCTTTCCGGGGCGGCCCACGCCGCGCAGGAAACGCCGGGGGTGACGCTCTCGATCATCGAGACGGACGACCTCACCGTTGAGGAGGGAAGACACGTCGCCGAGCGGATCCTCGCGCTGCCCGCCGAGGACAGACCGGATGCCGTCTTCGCCGCCAACGACCTGCTCGCCATCGGTCTGGTGCAGGCCCTGATTCTCGATCGCAGGCTCTCGATACCGCGAGACATCGCGATAGTCGGATATGACGACATCGACTTCGCGGCATCCACCGTCGTGCCGCTCAGCACGATCCGCCAGCCACGGGAATCCCTGGCGCGTGCCGCGCTCGAACTGCTCGAACAGGAGGTCGCCGGCGACGAGAACCACACGCACGGGCGGCACCTGCTGCAGCCCGAGCTGATCGTGCGGGCGAGCAGCGGCTAATACCCCTGCACCGCAGTCAGTTGAGGTCACCCTGCTTTCACATGCCGAGGCTCTCGCCACCGTCGACATAGAGGTCATGCAGCGAGATATGCGCCGCCTTGTCCGAGAGTAGAAACTCGATGGCGTTCGCCACGTCTTCGGGCTGCGCGACGCGGCCGTCCGGGATGCGCGGACGCCACGTCTCGAGCTCGCCCTCCCACAGTTGGATTCCCGTGTGATCGGCCGCGAGCTCGGCCATCATCGGCGTCTGGGTCGGGCCCGGCGCAACGAAGTTGATGCGAACGCCGTGCTCACGCACCTCGAGCCCGAGCACGCGCAGAGCCTGCCGCATTCCGGCCTTCGAGGCGCTGTACGCCGCCTGCCGCAGCCTCGGCATCCGGGCGGCGATCGAGCCGATGGCGACGATCGCGCCACCGCCCGATTCGATCATGGCGGCCGAGTACTGACGGGCCACGTCGTAGGCTCCGACGAGGTTGATGCTGAGGATGCGCGTGAATTCCGCAGACTCGAGCTCGAGTGACGGGCCGGCAGAGAACGCACCGGCGACGATCACCAGCCTAGTTGTTCCCGGAGTCGCGGCCACCAGTGCGGCGACGGACTCCGGGCTCGTCACGTCGACGCCGTGAGCGCTCGCCTCGGCACCGTTCGCCGTGAGCTCGGCCGCCAGCTCGGCTGCAGCATCCTGTTGAATATCGGCGAGCACGACGGGACCGGATCGTGCCAGGGTGCGTGCGACCTCTGCGCCGATTCCCTGTGCTGCTCCGACGATGACAGTAAGGGGGGACTGAGCCATGAGTTGCTCCTCTAGTTGGGGCCGATCGTTCCGCGTCGAACGTCGACCGGTCGATGCTCTGCCGCCGAGATGTAGGCGGCTTCGATGAGGGAGACGGATGCCGCGGCGACATCCGCCGGCGCAGGGTTGGCGATCTCGCCGCGCACAAGCCGCGCGAACATCGGCACCGGCCGAGACAGCGCGTATGCAGGAACGTCATCAGGATTCTCGATATGACGGATGCCGCCACCTGCTTCGAATACCCACGCCTCCGCCTTGAGCAGGTCGTGCTCGAGAACCGCGTGAGTGCCGTGATAGCGAATCCGATGGCACACCGGCGCCCCCAGGGGGGTCGTTCCCGTCGAGGTCGCGGTGCCGATGGTGTCGCCGTCGAGTCGGAACGTCAGCGCGTTGACGACATCGACCGCGAGGCCACGATTGTGCATGTACGCGAAGACCTCCACGGCCTGCTTGCCGGTGTTCCAGAGCAGATTCCCCAGCAGATGTGTCAGCTGGGTCTGCCCCTGTCCGCCGCCGGAGAGCCGCGGATTCGAGTAGCTCGTTCCATGCGGCCGGCTCGGGTCGTCCAGGTGAGCGGCGAGTGGATCCACGGTGCTGAACAGTCCCTCCGTCTCGGAGGAGAACTCGGCGTTGACGCACACGAGTTCGCCGATCTCGGTGGCCACGATCTCGCGTACCTGGGCCGCGGTTTCCGCGTATTGATAGGTGAGACCGACCGAGAGGGTGCGGCCGAGCCCGCGGGCGAGTTCGACGAGCGCCCAGGCGCCCTCGGCCGTCGTCGTCAGAGGCTTCTCGACCAGCACATCGACCCCCGCACGCAGCAGCCCTTCGACGACGGGCCGATGCGTCGTGTGCGGAGTCGCGACGACCGCGCAGTCGAGCTCGACCACGCCGAGCATGGCCGCGACATCGGTGAAGGCGCGGGGCGCGCCGAACTCGCGCGCCGCAGCGTTCGCGCGCGAGGCGTCCGGGTCGCAGACGGCGACGAGCTCGATACTCGGGTCCGCGGCGAGCGCGGGCAGATGTGCGCGATGTGCCCACCATCCGGCGCCCACCATGGCGAAGCGAAGCCGGTCGGTCACGCGTACTCCTCGAGCTGCTCACGCGTCACGGGACGCACCAGCTCGAACTCGGGGTTGAGCTCCAGGCCGAAGCCCGGCGCCGAGGTCGGTGCGATGCGACCGTCGACGGGGAGCGGCTCGCCCAGCAACAGCGGCCCCTGGAAAGGAACAATGGTGTCGCCCATGTCGACCATTACCGGGAATTCCGCGAACGTCGCCTGCGGATACGCGCTCAGA